>PJQF01000026.1_pt1 | contig 109137 bp, 95 predicted proteins | sample 1503741 | NCBI WGS metagenome assembly PJQF01 (sample SAMN07775949, study PRJNA414020) | Biofilm metagenome, whole genome shotgun sequencing project. | isolation source: biomolecule (vanillin) treated reverse osmosis membrane biofilm | place: India: Nagpur | collected 2017-03-21
GGCGAAACCCGCACCCTGCTCAAGGCGTTCAGCGACTTCGTCGAAAGCGAAGACCTGCCGGATGAATCGGCCCGTGAGAAAACCAAGACCCTGGTGGACTACGCCAGCAGCCAGGCCAAGCTTGGCGAACCGATGGGCCTGGAAGAGCTGTCGGGTTTGATCGATGAAGATCGGCCCAAGGCGTTCTACGACCATATCCGCAACAAGGACTACGGCCTGTCGCCGGAGATCCCGGCCGACAAACGCACTCTCAACCAGTTCCGTCGTTTCACCGGGCGTGCCGAGGGGCTGTCGATCAGCTTTGAAGCGCACCTGCTGGGCGACAAGATCGAATACGACGAGGCCGCCGGCACCCTGATCATCAAGGGGCTGCCGACCCAATTGACCGACCAGCTCAAGCGCCGTAACTGATGCTTGGCGGGGTTTTCAAGAAAGTCCTGCTGGTATTGCTGGTCGTGGTGGTCTTCCAGAACTGGGGCAAGGTCGAGCGGCTGTTCAACCCCTCGCAGGTGGTGTCCGAGCAGGTGCGCGCCTCCGCGCGCGTGGTGCTCTACGCCACCGAGTGGTGTGGCTACTGCAAGCAGACCCGGCGCTTTCTGGATCAGAAAGGCATTCCGTACCAGGCGCTGGATATCGAGAAGGACGCCCAGGCGCGCAAGGCCTATGAGGCCTTGGGCGGCGGCGGGATCCCATTTGTGGACGTGAATGGCACGCTGATTCGCGACTACAACCCGGATGCGATTATGGCGGCGCTGAAGTCACCCAATTTGTAAAACACTGCAGATCAAATGTGGGCGCGAGCTGCTCGCGAAGGCGGTGGATCAGTCAATAGATGTGGCGACTGACACTCCGCTTTCGCGAGCAAGCCCGCTCCCACATTCAGCTCAACGCCAGCTTGAATTAGAAGTTGGCTTCCAGCGACACCATCGCCGTGCGCTCCTCACCCACGTTGTAATACGCCGTGCTCGGCGCCAGGCCGTTTACCGGTGCCGAGTTGAACGACACGGTGCGCGCCGAGCTCAAGTATTCCTTGTCGAACACGTTAAGCATCGAGAAGCGCAGGGCCGCGGACTTGATGACTTTCTTGTCGACCGGCAAGTAGATACCGGCGTTGAGGTCAAACACGGTACGGCCGGAGATTTTTTCGTCGTTGGTCAAATCGCCGTAGAAACTGCCGACGTATTTGCCCGCAACGTTGCCGTAAAAACGCGAGTCGTCATAGCCGAACACCAGGTTGAACATGTTTTCCGGCACGTTGGCCAGTTGCTTGCCCGCTGTCGGCAGCAACACATTCTTGCTGAGCAGATTGTCTTTCTGCTCAGACTGGGTGTAGGTGTAGGAGGCGTAGTAGTTGAAGTTGTGCGGCAACAGGCCGCTCCATTCCAACTCCAGGCCTTTGTTGTCGACCTTGCCGACGTTGATCACCGCGTAGTCACCGTTCAAGTCGGTGGTCGACAACTGGCGATCCTTGAAGCTGATGTAGAACAAGGTCGCGCTCAGCGCCAGGGTGTCTTCGGTGTAGCGCCAGCCCAGTTCCTGGTTCCAGCTCAACTCAGGCTTCAGGCTGACCGAGTCGCCCTTGTTGTACAGCACATAGTTTGGCGGCGTGCGCATGTTGCGGGTGACGTTGTAGAACGCCTGGTTGCTTTCGTCGACCTGGTACTTGGCGCTGAAGTTCGGCAGGAACTGGTGGTAGCGTGTGTTACGTTTTTCCGGCGTGTCGTACAGGCTGCCCAGATTGTTGCCGTCGCGCTCGACGTACTGGTAGGCGACGCCACCGACAAAACTCAGGTCCGGCGTGGCTTGCCAGCTGTCCTGAACCCAGAGCTTCTGAGCCGGGGTGATGGTGTAGTAATGACGCCCCTGTACGGTTGCGCCGTTCTTGTCGACCACCTGGCCGCCGCTGTTGTAGTCACCCCACACATCATCGGGTGCGCCTTCGCCATTGATCCCGATAAAGGGCTGGGTCTGGCGTTGACGAGCACGTTCATACCAATAGCCGTAGTCCAGGCTGTGTGCTTCGTTGATGTCCCATTTCATTTTGGCGGTGACGCCAGGGCGCCAGGTTTCGGTCCACGAAGGGCGATAGTAGTTGAGCGATTTCAGGTTACTCAGGTCGTAGTTGCCGGCCTTGTCGGACTTGGGCCCCAGGTTCGACGCGGTCTGGCCGCTGAAACTGCCGCCGTTGGCCCAGTAATAATAAGGCGTGACCGTCAACGACAGGTTGTCCTGCAGCTGCCAGCGCTGAGTGAGCGTGGCGTTGACGCTTTCGAACGGGTTGCGGTTGAGCTTGTAGGACGACGACAGCAGACCCGACTTGTAAACCGGGGTTTCCGAGTAGTCCTTGCGGCGCCCTTCTGTCTCGAATTGCGACTTGCTCAGGGTGTTGTAGTTGTAGTTTTCCTGGTTGTTGTACTTGATCGTGGCCAGTGTGGAGTTGCCGCTGCCGTCTTCAAACAGGCTGCTCCACTCGACCTTGTCGCTGCGCAGCGTGCCTTTGCCGCGCCACTTGTCACCTTCCAGGTGAGACGCCGAGACCCAGGTCTTGAGGCCACCAAAATCGCCGGTATTGACCCGCACGAATGTCTTGCGCAAATCGTTGGCGCCGACGATCTGTTTGGCGAACACCCCGGACTCCTTGGTCGGCCGCAGAGTGATCATGCCGATGTTGCCGCCGCTGGAGCCAATGTGCGGGCCGTCCGCTTCCGAAGAGCCTTGGGTGGCGAATACTTCGGCGAGGTTTTCCGGGTCGCCCAACTGGTTTGAATAGACGCTGTAGTTGCCCGAGTCGTTGATCGGCACGCCATCGACGGAAACCCCGATCTGGTCGGAGTTCATGCCCCGCATGGTGAAGTTGGTGCCGCTGGTGCCGCTGGCGTCATCACTGGAAACGTTGATGCCCGGCGTGTATTTGAGTTTGTCGATGGCATTGGCGGTCCCCGACATTTCGTCCATGGCTTCCTTGGTCACCGTCGACCGCGCCTTGGCACTTTCTTCGCGAATCATGTGGCCGTTGCCCAGGCTCTGTTTACCGGCGACGTCCACCGAACCGACATCCTGCGTGGTGTCTGCCAGAACCAGTGGCGCAAAACTTCCTAGGCCCGAAGCGAACAGCAGGGCAGAGAGTGTGTTGATCTTCACGAGTAGATCCCTTACGTGCATCTATCTGTTGTTATGGAGGGAGGTGCTGGCGGTCAAAACCGGGTGAACGGCGACGCCAATCTTCCTGACCACCTGCTCAGGAATCCGGGGATCATCCTTGCCGCATGTAACGGTTTGGTGACAGGTTTGGGCCATTGCGATGAAGGTTAAATGAAAGGTCTGCAGGCAGCGTGGTACCTGGCCTATAGCTGCCTGGAAGAAATTTTAGCGGGGCGTTTTTTTTGTAAATGGCGGTGATGAACCCACCGATCGTGTCTAGCGCAACACGATCATGCGCCCTAAAACAGTGTGTTGTTCAAAGCCCAGAACCGCCTGCAAGGCACTCAAAACCGCCACCGGGTCCTTGCTCGGAAAACTGCCGCTGATACGCTTGGTGGCCATCTCATCGTTGAGCAGAAGGATTCGCCCAGGGTAGTAACGGCGAAGGTCCTGAACCACGTCGGCCAACGGTGCTTTGTAGTAATTGAGCCAACCGTCACGCCAGGCCAGACGCGATTCGCTGTCGACCGCGTGCAGCGCATCGGCCACACCCTCGACGTAGGCCACCTGCTGGCCGGCCGTCAGGATTTGCTGCTGAGCTTGCCTGGACGGCGTTACGCCGACCCGGCCGGACAGCACCGTCACCTCGGCCCCGGCCGGTTGCAGGCGCACTTCGAACTGCGTGCCCAAGACCCGCGCCTCGCCGCTGCCTGCCTCGACCACAAAAGGCTGACCCGTGTGAGTCACGCTGAAAAAACCCGCGCCACGGCGCAACCGGATGTGCCGCTCGCCATGGCTGAAATCCACGGCAATGGCGCTGTCGGCATCCAGGGTCACTCGGGTTTGATCGGCCAGGGTCACGGTCTTGACCTCGCCTGGCGCGGTCACGTAGTCGGCGCCGAAGTCATCAACCCAGCGCGATGGCTGCCAACCCGCGCCCAGGGACAGCATCACCAGCAAACACGCGGCCATGGCCAAGGCACCGGCGCCGCGCACAACACGCACGCGTTTTGAGCGGTTCATTGAATGGAGGTAGCCCTGCAACGCCACGGCATCTTCGTCCGCGAGTGCGCGCGCGGGCACCTCGCTCAACTCCCACAGCACCTGGGCCCGGGCATAGGCTTGGATATGGGCGGGATCGGCCCGCAACCAGCGGCTGAACGTGGCCTGGTCGCCACTGCTGGGCTCGTCGTGCAACAGGCTCAGCCAGTCGAGTGCGGCCTGCTCCTGGGCGGGCGTAGGGGTAACGTTCACGGTGCTTTCCCTGGCGTGCGTGGCTGCGGTGGTTCGCGAAGGCTGGCCTTGCAGGCTTCGAGGGCACGCATCATATGTTTTTCCACGGCGCTTTGGGACAGCCCCATGGCCTTGGCAATTTCCGAGTATTTGCGGCCGTGGATGCGGTTAAGCAGGAAAATCTGCCGGGTGCGCTCCGGCAAGCTGCGCAAGGCAGCTTCGACGTGGCGCAGGTCATTGCCCGCTTCGAGGGCTGCCTGGGGTTCGCAGCCCTGGTTGCCCTGTTGTTCCGGCAACCAGCCTTCGCTGCTGCGCACGCGCGCGCCCTCACTGCGCAAATGGTCGATGGCGATGTTGCCCGCGCAGCGCAACAGGTAGGTGCTGAGCTCTTCGACCTGCACCAGCGGTCGACGCCAAAAGCGCAGGAACAGGTCTTGCACCAGGTCGGCCGCCGTGGCACGGCAACCCACGCGTCGGCTGACCAGCGCCTCCATTTGCGAGCGCTGGGATAAAAACACCTGCAGGAAATGCGCCCGCCCACCGGCCGCATCGGTAGGCGGGCGGTCCTGGGATTCGGGTGGCGTGCTGATCATCATGGCAGGCTCAGCACAGGGCGAAGGCAGCAACCGGGCTGGCCAGCAGGCCGACACCCGCCAGGCTCAAGGCCAGCCTTGGTCGATACGGCAACAGCAACACCAGCAACAGTGCGCTGAGCATCAACACGGCGCACCACTCCACTAAACCTTGAGCCCAACCCGAGGTGGCCACCGCCGGCCACGTCGACAGCACCAGCAGCAACCCACCGCCCATACGTAACGTGAGGCGTCGCGGTCGCGAAGGCTTGCTGTGCAGCAGTTCGCCATGATGCCGATCGGTGGACAGGCACAGCGCGGCAAACCCGGCGTAGCACATCAGCAATGCGAGCAGCATTCAGTTCGCCTCCTGCGTGAGCGTCAATCCGCGTGCCCGTTCGACCTTGAGCTGCGGCGCGCTGCGGTGGTGCATCTTCCAGGCGGCCCACGCGAGGAACACGCCGCTGCCCAGGCAGGTCAGGTCGAAGCCGGCCATGGCCCAGTCGCCGCTGGCCAGTGACACGCCCAAGTGCTGCGCGGTGGTCAGTGCGTTCAGCAGTGGAACCGCCGCTAACAGCAGCGCGCCGAGACTCAATTGCTCAACCCAAGCCTGGCGGCCTCGACGCAGCACGGCGTGCAACAGGCTCAGGCCCCAGGCAATAAAGAAGCTATTTATTTCCCAATCGGAGCGCTCGGCGAAGCTCACCGGCAACAAGCGGTTGGCCCAGAAAAACCCTGCGACAGCGAGCACCAGCCCGGACATGCTGGCGATATTCAGCACCTCCACCAGCCGCAGTTCAAACGGCATCACCGCGCTTTTAGCGTGCTTGAGCTGACGCTTGCCGAGCCATATGACCAAGCCGGTGCCGATCATCGCCGTGCCCGCCAGGCCGCAGATGAAGTACAGCCAGCGCAGCACCGGGCCAGCGAAATGGCCCATGTGCAGGCCATAGAAACTGCCGCTGATTGCCGCCGGCAGGGACTGCTCGCCACTCACCCGCAACAGCTGGCCAGTGGTGCCATTGAAAGACAGGGTGCTGCCGAAATCCTGCACCACACTGTCGGTGCCAGCGCGGACCACATTGACCGAGGCATTCACATCACTCGGGTTATTCACCACCAAACGACCGACATGGCCGCCCGCCCATTGCGTGCGGGCCTGCTCATACATCGGCCACAACGGCAGCAATTTGCCCGGCTGGCCAAGCGCTGGCGCATTGTTGATCGCGGGGAACACTTCATTGAAAAACCCGCGACTGTCGCTGCCGTAGAAGGCAGTGATAGGCGCTGGCATCACCATGTTCATAAATATCACCAGGCTGCTGTAGGTGATCATCAAGTGAAACGGCAACACCAGCACGCCTACCGCGTTATGCCCGTCCAGCCAGGACCGCTGGCCTTTGCGTGGGCGGAAGGTGAAGAAGTCCTTGAAGATTTTCTTGTGGGTGATGATGCCGGTGATCAACGCGACGAACATCACCATCGCGGCAATGGTCGACAGCCAACGCCCCCACGGGTAAGGCATTTGCAGTTGGAAGTGGAATCGATAGAAGAAGTCGCCGCCCATGCTTTCGCGGGCCTGGACGGGTTGGCCGGTGACAGGGTCGAGGACCTTGCGGATAAAGTTGCCGCGCTTGCCGGGGTCGAGTGTGTCTTGCCACATCACCGACAGACCCGGATCGCGGCTGTCCGGCAAGGTGATAAACCAGCGTGCGGCAGTCGGCGCGTGTTGCTGCAAATAGGTGTGCGCGGCAGCGAGACTGCGCGCATCGTCCAGCGGGTGGGCGTGCACTTCGGGCTGCATCCAGTGGGTAATTTCGTCCTTGAAATAGGACAAGGTGCCGGTCAGGAAAATCGCAAACAGCAGCCAGCCAAAAATCAATCCCGCCCATGTGTGCAACCAGGCCATGGCCTGGCGAAAGCCCTCTTTCATGTGCGCGCCATCCACACACCCACGCCTGCCAGGGTGGCAAACAGTGCACTGGGAAGCATCACCCCACACCAGGCGCGCCACGCCGTACGGCAGGCGAAACACCAGAGCACCGCCAGCAGGTAAAACACAAACGAACTCATCATCCCGGTGATTACGGCGTCGGCACGCGACGTTGGCATCCACAGCGCCAGGCAGATGCTGGCCAGGGACGCCAGCAAATAGCCGCCCACCACCGCTGCCAGCACGCGCGAGGTGACAGCCAGTCGGTAGGTAACAGGAAGTGAGCGTTTGCTTTTCATGCCGGAGGCGCCAGGTTCATCAGTGCGCAATATTAATGATAAATATTCTCATAAGCAAAAGAGAACGGATGATTGATCTGCGCTGGCCGATTGCCGAACCTTGTCATGCGCCCTACAATGCGAACAATTCTTGTTCTCTAAAGCATGCCCATGCTTGTGGAGTGATTGCGTTGCAGCCGTCCAATACCGTCGAAGTTTTGTACAACGACCATCACCACTGGCTCACCGGCTGGTTGCGACGCAAGCTCGGCTGCCCGGAAAGCGCGGCCGACCTGGCGCAGGACACGTTCATCCGCGTGCTCAGCGCACGGGAAACCCCAACGCTGATCGAACCTCGTGCCTTCCTCACCACCGTTGCCAAGCGCGTGTTGTTCAACTTCTACCGCCGCCAGGACCTGGAACGCGCCTACCTTGAGGCATTGGCGCAGAGCCCTGAACACGTGGCGCCCTCGGAAGAAGAACGCGCCATCATCCTGCAAACCCTGCTGGAGCTGGACCAATTGCTCGACGGCCTGCCTACCCTGGTCAAACGTGCGTTCCTGCTGGCCCAGCTCGACGGCCTGAGCTACGCACAAATCGGCGCCGAGCTGGGCATTTCCATCGCCACGGTCAAACGCCACCTGAATAAAGCGGCGATGCGCTGCTACTTCGCCCTATGAACTTTTCGACTCAGGTCGCCGAGCAGGCGGTGCATTGGCTGCTGGAAATGCAGCAAGGCGCGCTCAACCCGCGCCAGCAAGCGGCCTGGCAACAATGGCTGAACGCCCACAGCGAACATCAACGCGCGTGGGAGCATATTCAGCGCGTCAACCAGCGCCTGCGCGGCATGCCCTCGCCGCTGGCGCATGCCGCGTTGAGCGCGCCCCAATCCCGCAGCCGGCGCCAGGCCCTCAAGCTGCTGCTGGTCCTCGGTGCCGGCTCGGCCACCGCCTGGGGCCTGCGCCAGCAGCATATTTTGCCGCCATTGACCGCTGACTACCGCAGCCCCGTCGGCCAGCGGCGCAACGTGCAATTGGCCGATGGCAGCCGGTTGCAGCTCAACACCGGCAGCGCGGTGGATGTGCATTTTGATCGCAGCCAACGCTTGATCCGCCTGCTTGAGGGCGAAATGCTGCTGACAGCCCGCGCCGGCAATACGCCGCTGCATGTACTCACCGGCCAGGGCTTGCTCAGCAGCCAGGCCGCACGGCTGAATGTGCGCCAGTTCAACGACCATACCCAACTGACGGTTTTTGACGGCACTGTCGACATAATGCCTAGCAGTTATCGCGGCCTGCCTTTAAGCGTCGAGACCGCGCGCCAGGTCAATTTCACTCGCAAAGGCTGGGACACCCCGCTTGCGGCCGATACCAACAGCGGCGCCTGGGCCGACGGCGTGCTGGTGGCCGCACACATGCGCCTGGAAGACTTTCTTGCCGAGCTGGGTCGCTATCGTCGCGGCCAGCTTAATTGCGACCCGCAAGTGGCCAACCTGCTGCTGTCCGGCAGTTACCCGCTGGACGACAGCGAGCGTATCCTCGACCTGCTGGAAGTCAGCCTGCCGGTCAAAGTGCGGCGCTTTACCCGCTACTGGGTGACCGTAGAAGCACGCGCCTGACATTGTTTCAGCACTTTTTTACCCGCAAGTGAGCCGATTTCCACACCTCGCGTGACAGAGAAGGAAAGCCACCTTGATCTTTCCTTCTCAGGACCGCTCTTCATGCCCCAGCAACCGACGCTTCTCGCCCGCACCTTGCGCCAACTCCTACTGGGCGCCAGCCTGAGCCTTACCGTGCTGCCGCAGGTGATGGCTGCCGATGCCAAGCCGTATCACATCGCCCCGGCGACCCTGGAAGCAGCGCTGAATCAATTTGGGCGTGAGGCTGGCGTGTTGATTTCTTTCGGTTCCGAGGTCACCGCCGGCATGCACAGCGGTGGGTTATCGGGCAATTACAGCGCTACCGAAGGCCTGCACAAACTGCTGGAGGGCACCGGCCTGCAAGCCCGTGCCGAAGGTGATAACGCCTACAGCCTGCAACCGGCCAACGGCCCCGCAACCCTCGAACTGCAAACCTCAAGCGTGGTCGGCGACTGGCTCGGCGACGCGGCGCAAACCAACGTGTTCGAACACCCCGGTGCGCGTGATGTGATCCGCCGTGAAGAATTCGAGCGCCAGGGCGCGACCCAGGCCCGTGACGTGCTCAACCGCATCCCCGGCGTCAACGCCCCGGAAAACAACGGCACCGGCAGCCACGACATGGCGCTGAACTTCGGCATTCGCGGCCTCAACCCGCGCCTGGCCTCGCGCTCCACCGTGCTGATGGACGGCATCCCGGTGCCCTTCGCACCGTATGGCCAACCGCAGCTGTCCTTCGCGCCGATCAGCATGGGCAACATGGACGCAGTCGACGTGGTACGCGGCGGCGGTGCGGTGCGCTACGGCCCGCAAAACGTCGGCGGCATCGTCAACTTCGTGACCCGCGCGATCCCGGATGCGCCGACGGTCAAAGGCGGCTTGCAGACCGAGACCAGCCCATCCTCCAGCCACGATGGTTTCAAAACCACCGGCAACCTGCTGGCCGGCGGCACCGCCGACAATGGCCTGGGCGGCGCGATCCTGTACTCCGGCACCCGTGGCGGTGACTGGCGCGAAAACAGCAACACGCGCATCGACGACCTGATCCTCAAGGGCAAATACCAACTGGACGACGCCAACAGCTTCAACGCCATGGCGCAGTACTACGAGGGCCAGGCCGATATGCCCGGTGGCTTGAACGTCAAGGACTACAAGGCTGATCCGTATCAGTCCACGCGCCCCTACGACAAATTCTGGGGCCGCCGTACGATGTTCAACGCCGGTTACCGCTACCAGCAAGACCGCCGCGAATTCACCGCCAACACCTTCTTTACCACCACGCTGCGTAACGGCTACCTGGACCAGGGCAACTTCCTCTCACTGTCACCCCGCGAGTATTGGGTGCGCGGCCTGGAAACCCGTTTCGCCCAAGGCTTCGACATCGGCCCGAGTAGCCATGAAGTGGGCGTCGGTTACCGCTACATCAACGAAGCCGGCCACGAATTGCGCTACCGCACGCCGATCAGCGCCAACCAGCAGTTGCCGACCACCAACAGCCGCAATGACCGCGACACGCGAGGTGCCACCGAGGCCAACGCGTTTTTCGTCGACGACCGCATTGATATCGGCAAGTGGACCATCACCCCGGGCGTGCGCTACGAGATGATCGAGTCTCAGCAGACCAACAACCTGACGAACGTGAAGTACAAGGGCGATTACAACACCGCACTGCCGGCGCTGAACGTGCTTTACCACCTCACCGAAGACTGGAACCTCTACGCCAACACCGAAGGCTCATTCGGCAGCGTGCAGTACAGCCAAATGCCGAACCGGGTGACCAGCGGCGAAGTGAAACCGGAAAAAGCCCGTACCTGGGAGCTCGGCACGCGCTATGACAACGGCACCTTGCGTGCGGAAATCGGTGCGTTCCTGATTAACTTCGACAACCAGTACGACAGCAACCAGACCAACGATTCGGTGATCGCCCGCGGTGAAACGCGTCATCAGGGCATCGAGTCGAGCATCAACTACGCGCTCGACGGTTTGAGCCCGGTGCTCGCAGGGTTTGATGTGTACGCCACCTATGCCTATGTGGACGCGACCATCCGTGAAAACGGCCCGAACAAAGGCAACCGCGTACCCTTTTCGTCCAAGCACAAAGGCACGCTCGGCGTGGGTTACACCGAAGGCCGCTGGAAACTCAACCTCGACAGCAGCTACCAGAGCAGCCAGTTCGCCGACAACGCCAATACCCAGGCTGAGACCGCCGACGGCGCCAACGGACGCATCCCCGGCTACATGCTGTTCAGCAGCCGCGCGGCGTATGACTTTGGCCCACAGCTGTCGGACTTGAACGTGGCCGTCGGGGTGAAAAACATCTTCAACAAGCAGTATTTCACCCGCTCGTTCGACGACAACAACAAGGGCAAATACGTGGGCGAGCCGCGCACCGTCTACGTGCAAACCTCCATCGCGTTCTAACTGCCCGCCAGGCAACTGGGGGTCGCCGCGACCAGGGCGTCAATGGCGCAGCGCGTCTTGGCCGGCATGTGCGTGGCCGTGGGCCAAATCACATGGATCGGCGCAGGCTGGTCGCGGTAGCTGTGCAGTACCGCTTCCAGTTGGCCACGCAGCACATAGTGCGCAATCAACCAACTCGGCAACCAGGCCAGGCCCACGCCAGCGATGGCGGCATCGGCCACGGCCTGGAGGTCGTCCAGCACCAAAGGCGAGGTCACACCGGTGCGATGCGAATGAGCGCAACGGTAGGCAATGCCTCGGTGACCGGCGAGGTCCTCGATACGCTCTATCGGCCCGACACGCTGCAGGTAGGCCGGCGAAGCGGCCAGGCCCACGGACTGTTCACCCAGGCGGCGTGCACTCAGGCGGTCGGTATCCGGGAGCGGGCCGATACGCACGGCAACGTCGAAACCTTCCTGGGCCAGATCTGTCAGCCGGTCAGAAAAAGAAATCTCGATCTCCAATTGCGGGTATCGGTCCATCAACCCCCACAAAGCAGGCGCCGCATAGTGGTGACCAAAGGCCAGCGGCAAGCTTGCCCTTAGCCGTCCACGCGGTTGCTGGCGGCCACTCTCGAGCACCGATTCGGCGGCCTCCAACTCTGCCAGTGCACGCAGGCAATGCTCATAGTAGGCCTGCCCGTCCTCGGTCAGACGCTGGCGGCGGGTGGAGCGCTGCAACAGGCAGGTGCCCAAACGGGCCTCCAACCGCGCCAAACCCTTGCCCACCGCAGAACGGGTGAGGTTCAGGCGTTCGGCAGCTTCAGTCAGGTTGCCGCTCTCGACGATTTGCAGGAAGAGTTCAACGCCATCAAAACGCGGGGTGGCCATGAGTCTATTGTCGCCTTTTATTCCCTTATTGACGGAAAAGTTATCACAAATAAAGAACCTTGTTCCCGCGAGAATAGCGCTCTCACCCAATCGAAAGGAACACCCCATGCCGCCCGCCACCGCTGTATCGGTCGTCAGCGCCCCGCGCACGGCCAGAGATGGCCTCGCCCTCACCGCCGTCTGCCTCGTAGCCCTGATGTTCGGTCTGGAAATCTCCAGCGTGCCGGTCATCCTGCCGACCCTGGAGCAGCAGCTGGGTACCGGCTTTCAGGACGCACAATGGATCATGAATGCCTACACCCTGGCCTGCACCAGCGTGTTGATGGCGGCGGGGACATTGGCCGATCGCTTTGGGCGCCGACGCATGCTGGTGCTGTGCTTGTGGCTGTTTGGGTTGGCCTCGTTGGCGTGTGGGCTGGCGAACGACGCGTCCACGCTGATCACCGCACGTTTTGTCCAGGGCGTGGGTGCCGGGGCGATGATGATTTGTCAGTTCGCGATTCTTTCGCACCAGTTTCGTGAACCGGCGGCACGGGCGCGGGCCTTCGCAATATGGGGGGTGATCGCGGGCGTGGGCCTGGGCTTCGGCCCGATGGTGGGCGCGTTGATCTTGGCCGTAGCAGACTGGCGCTGGGTGTTCCTCGTGCATGGGCCGCTCACCGTGCTGACCTTGGTGTTATTGCGCATCAGCGTCGAGGAATCCCGCGACCCGGCCGGCTATCGTCTCGACATTGCTGGCATGCTGACCCTGACGCTGTCGGTGTTTGCGCTGGTGTACTTCATCACCCAAGGCAGCGAGAACGGCTTCGGCGCACCGGCCATGCTCGGTTGGGCAGGCTTGTCACTGGGCGGGCTGCTGCTATTTATCCTGATTGAACGGCGTAGTACTCACCCGATGTTCGACTTCTCGGTGTTCCGCATCCAGCGCTTCAACGGCGCGCTGATGGGCTCGATCGGCATGAATTTCAGCTTCTGGCCATTCATGATCTACCTGCCGCTCTACTTCCAGGCCGGCCTGGGCTACGACACGATGACCACTGGCGGCGCGCTGCTCGCCTACACCCTGCCCACGTTGCTGGTGCCACCGTTGGCCGAACGTCTGGCCTTGAGCTACGGCGCAGACCGCATCATTCCCTTGGGCCTGGGCTTGATGGGCGCAGGATTTATCAGCATGGCGGCGGCCAATGGTGCCGAGCATCCGAGCATTGCCTGGGTGCTTGTCAGCTGCGCGATGGCCGGCGTCGGGTTGGCGCTGACCAACTCGCCCACCACCAACACCACCACCGGCTCAGTGTCAGCCGACCGCGCGGGCATGGCCTCAGGCATCGACCTCAGTGCCCGGTTGATAACCCTGGCACTCAATATCGCGCTGATGGGGTTGGTGCTGTTGCTGGGAATCAGCCATCACCTCGCAAGCCTGCTGCCCCACTCCACGGCAATGGAGTGGCCAGAAATCAGCCAGCATCTTGCAGCGGGCAAGCTGGACGTGTTGGCGCTGGCCCGCCCCGATGCGCAGGCTGCGCTGCGCCACGGCGTCGGTTGGGCGATGCTCTTTGCGGGTTTGGGCGCTTGCGGGTTGGCGATGTTGAGCGGGTATTTTTTCCGGCGCGCCCAATAAACGAAAACGGGCCTGCAACTGCAGGCCCGTTTTCGTGGGGATGAAAGAACCGTCAGCTATCAGCTGTTAAAGACCGCACGTTCTTTTTCCAGAAACTCCTGTTCAAGCTCGTCTTCATTCACTTTGGTGGTCGGCTGGCTTTTCCCGGCAGCGCGTGGCTTGCCTTGCAGTTTGCCGAACAGATGTTCCAGCGCATGCTCCAGCTTGACGGCTGCGCCGTCGATTGCCTGTTCCAGAGTATCGGCCTTATGAGCGACCGACAGCGGTTGATGGCCCTTTGGCCGTGCTTCCAGACGGCAGCTTAAATCATGAGGACCGGGCTTATCGCCGTTCTCATCGCGCAGGTAGACTTCGACGCGGGTCAGGTGTTCTTCATAATGTTCGAGCGTGCTCTCAATGGTCGTACGTACCCACTCCTCCAGTCGGATGCTGCTTTCAATATGGTTATCGCTATTGACTTGGATTTGCATAGTTCTTCCCTTATTTCAGCTAGCTCGCGAGAGGTCACAAACTGCAACACCGGGGTGGTGAAACCATGACCTCTTGATTACACAATTGAGCAGTCAGGAGAACATTTCAACCCCTTTGCAAAGATAAATCCCACATTACAAATTAAGTCTGACTACGAGCAAAAACGCTGTTAGGGTGGGGAGTTAGTTACATCTTCTTACGCCCAGCGAACCTTACAATTGCCCCTCCCCCAATGGGTGCAATCCGCGAAAAATCCCCGCTTCCTCCACCAGCCAGTCATGCACCGCGCGCACGCCCGGATGGCTTAATGCGCCCGGCGCGTAAAGCAAAACGTAGCGTTTATGGTTGGGCACCGCCAGGCCAAACGGCACGATCAAGGTGCCGCGCTCCAGCTCATCGTTGAGCAACGTGCGTCGCGCGATGGCCACGCCCATGCCGGCGATGGCAGCCTCGATGGTCAGGTGGTTGCGGTTGAAGGTGTGCCCGCGCCGCACGTCGGCTTGGTGGTAGCCAATGGCGTTCAGGTAAAACTCCCACTCGGCGTATTCATAACTGCCACGCCAGGCGGTGATGTCGTGCAACAGCGGGAAATGCACCAGGTCAGCCGGGCCATGCAAGGGCGGACGGCCGCGCAACAGGCTGGGCGCGCACACCGGGAAAATCTGCTCATCGAGCAGGGCTGTGGATAACAGGCCAGGGTAGCTGCCGTCGTTCAAATCGATGGCCAGGTCGAAGTCGCCCTCGTGCAGCGCGATGCTGCTGTCTTCGGCGACCATGCGCAGCTGGATATCCGGAAACCGTTGCTGCAGGCGTGGCAAGCGTGGAGTCAGCCACTTGCCGAGAAACGAGGGGATAGAACGCAAGCGCAAGGTGCCGCTGATCATCCCTGCGTCCAAGCGCTGCAATTCAGCATCGATGCTGCCGTAGGCCTCCCCCACCGTCGCCGCCAACCGCTGCCCTTCGGCACTCAGTTCCACCCCCCGCGCGCGCCGATGGAACAACCGAAAGCCCAGACGCTCCTCCAACTGGCGAATTTGTTGGCTCACCGCCCCCGGCGTGATGTGCAGTTCTTCGGCGCAGCGGGTGAACGACAGATGCCGCGCAGCACAGGAAAACACGTGCAGCCAGACATACGTCTGACCATGAAGGGGCCGGGCCATAGGGTTTAGTCCTGCTAAAGGGTGTCTTAGGATAATTCGTTGGTCAGTGCCGATCCAGAGGCTCAGTATCGCGCCAATTCCGCCTGCTCTACAAAACATGGCAGCGATTTCTACTCCATTGCTTGTAAGGCTTTAGCATGGCTATCAGTGTTTTCGATCTATTCAAGGTGGGCATCGGCCCTTCCAGCTCGCATACCGTCGGCCCTATGCGCGCGGCGGCGACCTTCGCCCAAGCCCTTACCGACCAACATTTGCTGAACGACACACGCCGTGTCGAAGTGCGTCTGTACGGCTCGCTGTCCGCCACTGGCATCGGCCATGCCACCGACCGCGCCTGCGTGATGGGCCTGATGGGCGAATGGCCAGACAAGGTCGACCCGACCTCGATCAACACGCGTATCCAGCAAGTGCGCGAGTCCGGCCGTTTATTGCTCGCGGGCAAACAGGACATTGCCTTTAATTGGCACACAGATCTGCTACTGCTGGACGAAAGCCTGCCCTACCACCCCAATGCCATGTCCCTGCATGCCCACGGCGACAGCGGCCTGCTGAGCGAACAAACCTATTACTCGGTAGGTGGCGGTTTCATCATCGAAGCGGCTGAAGCGGCCTCGGGCATTGCGCCGACCAGCGATGTGGAATTGCCTTACGACTTTTCCAGTGCCGTCGAACTGCTGGCCCTGTGCAACAAGCACGGCCTGCGGGTGTCGGAATTGATGATGGCCAACGAGCGCGCATGGCGCAGCGATGCAGACATCCGCAGCGGGCTGCTGCACATCTGGTCAGTGATGCGCGAATGCGTGGAGCAAGGCCTGCGCGATGAAGGCATCTTGCCAGGCGGCCTGGATGTGCCGCGCCGTGCGGCGAAATTGCACCGCAGCCTGTTGGAAATCGGCAAACCCAATGTCATCACCTCGACCTTGTCGGCCATGGAATGGGTCAACCTGTTCGCCCTCGCCGTCAACGAAGAAAATGCGGCCGGCGGGCGGATGGTCACTGCGCCGACCAATGGCGCGGCGGGGATCATTCCGGCCGTGCTGCATTACTACATGAAGTTCAACGCGGACGCGTCTGACGATGATGTCGTCAATTTCTTCCTCGCTGCGGCCGCCGTCGGCATCCTGTGCAAGAAGAACGCCTCAATCTCCGGCGCCGAAGTCGGTTGCCAGGGCGAGGTGGGTTCCGCCTGCGCCATGGCCGCCGCCGGCCTGGCTGACATCCTCGGCGCCACCCCGGAACAACTGGAAAACGCCGCCGAAATCGGCCTGGAACACAACCTCGGCCTGACCTGCGACCCGGTCGGTGGCCTGGTGCAAGTGCCGTGCATCGAGCGCAACGCCATCGCGGCCGTCAAAGCCATCAATGCCACACAAATGGCCCTGCGCGGTGACGGCAAACACTTCATTTCCCTCGACCGGGTGATCCGCACCATGCGCGATACCGGCGCCGATATGCATGACAAATACAAAGAAACTTCACGGGGCGGCCTGGCGGTCAGCTGGGTGGAGTGCTGACCGGAGCACTTTGACCCGCCCCATACGTGAGCCCGCGCAAAAATAATAACGAGGCAATACCGATGACCGATGTACGTACACCTGCTGCCGAAAATCCTGTTTCAGAGACCACCGTAACTACTGGCTGGACCAAACACGACACCACCTGGATGCTGGGCCTGTACGGCACCGCCATCGGCGCAGGTACCTTGTTCCTGCCGATCAATGCCGGCGTTGGTGGCTTCTGGCCGTTAATCGTGCTGGCATTGCTGGCCTTTCCGATGACCTTCCTGGCTCATCGCGGGCTGACACGTTTTGTGTTGTCAGGAACCTCCGGCGACATCACCGAAGTGGTCGAAGAACACTTCGGCGTCGGCGCCGGCAAGCTGATCACCCTGCTCTACTTCTTCGCCATCTTCCCGATCCTGCTGGTGTACAGCGTGGCGCTGACCAACACCCTGAGCAGTTTCATGGAACACCAGCTGCACATGGCCCCACCGCCCCGGGCGATCCTGTCGCTGGTGTTGATCCTCGGTCTGATGGCCATCGTGCGCTGCGGCCAGGGCGTGATCGTCAATGCCATGAGCGTGCTGGTGTACCCGTTCGTCGCCGCCCTGTTATTGCTGGCCGTGAGCCTGATCCCCAACTGGAACGGTGCATTCTTCGCCTCGGCCAGCGAGGGCATGCCGTGGCCGCTGTTCTTCAAAACCCTGTGGCTGGCGATCCCGGTGATGGTATTTTCCTTCAACCACTCACCGATCATCTCCGCGTTCGCGGTGGACCAGAAGCGCGTGTATGGCGCCCAGGCCGAGCGCAAAAGCAGCGGCATCCTCGCCACTGCCCACGGCATGATGGTGTTGACCGTGATGTTCTTCTGCTTCAGTTGCGTGCTGGCCCTGTCGCCAGCTGACTTGGCTGCCGCCAAGGCGCAGAACATTTCGATCCTGTCGTACCTGGCCAACCACTTCCAGACGCCGGTAATCGCCTACGCCGCGCCGTTGATCGCGCTGGTGGCCATTACCAAATCCTTCCTTGGCCACTACATCGGCGCCAGCGAAGGCTTCCAGGGGTTGATCGTCAAATCCCTGCGCGGGCGTAATCGCTCGATGTCGTCCAAAGGGCTGGAACGCTGCACCGCACTGTTCATGGTGCTGACCTGCTGGGCCGTGGCGACCTTCAACCCAAGCATCCTGGGGATGATCGAGACGATGGGCGGGCCGATCATCGCGTGCCTGCTGTTCCTGATGCCGATGTACGCGATTCGCCGCGTGCCATCGCTGCGCCAGTACTCAGGCCACGTGTCGAATGTGTTTGTGGTGGTGATCGGGCTGATTGCGCTGTCTGCGATCGTTTTTTCGGTATTGCCCTGAAATAGCCCACCGACCCGAAGAACGACTCAATACAAATGTGGGAGGGGGCTTGCTCCCGATGGCGGTCCTTCAGCCGAGCATTTATTGGCTGATACCCCGCTATCGGGAGCAAGCCCTCTCCCACATTGGCAGGTCACTGGGGATCGATTGCTTTACGGCACGCGCCTTGCTGTAGAGCTCATGAGGCAAACGGACTTTGTGAAACCTCAGCGACGGAGTGGCCGATGGTCAGGCAACGCGAACTAATCCTGACACCGGTCGTCAATGACTGCATGTTCTTATCAGGCGGTAACGCACCATGGACAATCCTTTTCAGATCATCACCGACACCTTCACCCCCAACTACCGCGTCAACCTGAGCATCCAACGGCTGGATGGCAGCATCATGCTGACCCTCTCGAATGAGGACGGCGTGGTGGCCAAACGCATGATCAGCGCCGAACAACGTAACGACCCGCAGCGGCTCAAACGGCTGGTACAAAGTATTCAGTTCGGCATCGCCATCGAGCAGGGCCACAGCGCCATGGAAATCCTCACGGTGATGACGGACGGCGACAGCCACAAACTCCTGCAGCGCCCGCCCGCCTGCACCTTGCCCTTCAGCGTCGGGCTTTAAAGCTCGCCCTTCTCGGTTTCCAGGCTCGCTTCGCCCTTGCGGCGCGGGCCATCAACCTTCACCGACGGAAATGCCGACGACGCGTAGCGCACCACCAGAATCGAAAACGCCAACAGCAGAATGCCGCCACACAGGTAGATGATGCCGATGTCAGGCGGGTTGTGGTGCGACACATTGGAGATCAGCAGGCGCGTCAGCGCAGTGATCGCCACGTAGATCAGGAAGCGCACCGGCATGTGGTTGGTCTTGAAGTAAATCCCGACCATCGCGCCCAATTCCAGGTAGATGAACAGCAGCAAGATGTCATCGATCTTGATGTGCCCGGTCTCCAGCATCCCCAGAAACTCCATCACCGCTGCCCAGGCGGTCACCGCACCAATGGCGAACAGCGCCAGGTAATGGAACGTCTCGACGAACAGATTGCCCAGCGACTCGGCCAGCCCATGGACTTGCTGACGCAGCTTTTCGGCCCAGTTGATTTTCACGATGATACTTCCTTAGGTCGGCTCGACCGGATAGTGCGGGTTGGACGTGACGGTTGTTCTGCATGCAGAAAAAAGGCCAGAGGCACGTATAAGATGATGGCGGCGTGACATGAGGCACGCCAAACCTGTATTTACGGGCTACATTAAAAAACTGCTACCCAAACCTCAGGGTTTGGCTTACTCTTTTAGCTGTATATAAATACAGTAGTCGCAAAAGACAACTATCGTGAAGGCATGTGAGGTGGTGAATGGCCGTCGAAGTGGTATACCGCAGCAGCCGAGATCTGGAGCGTTTGTTCATGGATAAAGCCGAAGCTGACCGTCATGACAAGATGCTTGAACTCGCTGAGTTGCTGGCAGAAGTGTTGCAAAAAGCCGTGCCGTCCCTGAGCGAGCAGCAGGTGGAAGAAGCCGGGATCTACATGGCGAAGAACCGCGATGTATTTGCCAAGGCGTTCAAGAGCCAACCGGACGCTTTGTCCGAGTTGCTGAACCCGACGGCGGAATAAAGCCCGAATTGAACAGGCCCTGAATCAATGATTCAGGGCCTTTTTAATGCCTGGCCTATTTGTACAGCAGGCGCTCGGCCAACTCATCCGCCACCCGTGCGGGGGAGCGTTTTTCGGCCTGGGCGTGGGCGAAGATTTCGGTGAGGCGCGTACCGATGTTCGACAAGTGCGCGGTAATGTCCGCCAGCTCGGCACCGCCGTGTTTGAGGGCAACGTAGATCAGGCCGCCTGAGTTGATCACGTAGTCCGGGGCGTAGAGGATGCCGCGCCCTTCCAACTGGTCGGCGACGTCCAGGGTGGTCAGTTGCGCGCTGGCAGAACCGGCCACGGCGGCGCACCGCAATTGGCCGACGCTGTGCCGATTGAACACCGCACCCAGGCCACAAGGGGCGAGGATGTCGCAGGGCGTGCTGAGTAAGGCGTCGTTGGCAATCGGGTGCGCGCCGAGTTGCTCCATGGCGAGTTGCACTTTGCCGTGGTCAATGTCGCTCACCAGCAATTCGGCTCCCGCGGCATGCAGTTGTTCGGCCAGCGCGTAACCGACATTGCCCAGGCCTTGCACCGCGACGCGCAAGCCTTCGAGGTTGTCGCTGCCCAGGCGGGCCATGGCCGCGGCGCGGATGCCGGTGAACACGCCCATGGCCGCATGGGGCGCGGGGTCGCCGGCGGCGGTGGTGCTGGTGACGAAGCGTGTGTGCTGGGCGATGCAGTCCATGTCGGCCACTGACGTGCCGCTGTCGATCGAAGTAATGAAGCGGCCATCGAGTTTTTCAATGCAACGGCCAAATGCTTCAAACAAGGCGGCGCGGCTTTCCACGTGCACGGGACGGATGATCACCGCCGTCCCGCCGCCCACCTGCAGGCCGGCCAGGGCGGCTTTGTAGCTCATGCCTTGGGCCAGACGCGCGGCATCCGCCACGGCACTTTCATCGTCGGGGTACGCAAGATAACGGCAACCGCCCAAGGCCGGCCCCAAGCGGCTGTTGTGAATGGCGATGACCGCCTTCAGCCCGGTGACCGCGTCGACACTCAGGTGCAGCGACTCAAGGCGGGTGCTGTGCATAAGCGCAAACATCGTCGAGCTCCCGAATCACTTCTGGTAGAGGCCCAAGTATAGGCTTGCGGTAGAAAACTGCCGAAGTGCGCTGGAATAAGCCGCCGGATTTCATGGGATCTGCGACATAAGCAGGTGGGTTATTGCTTAAGTCACTGGACGAAAATTCACAGCAAGGCTAAAACGGGGCATCCGCCGGAGAACGCAATGAATCCCCGCACAGCCTTTTTCGCCTGCCTGGACCGTTCACCCCCTGCGCTGTTTGAAGCGGCGCTGTGGATTGCTGCCGAACACGACTGCGCCGTGCAGCCCGTGCTGATCCTGCAAGACCTCATCGTGTTGCAGCAACAGGTCAGCGTTGGCATGCCCATGTTGCCGGCGGATGAACTCGGCCAGCCGCTGCTACGGCGCATGAATGACTTGGGCTTCGCTCAGGATGACTTTACCCCGCTGCGCCCGGCGGCCGCCCTGCTCGACAAGGTATTGCAACGCAAACGCGGACAACCCCTGGCCATGGGCCTGATCGCACTTGAGTTGGCGCGGCGCCTGAATATCCCCATGGTGGGCGTGAACTTCCCAGGCCACTTTCTGCTGCGGGTGCCCGGCGCCGATCACCTGCTGGACCCCTGCGGCGGGCGGCGCCTGTACCCGAATGACTGCCGTGAATTGCTGCATCGCCAGTACGGGCCAAACCTCAAGTTGCAGGCCGACCACCTGCACACCGCCGAGCCGCGTTCGATCCTGCAACGGTTGTCACGCAACCTGCGCCAACTGCACCTCTCCAATGACAACCCGCTGGCCGCGCTGGTCGACGCCGAACGCGTGCTGGAACTGGGCAATGCCAGCGCCGCCGACTACCTGGCGCGGGCCAGTTTGTACCAGCGCCTGGACTGCCCGAGTGCCGAACGTTTTGACCTGGAACACGCCCTGCTGCTCAGCGAGGACCCGATCCAGCGCCTGCGCTTGACAGAGCGGCTGGGGCACCTGCCGCCCAACTCAGTGGTGCATTGACTCACCGCGTCAATCGGCCGATCAGTGATTGGCCGGGGCTTTGAGAATGTCACTGTGCAGGGGGCTCTTTGGCTTCGCAGCGCCCGGCGAGCGCACTTGAATGATCAACAGCGCCGCAATCACCGCTGGAATCGCACAGAAGAAGAAAATCTGCTGCACCGGAATATGCATCGCCAGCAACATGCTGCCAAACAGCGGCCCCAGGATTGACCCGAATCGCCCCACGCCCAACGCCCAGCCAGTGCCGGTGGCGCGCACGTGCGCCGGGTAGAAGTTACTGGCGAAGGCATTGAGGGTCAGTTGCCCACCGATGATGCAAAACCCGGCGGCGAACACACAGGCCACCAGATAGCGCGGATTGTCGTGGTTCAGGCCCAGCAACAGGGTGCATACCGCCGCCGCTGCCAACACGCCGGACAGCAGCCGTACCTTGCTTTTCAGGCGGTCGGCGAACCAGGCCATGCCGATGGCGCCCAAGGTGCCGGCGAACAGGAACATCGAGGTCACCAGGTTGGCTTCGTTCAGCGCCAGGCCACTTTCCAGTAACAACGACGGCAGCCAGCTGATCATGAAATACAGCAGGATCAGGCTGACGAAAAAGGTCGCCCAGAGCAACACCGTCGGGCGCGCGTAACCCTTTCGGAACAACTCGACCACCGTGAGTTTGCTGCCCTGCTCCTGAAGGTTTTCGGCGTCGCTCGCCAACGGCGGTTGCCAGTCGGGCAGCATGCGTGCCGTGACTTTGCGCAAGCGCACATACGGCGGCGCATCCCGCAGCAGGCGCGGCAGGGATTCCGGCAACCGCCACATCAGAAAAGGAAACAGCAGCAATGGCGTCACACCGCCCGCCAGGAATACCGCCTGCCAACCGAAGCCATCGATAAACCCTGCAGCCACGAAACCACCCGCCGCGCCGCCGAACGAGAAACCGCACGCGGCCAGGGTCACCATCAAGGTGCGCATCCGCGGCGGCGAATATTCCGACATCAACGCCATGGCACTCGGCATTGCGCCGCCCATGCCAATACCGCAGATAAACCGTGCGGCCATCAGCGTGGTCAGGGAGTTGGCAAACACCATCAACACCGTGAGGCTGGCGTAGATCAGTACACAGCCGAGCAGGATGCGCCGCACGCCAAAGCGGTCAGCCAGTGGCGTGACCAGCAACGAGCCCAGGGTCAGGCCCAGCAGGTTGGCACTGAATACCGGGCCGAATGCCGCTTTTTCCAGGCCCCAATCCTTGGCCAATGCGGGTACCACATAGCCCAGCACCTGCGCGTCGTAGCCATCGGTTACCAGCAGCAACGCCAGCAACAGGAGAATCAACCACTGATAGCGCGACACCGGACGGGCGTCGAGTGCCGCGCGAAAGCTGGCAATCTGATTGTGCATCGCAAGGTACCTGTTATTTTTATGAGGATGTCGCCGATCAAAATGTGGCAGCGGGCTTGCTCGCGAAAGCGATGTGTCAGCGACAAATGTTTCGACTGATCCGACGCATTCGCGAGCTAGCGCCTACATTGATTCAGGATGCTTCTGGGGTATCCGGTTGATTAGCCGGATGCGCCTGCACAAACGCCGGATGCTGCGCCGCCAACGCCGCCACACGCCCAATGCGCGGGTACGCCGCCAACGGCACCTTGAAGCGTTCGGCCGCATACAGCTGCGGAATCAGAAACGCATCCGCCATCCCCGGCTGCTCGCCAAAGCAAAAGCCGCTATCACCGATCAACTGCTCGACTGCACCCAGGCCCTGGCTGATCCAGTGGCCGATCCACGCCAGCAATTGCGCCTCGTCATGCCCCCACTGGCGCAGCAGGTTCTGGGTGCTGGAGTTGTGCAACGGGTGAATATCGCAGCCGATGATCGACGCCACCGCGCGCTCATGGGCACGGGTCGCGAGGTCTTTTGATAGCAGTGGCACCTGTGGATAACGTTCGTCCAGGTACTCGATGATCGCGGGCGACTGAATCAACAGCTCGCCCTCGTCGGTACGCAACGCCGGCACTCGGCCTTGCGGGTTGATCGCCAGGTACGCCGGTTGGCGATTGGCGCCGCCGGCCGGCACCAGCAGGTTGACCGGCACGGCGCTGTAGTCCAGCCCCTTGAGTGCCAAGGCAATACGCACCCGGTACGACGACGTAGAGCGGTAGTAGGTATAGAGTTCCATCGCCCTGCCCTCTTAGCGCGCCGCGACCACCGTGCCACGGCACTCGCCGAAGCCGATGGAGGCAAACCCTTCACGGCTGCAACGGGCGCGCAGGATGATTTCGTCACCGTCCTCGAGGAATTTACGCACCTCGCCCGACGCCAGTTCAATCGGCTTTTTGCCGCCTTCGGTGATTTCCAGCAGGCTGCCGAACTGCCCCGGCTGCGGGCCGGACAAGGTGCCCGAGCCGAACAGGTCACCGGCCTGCAACTGGCAGCCGTTGACGCTGTGGTGTGCAACCATTTGCGCCACGGTCCAGTACATGTGCTGGGTGTTACTCAGCGTCAGGCGATGGGCCGGCAGGTGTTGCTCGCGCATTGAGGCGGTGGTCAGCAGCACCTCCAGCTCGATGTCAAAGCCGCCTGCCGCCTGGTCACGCGTGTCCAGCAGGTACGGCAGCGGTTGCGGGTCGCCGTGGGGGCGTGCCGGTTGGGCTTTGCGGAACGGCGCCAGCGCTTCGGCCGTCACCACCCACGGCGAGATGCTGGTGATAAAGCTCTTGGACAGGAACGGGCCCAGTGGCTGGTATTCCCAGGCCTGGATATCGCGCGCCGACCAGTCGTTGAGCAGGCAGAAACCGGCGATATGTTCGGCGGCGTCACCAATCGCAATCGAGTCGCCCATGGCATTGCCCTGGCCGATCCAGATGCCCAGCTCCAATTCGTAATCCAGGCGTGCGCAGGGGCCGAAGGTTGGCTCGGTCTGGCCGGCGGGCAGCGTCTGGCCTTTAGGCCGGCGTACCTCCGTGCCCGAGGGGCGAATGGTCGAGGCACGGCCGTGATAACCGATTGGCACGTACTTGTAGTTCGGCAGCAATGGGTTGTCGGGACGGAACAGTTTGCCGACGTTTTGCGCGTGTTCGATACCCACGTAGAAGTCGGTGTAATCGTTGATTTTCGCCGGCAGGTGCATCTGGCAGTCTGCTGCGCGGTGCAGCACCTGCGCTTCACGGGTTTGCAGCTTGCTGCCTTGCGCGAGCAGCGCCAGCAGTTGCTCGCGCAAGGCCACGCGCGGGCCACGGCCCAGCTCGAAAAAGGCGTTCAACTGGCCGCCGGCGGTGGCTTCAACGGCACGGCGGGCTTCGCCGTCGAACGCGTCCAAAGCAGCGTGCAGGTCAAGAATCGAATCGCCAATCGCCACACCGCTGCGCGGTGCCGAACCGTTGATGCTGAACACGCCCAACGGCAGGTTTTGCAACGGGAAATCACGGTGACCGTTGGCGGAGTCCACCCAGCTGCGGGTTAGCGTTGGTTGCGTCATGGGTTATCTCCGGTTCGGGTTGAAGGTGGCGGGCAGCGAGGCCCAGCACGCGTCGTAAGTGTTTTGCAGTTGCGGGCATTCCAGGGCGAACTGCGTGGGGCGCAGCACTTGGCTGGTCTCGAACATAAACGCCATGGTGTTATCAATCTTGTGCGGCGCCAGTTCCACGTTGATGGCCTTGGTGCACGTCTCGCCGTCCGGACCATGGGCGCTCATGCAACTGTGCAACGACGCACCACCGGGCAGGAAGCCTTCGGCCTTGGCGTCGTAGGCGCCCTGGATCAGGCCCATGTATTCGTTCATCAGGTTGCGGTGGAACCACGGCGGCCGGAAGGTGTTCTCGGCGACCATCCAGCGCGGCGGGAATATCACGAAGTCGAGGTTGGCCAGGCCATGCACGCTGGTGGGCGAGGTCAACACGGTGAAGATCGACGGGTCCGGGTGATCGAAACTGACGGTGCCAAGGGTATTGAAGCGGCGCAGGTCGTATTTGTACGGCACGTTATTGCCGTGCCAGGCGACCACGTTCAGCGGCGAATGATCCAGCTCACAGGCCCACAACTCGCCGAGGAACTTCTGTACCAGCGTGGTCGGCTTTTTGAGGTCTTCGTAGTGCGCGACCGGCGTCAGGAAATCACGCGGGTTGGCCAGGCCGTTGCTGCCGATAGGCCCCAGGTCCGGCAGGCGCAGCGGCGCGCCGTGGTTTTCGGCAACGTAGCCGCGCGCTTGGGCGTCCAGCAGTTCGACACGGAATTTAAGGCCGCGCGGCAGCACGACGATGTCCAGTGGCTCGACGTCCAGCACGCCCAGTTCGGTGGCGATGCGCAGCCGGCCCTGCTCGGGGACGATCAACAGTTCGCCGTCGGCGTTGAAGAACACCCGCTCCATGGAACGGTTGGCGCAGTAGTTGTAGATGCTTATGCCAGAGGGGCTTTCAGCCCCTGAGTTGGCCACCATGCCGACGAGGCCGTCGATAAAGTCCGTCGGCTCGTCGGGCCTGTCCAACGGGTTCCAACGCAGACGATTCGGCGTCACGGCGCCCAACGGCCCACCGGCCAGTTGCCGTTCAAGCTTCACGAAGGCCGGGTGATTGGCCGATGGCTGAATGCGGTACAACCACGTGCGTCGGGCTTCGCTGCGCACCATGGTGAAGGCGGTCCCGGAAAACAGTTCGGTGTACAGGCCGTAGGGGGCTTTTTGCGGGGAATTCTGGCCGACGGGCAGCGCGCCAGGCAGGGCTTCGCTGGCGAATTCATTGCCGAAGCCCGACAGGTATTCGAGGTTCATGGAGCATCCTCAGTACGGAAGTTGTTTTTATCGTAATCCAGTTACGCATAACGTAATTTGATCACTATCGACCGTCAAGCTATAAAGACGCCCATTCATCTCTCGGATTCTCGTTGCCCCATGGAAAAGCCCCGCGACACCGGTAAACAGAAAGTCCGCTCGGCCGAAGTGGGCACCGATATTCTCAAGGCCCTCGCTGAACTGTCCCCGGCCACCTCGCTGTCGCGCCTGGCCGAGCACGTGCAGATGCCGGCGAGCAAGGTCCACCGCTATTTGCAGGCACTGATCGCCTCGGGGTTTGCCGAACAAAACACCGCCACCAACCACTATGGGCTGGGCCGCGAAGCATTGCGCGTGGGCCTGGCGGCGCTGGGCAGCATGGATGTGTTGAAAGTCGGCGCCCTGCCTCTGGCGGAGCTGCGGGATGAACTGAATGAAACCTGCTTTCTGGCCGTGTGGGGCAACCAGGGCGCGACCGTGGTGCACATCGAGCCGGCGGTGCGCGCGATCACGGTGGTGACGCAGTTGGGTTCGGTGTTGCCGTTGCTCAGCTCGTCCACCGGGTTGGTGTTCAGCGCTTATTTACCGTCGCGGGAAACCGTCGAATTGCGCGAGCGTGAGATCCAGGCCGGTATCGCCCATGCCCTGGCGGATGATCAGGCCTACGCCAGCGCGTGTGAACAGATCCGCAGCCGTGGCCTGCACTTTGTGCATGGCTTGCTGATGCCCGGGGTCGATGCATTATCGGCGCCGGTGTTCAACGCGGTCGGGCACGTGGCGGCGGTGATGACCGTGGTCGGCCCCACCTCGCTGTTCCACGCCGATGAAGACGGCCCGGCGGCGCAGCACTTGCTGGCGGCGACCCGGGCGGTGAGTTGGCGGATGGGCTATCAGCCCTGAATCAATCGTCCCAACGTGACAGGGCCAGCGCCACGCGGTTCTCCAGGCCCTTCACCTGCGCGCCGGCCACCACGTAGTTATTGGTCAGCATCGCGAACACCAACTGGCGCCCGTGCGCATCGGTGATGTAACCGCTCAATGACGACACGCCGCCCATGGAGCCGGTCTTGGCGTGCAGATTGTTTTCAGCGCTTGTGCCGCGCAGGCGATAACTCAGGCTGCCACCGGTCATGCGCTCGGTATTGCCGGCAATCGGCAGCGCGTTGTACCAGGCGTTGAACCACGGCTGTTTGCTCGCAGCCAGCAGCAAGTCGGTGAGGGTTTGCGACGACACCAGGTTACGCCGTGACAGGCCGGAACCGTCGACCTGGCTCAGCGTCGCCGTGTCCAGCCCCTGGCGCTTGAGAAACCCGGCCACCGCCACCACACCCGCCGCCGCCGTGCCGCTATTGGCGGTCTTGCGGCCCATGGCCTTGAGCAGGGCTTCGGACATGTTGTTGTTCGAGAGTTTGAGCAGCGGCGTGATCAGTGCCTGCAACGGCGCCGATTGGTGCTCGGCCAACACTGTCGCCGTGGCCGGGCTGGCAGCGCCCATCACACGACGCCCCAGCACCGTAATGCCCTGCTGCGCCAACGCCTGTTCAAACAGATTGGCCACCAGTTGCGTCGGCTCCCACACACTGACCAATTGTTCGCTCTGCCGCCCCGCCGCTACGGCGCCACTGAGCTGCAACAGGTTGGTGCCATGGCGACGGTTGATGCCATAGGTGTTGCCGGGCCCGCTGACCGCGCGGTTACTCAGTTGCAGGTAGTCGGTCGGCGGGAAGATCTCGACATTCACCGGCTGCCCTACGCGTACCGGCGCTTTGGCCGTGACCAGTACGCTGCCGGCATCAAAATCCGCGTTGGGTGACACGGTCAGCGCGGAAATCTGCGCGCCGTAGTAGGTGGTTTCATCATCGTGGGACCAGTCGACACCCAGCCGCTCGGCGTCAAACCAGGTGTCGTCGAACACCAGGTCACCCTGCACCTGGCGTACGCCCTGGCTGGCCAGTTGCGCCGCGAGGGCCTGGTAATCGGCGAATTGAATGGTGGGGTCACCCAGACCGCGCAGGTACAGGTTGCCGGTCAGGCGATCGCCCTGGCGGATGCCATTGCTCAACAATTGCGTAGAAAACCGGTACTGCGGCCCCAACACATCCATCGCCGCCGCGGTGGTCAGCAGCTTGAGGTTGGAGGCGGGCACCAGCCGTGTGCGCGGGTTGTGCTGATACAGCGTGGCGCCACTGCGGGCATCACGCACCAGCAGCGACACCGAGGCGCCGTGCAGCGCCGGGTCGGCCAGCAACTGGTCGAGGCTGTGCCCGGTGGCCGTCTTTGACGGTGTGGCGCAACCACTGAGTAACAGGCCAAAGACCAGCGCCGTTGCGCTGGTGTGTATCCATCGTGCCAACCGCATAAACCTGGCTTTCCTGAATCGGCGAAAGTGCGCAGCTTGGTTAATTCAGCGCGTTCAATCAAGTGCCAGGGTGGTGATCGAGAACGTTCCGACCTGAAATAGCGGGCCAGGCTTGGCCTCGACTTTACTCGGCGCGGGTTGCAAAACGATCAACATCGGCGCCTCACCGCGACAGGTCACCCACTGCCGCAGGCGCCCAACCTCCTCGGCAAGCGCGCTGGGCGTGGAGCACTTGGCAAATCAGCTGGGATGATAACCCGGCGTATTTTCTCATCAGAAGGTCAAGGTACTGGAGACCGATACCTGCCGCGCATCGCCGATGGACACAAACTGGGTGTTCACCGACGAGGTGTAGTAGGTGCGATCGAACAGGTTCTTCACATTGAGCTGGAACTTGACCTTCTGCCCGTCGATCTTGGTGTCATAGCTGGCGAACGCATCGGCCACGGTGTAGCTCGGCAGTTCGAAGCTGTTAGCCGCGTCCCCTGCCCGCTCGCCCACATAGCGAGCCCCGGCGCCGACGCGTAGCTGGTCACCGCCCAGAATGCTGCCGAAGTCATACACGGCCGACAACGACGCGGTGTTCTTCGCCACGTTTTGCAGGTCGTTACCCTTGTATTTGCTGTCCTCAACCACCACCGCATCGGTGTAGGCATAGCTGCCGATCAGGCTCCAGTTGTCGGTCAATTGCCCACTGGCGTCCAGCTCCAGGCCACGCGAGCGCACCTTGCCGGCCACGCTGTACACCGAAGTCAGCCCATCCCCCACTTGCACCAGCACATTGCGCTTTTCGATGTTGAACAAGGCCGCGCTCGCGGTGATACGCCCAGGCATGTCGAACTTGGTGCCCAGCTCCCACGCTTTGGACTGCTCCGGCTCCAGGCTGCCATCCAGCACCGTTTTGTTGGCCAGCGGCGCAATGGTGGAGTTGGGTTTGAACGACTCGGTGTAGCTGCCATAGAACGACAACGCGTCGGTGTAGCGGTACACCAGGCCCGCACGCGGCACCCACTTCTGGCCGTTGCCATCGGTGTTGGCGGTGAACGGTACGCCTTTGCCAGCGTACTGGTCGTACATCTGATAGCGCGCACCGCCGACCAGAATCCACTGGTCATTCAGGTGGATCGCATCCTGGAAGAACAACGAATCACTGCGCAACAGGTCGGTCTGGTTGCTGTCCGCGGCGCTGACGGTGCTCCCTGCGACTTCGTTGCCGTACACCGGGTTGTTGTAGTTGAAGACACCGCGCGGCGCTTGGCGAATCAGGTCGGCCCGGTAGATCTTGCGGTACTCATCGTCGAGGCCGAACACCAGGTCGTGCTGCATCCCGGCGACATCGACCTTGCCTTCCAGGCTGGCAGTCGCGAAGCGGTCGGTGGTCAGCGCGCCTTGGGTGCCGTCCATGCTGCGGGTCAGGGTGCCGTTGGAGTTGACCTTGACCACGCGCACTTGGCTGGCGTCGTAGGTTTCGCGGTTCCAGCTGTAGCCGAAGTGGGCTTTCCAGTCGTCGTTGAGGTCGTGGTCGACTTGCAGGCGATACAAGTCGGAGCGGCCTTCCATATTGTTGAACGGCTCATCCAGGCGACGGGTCGCGGGGATGTTCAACGGGTGGTTGGTCTTGGGGTCGATGGCCGTGCCGCGGTCGAACGGCGAGAGGAATTCGCGGTGCTCATACGCGAAGACCACCTGGGTGGTGTCGCCGTACCAGGCCAGGGACGGTGCCACCAGCGTCTCGCGGTGGGTGCCGTAGTTGCGCCAGTAATCTTCGTCTTCATGGTCGACGATCAGCCGATAAGCCAGGCCGCTGTCACCAATCGGCCCGGTGGTATCGAGGCTGCCGCCGCTGCCGTTCTTGCCGTCACCGAAAGTCGAGCCGCGTGCGGTCAATGAGGTGGACTGCACCAGCTCGGGCTTTTTGCTGACGATATTGACCACACCACCCGGGTCCTGGATGCCGTACAACAACGACGATGGCCCCTTGAGCACCTCAACGCGTTCAGCCGTGGCGCTCAAGGCGCGGCCCTGCACGACGGGCATGCCGTCTTGCATGATCGAGCCATTACGGTTGTCGCCAAAGCCACGCAGCATCACCGCGTCCTGGGTGCTGCCGAGGGTATTGGCCTGGGTGATGCCGCTGATGTTGCCCAGGGCGTCATCCAGGTTGCGCGGTTGTTGGTCGCGCAGCACTTGGGCGGGCACCACATTGACGGTTTGCGGCGTTTCCAGCAGCAGGCCACGGGATCGCATCACCGAACTGGTGGGCGGCGGCTGGTAGCTGGTGCTGTCCTGTACGGGGTTGGCACCGCTGATGGTGGTGGCGCCAAGCGTCAACGCGCCGCCGGTGGGCAGCGGCTCCAGGGCCAAGGTGCGCGCATCGATCTGGCGGAAGGTGAACCCGGTGTTGGTCAGCAGGCGCTGCAGTGCCTGGGTTGCGCTCATCTGCCCATTGATCGCCGGGGCGTTGAGGCCGTAGGGCGCTTCATCGGTGTAGATCACGCTGAGACCCGTGACCCGGCTGAAGTCGTTCAGGGCCTGGGGCAACGGCTTGGCCGCCAGCGCAAAGTTGAACTGGGCGCTTTGCTGCTCTTGCGCCTGGGCGACGCAAAGCGGCAGCAATGCCAACCCCGACACCGTCAATACCGAGGCTCCCAGCCACTGTTTTACCCAACCGCCCGCCGTCGACTTCATGCTGTGAGAACCCGTGTAGAAAAGCTGTTAATGCGAATACATCGCAGTTTCAAGCACTACACGGATGGGCGGTGGATTTACCTCACCTTATTTTGAAAATAATTTTGCTTAGTGCGCCTGAATGCAGAAGCCCATGCGTGGGAAGTGCACATGCACAACGCCGGCGCGTTCGTCGGTACGGCGCAGGATCAGCTGTTCGCGCCCGACAAACAGCAGTTCTCCAGCGACGGGGTCGGTGCCGTAGTCAGTGGCGGCAATCGTCACTGGCTGGCCGGGCTTGAAACCGTTCAAGTCTTCGAACGGCTCATCTGGCAAGGCGGCAGGCGCCGCGTTACGCGCCACGTCCAGGGCTTGCTCGGCACTCATCTCACTGGCGGTGCCATGGCCAAAGCTCAGCACCCGGTCCAGCCAGGCGGCGACGGCCGGGTAAGCGTCAACCAGCGGCGCCGTCACCGACGAGCCTTTAAGGAACCACAACGGATGGGCCAGCGAGAAGTCGGCAATCGACGGTTCGCCGAACAGGAAGTCGCCCGGCTGATGCTGCAATTGCTGGTCGATGCGGCTGACAATCGCCGGCCATTGGTGCCTGGCCTGCTCCAGTTGCACGCGAGCGGCTGTTCCGCCGCTGAACAGCTTGGCGCGGTCAGCCACCAGCACCTGGATCATTTCCGGCGGCACCTTGGCGAACTTGACGGCCAGGGATTCCGGCTGGAACACCAGCGCCACCGCTTGGGCAAACACCACCGAATCCGCCCACGCCGCGAAGCTTTGAGTGACCAGCTCCAGGCCCAGCGGAAACAGCGCCGGCGTGGTTTTTTCCTGCTCCAGGCGGCGAGCGATCAACGCGGTATCGCAGTAAATATCAGCGCCGACCTGCAACACCGGCGTCTTGCGATAGCCGCCGGTCAGGGCCGTCAAATCCGGTTTGGGCATCACCGGCGCAATGCGCACCGAACGCCAGGACAACCCCTTGAAGCCCAATAACAGGCGGGCTTTTTCAGCGAAGGGTGATTGCGGGTAGTGGTGAAGGATCAACTCAGACATGCCAGGCTCCGCCCAATAAGTGAACCGCTAGCTTAGCCTGCCAAATCGCGCAGGGGGATGATGGGGCCTTATCAGTCAGATTGATGGGCCATGCGCTGCCAGGCATTCCTTGGCGCTCTTCTTTAATTTCTTGATCAGCCGTTCCTGGCGCAGCGCTTCGCCTTTGGAAGCACACTGTTCGGTGTACACCAGCGCGACCGCTGGACTTGAGAGAAAGAACCGCGCGCCCTTGCCGCTTTGGTGGGCGGCAAACCGACGCACCGGGTCATTGCTGATGCCGCAATACAGCGAGCCATTGGCGGCGCGCACCAGGTAGACAAACCAGGGTTTGGGTTCAGGAAGATCAGTCACAGGTCGTGTCGGCAAACCAGAGGAGCGCCAATCTTATCAACGACCCGCCTGAAATGCCTTCAAGCCTTTGAGCGCCTGGGCGCGCACCGCATTTTTCAGCGCCGGCGACCAGCCCAGCAGCAGCCCCTTGAGACCCAACGCCTGGCGCGACCAGCGCCACAGGTCGAAATGGTCGTGGTGCCCACAAATCTTGCCGTCGCGAAATATGAACCGCGCGCCGATGTCGTTGACCACCGTGTTGCCGGTGGCGCTGAACAGGTACGTCGCCACCCAATGTGCACTGCCCGTCGTTTCATCGCTGCGCACCGTGTCGAACGTCAGCGAAAAGGCCTTGGCGCGCGTGGTGAGCATGCGCCACATATCGCCGGCATCGCGCCCGCGCAGCTCACCAAACGCAGGGTCGCTGAACACCACATCATCGGTGTAGCACGCCACCATGGCTTCGGCATCCAGGCGTTGAAAGGCGCTGTAGAACTCGGTAATCAGGGCGTTGTGGGCATCACTCATGGGCAGGCTTCGCACGATGGTCAGGAGTGCTGAAAGATAGTCTGCACAGCAGAGGAAAGCCATGCCATTCGCCACGGGAATGAGTGATGCACGGTAGGGTTAGAGGTAATTGACTTCCACAGTGGCGCTACCGTCCATTGGGGTTTCTTCGGTCACTGGCAGATTTCTTCTTTCCGTGAGGGTGGTAAGCACCACCACGTCTGCGGTGAAGGCCATCACCGGTAAAGGCGTCATCTCGGCGCTACTGGAGTCTCTGACGGTGCGCATCCAGCCTGGCTGCCAAATCGTATTTGCATTGGCATCGAACCAGGGGCCCGTCACATTCACGGCCTCGATCAAAGCACCCGGCGCACCATCAGCAGTAGCATTGACCAGCTTCAGCTCATACCAACCGATCATTTTATCGCCACTGGTCAAGCCCAAGCCAAAGCGGCTCAGTGAGGATGACGGATCGGTCGGATAAGCTGGAATCGCAGTCCCTACGCGGTTATCGATGGCCTTGACCGCCATCAGCATCGGCGCATTACAGGTCACCTCCAACTGAACCGTTGCCTGTGGAAGGGCTTTATAGCCATAGGCGGGGAAATCCTGCAGCGCGATTTTCCCATGGTCCACTATCCCGCCATTGGACAAAGTGGGCGTACAGGCCGACGGGATGATTTTACCGACCACACTGAGGTCCACGTTTGATGCGGCCATTACAGTCGAAACAGCAGAAACACCGGCCAACAAAAATGCGCCGGCGATCATGACACGAGAAGGGTGCATATCAATGCTCACGTTCGGTCGATTAGTAACAGATTGAACAGCGCACAGAGCGATGTAAACAACCTGAAAGTTCGACTCAATTAATAAAGTTTAAAGGTAACGCCGCCACTGCACTAAGTGCAGAAGAACCCAGCCAAGTTATCGAAAACATTGCTCACACTAAATACAAGTAATACGAATCCCTGCCCTGGCGTTACTTATTAAACCACCGGCATAAACAGGGGTTTTCTACGGCACCATTCCGGCTGAGCGCGCATACGCGAACAAGTCCACATCCGTAGAAATACACAGCCGGCTCATGGCTGTACTTTTCTGTTTGCTGATCGTGGAAATACTGCGATTGACCCGTGCCGCAATCTGGCTGACGGTCATGCCGCTGGCGAGCATGCGCACCACTTCCCGTTCCTTGCCGGACAACTGCGGCGTTTGCGACAAGTCGCCTGTGCCGGCCTCGCTCAACTGCGCACGCAAACATTCGCTGGCGAACGTCTGGCCTTTGGTCACCGCCTGGATGGCCGAGGGCAACTCCTTGGCCGAGGCGTTCTTGGCGACAATGGCGCGCGCGCCTTGGGCAAAGGAAGCGCGCAGGGTGGCGATATTCGCGAACATGGTCACCAGAATCACCGGCATCAAGGGGTATTGGCGCTGTAACAGGCTCAGCAACGCATAGCCGTCAGCCTGACGCCCGCCCGGCATGGCGAAATCGGTCACCAGCACGTCACAGGGCGTGGTGCTCAACAGCACCAGCAAATCATCGGGGCCGCTGGCTTCGCCGACGACTTTGCACTTACCGCTCGCCTCAATCACCACCTTTTGCCCAATGCGCACAATGGGATGATCGTCGGCAATTATTACTCGAAGCATAAATACTCACGGATGATGGCAATATGATCGCGGCAAAATACCCCCGTCAGCGATCTTCAACAACCGCCCGGCAAACGCACTTTTCTGCCGCGCCCAATGCCCGGTAGAGGGTGAACTTAAACCTACAAAACAAAAGGAAAACACCCACATACAAAAGCTACATATCAGAAGAATAAATTCCTACAAATCCACTCGCCCACTGAATGTTCACAGCGCGCTCAGGTACGCGAAGTAGCGTTCGATGTCTGCCTCAAACGCTTCCAGCCTATCCCGGTTCACCCCTGCTCCGTCTGCGCGGACCTGCTGGATCAATAAACCGCCCTGCGCCTCCAGGTCATCACAGCCTAAAAACGCCAGGCTTCCCAACAGACGGTGCAGCAGTTCCAGCGTGACCTGGGTGTTGTCGGTGATCCGCGCGTGGGCCAGCCCTGCGCAATCCTTGCGGGCTTCAAGCAAAAGCCTGCCCAACATCTGCTCCACCACCTCTGCGCTGCCGAAGGTGCGGATCATGTCCGCTCGAGTGGGCAAGGCCGTTGAAGCGCCAGGCGGGGCAGGTGAAACTTCATCCGGTGGCCCCGCGAGCCAGTACACAAGCACATCACGTAGCTGCTCAAACGTCAGCGGCTTGAGCAACCAGGCATCCATCCCGGCATCGCGACAGCGCTGGGCATCGTAGGGCAACAGGGTGGCCGTGAGCGCGATGATCGGCACCCGCCGGTGGCCGTTCTGCTGCTCGTGCAGACGGATGGCACGGGCCAGCGCGTAGCCATCCATAAAGGGCATATGGCAATCGCTGATCACCAGGTCGAAGCGCCGACGCGCAATGGCCGCCAAGCCTTCGCCACCGTGACCGACCAACTCGTGGCCGACCCCGAGCTTTTCCAGGAACCAACCCAGCAGCGCCCGATAGGCCGAATGGTCTTCCGCCACCAAAACCGCTCTGTGCCGCCAGTGATCCGGGGGGGAGAAATGCGAAGAGACATCGCTCGAAAGCACTCTCGCTCACCTTGTCGTTGTCGATGGTGCAGCGGCCCTGGCTCAGGAGCAAAGCCTGGGACTGAGTGAGGAGCGCTGACGCGACAGTCAAACAAAGGCAAGGCACCCTTGCAGTGCCAGAAAGAGCCCAAAGTGACCGCCATCGCAAAGCCAACCTAGCTTCTTTGCCACCCGCCTGGCGATACAACAACTACGAAACTGATAACTTGCCTACATTTTCCAGTTAACTATTCCGACACAAACGATAGCTTTTTCTCTGCTCGGCACCATTGTCGTAATTGTTGTATTTCCCCGCCGCCGCCCCCTCGCTAAATTGCTGCCCACTCTTATCAGGGTCAGCCTGCACCCCTCTCGGGCCGCCCTGAAAACATGAAAAACCGCCTTGCACTCGTCGACAACGTCAGCGAGTGCCGCCATGGCATCACTCGACAATCTGGCCCGTACTGGAACTATTGAAATGAACAAGTCTTCCGCTCTGATAAGCACCGCCCTGTTGCTGATGAGTGTCTCAACCGTTTTTGCCGCGAGCAGCGTGGACCTCACCGTCAAGGGCCTGATTACGCCCAGCGCCTGCACCCCCAGCCTTTCAAGCGGCGGGGTCGTCGATCACGGAAAACTCGCCGCCAGGGATTTGAGCCCGACCGGCTGGACGATCATTGGCAATCACTTCCTGCAACTGGCGATCACCTGCGATGCACCCACCCTGCTGGCCCTGAAGGGCACGGACAACCAAGGCAACGCCCATGACCCGGCGAACACCTACGGCCTGGGTTTGGTGGGCGACAAAAAACTCGGGGATTTCTCCTTGACGCTCGCCAACGCGATGGCCGACGGCGCGACGATTTCCGCCATTCAATCCAGTGATCAGGGCCTCACCTGGGGGCGACTTGATTCGGACGAGGTTTGGCCCGTCGCTAACTTCGCCTCGTTTGGCGATCGCTCGACGGGCAGTTGGGCACCCATCGCCATCCAGCAAGTGACGGCAGACCTTCACGTGCAAAGCATGATCGCCCCCACGGCGGGGATGGACCTGACTGAAGAAGTCCCCCTCAACGGCTCCGCCACGGTTGAAGTGAAGTACTTGTAAACACCCCCCACTCACAGGATGTGACCCAATGTCTCGACCCCTCATCACCCTCGCCGCGACACTGTTGATTACCGGCGCCAGCCCCGTCCTGGCCGCCAGTAGTACGGACTTGAGCGTCAGCGGGATCATCACCCCGGCCTCTTGCACGCCGAGCTTGTCCGGTGGCGGCGTCGTCGACCATGGCAAATTGACGGCCAAGGACCTGAACCCGCAGAAACCCACCAGCCTGCAAGCCGCCGAGATGCTCCTGGAGGTGCAGTGTGAAGGGCCGACGTTTTTCACCCTGACCACCGTGGACAACCGCGCCGGCAGCTCGGCGATCAACCCCGCGCTGCATGGGCTGGGCATGGTCAACGATGACCAGCGGCTCGGCAGCGTGGCGTTCGGCCTGTTCGACCCGATCGCCGACAACACGCCGGTAGACGCCATCCTCTCCAATGACGGCGGCGCCACCTGGCGCCCCTCTGCGTACCTCGGCCACACCGGCATGACCTCGTTCGCTGCGCCCGGCGATGCCTATACGCCGATTGCCGTGCAAACCCTGAGCGCGCGGTTGCGGGCGTTCACCATGATCGCGCCCGCCAGCGACTTGACCTTACTTGACGAGGTGCCAATCGACGGCCTGGCCACCCTTCAACTCAAGTACTGGTAAGCCTTTTCTCTTACTCCACTCAGGAACAACATCATGAACATCGCCTTCAAATCACTTGCCACCACCGCGCTGCTGATTGCCAGTGCCCACACGTTCGCCGCCTCCAGCGTCGACCTGACCGTCAAAGGCCTGATTACCCCAAGCGCCTGTACCCCGGCGCTGTCCGGCGGTGGGACCGTGGACTATGGCAAGATTTCGGCCAAGGATCTGAAAGCCGACCAACAGACCTTTCTACCCACTCAAATAGTGCAATTCTCCGTCACCTGTGACGCTGCCACCCTGATGGCGATGGAGGCCAAGGACAACCGTGAAGGCTCCGACGCCAATAACGACTTCATGGAATTTGGTCTGGGCCTGATCAACGGCACGCAAAAACTTGGCGGCATGAGCTTACGGCTGTTGAGCTCAGTCGCCGATGGGGTGCCAGTCAGGACCGTTGGTTCCTACGACAACGGCGTCACTTGGGATTCCGAGAGCTACCTGATGCGCGGCAACCTCATCGCGCCGGCACCCACCGGTATCGATTTGCCGACCCCAGTCCAACAGTGGGCTGCAGACCTGAGGGTCATGCCTTTTATCGCCAAAACCAGCGGCCTTGACCTTACCAACGAAGCCCCCATCGACGGCTCGGTAACCCTCACCGTGCGCTACTTGTAACGGCAACCGACTCAAGCAACGGCAGGCCTTCGCGCCTGCCCTTGTCACGTCCACACACGATGAACAAGGCAGCCGGTCTCTCCCCATGAAGCACACCTTTTCACGCTTGCTTGGCCTGCTTTACCTGCTCGGCACCAGCGCGCTGGTAATGGCGGCGCCCAGCACCGAGTTGAACGTCACCGGCCTGATCACCCCCAATGCCTGTACGCCGACGTTGTCCGCCAATGGCATCGTCGACCACGGCAGGGTGCCAGCACGCAGTCTCAACCAGTACGAATTCACCACGCTGCCCACCCAGGCACTGGACCTGAATGTGAGCTGTAACCAGCCGGTGCTGTTCGTGCTGGTGGGCGTGGACAATCGCGCCGATTCCTCTGTGGGCCCGGGATTTTATTACGGGCTGGGCCACAACATGCATGTCCCCAGCGAACGGCTGGGCAGTGTTTCCCTGGCCCTTCGTGACGCGACGGGGGACGGCGAACGCGTACTGGTGCTGGCGTCCAGCAACCAGGGTGAAACCTGGTTCCCAGAATCCAATGCCTTCCCGAACAACTACATGGGCTTTGCCCGGCCAGGCACGCTGGTGCCCGAACCCCATCGCCTGCTGAACGCTACGTTGCACGTCAATACGTCCATCAACGCTGCCGCCTATTTGACCCTCGACCAGGAAGTGCCGATGGACGGCTCCATCGTGCTAGACCTGAGGTATTTGTAGCCATGACTGCCCTGCCCTTTTTCACCCGCGCGTTCATCCTTGCTCGCCTCACAGGTCTGTACCTCGGTGCGCTGACCTTGGCGGGCGGTGGCCCTGGCGTCGCACTGGCCGACGGCATGGTGCCTGACACCTCGGTGGTGATCGTCAACGAAGCCGAGGGTGAAGCCTCGGTCACCGTGACCAACACCGATGACAAGTTGGCCCTGCTGCATGTCACCCTTGAAGACATTCCCGAAGACACCGCGACGCTGCTGTTTGTCACCCCGCCGCTGGCGAGGGTCGAGCCCGGCAAAAGCCAACTCATCCGCTTCATCCTGCAATCACCCGAGCCGCTGACCACCCAACGCCTGAAGCGGGTGATCTTCGAAGGCATGCCCCAGGGCCGCTCGACAGCCCAGGCCGGGCACGCGCAGGTGGGGGTGACGGTGCGCCAGAATCTGCCGGTAATTGTGCACCCCAAAGGCCTGGCCCCCAATCGCACGCCCTGGACCGGGCTGGAGTGGCGCATCACGCGCGACCAATTGAGCGTGCACAACCCGAGCCCTTACGTGGTGCGCCTGTCCCAGGAGCTGCGGCTGCTGCCCGGCAGTGGTTCGGCGTTGCTGCCACGCACCTATGTACTACCGGGGGAAACCCTCACCGTGACGGCCTCCGGCTCCGGCGCCACCCGCGTACAGCTGCAACCGGCCACCGTGTACGGCTTTGCCGTAGCGCCTTACGAAGCACCGATCACCCTATAAAAAAGAGTGGCTTGCCAAGGCCACCCAATACTTGAGTACGACCTTGTGAGCACAGCAATGACTGAACGCGACGGCAACGCCATGCCTGGCGTTTTGCCCCCCCGCGCACGCCGGATCCTGACGAGTATGGCGCTGACCCTGAGCGGCGTACTACCGGCCGAGGCCGTGCTGGCGAATGACCTGATCGCCGGCGCGTTCGACCCCCAGACCCTGTCCCGGCGTGGCATCGACCCAGAGCTCGCCAACCTGCTGTTGCAGGCTCCGCGTTTCGCCGCGGGCCGGCATGCCGTCAACGTGACGGTCAACGGCCAGCGCCGAGGCCGAGTGGACGTGGAATTCGACCACCAGGGCGGCTTGTGTTTCAGCCGTGCCTTACTCGATACCGGCAACCTGATGGTGCCCGATGACGATGGGACGACCACCTGCCATCGTTTTATCGAACGCTACCCGCAAACGGTGATCGAGCAAGACCCGGCCACCCTGAACCTGGCCCTGGTGGTGCCCACCGATGCCCTGCGCCCGGCCCAGCAAGATATCTCCGGCTACCAGACCGGCGGCCAGGCCTTGCTGCTCAACTACGATTTGACCGGCCTGTACAACGAGTTCGGCGACAACAACAGCCGCTTCGGCTCGGCCAACACCGAGGTCGGCTTTAACGCCGGTGACTGGATCGTGCGCAGCCGGCAGGTCAAGACCTGGCAGGACAGCCGGTCGCGCACCACCCACCTGGACGCCTACGCCCAACGCACCTTTGCCGAACAGCAGGCGGTGCTGCAGGCCGGGCAAATCAGCCTCTACAACCCGGTGCTGGCCGGTACGCAGATTACCGGCGCCCAGGTACTGACCGAAACCGCGCTGCAAGACCAGAACCAGGGCGCAACCATCACCGGTATTGCCAACAGCCCGGCCCAGGTCGAGATCCGCCAAAACGGCGCGTTGATTCACTCCACCGTGGTGCCGGCCGGGCCATTTTCCCTGAGCGATGTACGCCGCTTGAACAGCCGCTCCGATGTGGAAGTCACGGTCAAGGAAACCACGGGCGAAGAACGTCGTTTCAGCGTGCCCGCCGCGATGCTCGGCCTGGGCCTGCCGGCACCCGGCTATTCAGTGGCGGCCGGGCGCGTGCGGCAGATCGGCGACAGCGACGCCCGCGAGCCCTGGGTGGTCAGCGCGGGCTGGAGCGGCCCGCTGCACCCGCAACTCAGCCTCAGCGCCGGCGGGCTGATGGCAGACGCCTATCACTCGGCGGGTGCAAGCCTGGGCTGGTTGCCCTGGCCGGACAGCCAACTGCAGTTTTCCGCACAGGCAGCGCAGGCCAGCCCCAAACAACAGGGGACCGAACGCGGCGTGCAGAGCGACCTGTCCTGGTCCCAGCGCTTGAGCGACAGCTGGGCGGTGAGCAGCGCAGGCTCCTGGCGCTCCCAGGGTTACCGCGACCTCGAAGATTCAACCTATGTCGGCAACAACAAGGACCAACAGCGTTCACGCTACCGCGACCAGCAGAGCCTGACCGCCTCCTGGGCGCATCCGGCGCTGGGTACATTCAGCGCCGGCGTCTCGCGCACGGCCTCATACAACGGTGAAAGCAGCAGCCGGGCATTGGCCTCCTGGGGCACCAGCGTTGGCCGCGTGTCGCTATCGGCCAGTGCCGAATGGCAAGTCGGCGGGCGCCAGCAGAACGACAACAGCATTTACCTGAATATCAGTGTGCCGCTGGGTGAAACCCGCCGTGGGCGTGCCTGGGTGCGTAACACCGGAGGCGAGCACCGCCTCGGCATGGGGGTGAATGAACAACTCAACGATCAATTGAGCTATCGGGTGGGCGTGGAACGCGACAGCCGTGACCGTGAAGTGGAGTCATCCATCGGCGTATCGGCGCTGCCGTGGTACAGCCAGCTGGACTTCAACTACACCCGCAGCAACGACGAACGCGCCAGCTATCAAGGTGGCGCCCGCGGCGGCGTGGTGTTGCATGAGGACGGCCTGACCTTCTCGCCCTACCCGGTGCGCGACACGTTTGCGGTGGTGTCGGTGGGCGAGATGGCCGGGATCAAGGTCACAACCCCAAGCGGCCCGGTGTGGACCGACTGGCAAGGCCAGGCCGTGGCCTCGCAACTCAGCCCCTACAGCCGCAGCCCGGTCGAGGTACAAACGCGTTCGCTGCCGCGCAATGCCGAGATCCACAACGGCCTTGCCGTGCTTGCCGCCGGACGCGGTGCGGTCGACAAGGTGCAATTCGGCGTGGCGCTGACCCGTCGAGCGCTGCTCAACGTGACCACCGATACCGGCCAGCCATTGCCACGCGGTGCAACGGTGAGCAACGCCGAGGGCGAGTTCATCACCTTGGTGCAGGAAGGCAGCCGGGTGTTCCTGCCTGACGCGCTGCAACAGCGCACGTTATGGGTCAAACCCGCCGGGCAACCGCGTTGCCGACTGGACTTTGAGCTGCCGAAAAACGCCGACCCCGAGGTGTATTTCGAAACCGCCTCGGCCCAGTGCCGCCAGCCATGAGGACGTTCACCATGAGCGCTAAACACCTGTTGTACGCCCTGAGCCTGGTGCTGCTGAGCAGCGCTGCCTGGGGCGCCGAAGAATGCCAGCTCAACCTGAGCCAGGCGCAGTTGGACTTCGGCCTGATGAACCGCTCCGTGCCCTTCACCCTCGCACCCGAACGGTTGCTGGGCGAGCGGCGTTTAAGCCTCACGCTGAACTGCCCCCAGCCTACTGATATGAGCGTGTTTTATCGCGGGTTGGGCGCGGGGCCGGAGCGCTTTCGCTTTACCGAGCATGGCAGCTACCGGCTGCGTGTCAGCGACGCAGTGCTGGACGGTCAGGCGGTAGAGCTGGGCTTGATTGCAGGCCAGGGTCAGCCCCCTTCCACGATCAGCACTCAGTTGGCCTGGCAAGCAAGCCACGGGATTGTGCCGATGCGCGCAGGCATCGTTGTGACCGGGCGCAACCTGTCGCTGCAAATCGACGCCACCGCCTGGGCCAACGAGGACGCCGCGCGCGTGCGCGATGCGGTGACCTGGGACACCGCCGGGCTGTTCGATGCGCTCGCCGCCGGACGCTCACGGGAGTTACGCCTGCAAGCGCACTTTGCGCCAGCGGCGTGTACACCCACGCTGTCCAACGGCGGCCATGTGGAGTTGGGCAAGCTGTCGGTGGGCGACCTGAATCTTGACCAGGAAACCGCCCTGGCCGCGCGGCCCTTGTCGCTCAGCGTGACCTGTGATGGGCCGACGGCCTTTGCCGTGCGCATGCAGGACAACCGCGAGGGCTCGGCCACCGGCACAGTTAGCGACAGCACTTACGGGCTGGGCCTGGACGCCCGCCAGCAGAAAATCGGCCGCTATCGGTTGCTGTTCGACCCCGCGCACATCACCGCCGACAGCTTCGCGCAAGTGTTCACAACCGACTCCGCCACCGGCGGGCTGCCCTGGAGCAGCGCCAGCACGGCCATCGCTGCCGTCGGCGCCAACCACTACCTGGGGTTCAGCACGGCATCCGGCAATACCAGCGGCCCCAGTGCCATTCAGAACCTCAACGCCACACTGAGCCTGGAAGCGGTCATCGCGCCACTCGGTTCGCTGGATTTGAGCAATGAGGTGCGGCTGGATGGCTCGGGCACCCTCGAAATCCACTACCTCTAGGAGCACACCATGAACGCCCTGCTGTTGCCTGCCCTCACGCTGACCTGGCTGGCCAGCCTACCCGCCGCCCACGCCGCCTCCACCGTCGAACTGACGGTCGGCGGGCTGATCACGCCCATGGCCTGCACTCCGGTGCTGTCTGGCGGCGGCTTGATCGACTTCGGCAAAATCGCCCAGAAGGACCTCAACCAAGCCACGGGCACGCGCTTACCGCTCAAGTCGCTGACCCTGACCGTCAGTTGCAACGCCCCCGGCCGTTTCGCCCTGCGCATGCGCGATAACCGTGACGGCACTGCCCACGTCAACAGCGAGATCTATTACGGGCTGGGGCTGGATAGCGCAGGCAACAAACTCGGCGTGTATTCGGTGAGCTTTGACCCCAAACAGACGGTGGCCGATGCCTTGCCGGTGACCTATGGCACCGAATCCACCACTGGCGGCCTGGCCTGGCGGACCTCCAACAACAACCCTATCGATATCGGCTCCAGGAGTTTGCTCGGGTTCACTGAGGTACAGGGCAGCACCGCCGGGCCCTCGGCGATTCAGCACCTGACCAGCACCTTGACCCTTGAAGCGGTGATCAACGCCAAGCAGAACCTGGACTTGAGTGTGGAGACGCCGATGGACGGCTCGGCCACGCTTGAAGTGATTTACCTGTAACCCTGCCCCTTGAAAACACGAGTACTCGATGAACACGTTTATCAACATGTCGATCGCCACGGTGATACTGACCGGCGCCAACCTCGCGGTGGCCGCGTCCAGCGTCGACCTGGCCGTCACCGGCCTGATTACCCCCAGTGCCTGCGCGCCCAGCCTGTCCAACGGTGGCCTGTCTGACCTGGGCAAGATTGCCGCCAAGGACCTCAACATTGACCAGCCGACCCAGCTGCCGGTACACAACCTGCAACTGGCGATCAGCTGCGAAGCGCCAACGCTGGTGGCACTGGAGCCCAAGGACAACCGCCTCGGTTCCGCTTACGGTGACAGCCTGGGAACGCGATTCGGCCTGGGATTGGTCAACGACAAAAAGCTCGGTTATACGAGTCTGAACCTGGCGTCGATCCTGGCCGATGGTGTGCCAATGTTTCCCATCGGTTCGACCGAGGCTTCGACCTGGGCCCCCACGAGCCTGTTGTCGTACGCGTTCCTCACTTCGTTCACCGCCACGCGTGCGCTGCCGACCGTCCCGACACCGATCCAACAACTGAGCGCAGACGTGTTGATCACCCCGACCATCGCCCCGAGCAACACGCTGCCGTTGACTGAAGAAATCCCCATTGATGGCGCTGTGACCCTGACCCTGAAGTACCTGTGACGCTAGACCTTCTCACTGTTGACGCCCACATACAGCGCACGGCCGGCACCTAACCCGGCGAGGATGGCGCCCACCCCGATCACCGCGAAGATCCAGCCCAGCGCCGTCCAGCCGCCGGTCCAGTCATGCACCAGGCCAACCGCCAACGGCCCGAGGGACGCCAACGTGTAGCCAACGCCCTGGGCCATGCTCGACAGGTTGGCGGCCACATGGGCATCGCGCGAGCGCAGCACGATCAAGGTCAGTGCCAGGCTGAAGGTGCCGCCCTGGCCAAGGCCGAGCAGGATCGCCCAGCCCCACAGGCCATCGAGTGGCGCATACAGGCAACCGAACAGGCCGCCCAGGGTCAGCAGCATCACCACCACGATCGCCAGGCGCTGGTCTTTGCCGCGGGTGGCCAGCCACGGCGCGGCAAGTGAGCTGGCCAGTTGCACGATGACCGAGCCGGACAGCACCAGCCCCGCCTGGGTCGCCGTAAGGCCACGGCCTATCAGTATCGACGGCAACCACCCGAACACGATGTACGCCAGGGATGATTGCAGGCCCATGTACACCGTCACCTGCCAGGCCAGTGGGTCACGCAGTAACCCCTTCACCCGATAAGCCACGTGATGGGCGCCATGCTTGTGCCTGACTTGCGGCAACCAGAACAGCGCCGCCACCAATGCCGGCAAAATCCAGAAGCCCAGGCCGATGTTCCAGCTGTCACCAAAGTAGCGACTCAACGGCACCGTGGCACCCGCCGCCAACGCCGCCCCCAGGCACAGCGCCATGGTGTATACGCCGGTCATAGCGCCCGCCTGTTTGGCGAAGTCGCGCTTGACGATACCCGGCAGCAACACGCCGATGATGCCAATGCTCGCACCGGCAATCAGGCTGCCGGCGAACAGGCCGACTTCACCCAAAGCGCTGCGCAGAATGATCCCGGCAGCCAACGTCAGCAGAATCCCCAACACCACTCGCTCGGCACCGAAGCGCCGCGCCAGGATCGGCGCCATCGGTGCGAACAGGCCCAGGCACAGCACCGGCAAGGTGGTCAGCAAACCGGCTTTGGCGGCGGACAACCCCAGGCTTTGTGAGACTTCAGCCAGCAACGGCGACAGGCTCGACAACGCCGGGCGCAGGTTCAGCGCTACCAGGATCAGGCCCAGCAACAACAGCCACGGCCGCGCAACAACCGGCGCGGTGTGCTGTACCACATCGTCGTCGGCTTCTGCGTCGATCAGCAGTTCTTCGAGTTCGGTCGGGCGCTTGGCTTCAAGGTTCATTGATCAACTGCCGGCAAAGGGATTTGGCGCGTTCCGGGTCTTGTTGTTCCACGGCATCGAGCAAGGCGATATGCAGGTCGAACACGGCCTGGCGACGCGGTGAGATGTTCAGGGTCTGGCGCAACTGGGCGCCGACCACGGCGGAAAAATACTGGTACAGCTCACTCAATGAAGGGTTGTGGGCGGCATCGACCAAGTGTTTGTGGAACACCAGGTCGGCGCTGATATATGCCTCCAGATCACCGTGGTACAGCTCGGCGCTGGCCTTGAGTGCTGCGCGCAAAACGCGAAGGTCGGCCTCGGTACGCCGCAGCGCCGCCAGCCCAATGGCCTCCACTTCCAGAATCTGCCGAGTCTCCTGCGCCTGTTCCAGGGTGCAGTGGGACAGCGCGCGCATCGCCCCCAACGGGTCGGTCATCGAGCGCACGTAACTGCCGTCGCCCTGGCGGATGTCGATCAAGCCGGAAAACGCCAATACACGCATGGCTTCGCGCACGGTGTTGCGGCTGATACCCAACTCGGCGGACAACTCGGGCTCGGTGGGCAGGCGCTCGCCGATGGCCCATCGGCCTTCGGTGATGCGCCGGCGCAACTGTTCCAGGGCTTGGTCAACCAGCGAGCGTTTGATCAACGGAGCGATGTCTGTCATGGGATTTACGCTTTCGTCCAATCATAGGATGAATTTTCCTACAGCCTATTCGCAGTTACCTACGAAGGCAACGCACTAGGGCGCTCGGCAGGCAACCTGCTAACGCCGGTGATGAGTTGCTCCACGCCGCTCGACGGAGGGTCGGCGCCGAATTGAAGCGTATACGGCGCCCGCTGCACATGACGCAAAAAGAAACCGTGGCACTGCTGCCCGGTGGCGGGCACAACGCGTTTTCACGCTACGAGCGCGGCGAGATAGCGCCACCCAAGTCGCTGATGGTGCTGATGCGCCTGCTGGATCGCGATCCCATCTACTCGCGGACGCCAAGGCCTTGTCCGAAGGCGCAGACCTGCGCAACGCCTTCACCTGCACCATCAATAACCAAACACAAGAATCGCTCAAAGCCTCCTGGACAGGCAAAAATAAACCCGGCACCAGGCCGGGTTTATCGTTTCAAACATCGATCAATGCAAAATCTGGCTCAAGAACAACTTGGTCCGATCATTCTGCGGGTTGTCGAAGAAGTCATTCGGCGCCGCCTGTTCGACGATTTCGCCTTTGTCCATGAAGATCACGCGGTTGGCCACGGTGCGGGCGAAGCCCATTTCGTGGGTCACGCACAACATGGTCATGCCGTCTTCGGCAAGGCCGATCATGGTGTCGAGTACCTCTTTCACCATTTCCGGGTCCAGCGCTGAAGTCGGTTCGTCGAACAGCATGATTTTCGGCTTCATGCACAGGGCGCGGGCAATCGCCACACGCTGTTGCTGGCCACCGGACAGTTGCCCCGGAAACTTGTGGGCCTGCTCCGGAATGCGCACACGCTCCAGGTAGTGCATGGCAATTTCTTCGGCCTTGCGCTTGGGCATTTTGCGCACCCACATCGGCGCCAGCGTGCAGTTCTGCAGGATAGTCAGGTGCGGAAACAGGTTGAAGTGCTGGAACACCATACCAACTTCGCGGCGGATCGCTTCGATCTGCTTAAGGTCGTTGGTCAGTTCCACGCCGTCGACCACGATGCGCCCCTGCTGGTGCTCTTCCAGACGGTTGAGGCAGCGGATGGTGGTGGACTTGCCCGAACCCGACGGGCCGCACAGCACGATACGCTCGCCCTGCTTGACGTTGAGGTTGATGTCTTTCAACACGTGGAACTGGCCGTACCACTTGTTGACGCCCTGCATCTGGATAATGCCTTCAGGGCTCACAGGCTGTTTGATCGCTTCGCTCATAACAACAACTCCTAACGCTTGTGGCCAGTGTCGAGCTTGTGTTCCAAATGAATGGAATAGCGCGACATACCAAAACAGAAAATCCAGAACACCAGGGCGGCAAACACATAGCCTTCAGTGGCCATGCCCAACCATTTAGGGTCGGCGGCGGCTTGCTTGACGCTGTTGAGCAGGTCGAACAGGCCGATGATGATCACAAGGCTGGTGTCTTTGAACAACGCAATGAACGTGTTGACGATGCCCGGAATCACCAGTTTCAGGGCTTGCGGCAGAATCACCAGGCCCATGCTGCGCCAGTAACCCAGGCCCATCGCCGCGGCCGCTTCGTACTGACCTTTGGGTATCGCCTGCAAGCCACCGCGCACCACTTCTGCCACGTAGGCCGACTGGAACAGGATCACGCCGATCAGCGCCCGCAACAACTTGTCGATGCCCATGCCTTCAGGCAGGAACAACGGCAGCATCACCGAAGACATGAACAGCACCGTGATCAACGGTACGCCGCGCCAGAATTCGATGAAGGTCACGCAGACCACACGAATCGCCGGCATGTTCGAACGTCGCCCCAGTGCCAGCATAATGCCCAGCGGCAAGGCGCCGGCGATGCCGACCGTGGCAATCACCAGGGTCAGCATCAGGCCGCCCCATTGGCTGGTCGCCACGTTGGTCAGGCCGAAGATCCCGCCGTGCAACAGGAAGTAGGCAATGATCGGGTACAGCACCAGAAAGCTCAGCCCGTAGACCGCCTTGCGCGCAAAGCGCGAGATGAACAACGGCGCCACGCCAATGATTGCCAGCCACACGGTCAGGTCCACGCGCCAGCGCAGGTCGCCGGGGTAATAGCCGTACATGAACTGCCCGAAGCGCTGTTGGATAAACACCCAGCAGGCGCCCTCTTTAGTGCAATCGGCGCGCGTGGTGCCGACCCAGTTGGCATCGAGGATGGCCCAATGCAGGATCGGCGGCACCACTAGGTAGATCAGGTAAAAAGCCAACAGCGTCAGCAGGGTGTTGAGCCAACTGGAAAACAGGTTGGCGCGCATCCAGGCCATCGGTCCGAAGACTTTGTTCGGCGGCGGCATATCAGGTTTGAAAGTATGCGAACTCATGTGCGTTTCCTCACCGCTCGATCAGCGCAATGCGCTTGTTGTACCAGTTCATCAGCAGGGAAATGCTGATGCTGATCGCCAGGTACACGCTCATGGTGATGGCAATAACTTCGATGGCCTGGCCGGTCTGGTTGAGCACCGTGCCGGCAAACAGCGAAACCATTTCCGGGTAACCGATACCGGCGGCCAACGACGAGTTTTTCGCCAGGTTCAGGTATTGGCTGGTCAGCGGCGGAATGATCACCCGCAGGGCTTGCGGGATGATGACCTTGCGCAGCGTCGGCCCGGGGCGCAGGCCCAGGGAGCGCGCGGCTTCGGTCTGGCCGTGGCTGACGGACTTGATGCCCGAACGCACGATCTCGGCAATAAACGCGGCCGTGTAGACGGTAAGCGCCAGGGTCAACGCGAGCAGTTCGGGGATCAATACCCAGCCGCCAACGAAGTTGAAGCCCTGCAACTTGGGCATTTCCCAGTGCAATGGCGCGCCGAAGATCAAGGCACACAACGCCGGGATCACGATGAACAGCGCCAGGCCCGCCCAGAATTTATGGAAGGGTACGCCGGTCGCTTCAAAGCGCTTGTTGGCCCAGCGGGCCATCAGCACGATTGCCACGATTGCCACGACAACACTGACCACAAACGGCCAGAACCCATCGGCGGCAATCGCCGCCGGCATGTTCAGGCCACGGCTGCTGACAAAGAAGGTGTCGCCGAAGTTATGGCTGTTGCGCGGCCCCGGCATGGTCAGGAACACCGCGAAGTACCAGAACAGGATCTGCAGCAGCGGCGGGATGTTGCGGAACACTTCCACATACACGGTGGCCAGCTTGTTGATCATCCAGTTCGGCGACAGGCGCGCCACGCCGATGATGAAACCGAGCAGCGTCGCCAGGACCACACCAATCACGGTCACCAGCAAGGTGTTGAGCAAGCCGATGACAAAGACGCGGGCATAGCTGTCCGATTCGGTGTAGTCGATCAAATGCTGCGCGATGCCGAAGCCGGCACTGCGCTCAAGAAAGTCGAAACCCGAGGTAATGCCCCGGTGTTGAAGGTTGGTCTGGGTATTGTTGAAGAGGTACCAGCCCAGCGAGACCACCGCCACAATCGTGATGATCTGGAAGAGCCACGCACGCACTTTGGGATCGCTGAAGCTGAGCTTCTGCTTTGGTGCGCCGATTTGATTTTGCATGAAGTGCCCCGGAAAGAATGGAACAGAACATCACCCGGCAGTTGGCCCACCGGGTGACAGAACCATCAGCTATCAGCGCACAGGGGGTGCGTATTGAATGCCGCCGTTGTTCCACAGCGCGTTCAGGCCACGGTCGATTTCCAGCGGGGTGCTCTTGCCCAGGTTGCGCTCGAACACTTCACCGTAGTTACCGACTTGCTTGACGATCTGTACGACCCAGTCTTTCTTCACTTTCAGGTCTTTGCCGTATTCGCCGTCAGCACCGAGCAGACGAGCAACGTCCGGGTTCTTGGTGGACTTGGCTTCAGCTTCAACGTTTTTGGAGGTGATACCGGCTTCTTCAGCGTTGAGCATGGCGTAGCCCACCCAGCGCACGATGGCCAGCCACTCGTCATCGCCGTTACGCACGACCGGGCCCAGCGGTTCCTTGGAAATGGTTTCCGGCAGAACCACGTAGTCCTTCGGCGAGGCCAGCTTGCTGCGCTGGGCGAACAGTTGGGACTTGTCGGAGGTCAGCACGTCGCAACGACCGGATTCCAGCGACTTGGCGCTTTCATCGGAGGTGTCGAAGGTGATCGGGGTGTACTTGAGGTTGTTGCCACGGAAGTAGTCGGAAACGTTCAGCTCGGTGGTGGTACCGGCCTGGATACAGATGGTTGCACCGTCGAGTTCCTTGGCACTTTTGACGCCCAGCTTGTTGTTAACCAGGAAGCCGATGCCGTCGTAATAAGTGATGAAGCCCGGGAATTTCAGACCCATGCCCGCATCGCGGGAGCTGGTCATGGTGGTGTTACGCGACAGGATGTCGACTTCGCCGGACTGAAGCGCGGTGAAACGCTCCTTGGCGTTCAACTGGCTGAATTTGACCTTGGTTGCGTCACCGAAAACAGCGGCGGCCACAGCACGGCAAACGTCAGCATCGATCCCGAGGATCTTGCCGCTGGCATCCGGTACCGAGAAACCCGGCAGGCCGTCACTCACGCCACATTGCACAAAGCCTTTCTTCTGCACGGCGTCCAGGGTGGCGCCGGCTTGGGCGAAACCACTGACACCCAGTACAGCGGCCGCGGTTACGATGGCCAGGGTGGATTTCAATACCTTCATTCAAACCTCCAGTTGCTCTTGTTGTGTCGGAGCTCCAACCTCAGCGCACCCTTATGAGGCGATATCGACCCGTGTTGGCTTTTTTTGGGGTCAAGCGGCATGAAGTTGTCGCGGTAATTCCAGTTGCTATCCCACAAGCGGCAGTCACTGATAGTGTTACCGTCCTGGGATAGTCCTGACATCGACCTACACATAGCAAGGCGCGTACCAGAGTGAGAGCAGAGTCGTTTCTGCCCATGGTCAATAGAAAAAGATTCAACCTTGCGACATTCTCTTAACAGATCAACCCGTCGCGCACCGTTCCGACGCACTCAATCGGAGCGCACGCACATATATGGAGCAGACATGACCGAACCCTTGATTCTTCAGCCCGCCAAGCCCGCAGACGCCTGCGTAATCTGGTTGCATGGCCTGGGTGCCGATCGCTACGACTTCCTGCCGGTGGCCGAGGCGCTGCAGGAAAACTTGCTGTCCACCCGCTTTGTATTGCCCCAGGCGCCGACCCGCCCGGTGACCATCAATGGCGGCTACGAGATGCCCAGTTGGTACGACATCAAGGCCATGAGCCCAGCCCGTTCCATCAGCCTGGAAGAGCTGGAAGCGTCGACCAAAATGGTTACGGACTTGATTGAAGAGCAGAAGAGAACCGGAATAGACGCCTCGCGGATTTTCCTCGCCGGTTTTTCCCAAGGTGGCGCCGTGGTCTTCCACACCGCCTTCCTTAAATGGCAGGGCCCTTTGGGTGGCGTGATTGCCCTCTCTACTTATGCACCGACCTTCGGTGACGAGCTGGAATTGTCCGCGAGCCAACAGCGTATTCCTGCACTCTGCCTGCACGGTCAGTACGACGACGTGGTGCAAAACGCCATGGGCCGAAGCGCCTACGAGCATTTAAAGAGCCGTGGTGTCACCGTGACATGGCAGGAATACCCAATGGGTCACGAAGTGTTACCTCAAGAGATCGCCGATATCGGTGCCTGGTTGGCTGCACGCCTGGGCTGAAACCCAGCGTTTATGTAGCCGTATGACAGACGCACTACGCCGCGCCCGTTTCTTGCATTACACTGGCCGGCGTACATTCCTTAACCAATTAATGAGATCACCGTGCTCAAAGCACTTAAGAAGATGTTCGGCAAAAGCGAGGCTGAGCCGTTCGCGCCTGTTCCCAGTGCTCCTGTCCCCTCCTCCGACAGCCGCAATGACGGTCAACAGCCAGGCCGGACCGCACCTGTCGCCTCGCCGAAGACACCGCCGGTGACGCCACCTGAACAGGCACTGCCTGCTGCTGCCGCACCAGCGCCAGCGCCGAAAGCACCACGCCGCGAGCGCGCACCCAAACCGCCCGTGATCCCGTGGAAACTCGAAGACTTCGTCGTCGAGCCCCAGGAAGGCAAAACCCGCTTCCACGATTTCAAACTGGCCCCGGAGCTGATGCACGCCATCCAGGACCTGGGTTTCCCGTACTGCACGCCGATCCAGGCGCAGGTGCTGGGTTTCACCCTTGCCGGCAAAGACGCCATCGGCCGTGCGCAGACCGGCACCGGCAAGACCGCCGCGTTCCTGATTTCGATCATCACCCAACTGCTGCAAACGCCGCCGCCCAAAGAACGCTACATGGGTGAGCCGCGCGCACTGATCATCGCCCCCACCCGGGAGCTGGTGGTGCAGATCGCCAAGGACGCCGCCGACCTGACCAAGTACACCGGCCTGAACGTCATGACGTTCGTCGGTGGCATGGACTTCGACAAGCAACTCAAGCACCTCGAAGCCCGTCATTGCGACATCCTCGTCGCCACCCCGGGCCGCCTGCTCGACTTCAACCAGCGCGGCGACGTGCATTTGGACATGGTCGAAGTGATGGTGCTGGACGAAGCCGACCGCATGCTCGACATGGGTTTCATCCCGCAAGTGCGCCAGATCATTCGTCAGACCCCGCCGAAAAACGAGCGTCAGACCCTGCTGTTCTCCGCGACCTTCACCGAAGACGTGATGAACCTCGCCAAGCAGTGGACCACCGACCCGTCCATCGTCGAGATCGAAGCGCTGAACGTTGCCAGCGAAAACGTCGAACAGCACATCTACGCCGTCGCCGGCGCCGACAAGTACAAGCTGCTCTACAACCTGGTCAACGACAACGGTTGGGAGCGCGTGATGGTGTTCGCCAACCGCAAGGACGAAGTGCGCCGCATCGAGGAACGCCTGGTGCGCGACGGCGTCAACGCCGCGCAACTGTCCGGCGATGTGCCGCAACACAAGCGCATCAAGACCCTGGAAGGCTTTCGCGAAGGCAAGATTCGTGTGCTGGTGGCCACCGACGTGGCCGGGCGCGGAATTCACATTGATGGCATCAGCCATGTGATCAACTTCACCCTGCCGGAAGTCCCGGACGATTACGTGCACCGCATTGGCCGTACCGGCCGTGCAGGCGCTGCGGGTGTATCGATCAGCTTTGCCGGTGAAGATGACTCGTATCAGTTGCCGTCGATCGAAACGTTGCTGGGTCGCAAGATCAGTTGCGAGACGCCGCCGACGCATTTGCTGCGGGCTGTGGAACGCAAACGCCCGTAAGCTGGAATGCGCTTAAACAGGTGGGAGCGGGCTTGCTCGCGAATGCGGTCTGTCAGGTAAAGGTGTACTGACTGAGACACCGCCTTCGCGAGCAAGCCCGCTGCCACATTTGGATCTCCACACACAGTTAGTCAGCGGTTTATTTCCAGCGATCCGCCGCCGCGTGATCGCTGCCCCGCCCTTCCACCCAGCGTGGCCCTTCTGGTGTGTGTTCTTTCTTCCAGAACGGCGCGCGGGTCTTCAGGTAGTCCATCACAAACGCACAGGCATCAAACGCGGCCTGGCGGTGTGCACTGGCTGCCGCCACAAACACGATGGGCTCGCCCGGTTCCAGCGCGCCGATGCGGTGCAGCACTTCCAGCTTGAGCAACGGCCAACGTTGTTCGGCTTCCACCGCGATCTTGGCCAGGGCTTTTTCGGTCATGCCAGGATAGTGCTCAAGGAACATGCCCGACACATCGCGGCCATCATTGAAGTCGCGCACATAGCCGACAAAACTCACCACCGCGCCCACGCCGACATTGGCGGCGTGCATGGCGTTAACCTCTGCGCCGGGGTCAAATGCCTCGGCCTGTACGCGAATGGCCATGCTCAGCCTCCCGTCACGGGCGGGAAAAACGCCACTTCATCACCGGCCTGCACCGGCTCATCGAGGCTGCACAGCTCCTCGTTTCGCGCACACATCAGGTTGCTCTCGTTGAGCACCGCAAACTCAGGGTCTGCCGCCAACGCCTGTCGCACGGCATCGACGCTAGCGAACTCGCCTTCCATCTCCAGCGAATCAAAGCCTGTCGCCTCGGCGTAACGCGCAAAAAACAATACGTTGATGCTCATGCCTGGTCCGCCTTGAAATGCCCGCTTTTGCCGCCAAGCTTTTCCAGCAGGCGAATACTTTCGATGGTCATGCCACGGTCCACGGCCTTGCACATGTCGTAAATCGTCAGTGCAGCGACGCTGGCGGCCGTCAGCGCTTCCATCTCCACACCGGTCTGGCCGCTGAGTTTGCAATGCGCCAGGATATGCACGGCGTCGATGCCATCAGCGCTCAACTCGACCTTGACGCCCGTGAGCATCAGCGGGTGGCACAGCGGGATCAGATCACTGGTTTTTTTAGCCGCCTGGATCCCGGCAATACGGGCCACGGCAAATACGTCGCCCTTGGGGTGGGCGCCGTCGACAATCATTTTCAGGGTGTCGGGCAGCATGCGCACCCGCGCTTCGGCCACGGCCTCGCGGAACGTCACGGCTTTGTCGGTGACGTCGACCATATGGGCGCGACCTTGGGAATCGAGATGAGTCAGCACAGGGATACTCCTGATCAGGAGCGGCAATTGTAAACCTGTGAGTCAATTTTGCGCAGGGCTGTTTATCCCATCAAAAAGGGGCGCACTGATTGCTCAGTGCGCCCCCTCATAACCAACAACGCAGGATTAGAAGCGGAATGTAAACCCGGCATTGATCCCGTTGTTGTTACCGCGGTTGGACAGCAAACCGCTGTAGTTCAAGGACACCAGCGTGTCTTTGGTCAAGGCCATTTCCGCACTGGCCTTGATCACCGCGCCATCACGGGCCACGGGCACACTGTTGACGGCGAAGGCGCTGTCACTGCCGCTAAACTTCAGCGAGGCATCGCGATCGGTATCGCCGAACTGATGCTCCCAACCGAGCTCGCCGCGCAATGTCACTGCCGACGTCGAGCTGACCGCCAACTGGGTATGCGCGCGCAGGCCGAGGGTCGACAGCGTGGCGTCCTGGCTTTGCTTGCTGGCGTGCAAGGCGGCAGCGCCGCCCTTCTCCTTGAACGAATCGCTCTGGTAATTCAGGTACGTCAGGTTGGCGAAGGGTTCGAACAGGTTCCACTGGGTGTAACCGATCTCGGCAAACACTTGATCCGTGCGGGCGTTGTAGTCGGCTTTGTCATAGTCCGACTGGTTCGCGTAAGCCACACGCCGCGAGGTGTCCAGGCGATGCCAGGTGGTGGCGCCACCCAAGCGCAGGGCGATGGCGTCGAAGCGTTTACCGCCGTAGACCGACAGGTGATAGTTGTCGCTGTCCGCCGACGCCGATTCACCATTGAGATGGCTCTGGGTGTAGCCGGTCGCCGCGCCGACACGCCAGCCGTCGCCGACGTCCGTGTCCAGCCCCAGCAGCACACCGCTGGTGGACGAGGAGTAGCCGCTGGCGTTGTTGTCACCGCTGGCGTTATTGCGCCCGCCCAGCAATTGCACCCAGCCACCGTTATCGCTGGCCTGGATTTGCGCGCTGGAATCCAGCGCCTGGGCCTGTTGCAGGCGACCGTTGACCGCTTCGCGAAGGTAACGGCTGTCGGCCATTTGCGCCGCCACCACATCCGCGTGCAGCTGCCCCGAGAGTTGCTTGAACGCAGCCTGCGCCTGGGCGGCAGAGTCCGAGGCCAGGAGGCTTTCATACACCGGGCTGCCGCTGCCCAATGTATCGGCCACGCTTGCCACGGCGCGTTCGTTGCGGGTTTGCGCGACGCTGGCAAAACTCGTCTGGTTACGCGCCACCGCCAAGCTCAGTTGGTTCGGCTGGTAGTTCAGTTGAGTGCCGATAAACAGGTAGTTGGGGGTAATCGCCGCAAACTGACCGTTGATGCCCTGGCTGGCGCTGAGGATGTTGAACTGCTGGCCCAGCAGGCTACGGGCTTCGGTGGCGGACAGCAGGTTGGGGCTGTTTTCCAGCGACACGGTGACAACACCGCCGTTGAGCGTGGCGACGCCGCTGCTCTGGATCTGGTCGCTCTGCCCGTTCGGGCCGACCTCCACGGCATACACCGAACCCGGGTTAAAGGTGACGTTACCGGTGTGCAGCGTACCGATCGAGTGACCCGGCGCCACGCGGCCGCCAGCGTTCACGCTCAAAGCGCCCACGCTGCCGTTACCGGCCAGTGTGCCGCCCTGGGTGGTCAGCACAGCGTTGTCCGCGTTCACCGTCCCCACGGCGCTGCCGTCCACCGTCACGGCCGAGGTCAACGAGCCGTCGACCGACAGCTTGCCGCCACGGACCCACGTGCTGCCCGAATAGGTGTTTTGGCCTTCCAGCACCAATTCGCCGTCCCCGGACTTGGCCAGGCTGCCGACATAGGTCGTGCCGGTGAGCAAATCCTTACCGCGTGCCAGCGTCGCCTGTTCCCGGGCGTGGCCGATTTCGTAGTCAAACTGGTCATCCGCCGAGGCATTGGCGGGCAGCCCGTTCAGCCAGCCTTTTTGCTGCTTGGTGGCAGCCCAGGTCGCCTGCTCGGTGGCGTCTTCGACACGACGGGCGCGAATCGCCTCATCGGAAATCGGGTTAGCCCAGATATCGCGAGTACCGGTGGGCAATGCCACCGCCACCGAACCGAGGAACTGCCCCGGCCCCTGCATGGCTTTTTGCAGGTTGGGCAAGCCCCAGCCGCTGACCACACCCGGCACTTGCGGCGTGCCTGGCGCGGCATCGTGCACCGGTTGCAGGTTGTCGTAGGTGCGGCCACCCGTCAGGTTACCGACAGGCGTGTCCGGCCCATCCGGCGCTTGCAGGCTGGAGGTGGTCAGCAACACATCCCGCGCCTGGCTGGCGGTCATGTAAGGGAAGCGCTGAATCACCAGGGCCAACGCCCCGGAAACGCTCGGTGCAGCGGCGGACGTGCCGTTGGCATTAGGGATGATTTCGCCTTCCGGCCCGGTGGACGGAATGCCCGAAACCCCCATCACACACCACCACTTCGAAGTGCCGCAGCGGTTGTACACCTGGGCGCTGGTTTCGTCGTAACCGGTGATCGAGAGGAATTTTGCTTCGATATCCGGCTTGAAAAACGGCAGGTTGGCGTTGGTGTCCGGGTTGGCGCCGTGGCTGTCGTTGCCCGCCGAGATGATCTGGATAAAGGTGTTTTGCCGTGCGGCGTCCGCCATGGCATCCATCCAGGTTTTCTGCCCGGCGTGGGCCTTGTCCCAGAACGGGCGATAAGCGGCGGTCATGTCGCGCAAGTTGTCGGCCGCACTGTCACCGACATTACCGAAGTGGTTCTCCACGTCGTTGCGCGAGTTTTGCCCCCAGCTCTGGTTGACGATCGACACGTTCTTCGCCGCCAAGGCGTTGTAGCTGGCCATGAATGCGTTGTAGTCGAGGTCGTTGGAGCCCTGGAAGCGGTTGTCGTCGCTGCCGCCGGTATTGGCGACAAAAATATTCGCATCAAAGGCAATGCCGTGCATGCCGGTGCCATTGCGGCTGGCGCCCAGTACGCCGGACATTTCCGTGCCGTGTCCGTCATTGATGACCGGGTCGTACTCACCGGAAATACTGAAGTGCTCGCCCTTTTGAAACTCGCCGTCCGGGGTGTCGTGAAGGTAGCGCGGGTGGGTCGCGTAATACTCGCCGCTGGACGTCACCGCCTGCACCCGGTCCTGGCCCTGGGCATTTTTGCCCTGGAACTCAACGTGCCGGGTAAGGATGCCCGAGTCGAGCACCCCCACATTCACGCCCTTGCCGGTCATGCCCAAGGCATAGGCGTAATACGCGTTGGTGCGGTCCAGGCCAGAGTTGACCTGGGCTTCCGGGGTCTTCCAGGTTTGGGCGTTGGCGCTCCAGTCACGTGTGGCGTCCGCCCAGGACTGGCCTGCATTCAATTGCCCATTGAGGTGACTGCTGACGCCCGGCTCAACGTAGGTATAGGGCTTGGCAGCCGGCAGGTTCGCGAGGATGGCCTTGGAAAAATCGAGAATATTGGTGGTGTAGCGGCCACTGTTGCTGAACAGTCGGCTGCGGTAGTAATCCAGTCGCGAGGCATAGTCCAGCGGGCGCTTGGTATCGCCAAGCATGGCGCCGATGGTCAGGTTTTCCGGCTGCAGTTCGTAATATTGCTTGAGGGGCGAATCGAACTTGCCCGACTGGGCGGCAAAGTCTTTGGCCGCGAGGTCGACAATGTCTGCATAAGCAAACCGCAGGTTCTTGTAGACATCCGTGTTGGGGCCGAACGATGCAACGGCTTTCCTGAAGGCCGACTCCAGCACCTGCGCCGTGTAAGGGTTGCTGTCATCCGCCCAGGCCATCGAGCCCTGGCCCAGCCAGAGGGCAAGCCCCAGTGCGATGGGCGTGAGGGGGATTGATTTGGAACCGGTGCTGCGCTTGCGATGAAACAAAGTGAAGCCATTACCTGCTACGTCCATTATTCCTTTCCCTTTGGATATGTGCGTCGTCAATGAGCGATGTATCGGGCTTTTTGTAATAGGCAGGGTCACGCGGAAAACCCGCAGGGGGTTCTCAAAACGTCGTCGAATCAATGAGGTTAAGTTTCGACTGGAGTCACACAGCGTTCTTATTATTTTGCGGCGGGAAAAAATGTAACAAAATAATTACAAAGACTACAAGCACCCTGGGCGCATTAACGAAGACAAATGTCGCCCACAACAAAAACCCCGGATTTCGTGAGAAATCCGGGGTGGTTCGTGGCATTTAGCCACCAACTACGCCATGGGTGTGTTTACAGGTGGGACTCGGCGTATTCAGCCAGAATCGAGCGAGGCACCCCTTGCAGCGCAATGTGCACGCCGTTCGGGAAGTCTTTGAAGCGTTCCGTCAGGTAGGTCAGCCCGGAGCTGGTCGCGGACAGGTAAGGGGTGTCGATCTGCGCCAGGTTGCCCAGGCACACCACTTTGGAACCGGCACCGGCACGGGTGATGATGGTTTTCATCTGGTGCGGTGTCAGGTTCTGGCATTCATCGATCAAAATCAGGCTTTGCTGGAAGCTGCGACCTCGGATGTAGTTGAGGGATTTGAACTGCAACGGCACTTTGCTGAGGATGTAGTCGACGCTGCCATGGGTGTTTTCGTCATCCATGTGCAAGGCTTCGAGGTTGTCGGTGATCGCCCCCAGCCACGGCTCCATTTTTTCCGCTTCGGTGCCGGGCAGGAAACCGATTTCCTGGTCCAGCCCCTGCACGCTGCGGGTGGCAATGATGCGGCGATAGCGCTTGGTCACCATGGTCTGCTCGATGGCGGCCGCCAGGGCGAGGATGGTTTTGCCCGAGCCTGCGGCCCCGGTCAGGTTGACCAGGTGGATATCCGGGTCGAGCAGCGCATACAGCGCCAGGCTCTGGTAGATGTCACGCGGTTTCAGGCCCCAGGCTTCCTGGTGCAACAGGGGTTCCTGATGCAGGTCGAGGATCAGCAGCTTGTCGACCTGAATCTCTTTGATCCAGCCCACAAACCCCTGTTCGTCGATGATGAACTCATTGATATGCACGGCCGGCAGGTTGTCGGTCAGCTGTACCTGGTGCCAGGTGCGGCCATGGTCCTGACGGGTTTCGACTTTGCTGACGCGGTCCCAGAACGAGCCGGTCATGGTGTGATAACCACGCGACAGCATCGACACGTCGTCGACCAGTTGGTCGGTACTGTAGTCCTCGGCAGCGATCCCACACGCTCGTGCCTTGAGGCGCATATTGATGTCTTTGGTCACCAGCACCAGGCGCAGGTCCTTGTCACGCGCGTGCAGGTCGATCAATTGGTTGATGATTTTGTTGTCGTTCAGATTCTCCGGCAGCAGGCTGTTGGGCTCGCTGCGCTTGTTCATCAAAATCGACAGCAAGCCCTTGGGCCCGCTTTTTCCGCGCTGGATCGGCACGCCGACTTCAACGTCCTCGGGTGAGGCTTCACCCAGGGTCTTGTCGATCAGGCGGATGGCCTGGCGGCACTCGGCGGCAACGCTGTGGTGCCCGCTTTTGAGTTTGTCGAGCTCCTCAAGCACGATCATCGGGATAGCGACGTGGTGTTCTTCGAAGTTAAGCAGTGCGTTTGGATCGTGAATCAGTACGTTGGTATCAAGCACATAAAGGATTGGCTGGTCGGAAGAAGGGTTACGTCCATGATCATCCATACTCGGTCACCTTTGTGGGAGCCAGTCGACGCAATACCACGACAGTGCTGCGCCTTGATTCGACCACCGACTGCACCTGAGTGACGTCAAGCGCAGTGCCCACATGAGGAGTCTTGGAAGACGCCACCTGTGTTGCAGGTTTCGGCGATCTGACTTCGTAATACCGCAAAAACGATGACAGAAAAAAGCACTTTGACACTTTTCTGAAGTTTATTTTTCAGGATGACGAATAGCACTAGCCGAGTGCCATGGACCCCGTTAAAGTCGGAAGTCCGCCTGCTTCGAAATGTCGCACAAAATCGCCCCAAAAAAGCCTCATCCCCAACAGGGCCGGGCACTTCAGCTTTTTCAGCGAAACGCCTCCCGACAGTCCTGCCAACCCAGCCCACTTTGCGCCGTCGCCTGTAGCAACATCGGTAATGCGACCCGCGCCTTGTCCTGGGTGTCGTGAAACACAATCACCCCTTTGCGCCATAGCAACATCAACGTCAGCAGCCGTTGCGCCGCCTCATCAGCCTTGAGTTTGCCCGGCTCATCCTGCGAGTCGATATCCCACAGCGCCACCTGCAAACCCTGGGACTGGAAGAAGCCCTGGCTGTCGGCGCGACGCTGGCCGTACGGCGGGCGAAACAGCGGCACGTAGTTTTCCGGCATCAGGTTCTGCGCCAGCGATGCACTGCGCGTGATCGAGCCTTGCCACTCGACCCAATGACTGTGGGAGCGATACTGCCAGCCCTGGGTGCCCACGCACTGGCCCTGGTACAACGCTTGTACGTCAGCCGCCGAACTGCGCTCAACGCGGGTTTGCAGACTGCTGCCGAGGACGAAGAAGGTGGCGTTGAGCTTCTGCTTGCGCAGGTAGTCAGTGAGCCAGTCAGTATTGCCGCTGACGGGTGCCGGGCCGCCGTCGAAGGTCAGCAGGAACATGCGGTCGTTGAATTCGTCGCCATTGCGTTCGTGGTCGCCAAAACGCGCGATCTCACTGCTGATCTGCGGGAACAACGCGGCTTTGCGCAGCAGTTCGTCCAGGTAGCGCTCATGGAAACTGTGGCTGGGGTTGGCCCAGCCTATATAGAAGGAGTCATCACTGACCTGGAACTTGCCGGCCTGTTCGCGCAGGTCGTCCATGCTTTCCACCAGGTAGCAGAACGAGGCATCTTCTTCGCAGCTTTGCTGGGCAAACGTGTAGTTCTCCAACAGGCGCTGCCAGAGTTGCCGGCGCAGGTCGTCAATGGAAGCCAGGTTGATGATCTTCAGGCCCAGGCGCTGCTTGAGCACGGCTTCGTCCTGGGCTTCGCTGGCGATCAAGCTATGGGCGAACATCAGGATTTCGGCGCGTGAGGCGACGTCGAACAGCGCGGGGCTGCTTAGCTTCTCCGGCCAGACACCACGGTCCAGGCTTGCCACGTCCACCGGCGCCGCCTGGGCGCCCAAACACAGCAAACAAGCCGACAGTAAAAACGCAATTCGCACACAGGGTCTCCCTTTCCAGAGTTGTCGGGCACTATAGCCGATCACCTGGGGGAGCTACTGGGTTGGTGTGTATATCGGTTGTTTGGGTAACGGCCACTCAGGGTTCCGGGCTTACAGCGGGTCACGTTTGATAGAGCCTGTACGGAGCGGGCCGCCTAAGATCAAAAGCGGTGCACGGCGCCCCGGTTGCCGACCTGAGTGGTGTAGATCAAAAGCAACGCCGAGGATGCCTGACAGCCGACCTGATCCTGGAAGCTGAACTCGGTTAAATGTGGGAAGGCGCTCGCTCCCGATAGCAGCGTGTCAGTTGATGCATCGGGTGACTGACCCAGCGCATTCGCGGGCAAGTCGAATCGTCGCCCCGCCGCTCCCACATTTGGAACTCAGTACATCAGGCAGAGAGTGTGCTGCTCTTCAGGCTGTACTCGGTCAATGGGGGAGCTGGCTTGTCGGACCGCCGAACCGCTGCGATAGCATCAACTGGGTAGGCCTGATGTACCGAGGTGTCTGTATGCAGGTAAGCCAGCTCCCACAGAAAAGCAGTTCTGCTTCTGATCTGCCCCTGCTGTGCTTTTGCCCTGCTTTTGCTTCTACCACTCAGGTCGGCTACCAGGCCGCCGTGCTCTGCTTTTGATCTGCTGTTGATCTTGATCTGACAGGCCCCGTTAACCACGATGGCCGGAGTGCGGGCATGCCGAGCCTGGGCGAGGCATCGAGTGGTGGGGCAAAGCGTTTTTTGGTTACTTTTTTAGGCGTTTGTAAAAAAGTGACCCGCCGTAAGAGCGGAACCCTAAGCCGCCGTTACCGCAGCAACGGATATGTACACCAACGACAAAGCAGCGCCCTATCACCATCATAGGTGGAGTCTAACCCCCCAACCCCCTAGAATCCCGCCCACGCGACACGCCACGAATTCAGGAGCCAACTTCATGCTGATGGTGATTTCCCCCGCCAAAACCCTCGACTTCGAGTCACAGCCGGTCACCCCGCGCTTCACCCAGCCGCAATACCTCGACCACTCCCAAGAGCTGATCGAACAATTGCGTGAACTGAGCCCGGCGCAAATCAGCGAGTTGATGCACGTCTCCGATAAAATCGGTGGCCTCAACGCCGCCCGCTTCGGCAGCTGGACGCCGGCCTTCACGCCGGCCAATGCCAAGCAGGCCCTGCTGGCGTTCAAAGGCGATGTCTACACCGGCCTGAACGCCGAAACGTTCAGCGATGCCGACTTCAGCTACGCCCAGGACCACCTGCGCATGCTCTCGGGCCTCTACGGCCTGCTGCGCCCGCTGGACCTGATGATGCCGTACCGCCTGGAGATGGGCACCAAACTGGCCAACGCCCGTGGCAAGGACCTCTACGCGTTCTGGGGCACGCGCATCAGCGAGTGGTTGAATGAAGCGCTGGCCGACCAAGGCGATGACCTGCTGCTCAACCTGGCCTCCAACGAATACTTCTCGGCGGTCAAGCGCACGGCCCTGAACGCGCGGATCATCAACACCGAATTCAAGGACCTGAAGAACGGCCAGTACAAGATCATCAGCTTCTACGCCAAAAAAGCGCGGGGCATGATGAGCCGCTTTGTGATCGAAGAGCGCATCAACGACCCGGCCAAGCTCAAGCAATTTGATGTACAGGGTTATCGCTTCAATGCCGAGCAGTCCAAGCCGGACAATTTGGTGTTTTTGCGCGATCACGCACCGGAATAGCGCCCTGATACGTCCTCACCAACGCTAAAGATCCAATGTGGGAGCGGGCTTGCTCGCGAATGCGGTCTGTCAGTAACAGATATTCTGACTGATACACCGCATTCGCGAGCAAGCCCGCTCCCACATTTTGTTCGCATTCCAAACCCAATATCGTCATTTATTTGGCGCCAAAAAATCAGCAAGTAAATTCCTAACAAATCTTTCACTCGACATTCGTCATTTTTTTTCGTAGTGGCACCACTTTTTTAAAACACTAGTGGCACAAAACTATCCCCTCTCTTCAACTCCCCATAACCACTCGCCCAAATAGCAAGTGCTATCAATATAGTACCAGTGCCATCTTTTCTAATATTTCAAGAAATTTCTGGAAACAGGATGAGCGGCCAGGAACTTCATCCTGATGCACCGCTCATACCACCGGTAACGAAATTCTCTGTAGCTGTAAGAGATGACTTACATGGCGACCAACGGAAGTAGCAAAGTTGTCACATTCAACTTTGACTCAGGGGTCATATTACCAACCGATTAATTAATAACGGCGACAAGGATGAATTGCCACGCACTATAAGGCCAAGGCTCAGCCTCCCCTAATGGGTCAGTGAGACAACCCAAGGCGTTGATAAGTAAAGGCTTAATGCCTCTATCAAAGCCCTGCGGCACTGGCGCCAGGCGCTTCTCCCAAGAAGGCCGGCTGCATTTCAGGGCAGGCCCCAATAACAAGGCCACGTTTCGCACAACTTGAGTGCAATGATTAGTCACTCGTTATTTAACATGCCTGTACACGATAAGTCGGCGTCTATTCGCCCAACTTTCGTGGCATCAGTGACGCTTGCAAACATGAACTCCGGCCATCTAATTGGCATGATTAATATTGAGGTAAATGCGATGCGCATTAGCATATTTGGTTTGGGTTACGTTGGCGCAGTCTGCGCCGGTTGCCTGTCTGCCCGTGGCCATGAAGTGGTCGGTGTAGACATTTCCAAGGATAAGATCGACCTGATCAATGCCGGCAAATCGCCCATCGTTGAACCGGGTCTGGGCGAACTGTTGAGCCAAGGCATCGCAAACGGTCGACTGCGCGGCACGACCAACTTCGCCGACGCCATCCGCGATACCGACCTGTCGATGATCTGTGTCGGCACGCCGAGCAAGAAAAATGGCGACCTGGAACTCAACTACATCGAATCGGTATGCCGCGAGATCGGGTTTGTCCTGCGTGACAAGACCACTCGCCACACCATCGTGGTGCGCAGCACCGTATTGCCAGGCACGGTGGCCAACGTGGTGATCCCGATCCTCGAAGACTGCTCCGGCAAAAAAGCCGGCGTCGACTTCGGTGTCGCGGTCAACCCGGAATTCCTGCGCGAATCCACCGCCATCGCCGACTACGACCTGCCGCCAATGACCGTCATCGGTGAGTTCGACAAAGCCTCCGGCGATGTCCTGCAGTCGCTGTACGAAGAACTCGACGCGCCGATCATCCGCAAGGACATCGCCGTCGCCGAAATGATCAAGTACACCTGCAACGTGTGGCACGCCACCAAAGTCACCTTCGCCAACGAGATCGGCAACATCGCCAAGGCCGTCGGCGTCGATGGCCGTGAAGTGATGGAAGTGGTGTGCCAGGACAAGACCCTCAACCTGTCCCAGTACTACATGCGCCCAGGCTTCGCGTTTGGCGGCTCGTGCCTGCCCAAAGACGTGCGTGCCCTGACCTACCGCGCCGGTTCCCTGGACGTGGAAGCGCCGCTGCTGAACTCGCTGATGCGCAGCAACGAGTCCCAGGTACAGAACGCCTTCGACATCGTCGCCGGCCATGACAAACGCAAAGTCGCCCTGCTGGGCCTGAGTTTCAAGGCCGGCACTGACGACCTGCGCGAAAGCCCACTGGTCGAGCTCGCGGAAATGCTGATCGGCAAAGGCTTCGACCTGAGCATCTACGACAGCAACGTCGAATACGCCCGTGTGCACGGCGCGAACAAGGACTACATCGAAGGCAAGATCCCGCACGTGTCGTCCCTGCTCAACTCGGACTTCGATGAGGTGATCAACAACTCCGACGTGATCATCCTCGGCAACCGTGATGAGAAATTCCGTGCCCTGGCGCATAACGCGCCACACGGCAAGCAAGTGGTCGACCTGGTGGGCTTCATGTCCAAGGCCACCAGCGTAAGTGGCCGCACCGAAGGTATTTGCTGGTAACAGCGACGGCAAGTTTCGGGCTGCAGGTGTCTTCATCCCCAGCGCTTGCAGCCTGAAGCCTCCTTCCCTTCCGGATGACGCTTATGTCCAAGTTAAAACATGTACTGCTGCAATCGGCCGGCTGGCTGTTCTTTCTCAGCCTGCTGATGGGACTCGCCCTGCTGTTGCCGGCGAGTACGTTCGACTCAGAGTCGAAGAATTTTATTTTCCTGATTGGTGCCGTCGGTATCTGGCGCTACTCGATGGGTGCTACGCATTTCTTTCGCGGCATGCTGTTCCTGTACGTGGTCTACCCCCACCTGCGGCGCAAGGTGCGCAAGCTGGGCAAGGCGGCAGACCCGTCCCATGTGTTCCTCATGGTCACCAGCTTCCGTATCGATGCGCTGACCACCGCGCAGGTCTACAGCTCGGTCATTCGCGAGGCCATCGAATGCGGCTTCCCCACCACCGTGGTCTGCTCGCTGGTGGAAATGTCCGATGAACTGCTGGTGAAAAGCCTGTGGGAACGCATGAACCCGCCGGACCACGTAAAGCTCGACTTCGTGCGCATCGCCGGCACCGGCAAGCGTGACGGCCTGGCCTTTGGTTTCCGCGCCATCTCCCGCCACCTGCCGGATGACCGCGCAGTGGTCGCCGTGATTGATGGCGACACCGTGCTCGCCGAAGGCGTGGTACGCAAGACTGTGCCGTGGTTCCAACTGTTCGGCAACGTCGGCGGCCTGACCACCAACGAGTTCTGCGAAGTGCGCGGCGGCTACATCATGAGCGAGTGGCACAAACTGCGCTTCGCCCAGCGCCACATCAACATGTGCTCCATGGCCCTGTCCAAGCGCGTGCTGACCATGACCGGGCGCATGTCGGTGTTCCGTGCCAGCGTGGTCACCGACCCGGGCTTTATCGCCGATGTGGAAAGCGACTCGCTGCAACACTGGCGCCTGGGCCGCTTCAAGTTTTTGACCGGCGATGACAAGTCCAGCTGGTTCAGCCTGATGCGCCTCGGTTACGACACTTTCTACGTGCCGGACGCCGCGATCAACACCGTGGAGCACCCGCCGGAAAAGAGCTTTATCAAGGCCAGCCGCAAGCTGATGTTCCGCTGGTACGGCAACAACCTGCGCCAGAACTCCCGCGCCCTCGGCCTGGGCGTACGCCGCCTCGGTCTGTTCACCAGCGTGGTGCTGTTCGACCAGCGCGTGTCGATGTGGACCTCCCTGCTCGGCCTGACCGTGGCCGTCATCGCCACCTTCAAGTACGGCGGCGCGTTCATCCTTGCGTACCTGCTGTGGATCGGCATCACGCGCCTGATCCTGACCCTGTTGCTGTCGTGCTCCGGACACACCATCGGCCCGGCGTACCCGGTGATTCTCTATTACAACCAGATCATGGGCGCGCTGGTGAAGATCTACGTGTTCTTCCGCCTTGATCAACAGTCCTGGACCCGCCAGGACACCAAACTGACCCGCGATTTGGCCAGCTTTCAACGTTGGTTCAACACCTGGTCGTCTCGGACCATGACCTTCTCCGCCGGCAGCATTTTCGTCGCCGTGTTGCTGATGATGGTCTGACCCAGCCAAGCCTGAATTAACTAGGAAATCGAACATATGAACAGCCCAGTAAACGCCAACGTTGTCCACGAATCCGAAGCCCAGCGCCAACATGCCCGCGTGAAAATCCCGGCCAAGCTGCGCTTCTTCAACACCGACCGTACCCAGACCGAAGCACGGGTAATCGACCTGTCCGCCGGTGGCCTGGCGTTCACCGCCACCCAGCCACTGACCGTCGGTGAAGTGCACAAGGGCCGCCTGCAGTTCGTGATCGATAACCTCGGTTTGGCGATGGATGTAGAGCTGCAGATTCGCTCCTACGACCGCCAGAGCGGCCGCACCGGTTGCCAGTTCCAGAACCTCGACGCCCAGGATATTTCCACCCTGCGCCACCTGATCACGTCGCACTTGTCCGGCGACATTGTGACCATGGGCGACGTACTGGCCACCCTGCAACGCGACAACTTCACCAAGGCGCGCAAGGTCAAGGACGGCGGCAGCGGCATGACCGCGTTCGGCCGCCTGCGCGCCGTGGTGTTCAGCGCCGGGATCTTCATTGTCGGCCTCGCCGCGTTCGGTTTTGTGTTCAAGTCGGTCTACGGCATGTACTTCGTCAGCCACGCCCAGGCTGGCCTGGTCAGCGTGCCCGGCATGAACGTGACCATGCCGCGTGACGGCACCGTACAAAGCCTGCTCAAAGGTGACGCGGTCGCGGCCAAAGGCGCGCCACTGGCGACGTTCAGCACCAGCATGCTCGATGTGCTCAAGGGCCATCTGGACGAAGAGCAGTTGCAACCGGCCAAGGTCGAAGAACTGTTCGGCAAGCAAATGACCGGCACCCTGACCTCCCCGTGCGATTGCGTCGTCGCCCAGCAACTGGTCGCCGACGGTCAGTACGCCAACAAGGGCGACGTGATCTTCCGACTGGTGCCACGCGGCAGCCTGGCCAACGTAGAAGCGCGCTTCACCTATCGCCAGTTCGCCGACGTGCGTCCAGGCACCCCGGTGAGCTTCCAGGTCGCCGACGAAGAACAGGTCCGCACGGGCACCATCGTCAGCAGCGCCAGCCTGAACAGCGACGACCTGTCTTCCGACATCCGCGTACAGATCAAGCCGGATGCACCGCTGGACAGCACCTACGCCGGCCGCCCAGTGGAAGTCACCAGCGACCGTGGCCCTTCGCTGAACTGGCTGATCGATAAAGCCATGGCTCACGGTCTGTAAGCGGAGGACATGCCTGTGAACCCTATTTCAAGCACAACACAGAGCACTGTGGGAGTCGGGCTTGCCCGCGATGGGATCGACTCGGTGCACCTGAAAGACCGAGTTGCCCGCGTCGCAGGCAAGCCAGCTCCCACACAGAGCGGGTCGCACTTCGCCTCTGCATTCTGCACATTGGCACTGGCGGTCAGCCTCGCCGGTTGCGCCGGCCTGCCCGACCAGCGCCTGGCCAACGAAGCCCTCAAACGTGGCGACACGGTCACCGCCCAGCAGAACTATCAGCAGCTGGCAGACCTGGGTTACAGCGAGGCTCAAGTCGGCCTGGCGGATATCCAGGTGACCACCCGCGACCCCGAGCAGATCCGCCAGGCCGAGGCCACCTACCGCGCGGCCGCCGATACCTCGCCGCGCGCCCAGGCCCGCCTGGGTCGCCTGCTGGTGGCCAAGCCGGGCGCCACCGAGGCCGAGCAGCACGAAGCCGAGGGCCTGCTGAAAAAAGCCTTTGCCAATGGCGAAGGCAATACCCTGATTCCGCTGGCGATGCTGTACCTGCAATACCCGCACAGCTTTCCTGACGTGAACGCCCAGCAACAGATCAGCAAATGGCAGGCGGCGGGTTACCCGGAAGCGGGCCTGGCCCAGGTGCTGCTGTATCGCACCCAGGACACCTACGACCAGCATCTGGATGATGTGGAACGCATCTGCAAGGCCGCCCTGAACACCACCGACATCTGCTACGTCGAGTTGGCCACGGTCTACCAGAAACAAGCCGCGCCGGAAAAACAGGCCGAGCTGCTCAAGCAGCTGGAAGCCGGCTACAGCCGTGGCACGGTCACGGCCCAGCGCGTCGACAGCGTGGCCCGTGTGTTGGGCGACGCGACGCTCGGCAAGCCGGACGAAAAAACCGCCCAGGCCCTGCTGGAAAAAATCGCCCCCGGCTACCCCGCCTCCTGGGTCAGCCTGGCGCAACTGCTCTACGACTTCCCCGAACTCGGCGATGTCGACCAGATGATGCAGTACCTGGATAACGGCCGCGCCGCCGACCAGCCGCGTGCCGAGCTGTTGCTGGGCAAGCTCTACTACGAAGGCAAGTGGGTGCCAGCAGATGCGAAAGCCGCCGAAGCGCACTTCGAAAAAGCCGTCGGCAAGGAAGTCGCCGCCGATTACTACCTCGGCCAGATCTACCGCCGTGGCTACCTGGGCAAGGTCTACTCGCAAAAAGCCCTCGACCACTTGCTGACCGCTGCGCGCAACGGCCAGAACAGCGCCGACTTCGCCATCGCCCAATTGTTTTCCCAAGGCAAGGGCACCAAGCCCGACCCATTGAACGCCTATGTCTTCAGCCAGTTGGCTAAAGCCCAGGACACGCCAGAGGCCAATGACTTGGCCACGCAGCTCGAAGCCCCGCTGACGCCCGAGCAACGCGCCGAAGGCCAACGCCTGGTGCAGCAGGAGCTGACCACGCGCGGCACCCTGGCCCAGAGCACGCTGCAACTGCACGCCCTGCAAGAAGAAGACGGCGAGGAATCCCTATGAAGCTCAACCCATTCGTCAAGGCCGGCATCGGCCTGACCTGTGCCCTGCTGTGGTCATGCCCGACCCTGGCCGCACTGACCGAAGCCAAGAACTTCGGCCTCGAAGTGAAAATCACCGGCCAGTCCGAAGACGACCGCGACCTGGGCACCAAGCCCGGCGGCGACGTCAACGGCATCGGCCTCGACCTGCGCCCATGGGTCTATGGCGAAAGCGGCGCGTGGAGCGCCTATGCCATGGGCCAGGCCGTGACGTCGAGTGACATCATCGAGACCGACACCCTGCAACAGTCCTCCGATGACAGCGCCGCCCAATCGAGCAACGACGACCGCAAGACCAAGAAAAACTATTTGGCCCTGCGCGAGTTCTGGGTCGGCTACAGCGGCTTCACGCCCTACCCTGGCGAGCTCCTCAAGGTCGGGCGCCAGCGCCTGAACAATGACGATGGCCAATGGCGCGATACCAATATCGAAGCGCTGAACTGGACCTTCGACACCACCTTGCTCAAAGCCAATATCGGCGCCGCCGAACGCTTCAGCGAATACCGCACCGACTTGAAGGAACTGTCGCCTGACGACAAGGACCGCAAGCACTTCTACGCCGACGCCGCCTACCAGTGGACGCCGGGGCAGTGGATCGGCCTGCGTGGCCATCACACCCATGACGACGGCAAGCTCGACTACGCCGAACCGGGCGTGGCCACCGACCCGTTGGACAAGCGCGAAAACGGCGAACTGACCTGGCTCGGCATCGAAGCCAACAGCGACGCCTATAACTGGCGCAACACCAACACCGTCAACTACTGGGCCAGCGTCACCGGCATGAAAGGCAACCGCGACACGGTCAACGCCTTGAACGCCGACGGCACCCGCCCGGCACAAGCCAAGCGCAGCGACGACGTGAGTGGCTGGGCCACCGACCTGGGTATCCGCCTGCGCCTCGACCCGCAGTGGCAAGTCGGCGCGGCTTACTCGCGCGCCAGTGCCAACTACGAGCAGAACGGCCTGCAAAGTAACCGTTCGAACTGGACCGGCACGCAATCGCGCGTGCACCGCTTCGGCGAGGCGTTTCGCGGCGAGATGAACAACATGCAGTCCATGAGCCTGTTCGGTTCCTGGCAGCTGCGCGAGGACTATGACGCCAGCCTGGTGTACCACAAGTTCTGGCGTGTCGACGGCAACAAGCCGGTGGGCAGTAACGGCATCGATGCGGTGCAGAACAACACCGATGACGTGACCGGCGCAATCCTCTCCAGCACCTCGTTGCCGCTTGAAGACGGCAAGAAGGACCTCGGCCAGGAGATGGACGTCGTGGTCACCAAATACTTCAAGAAAGGTCTGCTACCGGCCGCGCTGAGCCAGTCGATCAACGAACCATCGGCCCTGGTGCGCTTGCGTGCTGGCGTGTTCAAACCGGGCGACGCTTATGGCAGCGGCGTCGACACGTATATGCACCGCGCCTTTGTCGACGTGATATGGAAATTCTGATGGGAGCCTGCGCGATGAACCCTCAAGCCCTCAAAGGCTCGGTCAGCCTGCTGGTCGCAGCCATGCTGCTGGCCAGCACTTCGGCCTTTGCCGACGGTGCGGCGGTGAAGGCGCCGACCATCGCCAAAGAGCTGCAACAGGCCAAGACCTACACCATCTCCAGCCCGCCAACCGCGCCGCTGGAAATGCCCAAGCCGGCCCTGCCGGACCTGTCGGGCTACACCGCCGCGGCGATGGAAAAGAAGGTCGTGCGTACCAAGCCCGGCAAAGTCAGCGTCCGCCGCATGATGCAGGAAGACGCCCTCAAGGACTTTATCGGCGGCGACAACAAGATGGCCGAATGGGTGGTGCGCCAGCACGGCATTCCCCAGGCGATCTTTGTCGACGACGGCTACATGAACCTCAAGGACCTGCTCGGCAAAGTGCCCAAGCAGTACCTCAGCGAAACGTCGCCGGGTGTGTTCCTGGCCAAGCTGCCAATCGTCGTCGGGCGCAAGGGCATCCTCGAAATCGACAAGAAGACCCAGGAGCTGCGCCTGTCCCAGCAGGCCGGTTCGTTCCTGATCAACGACGGCCAGCTGTTTGTGCGTGATACCCGGATTACCGGCTGGAACGAAAAGGCCAACGGCCCGGCGACCTTTCAGTCGCCCAAGGAATTCCGCCCGTTCCTGCTGGCCTGGGGCGGCACCCAGACCTATATCGCCAACAGCAAGATGGCCAGTTTCGGCTACGCCAACAGTAAGTCGTACGGGGTGAGTATTTCCCAGTACACGCCGAACATGGCCAAGGTGCTCAAGCGCCCTGAACCGACCGGCTGGATCATCGACTCCGAGTTCTCGGACATGTGGTACGGCTTCTACTGCTATGAGACCACGGGCTTCGTGATCAAGGGCAATACCTACAAAGACAACATCGTCTACGGCATTGACCCCCACGACCGTTCCCACGGCCTGATCATCGCGGACAACACCGTGTACGGCACCAAGAAGAAGCACGGCATCATCATTTCCCGGGAAGTGAACGACAGCTTCATCTTCAACAACCGCAGCTACGACAACAAGCTTTCGGGCCTGGTGATCGACCGTAACAGCGTGAACAACCTGATCGCCGACAACGAGATCTACCGCAACCACACCGACGGCATCACCCTCTATGAGAGCGGCGACAACCTGCTGTGGGGCAACAAGGTGATTGCCAATCGTCGCCACGGTATCCGCATCCGTAACAGCGTGAACATTCGCCTGTACGAGAACAGCGCCATGGCCAACGGCCTGACCGGCGTGTACGGCCACATCAAGGATTTGACCGACACCGACCGCGACATCGCCCTCGACCCGTTCGACGCCAAGGTCTCGCTGATTGTGGTCGGCGGTGAACTGGCGGGTAACGGCAGCGGGCCGCTGTCCATCGACTCGCCGTTGAGCGTCGAGCTGTACCGCGTAGCGATGCTGGCGCCGACCAAATCCAGCGGCATCAGCTTCAACGGCGTGCTGGGTGACCGGCAGGAAGAAATTCTCGACCTGCTGGTGCGCCAGCAGAAAGCCGTGCTGATCGACCCTGTCGAACGCCAGACCCAAATGCAGGACTGAGGATGACCCTTATGCACCCACACATAATCAAACTGCTGAGCCTCTCGGGTCTGACCCTCGGCCTGCTGGCGGCCAGCCAGGGCGTACGCGCCGATGAGGTCAAAGCCCCGACCTTCACCGCCGAACCGTGCTGCAGCCTGTGCCCGGCCGCCCATGACGCGAAGAACTACACCACGCGCTACCAGCAGAACTTCACCACCCTGGTGCAAGCCCAGGGCGACTGGCTGTTCCGTACCCAGGAAGATTTGCGTACCGAATTCGACACCAGCCCCGCCGGCTACAAGCGCATGCAACAACTGCACGATGCGTTCAAGGCCAAAGGCGTGGAACTGGTGGTGGTCTACCAGCCGACCCGTGGCCTGGTGAACCGCAACAAGCTCAACCCGGAAGAGAAAGCCAAGTTCGATTTTGACAAGGCGTTGGGCAACTACAAAACCATGCTCGGCCGTTTCGCCAAGATGGGTTATGTGGTGCCGGACTTGTCGCCGCTCACCAACGAGCAACTGCCGGATGAGTTGCCGGCCCACGATTTCTACTTCCGCGGCGACCAGCACTGGACCCCGTACGGCGCTCAGCGCACGGCAAAAATCGTCGGCGCCAAAGTGCGTGCCATGCCGGAGTTTGCCGATATTCCCAAGCGCGAATTCGAAACCAAGCGCTCCGGGCGCATGGGCAAGACCGGCACGTTGCACAACATGGCCGGGCAGCTCTGCGGCACCAGCTACGCGATCCAGTACATGGACCAATTCACCACCGAGCCCAAAGGCGAAGCCGGCGACGGCGACCTGTTCAGCGATGCCGGCAACCCGCAGATCACCCTGGTGGGCACCAGCCACAGCGGCAAGAACTACAACTTCGCCGGCTTCCTTGAACAGGAAATCGGTGCCGACATCCTCAACGTCGCCTTCCCCGGCGGTGGCCTGGAAGGATCGATGATCCAGTACCTGGGCAGCGATGAATTCCAGAAAACCCCGCCGAAAATTCTCATCTGGGAATTCTCGCCGCTGTATCGCCTCGACCAGGAGACCATCTACCGCCAGATGATGGCGCTGCTCGACAACGGCTGCGAAGGCAAGACCGCACAGATGAGCGCGAGCACCACGTTGAAACCCGGCAAGAACGAATTAATGGTCAACCGTTCGAACAAAGACCTGCGCAACAGCAGCCATCAGGTCGACATCCGCTTCGCCGACCCGTCGGTGAAAACCCTGCAAGCCACCCTCTGGTACATGAACGGGCGCCACGAGGACATCAAGATCGACAAACCCGAAACATCCGATACAGACGGGCGTTTCGCCTTTGAACTGCGCACCGATGAAGACTGGGCCTCGCAAAACTTGCTGGCCGTGGAAGTGCAGGGCCCAGAAGAGGGTGCTGCCGCGCAGAAAGTCGAAGCGAAAATTTGCACACGCAACGTATTCCCCGCCGGTGGTCAACAGACCGCTTCGGCCGGGCAATGAGGTTACCTATGCAGAAGTTACTGATCCCAACCTTACTGGGCCTGGCAATGTTCGCCGGCGCCGTGAATGCCGCCGCGCCACTGCGTCCACCCCAGGGCTATTTCGCCCCGGTGGAAGCCTTCAAGACCGGCGATTTCAAGAATGACTGCGACGCCATGCCGGCGCCGTACACCGGCTCGCTGCAATTTCGCAGCAAGTACGAAGGTTCGGACAAAGCCCGTTCCACGCTGAATGTGCAATCCGAAAAAGCCTTTCGCGACAGCACCGCCGACATCACCAAGCTGGAAAAAGACACCAGCAAGCGCGTGATGCAGTTCATGCGCGACGGTCGCCCGCAGCAGTTGGAATGCACCTTGAACTGGCTCACGAGCTGGGCCAAGGCGGATGCGTTGATGTCCAAGGACTTCAACCACACCGGCAAGTCCATGCGCAAATGGGCGCTGGGCAGCATGGCGTCGGCCTATGTGCGCCTGAAGTTTTCCGACTCGCACCCGCTGGCCAACCACCAGCAGGAGTCGCAATTGATCGAGGCCTGGTTCAGCAAAATGGCGGATCAGGTAGTGAGCGATTGGGACAACCTGCCGCTGGAAAAAACCAACAACCACTCCTACTGGGCGGCCTGGTCGGTCATGGCGACGTCTGTCGCCGTGAACCGCCGTGACCTGTTTGATTGGGCGGTGAAGGAATACAAGGTCGGCGCCAATCAGGTCGATGCCCAGGGCTTTTTGCCGAATGAATTGAAGCGCCAGCAACGTGCCTTGTCGTACCACAACTACGCGCTGCCGCCGCTGGCGATGATCGCCAGCTTCGCCCTGGTCAACGGTGTGGACCTGCGCCAGGAAAACAACGGCGCGCTCAAACGCCTGGGTGACAAGGTGCTCGCCGGGGTCAAAGACCCGCAGATCTTCGAGCAGAAGAACGGCAAAGAGCAGGACATGAAGGACCTCAAGGAGGACATGAAATTTGCCTGGCTTGAACCCTTCTGCACCCTCTACACCTGCGCCCCGGATGTGCTCGAGCGCAAGCACGGGATGCAGCCGTTCAAGACCTTCCGACTGGGCGGTGACCTGACCAAGGTCTTCGACCCGACGCATGAAAAAGGCAACAAAGGTTCCTGAAAAAACAGCTGACGAAACTGGGTCCCAGTGTGGGAGCGGGCTTGCTCGCGAAGGCGGAGTGTCAGTCAACACATCCGTTACAGAACCACCGCTTTCGCGAGCAAGCCCGCTCCCACAGTTTGAGCCGGTTTCGTCAGTAGGAATGTAGTACCGCCCGCCCGTGAAATCGCGGGGGGGTTTGGGGGGGCCGTTGGCCCTTGACTGTTGGTTAAACATGGAGAGATCGGGATGGTTTTCTCGTCCAATGTGTTCCTGTTTCTGTTCTTGCCGATCTTTCTCGGCTTGTACTACTTGAGCGGGCAACGCTATCGCAATCTGCTGCTGCTGATTGCCAGCTACGTGTTCTACGCCTGGTGGCGAGTGGACTTCCTGGCGCTGTTCGCCGCCGTCACGCTGTGGAATTACTGGATCGGCCTCAAGGTCGGTGCGGCCGGCGTGCGCACCAAGCCGGCTCAACGCTGGCTGCTGTTGGGCGTGGCGGTCGACCTGTGCATTCTCGGCTACTTCAAATACGCCAACTTCGGTGTCGACAGCATCAACGTGATGATGAAGTCGGCGGGCCTGGAGCCGTTCATTCTCACCCACGTGCTGTTGCCGATCGGGATTTCGTTCTACATCTTCGAGTCCATCAGCTACATCATCGACGTGTACCGTGGTGACACCCCGGCCACCCGCAACCTCATCGACTTTGCGGCCTTCGTGGCGATCTTCCCGCACTTGATTGCCGGCCCGGTACTGCGCTTTCGCGACCTGGCCGACCAGTTCAACAACCGCACCCACACCCTCGACAAGTTTTCCGAGGGCTGCACACGCTTCATGCAGGGCTTCATCAAGAAAGTCTTCATCGCCGACACCCTGGCGGTGGTGGCCGACCATTGCTTCGCCCTGCAAAACCCGACCACCGGCGATGCCTGGCTCGGCGCGCTGGCCTACACCGCGCAGCTGTACTTCGACTTCTCCGGCTACAGCGACATGGCCATCGGCCTGGGCTTGATGATGGGTTTCCGCTTCATGGAAAACTTCAAGCAGCCGTACATCAGCCAGTCGATCACCGAGTTCTGGCGCCGCTGGCACATCAGCCTGTCCACCTGGCTGCGCGATTACCTGTACATCACCCTGGGCGGCAACCGGAAAGGCACGCTGACCACCTACCGCAACCTGTTCCTGACCATGCTGCTCGGTGGCCTGTGGCACGGCGCGAACATCACCTACATCGTGTGGGGCGCCTGGCATGGCATGTGGCTGGCAATTGAAAAAGCCATCGGCCTCAACACCGCGCCGCGCAGTTTCAACGTGGTGCGCTGGGCCTTCACCTTCCTGCTGGTGGTGATGGGCTGGGTCATCTTCCGCTCGGAGAACCTGCACGTCGCCGGCCGTATGTACGGTGCGATGTTCAGCTTTGGCGAGTGGTCGCTGTCGGAACTCAACCGCGCCAACCTCACCGGCCTGCAAGTGGCAACCCTGGTGGTGGCCTACGCAACGCTGGCGTTCTTCGGTCTGCGCGATTTCTACACCCACCGCCCTGCGGAGAAAGCCAAGCCCGCCGACCCGAGCCTGATCAAGGCCGTGCCGGGCGACAACCCGGGCAGCATCCACCAGCCAGGTTTCACCGTCGGCCAGGATGCCGCCGTGCAACCGGCCTACTGGACCGCTGACTGGCCACGCTACGCCATGCGCGCCGCAGTGCTGCTGCTGTTCGTGGCGTCGATCCTGAAATTGTCGGCGCAGAGTTTCTCGCCGTTCCTTTACTTCCAATTCTGAGGGAGCCGACCATGACCCGTTCATTCCGCGTCCTCTATATCGCGCTGTTCCTGCTGGTGCTGCTGGCCCTGGGCGCCTGGTCGATGCGCAGTTTCTTCGGCTTCAGCACCAATGCCGACGCGACGGTGCTCAATGGTCGCTGGACCAAGGCCGTCGAAACGCATTACGACGACCAGTTCCCGATCAAGCGTATCGGCACCAACCTGTGGGCTGCGCTGGACTACAAGCTGTTCAACGAAGGCCGCCCTGGCGTGGTGCTGGGCCGCGATCACTGGTTGTACAGCGACGAGGAGTTCAACCCCGCCGTCAATGAAGACCAGAACCTGCAAGGCAACTACGCGCTGGTCGAAGGCGTACGCCAGAAGCTCAAGGCCCAAGGCATTCAATTGGTCATGGCGATTGTGCCGGCCAAGGTGCGCCTGTACCCGGAACACCTGGGTGACGTGAAACCGGCAAGCATCCACGCCAACCTGTACCAGGACTTCCACGCCCGTGTGGCTGCCGACACGATCATCGCCCCGGACCTGCTCGGCCCGCTGCAACAGGCCAAGCTGGGCGGCAAGCAAGTGTTCCTGCGCACCGACACCCACTGGACCCCGGACGGCGCCGAAATCGCCGCCAAACAACTGGCCAAGGTGATCAGCGAAAAGACCCCGCTCAGCGGCGAACCGCAGCGTTTTGTCACCGAAGCTGAAAAGACCGAACCGCACAAAGGTGACTTGCGCCTGTTCCTGCCGCTGGACCCGCTGTTCGAAAACCTGATGCCGCCCAAAGAGCCGCTGCAAAAACGCGTCACGCACCTGGCTGAAAACACAGGCGACGACGCCCTGTTCAGCGACAGCGAAACCCCAGTGGCACTGGTCGGCACCAGCTACAGCGCCAACCCCAACTGGAACTTCGTCGGTGCGCTCAAGCAAGCCTTGCACAGCGACGTCATCAACTACTCGGAAGACGGCCACGGCCCGATCTTGCCGATGCTCAGCTACTTGAAAAGCGACGACTTCAAGAACAGCCCGCCACAGGTGCTGATCTGGGAGTTTCCTGAACGTTATCTGCCCGTCAACAACGAAATCGGTGACGCCGACCCGCAGTGGGTTGCGCAGCTTAAACAAGCCGGTTCGCGCCAACAAAACATGGCACTGAACACCCCAGTTAAACACCAAAAATCCGAGACGCCCGACCGGGCGCAAAACTGAAAGAGAGGTAACTCACATGACTTTCACTACTACTCCGCGTCGTCTCGCCAAGACCCTGGCCATTGCTGCCGGCTTGAGCTTCGTATCGATGTCCGCCTTCGCCGGGGGCGACGCCGCCCTCTACGGCCCAACCGCGCCGAAAGGCTCCAGCTTCGTGCGGGTCTACAACGCCAGCAACCAGGAAGTCAGCGCCACCGTCGGCGCCACCAACCTGAGCGACGTTGCACCGCTGGCCAGCAGCGACTTCAGCTTCATGCCGGGCGGCGACTACAGCGCCAAGGTCGGCAGCCAGACCGTGCCGGTCAAACTTGCCGCTGACCACTACTACACCCTGGTTAACAGCGGCAGCGGCCAGCCGCAATTGATCGAAGAACCGCCGTTCAAAAACAAGCAGAAATCCCTGGTGCGCGTGCAGAACCTCAGCGACAAGGCGCTGACCCTGAAGACCGCCGACGGCAAAACCGACGTGGTCAAGTCGGTGGCCGCCAAGGGCCGTGGCGAGCGTGAGATCAACCCGGTGAAAGTCAGCCTGGCGTTGTATGACGGTGACAAGAAAGTCGGCGATGTGAAGCCGGTGGCGTTGGAACGTGGTGAAGCGGCGGTGCTGTACGTGACCGGCTCGGGTTCGAGCATTTCGCCAGTGTGGGTAAAACGCCCGGTGTCGACCCGCTGATTAGTTTTTCAATTTGACGCTCCCCCTGTGGGAGCGGGCTTGCTCGCGAATGCGCTGGTTCAGCAACAGATGTGCTGACTGAAACACCGCTTTCGGGAGCAAGCCCCCTCCCACAGGCTCTGACCCAATCGATTCAAGGAGAAACATCCATGATCCCAGTAATCCTTTCCGGTGGTAGCGGCTCACGTCTTTGGCCGCTTTCCCGTAAACAGTTTCCCAAGCAATTCCTGGCCCTGACCGGCGAGCACACGCTGTTCCAGCAAACCCTGGAGCGCCTGGTGTTCGAAGGCATGGACGCCCCGATCGTGGTCTGCAACAAGGACCACCGCTTTATCGTCAACGAGCAACTGAGCACACGTAAGCTCGAATGCCAGCGCATCCTGATGGAACCGTTCGGGCGCAACACCGCACCGGCCGTGGCCCTGACCGCGATGATGCTGGTCAACGAAGGCCGCGACGAACTGATGCTGGTGCTGCCGGCCGACCACGTAATCGACGACCAGAAAGCCCTGCAACGTGCGCTGGCCCTGGCTACCGTGGCTGCCGAGCGTGGCGAGATGGTGCTGTTCGGCGTGCCGGCAACCCGTCCGGAAACCGGTTATGGCTACATCAAGTCCACCAACGATTCGCTGCTGCCCGAAGGCGTGAGCCGCGTGCAACAGTTCGTGGAAAAACCCGATGAAAAACGTGCTGTCGAGTTCGTCAAAAGCGGTGGTTACTTCTGGAACAGCGGCATGTTCCTGTTCCGCGCCAGCCGCTTCCTTGAAGAGCTGAAAAAACACGACCCGGACATCTACGACACCTGCGTGCTCACCCTGGAACGCAGCGAACAGGATGCCGACACCGTGACTTTCGATGAAGCCACTTTCGCCTGCTGCCCGGACAACTCCATCGACTACGCCGTGATGGAAAAAACCCAGCGCGCCTGCGTGGTGCCGCTGAGTGCCGGCTGGAGCGACGTGGGCTGCTGGGCCTCGCTGTGGGCGGTCAATGATAAAGACGTCAACGGCAACGTCAGCAAAGGCGACGTGGTCATCCAAGACAGCCGCAACTGCATGATCCACGGCAACGGCAAACTGGTGTCGGTGATCGGCCTGGACAATATCGTCGTGGTGGAAACCAAGGACGCGATGATGATTGCCCACAAGGACAAGGTCCAGGGCGTCAAGCAGATGGTCTCGACCCTCAACGACCAGGGCCGCAGCGAAACCCAGAACCACTGCGAAGTTTATCGCCCGTGGGGCTCCTACGACTCGGTGGACATGGGCGGGCGTTTCCAGGTCAAGCACATCTCGGTCAAGCCGGGTGCGTGCCTGTCGCTGCAAATGCACCACCACCGCGCCGAACACTGGATCGTGGTCAGCGGCACGGCCGAAGTCACCTGTGACGAAAACGTGTTCCTGCTCTGCGAAAACCAGTCCACCTACATCCCCATAGCCTCGGTGCACCGCCTGCGCAACCCGGGCAAGATCCCGTTGGAGATCATCGAAGTGCAATCGGGCAGCTATTTGGGCGAAGACGATATCGAGCGGTTTGAAGATATCTACGGGCGCTCCACGCCGATTGAACGTGGCGTGTCGGTGAAAACTATCGCGCAGTAACACGGTCGTACAAGAAGCCCTCACCCAGCCCATTGCGTCCCCTATCCGCAGTGGGCTGGGTGGGGGCTGATCATTCCCACGCTCCGCGTGGGAATGCCGCCTGGGCCGCTCCGCGTCCCGATTCACACCCGGTGCATGGGTGACACAGAGCGTCACGGGATGCATTCCCACGCAGAGCGTGGGAACGATCGACAATTGACCCTTGCCCCCTTCCTGCCTATCCTCGCGCCTGTCACGACTCATTCGTGATGAGGTTTGACGGCCTCCGATACTCATAGGACCAAGCACAGCGTTATGGCGACTGTGCGTGGGGCGCTTTCGAGCGCGCCGGGTTCCTATGACCGGTCCGTCAACCTGCGCACAGTTGCCACCCATTCGTTTGACGGCGAAGCGTGGCAACTCCGATTTTCATAGGAGTTTTACCATGTCCAAACAAACCACCCGCCCCACCACCTTCGGCCCCAGCGACCGCAGTGAAGCCCCCCTGTTCAGCGTACAACCCGGCATTCCCATCGAACATGCACTGGAACATGCCAGTTATGTTTTGGGCACCGCGCGCGTGCTCACCCTGGCGGCTCAAGACTTATGCACCGAACACCAGAGCTACCTGAATTGGGCCAGCCTGCAATTGGCTGAAACAGGACTGGCTTTGGTTGAGGCCTCCATCGAGGGCTTGCAGGCAGACGCTTCTACTCAGTAAGCAAGTCATCGGGAGCAAGCCCCCTCCCACATTATTTGGACCGTATTCCAAGGGTGTACCCGCTCCAAATGTGGGAGCGGGCTTGCTCGCGAAGGCGTCCGCCGGGCCAACACACCTCTCACGCTAGCCAATCCCACCTACGCTTAAGTTAGGATGCTCGTTCCCTATTCGAGGTGGTCTCCATGTTCTTCGGCGTTCTCCTGATCATCACTTGGCTGATCCTACTGCTGCGCTACCCCGCCAAAGCCTTGCCGGTATCGCTGGCCGCCGCCGTCGGCCTGGGCTTCGTGGCCATTTGGGTTGTGTGGCTGGACAACCGCGAAGCTTCGCAACTGTCGCGCCTGGAATTGCGCATCAGCTACGCGCCACAGGAATGCCCGGCCGATCGCCCCTTGAAACTGGTGCTGATCAACGGCAACGACGTGCCTCTGACCGAGCTGCGCTGGCGGCTCGCCGCGTATGCGCCGGGCGACACCGTGAACCTGGCCGACAACGTCTATGCGGCCCCACGTTATCGCGGCCCCGGCGAACTGCAGGCCGGCGCTACCTGGGAAGATTGCCTGCCCACCCCGCCCCTGCGCCCCGGCTACCGCCCGCAAACCCTGGAATTTCGCGCCGAGCACCTGCAAGGCAGCTTCTCGGACTGATAAAGGACTGATCCATGCCCAATGTACTCATCACCGGTTGCTCAAGCGGCATCGGCCGCGCCCTGGCTGACGCGTTTAAATCTGCCGGCTTCGACGTATGGGCCAGTGCCCGCCGCGAGTCAGATGTCGCCGCCCTTGCGGCAGCCGGCTTCAACACGGTGCAACTGGACGTCAACGACAGTGCGGCGCTGCAGCGCCTGGCCGAACAGCTCGGCGAACTGGACGTGTTGATCAACAATGCCGGCTACGGCGCCATGGGGCCGCTGCTCGACGGCGGCACCGAAGCCATGCAGCGCCAATTCGAGACCAACGTGTTTTCCATCGTCGGCGTTACCCAGGCGCTGTTTCCCGCGCTGCGGCGCAGTAAAGGTTTGGTGGTGAATATCGGCAGCGTTTCGGGTGTACTGGTCACGCCGTTTGCCGGTGCGTACTGCGCATCGAAAGCCGCGGTGCATGCCTTGAGCGATGCCTTGCGCATGGAACTGGCACCCTTTGCTATTCGGGTGCTGGAAGTGCAGCCGGGAGCCATCGACACAAGTTTCGCGAAAAACGCCGGCGCCCAGGCCGAACTGCTGATCAACGAACAATCGCCCTGGTGGCCCTTGCGCGACGGCATTCGTGCGCGCACCCAGGCTTCGCAGAACAACCCGACTTCGGCCAAGCAATTTGCAGCGCAAGTGCTCAAGGCTGTGCAACACCCAAAACCGCCACGAATGTTACGTGCGGGCAATGGCAGCCGAGCGCTGCCGTTGATGGCGGCGCTGTTGCCAAAAGGGTTGCTGGAGAAAGTCCTGAAGAAGCGGTTCGGACTCTCTGGCTCACTCTAGCCCTTCATAAAATCAATAAACGCGCGCACCTTCAGCGGCAAATGCCGTGTATCCGGGTACATGGCGTAAATCCCTTGCGACGCGAAGCGATGGTCCGCCAGTAAGCGCACCAGCCGCCCCGCCTTCAGATCATCCTGTACCAGCCATTGCGGCAGTACTGCGACGCCGTGACCACGCACGGCGAACGCCTGGAGGACGGCTGCACTGTCGGCCACCAGTGCCGCAGGGCCGGAACGGTATTGATGCTCGCCGCCGGCCGGGTCGGTCAGGCTCAGCTCCGTCAAACGGCCATGGCCTAACTTGGGCATGCGCTCCAACGCATCCAGGGTTTGCACCTCGGCAAACTCAGGCGCGGCGACAGCAAACACCTCAAAGGTCGACAGCTGCACCGCCCGGTGATTGGAGTCGAGCAGTCGCCCCAACCGAATCGCCACGTCAAAGCGTTCGGAGATCAAATCGGCATGGGTGGAGGATGTGGATAAGTGAATGTTCAAGTCCGGGTGCAGGCGCCGAAAAGCCTCCACCGCAGGAGCAACGACTGCCAGCGCGTATTCCACCGTGGTGGTGATGCGTAAGGTGCCTTTGAGCTGGGCATGTTCGGAGCGGGCTTCTTCCACTGCCAGCCGGGCCTCTTCCAACATGCGTGTGCAACGCAGGTAAAAGCGCTCACCGGCATCTGTCAGCGCCAACTGGCGCGTGTTGCGAGTCAGCAAGGTAACGCCCAGTTCTGCCTCAAGGCGCTTGAGGTTGAAGCTGACCACGGCGCGGGTCTGGCCCAGCAGGTCCGCCGCGGCGGTCAGCGAGCCGGCCTCGACCACGGCCTTGAAGGTGTCGAAACGGTCCAGGCTGACCATCGGCCGAGCCCTCCTTTGTCAAAATATTTTTGACAAACTAACAGTCAAATCACCGTATCCCAAACGCTGCTTGCGACCTACCCTGCCCGCTTCACTCGCAGGATCGCGTTCATGACCTACCGCTCGAAAGTCGCCTGGATCTTTTTATTGGGCTTCGCCCTGGACCTGGTGAACATGTTTGTCGCCACCGTCGCCTACCCGGACATCGCCCGCGAACTGCACGCCTCGGTCACGCAATTGGCGTGGATCAGCAACGCCTACGTACTCGGGCTGACCGTGATCATTCCGTTGAGTGTGTGGCTGGCGGCGATCATGGGCGAACGAACGCTGATCGCGGCGAGCCTGCTGTTGTTCGCGGGCGCCTCGGTGATGGTTGGCCAGGCGGGTTCCATCGAAACGCTGATTGGCTGGCGGGCGCTGCAAGGTTTGGGCGGTGGCTTGCTGATCCCCGTGGGCCAGGCCATGGCTTACCGGCACTATCCAGCGGCAGAACGCAGCCAATTGACAGCCAGTGTGATGTCGGTGGCGCTGCTGGTTCCAGCATTGTCGCCGGCTTTGGGCGGGCTGATCGTCGACAGTGTGTCATGGCGCTGGATCTTCTACGCCAACCTGCCGCTGGCGTTGCTCACGTTGCTGCTGGCACTGCTGTGGATAAAACCTGATGCACCTGTAACAGTGCGCCCGGCCCTGGATGTGGGCAGTATTCTCAAACAGATCCGCAGCCCGATGCTGCGCGTGGCGATGTTGGTCTATCTGTTCATCCCCGGCATATTTATCGGCACCAGCCTGATCGCTATTCTCTACCTGCGAGGCCTGGGCTACGACGCGACACACACCGGCGCGCTGATGTTGCCGTGGGCGCTGGCGTCGGCACTGGCGATTTTCCTGAGCAAAAAACGCTTCAACCGCTACGGCCCAAAACCCTTGCTGCTGGCGGGCATGGCCCTGCAATGCATCGGCATCCTGCTGCTGACAAAACCCGAACCGGCCGTAATTATTCTGACCTACGCGTTGATGGGCCTGGGTGGCAGCCTGTGCAGCAGCACCGCGCAGACGCTGGCGTTTCTCGACATTCCCGATGCACACATGGGCCACGCCAGCGCCCTGTGGAATATTAATCGGCAAGTGAGTTTCTGCCTCGGCGCAGCCGCACTCAGTGGGCTGTTGTCGGCCTTGGATTCCTTCGCCATAACCTTCACGATAGCGGCAGCCCTGACACTGTTGCCCCTCTTTGCAGTGTTGCGCCTGGATGCGTCCAGAGTCCGCGCACTGCTTCACCCTGCCAGCGAGCCACAGCCATGATTGATTACAGCGATTTTTTTGAGGAAGTGACCCAGACCCACGTCGAGATCGAACAGTGGTTTGCCGGGGTTGCGCCAGAAGGCACGTTGCAGCGTTTGCTCGCGCGCTTTTCACCTGAATTCAGCATGGTTGCCCCCGCCACGGGCGCGCGGGTGAATGCAGCCGGACTGAATGCGTTGTTCACACGCCTGGGCGGCATGCGCCCGGGGTTGAAAATCACCTTGAGTGAAATGGTCGGGATTGACCGGCATGCGCGTGGTGCCACGGTGACTTATCGCGAACATCAGGTTGACGACAGCGGCACCCAGACCGATCGCCGCGCCACCGTGGTGTTCGAAAAACAGGCCAGTGGCGCGCTGCTGTGGCGCCACTTGCATGAAACCTTGATCAAGGCATAACACGATCAACTGTGGGAGCGGGCTTGCTCGCGAATGCGGTGGATCAGTCAATACTTGCGTTAACTGACACACCGCATTCGCGAGCAAGCCAGCTCCCACCGTTCAGTTGTGTGTTGGGTTGACGATAACGGTGCAGGTGATGCCCGCCGCCAGCAACACGCCGTCCGGCACTTCATCAATGTGAATCCGTACCGGCACCCGCTGGGCCAGGCGCACCCAGTTGAAGGTCGGGTTCACATCCGCCACAAGCTCACGGCTCTGCGGGTTGTCGCGGTCGTAGATACCGCGCGAGATGCTTTCCACGTGGCCCTTGAGCGTCTCGCCGCTCATCAGTTGCATATCCGCCTCGTCACCGACTTTAACGTGGGGCAGCTTGGTTTCTTCAAAGAAGCCATACACCCAGAACGAGTTCATATCGACCACGGCCATCTTCGCTTCGCCAATGCGCGCGTAGTCGCCACGGTGCACGTTGAGGTTGGTGACGTAGCCGTCCACCGCCGCCACGACTTGCGTTCGCTTCAAATTAAGTTCTGCGGCTTCCAGCTGCGCCAGCGCGTGTTGGTAATCCGCCAGTGCCGAGTCAGCTATGTTGCTGGCGTCATCGCGGTTTTCCCGGGAGATCACCAACGCGTCGAGGTCGGCGCGGCGGTGGGCGTTGACCTTGCGCATTTCCCAGGTGGCTTTACGGGACGCTACCAGGGATTGGGCTTGCTTGACGGCGATGCGGTAGTGCTCGGGGTCGATCTGCATCAGCAGGTCGCCCTTTTTCACCAACTGGTTGTCCCGCACCGGCACGTCGACCACTTCCCCGGTAACATCGGCGGCGACGTTGATGATATCGGCGCGCACGCGGCCGTCGCGGGTCCACGGCGTCTCCATGTAGTGCACCCACAATGTGCGGCCAATCCAGATCGCCAAAGCCAATACCAGCAAGGTCGCGAGCAGGCTGAAAAACTTTTTCATCGGGGCATTCTCAACGGTAGACGGTCAGCGCCAGCGCGCCGAACAGGCAAACAAACAGGCTTAGGCGCAGCAGCGCCGGGTGCCAGAAAAAACGGTACAGGTCGAACCCGGCCAGGAAGCGATCCAGGGCCCAGGCAAGCGCGGCCGCGATCAAGAACATCAGGGTCATGGTCGGCATGTAGAGGCCGTGAAAGGCTATTTCACGCGGCATGTGGAGATCCTTTGAGAGCAGCCAGCGGCGATTGCGGGTCGAGCAACGAAGTGCGAATAAAGTGCAGGTAGCTTTTCACCCGACGCAGGGCCGAGGTGTCGAAGTGCGGGGCGAAGGGTTCGTCGGTGGCCTGCACGCGGCTGATCGCATGGTCGACGGCAATCAGGCCGCGCTCCAGGTTGCTCGCACTGGGCTGCAGGAACAGCCGCACCAGCGAGCGGCCCATCACGCGGATTGCCTGGCGCCATGGCTGGGATTCGGCATAGGCCGGGTGCACCGGCAAAATCGCCTGTTCCTTGCGCAGCTCAATGATCGCGTGGCCGACTTCCAGCACCACGAACATCCAGCGCAGCAGGTCGCGCTGCACGCGCGGCTGGCCGACGGCCAGGCCGTAAGCCTGGTGCAGCAGGTCGCGGGTACGGCTTTCGAAACTCGACGCCAGGCCCTTGAGCTTGCCGCTGATCGCATACACCACCTGTTCGCGCAGGTCCTGTTCGAGGCGGCGCCACAGCCAACGGCTGTTGGGCGGCAGAATGATCGCCCCCGCCGCCGCGCACACCAGCATGCCGATGACCATGGCGATGTAGTCGTTGATAAAGGTGTAGGGGTTGTAGACCGTGAGGTTGTCCGGCACCGAGCCGGTGCTGAAGAAAATCAGCAGGCCAACGCCGACGCCCGCGTATTTTGGGCGTGACGCGAGGAAGGCGCCGAAGATGATCACCGGCGCAAGCATTACGCACAGCAGCGGGAAGCCGTCGATCCAGGGGAACACGAAGAACATTTCGACGAAGCCCACCAACGCGCCGATCAAGGTGCCGCAGGCCATCTGGAATGCCATGCGTTTGGGGTTGGGCGTGGCGGCGGACAGGCCGACGGTGGCGGCGGCGATCAGGGTCATGGTCGCGCCACTCGGCCAGGCGGTGGCCACCCAGTAGCTGCCGAGCACGATCAGGATGAACGACGCACGAATCCCCGAGGCGGCGCAGGCCAACCAGTTGGTTTTGGGGATAAAGGTTTCATCCCACTGCTCGCGTGCATGGCTGTGATCAGCCAGGGAGGCGTGGGTCTGCGCGTAGTTATGCAGGTCGTCGACGAAGCGGTACAGCAGCTCGTAGGCCGTATGAAAATCCAGTTGCTCGGCTTCGCTCGGGTTGCCTTCCTGGAAGGTGGCACGCAGGCTGCGCACCTTGGCGGGCAGACCGTCCTTGTAGGCGCTCAGTTGGTTGACCAGGCGCGCGGCGTCCGGGCTGGTGAGGGCGCGCCCGGAGAAGCTGTCGAGCACTTCGGCGAGGTCCTGCAGGCCGGGCTTGATCGCCGCCACCACATGATCGGCGTCAACCGTGCGCAGGCGTTCCAATAGCTGGTGCAGGGCGTTGAAACGCGTAGTAATGCTCATGAATTCGCTGTTGAGGCGACTGAGCCGACCGTTGCGCCGACGCATATGCGGGTCTTCAAACACGGTGACGCTGCGCAACCCTTCCAGGCCCACGGCTTCGGCGATAAAACGCACGTTGCTGGCCTCGAAACCTTCGCGCTGGCTGCGCCCTCGCAGGCCGTCGGTGACGAACAGCGCGAACACACCGAAGCGCTGATACAGGGCGTTGCGCATCGCCGCGCTGCTGGTCTGCGGCAGGATCGCGGCGCTGACCAGCGTGGAACAGAGAATCCCCAGGGAGATTTCCAGCACCCGCCAAACCGCCGCCATAAACGCGCCGTCCGGGTGCGCCAGGGCGGGCAAGCCCACCATCGCCGCCGTGTAGCCGGCCAGCACAAAACCATAGGCGCGGAAGTTGCGGTTACGCGTTGCGCCAGCGGTGCAAATGCCGACCCAGATCGCCAGCGCGCCGAGGAACAATTCGGTGTTCTGCGCAAACAGGGCAATCAAGAAAACCATCACCGCCGAACCCGCCAGGGTGCCGAGGAAGCGGTAAAAGCTCTTGGCGAACACCTGGCCGCTCTGCGGTTGCATCACAATAAACACGGTAATCATCGCGGTACGCGGTTGCGGCAGTTCCAGGCGCATGGCTAACCACAGCGTGAGGAATGCAGCGATCAGCACCTTGAAGATATAAACCCAGGTCACGCCATCACTGCGTGCCCAGTCGAAAAAACCACGGCGCCACTCAAGGGCGTACAACCCGCGCAGCGGTGCAGACAAGAACGTCATGAATGCCTACTCAGTGATCAAACACGGCAAGCGCCGCCGGGGTTTTGCCGGGAAGGGTCTTGGCCGCTTGCGGCACATCGTTACCCGCGCCGAGCCCGCCACCCAGGGCGGTCACCAGCTCGGCATGCGCGCTCAGACGCGCGGCCTGCACCTGTTGCTCGACCTGTTGCTGGCGGAACAGCAGGGTCTGGGCGTTCAGCACATTGAGGTAGTCGGTGAGGCCGCGCTGATAGGCGATCATCGCGATGTCGTAGGTTTTCTGTGCCGAGGCCACCGACTGCGCGGCGAAGGCCGACTGCTTGTCCATGGATTCGCGGCGGATCAACTGGTCGCTGATGCCCTTGAGCGCATTGACCAGGGTCTGGTTGTACTTGGCCACAGCGATGTCATAACCGGCGCTGGCCTCGCCCAGTTGCGCGCGCAAACGGCCACCGTCGAAGATCGGCAAGGTCATCGCCGGGCCGACGTTGTAGTTGAATTTCTGGCCGCTGAGAAAGCCCAGCAGAGTGCCGCCGGTAGCGACGAAACCCAGGCTGCCGACCAGGTCGACGTTGGGGTAGAAACCGGCATGGGCCACATCGATGCCGCGGGCCTGGGCGGCGACTTGCCAACGGCTGGCGACCACGTCAGGGCGCTGGCCGAGCAATTGCGCGGGCACGCTCGATGGCAATTTCAGCGGCGCGGCGAGGGCCAGACTCGGCTGTTGCAGTTGCGCGCCGTCACCCGGGCCTTTGCCCGCCAGCGCCGCCAGTTGGTTGCGGCTCAGGGCGATAGCTTCGTCCAAGGCGTCGAGTTGCCGATGGGTTTCCGGCAGCGGCGTTTCCGCCTGGCTGACATCAAAGTGAGTACCGATTCCCGCATTCAGGCGTTTGTTGGCCAGGTCGAGAATCTGTTGTTGCTGGGCCAACGTGGCGGCGACGATATCGCGGTTGGCGTAGTGCAACGACAGCTGGATATAGGCGCGTACCACGTTGTTTTGCAATTCGAGCTGGGCCTGACGCGCCTCGGCAACGCTCATATGGGCGAGGTCGACGGCACGCTCGGTGCTGTTACTTTCGCGGCCCCACAGGTCGAGGGCGTAACTGAGGCCCAGTGACGAACTATTGTCCCAGGTGTTGGCGCCGCTCAATTCGCCCGGACCGTAGAACTGATCCTTCGGCCAATTGTGGCGCTTGAGGGCAGTGTCACTGTTGATCTGCAACGACTCGGCCGACGCTGCAATCCCGGCCATGGCCCGCGCCTCACGCACCCGCGCGGCGGCCATGGCCATGCTTGGGCTGTTTTGCGTGGCAAGTTCCACCCAGCGATTCAATTGCGGATCACCGTAGGCTTGCCACCAGCGTGTGGTGGGCCAGTGGGCGTCCCGGGCGGCGCTCTGGATCGCTTCGTCAGTGACCAGGTTATTGGCGTTGAGGGCCTGGCCTTGGGGGGCGATTCCTCCGGTTCCGATGCAGCCGCTGATTGCTAACGATAAGGCCCAAACACTGAGAGTCTTCAGCTCTCTGCTGATGCGACGCGGCACGGCAAGCGAATTCCTGAGAGGGTGTTGCGGGAGAGGTGGCGCAATTCTAGGCGGCGCCAGGGAGGACGATAAGCTGGTATTCCTGTGAATCTTTGTTACCGTTCAGGCGATAATCCGTTGGTAGGGATCACTGGACGGCGTAACTTTCTGTCACAATTTGTTATCTCCCCTGAGAACACTCCATGGACACTTTGCAAAACATGCGCGCGTTCAGTTGCGTGGCCGAAGCCGGCAGCTTCACCGCCGCCGCCGTGCAACTGGACACCACCACCGCCAACGTCTCGCGCGCGGTCTCCAACCTTGAGGCCCATCTGCAAACCCGCTTGCTCAACCGCACCACCCGACGCATTGCACTGACCGAAGCCGGCAAACGTTATTTGCTGCGCTGCGAACAGATCCTCGCCTATGTCGAGGAGGCCGAGGCCGAAGCCAGCGACGCCCACGCGCGCCCGGCCGGGCAGTTGAAAGTGCACACCATGACCGGCATCGGCCAGCATTTCGTGATTGACGCGATTGCCCGCTACCGCCGCACTCACCCCGACGTGACCTTCGACCTGACCCTGGCCAACCGTGTGCCGGACCTGCTCGACGAGGGCTACGACGTGTCCATCGTGCTGGCCAGTGAACTGCCGGATTCGGGCTTCGTGTCCCAGCGCCTGGGCATCACCTACAGCATCGCGTGCGCCTCGCCGGATTACGTCAAGGCCAAAGGCTGCGCGCAACGGCCACAGGATTTGCTCAACCACGCCTGCCTGCGCCTGGTGAGCCCGGTTATCCAGCTGGATAAATGGACCTTCAATGGCCCCGAAGGCCAGGAAAGCGTGGCGATCAACACCTCGCCGTTTCTGGTCAACTCGGCCGATGCGATGAAAACCGCGATCACCAGCGGCATGGGCGTTGGCCTGTTGCCGGTGTATGCGGCCATCGAAGGCCTGCGCAACGGCACGCTGGTGCGCGTAATGCCCACCTATCGCTCGCAAGAGCTGAACCTGTACGCCATCTACCCGTCACGCCAATACCTGGATGCGAAGATCAAGACGTGGGTGGAATACCTGCGCGGCTCGTTGCCGGAGATTCTGGCGGCGCATCAGGCGGAGTTGGTGGCGTATGAACTGAGCGGCAGCCTCAGCGGCGCACGGCTGGCGAACTGATTTCCGGCCTTCGATATAACTCAAATACGCGAGCTGGCTTGTCGGACCGCCGAACCGCTGAGAGGGCATCAACGGTTATGCCCGATATCCCGAGGTGTCTCCAGCGCCCACAGAAAGCAGAGCACAGCGGTGCTGGCAGTTGAACTCGGTAAAAGGGTGGGCGCGGGCTTGCTCGCGAAGGCGGCGTATCAGTTACAGATAAGCGGGCTGACCCATCGCATTCGCGAGCAAGCCCGCTCCCACATTTTGATCCAGGTACATCAGACACAGCGTGTGCCGCCGTGCGCTTGCGTTTGATCTGACCGGCCCGTTAACCACGGATTCAAGCCGCACAGAGGGCATGCCGAGCCTAAGCGAGGCAACGAGTGGTGGGGTAAAGCCTGCGCCCACTGTTAAACGGTCGTCCTGACAATCGTCGACAGGAATGTTAGCGTGCTTGGTATTCTTCCGTAGTCGATGAGCCCGCCTGCAATGAAAAAGACTGTCCTCGCCTTCAGCCGTGTCACCCCGGAAATGATCGAACGCCTGCAACAGGACTTCGAGGTCATCGCGCCAAACCCCAAGCTGGGTGACATCAATGCTCAATTCAACGAAGCCCTGCCCCACGCCCATGGCCTGATCGGCGTGGGCCGCAAGCTGGGCCGTGCACAGCTGGAAGGCGCGAGCAAACTCGAAGTGGTCTCCAGCGTCTCGGTGGGCTACGACAACTACGACGTGGCGTACTTCAACGAGCGCGGGATCATGCTCACCAACACCCCCGACGTACTCACCGAAAGCACCGCCGACCTGGCCTTCGCTTTGCTGATGAGCAGCGCACGCCGTGTGGCCGAACTGGACGCCTGGACCAAGGCCGGCCAGTGGAAAGCCAGCGTCGGCGCGCCGTTGTTCGGCTGCGACGTGCATGGCAAGACCCTCGGCATCGTCGGCATGGGCAATATCGGCGCGGCTGTCGCCCGGCGTGGTCGCCTGGGTTTCAATATGCCGATTCTGTACAGCGGTAACAGCCGCAAGACCGAGCTGGAACAGGAACTGGGCGCGCAATTTCGCAGCCTGGACCAACTGCTGGCCGAGTCGGACTTCGTCTGCCTGGTGGTGCCATTGAGCGAAAAGACCCGCCACCTGATCAGCACCCGCGAGTTGGGGCTGATGAAGCGCAGCGCGATCCTGATCAATATCTCCCGTGGGCCGGTGGTGGATGAGCCGGCGCTGATTGAAGCCCTGCAAACCCAGCAAATCCGTGGCGCCGGGCTGGATGTGTATGAACAGGAGCCGCTGGCTGAATCGCCGCTGTTCCAGCTGAGCAATGCCGTGACCCTGCCGCACATCGGCTCGGCCACCCATGAAACCCGTGAGGCGATGGCCAACCGCGCCCTGGATAACCTGCGCAGCGCCCTGCTGGGGCGGCGTCCGCAGGATCTGGTGAACCCGCAGGTGTGGAAGGGCTGACACCTGAGCCGCGTGGCAACGGCCCCCTGTGGGAGCCGGGCTTGCCGGCGATGCAGGCGCCTCGGTGTCTCAGTCACGCCGAGGTGATGCTATCGCAGGCCAGCCCGCGCCCACACACGCCAACACGCTTCACCTGACAAATACGGTTAAAGCCTGGCGCGCCCAAGTCGATAACCCTCTATAGATCGTCATCCCTGATCCACAGAAGGTTTTTATGTCCACCACCAAAGCCCGCGCAGATTCACTTTCGCTTCTGCTCTTTACCTTGCGCAGCGGCAAGTTGATGGCGATTAACCTGCTTAAAGTCAGTGAAATCATCCCGTGCCCGCCGCTGACCAAGCTGCCGGAGTCCCACCCCCACGTCAAAGGCATCGCCACACTGCGCGGCGCCTCACTCTCAGTGATCGACCTGAGCCGCGCCCTCGGCGAAATGCCCCTGCAAGACCCGAACGGCGGCTGCCTGATTGTGACCGACGTGAGCCGCTCCAAGCAGGGCCTGCACGTGCAGGCGGTGAGCAAGATCGTGCACTGCCTGACCACCGACATCCGCCCGCCGCCCTATGGTTCCGGCGGGAATCGCTCGTTTATCACTGGGGTAACCCAGGTTGAAGGCGGGCTGGTGCAGGTGTTGGATATCGAAAAGGTCATCCACGGCATCGCCCCGGCGCCGATTGAAGTGGCACCGACCGACTTGACCATGGAAGAGGCCGAAGTGCTCGGCAACGCGCGGATTCTGGTGGTGGACGACAGCCAGGTCGCCCTGCAGCAATCGGTGCACACCCTGCGCAACCTCGGCCTGACGTGCCATACCGCACGCAGCGCCAAGGAAGCCATCGATGTACTGCTGGAGCTGCAAGGCACGGTCGAGCAGATCAACGTGGTGGTGTCGGACATCGAAATGTCCGAAATGGATGGCTACGCCCTCACCCGCACCCTGCGCGAAACCCCGGATTTCCAAGAGTTGTACGTGTTGCTGCACACCTCACTGGACAGCGCGATGAACAGCGAAAAAGCCCGCCTGGCCGGCGCCGATGCGGTGCTGACCAAGTTTTCGTCGCCCGAACTGACCAAGTGCCTGGTGGTCGCTGCCAAGGCTGTGGCGCAAAAGGGCCTGTAACCGGTGGCGGAATACTTCCAACTGCTGCGCCGCGACCTCACCGCCAGCCTGCCGGCGCCGCAGTGGCCAGCAGATACCCGGCTGGATCATTACCGCGACGAGCTGGCCCCGGCGATTCATGCGGTGTTGCGCATGACTCAGGATCAAGGCGGTGGCCGTGTCGCGAGCCTGGCGCAATGGCAGCAGCGGTTCGTCACCGATGCCGAATTCGACCCGACGCTGTGCCTGGTGGCCAGTAACCGCGACGGTATTCTCGGCGTGGCTCAATGCTGGACCAGCGCGTTTATCAAGAACCTCTCGATACACCCCTGCGCCCAAGGCCAGGGGCTGGGTCGCGCGTTGTTGCTGCACACCTTTCATGTGTTCAAGCAGCGCGGCGAGCCTTACGTAGACCTCAAAGTACGCGAGAGCAACCTGCGCGCCCGGCAACTGTATGAAAGTGCAGGCATGGTCTTTGTGCTGCGCGACCTGGTCCCCGAAGACTGACAGGCACTGGCGCATAACTTGCTTCCAGAGAGCCTGAACCGTGAATAGAGGCAAAATCCCGTCACTGTTCAAGAGTGCCCTCTGACCTTGCCTGGTGACAGATCCTCCATGAACACTCATTTTTCCTGTGTAGGTTGCGGCAAATGCTGCACCGACCATCATGTGCCCCTGACCCTTGAAGAGGCCCGCAGTTGGGCGGCTGACGGCGGTAACGTGATTGTTCTGGTGGAGGGTTTTCTCGGCAATGGCCTGGGCTTGCCCGTGCAACAACGCGAACACGCCGAGCGCCGTTCGGTGGTGGTGCCCAGCGGCAATACCGAGGCATTTGTGGCCATCACGTTTGCCGCCTACAACGCCGGGCGCTGCCGGAATCTTGACGAAGACAACCGCTGCGGCATTTATGCGCGCCGCCCGTTGGTGTGCCGTATCTACCCGATGGAAATCAACCCGCACATCCCGCTGAACCCCGCCGCCAAGGGCTGCCCGCCGGAATCCTGGGAACAGGGCCCGGCGCTGATCGTGGGCGGTGAGTTGGTGGACCAGGAACTGGCAGAACTGATCCGCCGCTCCCGCCAGGCCGACCGTGACGATGTACACACCAAGGAGACGGTGTGTGCGCTGCTGGGTATTCGCACCACCGCGCTAAAAGGCGACGGGTTTACCGCGTACCTGCCGGATATGCACGCCTTTGCCCAGGCCATCGAGCTGGCGCTTGACCAGCCCTCGGTGGCCAGTGAGTGGGTGTTTCATGCGTCCGGCCTGGACATCGCCGAGCAGTTGCTGGATGCCGGCGCACAGATTGCTACCGAGGTGCCGGCCAACTACGCGTTTATTTCCTTGCGCGCGGCTTGAGCCCCGGGTGGCAAGGCGTCAGAGGCTGGCCATGAACCTGCCCGGCGCCCACGGCGCGTGGCGTTTGCGCCAGCACGCGCAGTGAATGAACCGTCACGGTGTTTCCAAGTGGTAGGGCGCGAGGATCCGTTGGTATTCGCCATTTTGCATCAGCTCTTCAAGGGCACGGTTGAGTTGACTGCGTAACGCCGTATCAGGCTTGCGCACCGCGATTGCCACGCCATTGCCCAACAGTTCGGCCGAAATCTCAGGGCCCATGAAGTTGAAATCCTGGCCGGCGTCGGTGTCGAGCAGCGCGCCCCGAATTTCCACGGTGCCCTGCAAGGTTGCATCGATATCACCGGCCACCAGGCTGCGGACCAACTCGTCATTGAGCCAGAAACTCTCGATGATCACGCCCTCGGGCGCCCACTGCGACAGAGTAAAGGCTTCGCGGTTGCTGCCCAGCAATACCCCCACTCGCTTGCCCTTGAGCGAACTGATGGTCGGCATCAGGCCCGAGGATCGGCGGGCGACCAGACGTGTAGTGAAAGGATAAAGATTGTCGGTGAAGCCCACCCAACGCCGCCGTTCAGACGTGGGGGCCATCCCCATGATCGCATCGAATTGCCGGGCATCAAGCGCCGGGACGTTTTCGACAATCACCTGGTCGACCCAGGTGCAGCGCACATTCAACTGCTGGCACAGGGCGTTACCCAGGTCGATATTCAGGCCGACCAACTGGCCTTGCGGGTTGCGGCTTTGGAAGGGCGGGAATTGCGCGGCGACAGCGAAGCGGATTTCGCGCCGAGGCGGTTCAACCACCGCAACCGCATCAATCGAGAACAACAGGGCAAGCAGTGCAAAGCGCTGTATCAGTGCCACGAGAAACGTCCTTTTCCTGAAAGACCAGCCTCTCTGCACCCCGCCCCATTCAACTAAGGGGGGCGGTGCGGAGGCTGTGCAAACTTTCAAGAAACGGTCGCGGACCTACAATCAGAAATATAAGCAGAACCTGTAGGCAAACACCGCTACAGCGTTCGCTGACTTAGTCTCAGCGTTTACCCATCGAGCGACGAGTACCCGGCGGGGCCATGCCTGGCGATTTGGTGTGGCCGTTTTTAGCGCCATTTTTATACCAAGGCTGGGCGGCATTCTTGGCCCCGGCCAGTTCACCCGGCTTGAACGGAAACTTGAACGCCGGGATCTCGGCTTTTTCAACGCTTTCAGCGCTGGCCGGATCGACGAGGTCGGCCGCTTCAACAGGGGGTTGTGTCGGGGAAGTCATGAAAGCTCCGGGGCGTGCAAAAAATGAGGCAGGGCCAACTTGCGGGCCACGCTGGCGCGCAGTATACCTGCGCGCCTGGCATCTTTAACCACCACTGGTACGAATGGTCAGAGTTTACTGACAGCCCTGTCAGTTAGCAGTCACCGTGCTGACCGGGTCGGCAGGCTATAAATCACCTTCATTCTCCCAACCCTTTGCCTCGGCGCCCCACCCCATGCACATTCAACGAAAAACCGCCCTGATCGTGGGTGCCCTCGTAGTCGTGGCAATTACCGCCTGGGTAGTCAACCGACCGGCCAAGACCAAACTGGCGGCGGCGACCGCCATTCCGGTGCGGGTGGTGAGTGTCACGCAACAGGACATCCCTCGGTTCGTCAGCGGTATCGGCTCGGTGCTGTCGTTGCACAGCGTGGTGATTCGCCCGCAAATCGACGGCATCCTCACCAAGCTGCTGGTTAAAGAGGGCCAGTTAGTCAAGGCCGGTGACTTGCTGGCGACCATCGATGACCGCTCGATCCGCGCCAGCCTCGACCAGGCCAAGGCGCAATTGGGGGAAAGCCAGGCGCAGCTGCAAGTGGCGCTGGTCAACCTCAAACGCTACAAAGAACTGAGCATCGACGACGGCGTCTCGAAGCAGACTTATGACCAGCAACAGGCCCTGGTCAACCAGCTCAAGGCCACGGCGCAAGGCAATCAGGCGGCGATTGATTCAGCCCAAGTACAACTTTCCTACACCCAAATTCGCTCGCCGGTGACTGGTCGCGTCGGTATCCGCACGGTGGACGAAGGCAATTTCCTGCGCATGAGTGACGCCCAAGGCCTGTTCTCCGTGACGCAAATCGACCCGATTGCCGTCGAGTTTTCCTTGCCGCAACAAATGCTGCCGACCCTGCAAGGCTTGATCGCAGCGCCGACCCAAGCCAGCGTCGACGCCTACCTGGGGGCCGACACTGACGGCCAGACCGGCGACCTGCTCGGCGAAGGCCACTTGAGCCTGATCGACAATCAGATCAGCTCCACCACCGGCACCTTGCGCGCCAAGGCTGAATTCCAGAACGCCTCGCAGCGCCTGTGGCCTGGGCAACTGGTGACCATCAAGATCCAGACCGCCCTCGACAAAAACGCCCTGGTGGTGCCACCGACCGTGGTGCAACGCGGCCTGGACTCGCACTTTGTGTACCGCGTCAACGGTGACAGGGTGGAGATTGTGCCGGTGCAGATCACCTATCAGGACAGCGATGTGAACATCATCAAGGGCGTGCAGGCCGGCGATGTGCTGGTCAGCGACGGCCAGTCGCGGCTCAAGGCCGGCGCCCAGGTGGAGGTGCTCAAAGAGCCGCCTCAAGTCATCCATACCGTCGACGCCAAGGTGCAGCCATGAGTGGCAGCCGTTCGCCGTCCGCCTGGTGCGTTGACCACCCGGTTGCCACCCTGCTGTTGACCTTTGCTTTGGTGCTGTTGGGGGTGATTGCCTTCCCCCGGCTGGCCGTCGCCCCATTGCCGGAAGCGGAATTTCCGACCATCCAGGTCACCGCGACCCTGCCCGGCGCCAGCCCCGACACCATGGCGTCGTCGGTTGCAACGCCGCTGGAGGTGCAATTCAGCGCCATCCCCGGCATGACCCAAATGACCTCCAGCAGCGCCTTGGGCTCAAGCCTCTTGACCCTGCAATTCACCCTGAACAAGAGCATCGACACTGCCGCCCAGGAAGTGCAGGCGGCGATCAACACCGCGTCCGGCAAACTGCCCAGCGATATGCCGAGCCTGCCGACCTGGAAGAAGGTCAACCCGGCGGACAGCCCGGTGCTGATCCTCAGCGTCAGCTCCGCCAACATGCCCAGCACCGAGCTGAGCGACTATGTCGAAACCCTGTTGGCCCGTCAGATCAGCCAGATCGACGGCGTCGGCCAGATCAACATCACCGGCCAACAGCGCCCGGCGATTCGCGTACAAGCCTCGCCGGACAAACTTGCGGCGATCGGCCTGACCCTCGCCGACGTGCGCCTGGCCATTCAACAATCCAGTTTGAACCTGGCCAAAGGTGCGATTTACGGCGAGAACAGTGTGTCGACCCTGTCGACCAACGACCAATTGTTTCACCCGGAGGAATACGGCCAGTTAATCGTTTCCTACAAAAATGGCGCGCCGGTTCAACTGCGTGATGTCGCCAAAGTCATCAACGGTTCGGAAAACGCCTACGTGCAGGCCTGGTCCGGCGATACACCAGGGGTCAACCTGGTCATATCGCGCCAGCCCGGCGCCAACATTGTCGAGACCGTCGACCGCATTCAAGCCGAGCTGCCGCGCCTGGAAGGCATGTTGCCGGCGTCGGTGCAGGTCAGCGTGCTGACCGACCGCACCAAGACCATCCGCGCCTCCCTGCATGAAGTGGAAGTCACCTTGCTGATCGCCATCTTGCTGGTGGTGGCGGTGATGGCGCTGTTCCTGCGCCAGCTATCCGCGACGATGATTGTGTCCAGCGTGTTGGGTGTGTCGCTGATCGCCAGTTTCGCCTTGATGTACCTGATGGGCTTCAGCCTGAACAACCTGACCCTGGTGGCGATCGTAATCGCCGTGGGCTTTGTGGTGGACGATGCCATCGTGGTGGTGGAAAACATTCACCGCCACCTGGAGGCTGGACTCGACAAGCGCGAAGCCGCGATCAAGGGGGCTGGCGAGATTGGCTTTACCGTGGTGTCCATCAGCTTCTCGCTGGTGGCGGCCTTTATTCCGCTGCTGTTCATGGGCGGCGTGGTCGGGCGGCTGTTCAAGGAGTTTGCGCTGACAGCCACCTCGACCATTCTGATTTCGGTGGTGGTCTCGCTGACACTGGCGCCTACCCTGGCCGCGTTGTTCATGCGCGCGCCGACGCATCACGCCCACGACAAACCCGGTTTCAGTGAACGCCTGCTCGCCGGCTACGCACGTAACCTGCGCCGTGCATTGGCCCATCAACGCACGATGGCGGCCATTTTCATTGTGACCCTGGCCTTGGCCGTGGTCGGCTACGTGTTTATCCCCAAGGGGTTCTTCCCGGTGCAGGACACCGGTTTTGTACTAGGCACCAGCGAGGCGGCGGCCGACGTGTCGTACCCGGACATGGTCGCCAAGCACAAAGCCCTGGCCGAAATCATCAAGGCTGACCCGGCGGTGGAAGCCTTTTCCCACTCGGTGGGCGTCACCGGCAGCAACCAGACCATCGCCAACGGCCGCTTCTGGATCGCCTTGAAAGACCGTGGTGATCGCGACGTGTCCGCCAGCCAGTTCATCGACCGCATCCGCCCGAAACTGGCGAAGGTGCCGGGTATCGTGCTGTACCTGCGCGCCGGCCAGGACATCAACCTCAGCTCCGGCCCCAGCCGCGCCCAGTACCAGTATGTGCTCAAGAGCAACGACGGCCCGACGCTGAACACCTGGACCCAACGCCTGACCGAAAAACTGCGCGCCAACCCGGCCTTCCGCGACCTGTCCAACGACCTGCAACTGGGCGGCAGCATCACCCACATCAGCATCGACCGCCAGGCCGCTGCGCGCTTTGGCCTGACCGCTACCGATGTCGACCAGGCGTTGTATGACGCATTCGGCCAGCGGCAGATCAACGAGTTCCAGACCGAGATCAACCAGTATCAGGTGGTGTTGGAACTGGACAGCCAGCAACGCGGCAAGGCCGAAAGCCTGAACTACTTCTACCTGCGCTCGCCGCTGACCAACGAGATGGTGCCGCTGTCGGCGCTGGCCAAGGTCGACCCACCGACCGTGGGGCCGTTGTCCATCAGCCATGACGGCATGTTCCCCGCCGCCAACCTGTCCTTCAACCTCGCGCCTGGCGTGGCGTTGGGCGATGCGGTGATCATGCTCAACCAGGCCAAGAATGAAATCGGCATGCCGGCCACCCTGATCGGCACGTTCCAGGGCGCCGCCCAGGCGTTCCAGAGTTCGTTGGCCAGCCAGCCGTGGCTGATCCTCGCCGCGCTGGTGGCGGTCTACATTATCCTCGGCGTGCTGTATGAGAGCTTTGTGCACCCGTTGACGATCATCTCCACCTTGCCCTCGGCGGGCCTGGGGGCGCTGATCATGCTGTGGCTGCTGGGCCAGGACTTTTCGATCATGGCCTTGATCGGCCTGGTGTTGCTGATCGGCATTGTGAAGAAAAACGGCATCCTGATGATCGACTTTGCCCTGGAGGCCCAGCGCGTACGCGGGCTGGCGCCTGAGGAGGCGATTTACGAAGCGTGCGTCACTCGGTTCCGACCGATCATCATGACCACCCTCGCCGCCTTGCTCGGCGCAGTGCCGTTGATGCTGGGTTCCGGACCCGGCGCGGAACTGCGTCAACCGCTGGGTATCGCAGTGGTCGGCGGCTTGCTGGTGAGCCAGGCACTGACTCTGTTCACCACACCGGTCATATACTTGTACCTTGAACGGTTTTTCCACCGGCCCAAACCAGCCCCTGCGCTGGCGACCACACACTGAGGCTGAGGCCCCGTCCTGGAGCAAAAGGCTCATGCGCGTCCTGATTATTGAAGATGAAGAAAAAACCGCGGACTACCTGCACCGCGGCCTGACAGAACAAGGCTACACCGTCGACGTGGCGCGCGAAGGCGTCGAGGGTTTGCACCTGGCGCTGGAGAACGATTACGCGGTGATCGTGCTCGACGTGATGCTGCCCGGCCTCGATGGCTTCGGCGTATTGCGAGCACTGCGGGCGCGCAAGCAAACGCCGGTGATCATGCTCACCGCCCGCGAGCGCGTCGAAGACCGCATTCGTGGCCTGCGCGAAGGTGCCGATGACTACCTGGGCAAACCGTTTTCGTTTCTCGAACTGGTGGCGCGTCTACAAGCCCTGACCCGTCGCAGCGGCGGCCATGAGCCGGTGCAGGTCACCGTCGCCGACCTGTGGATCGATTTGATCAGCCGCAAGGCCAGTCGCAACGGCTTGCGCCTGGACCTGACCGCCAAGGAGTTCTCGCTGCTCAGCGTATTGGCGCGACGCCAGGGTGAGATCCTGTCCAAGACCGCCATTGCGGAGATGGTCTGGGACATCAATTTCGACAGCGACGCCAACGTCGTCGAAGTGGCAATCAAGCGCCTGCGTGCCAAGCTCGACGGGCCGTTCGAACACAAGCTGCTGCACACCATTCGCGGCATGGGCTACGTGCTGGAGAACCGCAGTGTCGGCTAACTCCATTGCCCTGCGCCTGAGCGGCATGTTCACGCTGGTGGCGCTGCTGATCTTCGTGTTGATCGGCGGTGCGCTGTACCAGCAAGTGGACCGCGGCCTGGGGTTGTTGCCAGAGGCCGAACTGGAGGCGCGCTATAGCGTGCTGGAATCGTCGGTGAACCGCTTCGGCACGCCGGACCACTGGGCAAAAATCACCGCCAAACTGAAATTGCTCGGCGAGGAAGACAAGCGCATCCGCTTCTGGGTAGTGAGCAGCGACCCGAACTACGAGTACGGCCACCCCGACGCACAGATCCGCGCGTTCGCCCAAGGGCCGACCGGCAAGCGCGACCTGCGCCTGCCTGAGCATGAATACCCGTTCAAAGTATTGCTGACCCAGTTCTCGGCCAAAGAACAACGCCCGCCGCTGCGCTTTATGATCGCCATCGACACCGAGAACTTTCGCATCACCCAGCACCATCTGTTGATGGCCTTGATCGGCCTGTCGTTTGTCGGCGTGGCCCTGGCCGCGCTGCTGGGGTTCTGGGTCTCGCGTATCGGCCTCAAGCCGCTGGGCAAACTCTCGGATGAAGCGCAAAAACTCGCACCGCCCAAACTCTCCGGGCGCCTGCACCTGTCGCCGTTGCCGCCGGAGCTGAGCCAGTTCGTCAACTCGTTCAACTCAACGCTGGATAGGGTTGAACAGGCCTACTCGCGCCTGGAGTCATTCAACGCCGACGTGGCCCACGAACTGCGCTCGCCGCTGACCAACCTGATCGGCCAGACCCAGGTGGCGCTGACGCGCGGCCGTTCTGCCGAGCATTACTTCGAGGTGTTGCAATCGAACCTCGAAGAGCTGGAGCGCCTGCGCTCGATCATCAATGACATGCTGTTCCTCGCCAGCGCCGACCAGGGCAGCAAGGCCACCAAGCTGATTGAAAGCTCACTGGCCGATGAAGTCGCCACCACCCTCGATTATCTGGACTTCATCCTCGAAGACGCCCAAGTCAAGGTTCAGGTGCGCGGCGATGCCGTGGTGCAGATCGAAAAAGCCCACCTGCGCCGCGCGCTGATCAACCTGCTGAGTAATGCGGTACAGCACACCGCGCCAGGGCAGATCATCGAAGTGAACATCGACGTGCAGGCGCATCAGGTGGCCATCGGGGTGACCAACCCTGGCGATGAAATTGCCAGCGAGCATTTGCCACGGCTGTTCGAGCGCTTCTATCGGGTGGACGCGTCGCGCAGCAACAGCGGGGCAAATCACGGCTTGGGGCTGGCCATCGTCAAGGCAATTGCGTTGATGCATGGCGGTGATGTGTTTGTGCGCAGTGACGGTGGCGGCAATACGTTTGGCATTACGTTGCCCGTCTAAATCTTTAGAACACCTCAGTCAGTGTGGGAGCGGGGTTGCTCGCGAATGCGCAGTGTCAGTCGCCACATGTGCTGGCTGACCCACTGCTTTCGCGAGCAAGCCCGCTCCCACATTTAGATCTCGGCGCATCGACCCAGACATTGACTGTTGCGGTTTGGGCAACAGTCATTATCTTGTTACACTCTGTATCGCACCGCTCGCCTGCGTTACTTTGACGCACCGATGAGCGCGACGGCAAACACAGCTTCCCGCTCACCCGAATTTCCCTCGACTTATTTCCAGGGCTCTACACTGGGAATCTGTTTAAAGCCGCTGACTTCAGCGGCTTTTTTTTGCCGTAAAAAAAGGCCAGGCATACCCCCACGACATTGGCCGTTTTCGATTGACCAAAGGAGCTTTACCGGTGAAGAACTCGCTGACGTTCACCCCGTTATTCCTCGCGATTGCAGCAACGATCATCCCCCTTGCCCACGCGGCAGACACGCCTCAAGCTGACGGCTTCGTTGAAGGCTCAAGCCTCAACATCAATACCCGCAACTACTACATGAACCGCGACCGTCGCGACATTCACACCGATGACAGCAAGGAATGGGGCCAGGGCTTTATCGGCACCTTCGAGTCCGGCTTCACCCAGGGCACCGTCGGCTTTGGCCTGGACCTCAACGCCATGCTGGGGCTCAAGCTTGACGGCGGTGGCGGCACGGATGGCTCCAGCATCCTGCCCGTAGGCTCCGGCAACGGCAAAGCCCCAGGTTCGTTCTCCACCGCAGGCGCCACCTTGAAAATGCGCGCGTTCGACACCGAACTGAAGGCCGGTGACCTGTTCCTCAACAACCCGGTCATCGCCGGCGGCATGACCCGCATGTTGCCGCAGGACTTCCGTGGCGTCAGCCTGACCAATCACAGCTTCGACGGCTGGATGATCGAAGGCGGCCAGGCCAGTTTCACCAAGCTCTACAACCAGAGCGGCCACCGTCGCATCGGCACCAGCTACGGCACGCTGCCGGACCACGCCGACAGTCAGCACCTGAACTGGGCCGGCGTGTCGTTCAGCGGTGTTGCGGGCCTGACCAGCAACCTGTATGCCTCTGAACTCAAGGATGTATGGCATCAGTATTACTACGACCTGGACTACACCTACGCGCTGAATGATCTGGTCAGCCTCAACCCCGGCCTGCACTACTACCACACACAGGACACCGGCCAGTCGCTGCTGGGCACTCTCGACAACAACACCTACAGCCTGCATTTCACCGTCGGCGTGGGCAACCACAGCGTCACCGCTGCCTACCAGCGGGTCAACGGCAACACGCCGTTCGATTACATCGGCCAGGGCGACAGCATTTATCTGGACAACTCCCAGCAATACTCGGACTTCAACGGCCCCAACGAGCGCTCGTGGAAACTCAAGTATGCCTACGACTTCGCCGGCCTCGGCATGCCCGGGCTGACGTCCGCCGTGTCCTATATCAGCGGTAAGACCGATCTCACCAAAGTCGACCCGAACAGCCGTGGCTACAGCACCTGGTACAGCGCCGACGGCAAGGACGCAAAACACTGGGAGCGGGATATCGACCTGAAGTACGTGGTGCAAGGCGGCAAAGCCAAGGATTTGTCCGTGCGCCTGCAGTGGGCGACCAATCGCGGCGGCAACGGCTACTCGGCAGTGGACCGGGATGTGGATGAATACCGGGTTATCGTGGACTACCCGATCAACGTGTTCTAAGGCACTGATCTTTCTTTTTAACCCATGATTTAATTTTCATCGCGTAGAACTAAACTGCCAGTATCTTCCCTGCTGAAGCCTGCGCGATGAGTCAACCCCGCACTCCTGCCCTGCCTGCACGCCCAGAGCTTTTGCTGATTCTGGGCAGTAGCCTCACCGTCACCCTGATCGTGGTTATCGTCGCCGCGTTGCTGACCCGCGAACACGCCAGCACCGTACTGGCGGCCCAGCGCGCCACCACCAACATTACGCAACTGATCAACGCCGATGTGCTGCGTAACGTCGAACTCTATGATCTGGCGCTACAGGGCCTGATCACGGCTACCGAGCGCAAGGATCTGTCGCAGACGTCCCCGGACATCCGCCACACCGTGCAGTTTGATCAATCCACTGCGGCGCCCTTCAAAGGTGAAGTGCTGTTGCTGGATGCCAATGGCAAGGTGATCGCCGACTCCTCGACCCTCCGGCCGACGCCGCGCAATTTCGCCAACCGTGACTATTTCCAGATCCATAAACAAAACGCGCAGACGGGGCTGTTTATCAGCCGCCCGTTCAAGATCCGCTGCGCCTGTGATCAGGTGTGGCGCATCGCGTTCAGTCGCAGGGTGACCGGCCCGGACGGCGAATTCATTGGCGTGGCCGTGGCAACGATGCGCCTGGCGTATTTCGATCAGTTGTTCAACCGCCTGACCATCGGCAACGGCAACGGCAGCTCGGTCAACTTGCTGAACAATCAGGGCATTCTCCTCGCCCAGCAGCCGTTGCTGGAGCGCGACATGATTGATAAGGACCTGAGCGATCGGCCCAATTTCAAACGCATATTGCGCGAAGGCGAAGGCAGCTTCCGGGCGATCTCGACCCTCAGCGGTACTGAGCGGTTGTACACCTTTACCAATGTCGGCGACTTGCCGCTGATTGTGGTGGTGGCGCTGTCCAGCGAGGACGTGTTCGCACCCTGGAAGCGCGCCGCACTGCTGACCGGTGGCGCCACCGGCGTGCTGTGTATTGGCCTGCTATGGCTGACCTGGATGCTGCGCCACGAACTGCGCCGCCGCTATCGGGCCGAACAGGAACTGTCTGAACTGGCCGCCACCGATGCCCTGACCGGGCTGGCCAACCGACGCATCCTGGACCAGCGCCTGCGGCAGGAATGGGACCGTGCGCAGCGCTCGACCGAGCCGCTGACCCTGCTGATGATCGACGTTGACCACTTCAAAGCCTTCAACGATCGCCATGGCCACCGCGGTGGCGACGAGGCATTGCGCACGGTCGCCCAAGTCATCGGCAGTAACATCCGGCGCCCCGCCGACTTGGCCGCACGGTATGGCGGGGAAGAATTTGCAGTGGTGCTGCCCAACACAGATGCCAAGGGCGCCTGGGTGATCGCCGAACATATCCGCAGCAGTGTCGAACACTTGCCACGGGTGGCCGGCGCCGAGCAGCCGATTACCGTGAGTATCGGCATGAGCACCTGGGACAAGCACACCCGCTTGCCTTTGGAAGCGTTGCTGCTGCGGGCGGATCAGGCGTTGTATGAGGCCAAGCACACTGGCCGAAACCGGATTGTGGAGGCTGCTGCGCGCTGAACCGGCCCTGCAAGGCCATACAAGGACTACGCTATTGGCATCCTCGAAGCAGAAGTAAGCCCGATGAGCCCACGCCCGTCCCGCCCCACACGTCGCCGGGAACGCTTGTTGATCCTGGGCAGCGCGCTCACGGCCCTGCTGATCGTCGGGATGGTTGCAGCGCTGTTGATTCACGAACACGCCACGGCCCTGCAGACCGCCAAACGCACCGCGAACAACATCACCCAACTGATCGACGCCGATGTGCAGCGCAACATCGAGCTCTACGACATGGCCCTCAAGGGGCTGATCGCCGCGACCGAACGCAGTGACCTGCAAGACGTTTCCGCCAGTATTCGCCACCTCATATTGTTCGACCGCGCCACTGCCGCGCCCTACAAGGGCGATATTCTGCTGCTGGACGCCAATGGCGAGGTCATTGCCGACGCTTCGTTACTCGCGCCAAAGAAGGAAAACTTTGCTGATCGTGACTACTTCAAGGCTCAACGGAAAAATCCGGACCTCGGGCTGTATATCAGCCGCCCGTTCATGGCGCGCTGCGTGTGTGACGATAAGTGGCGTATTGCATTCAGCCGCCGCCTATCCGGGCCGGACGGGCGCTTCCAGGGCGTCGCGGTGGCCTCCATGCGCCTGTCGTACTTCAATCAGTTGTTCAGCAGCCTGAATATCGGCAGTAACAGCACCATCAACCTGATCAACCACGAAGGCATTGTGCTGGCACAGCACCCGCTGCTGGTTCAGGACCTGATCAATCAGGACTTCAGCCGGCGTCCCAACGTGGCGCGGATGCTCAAGGAGCGTGAGGGCAACTTTCGCGGCATTTCCAGCGTTGACCAGCAGGAGCGGCTTTACACTTTCTCCAGCGTCGGCAACTTGCCGCTGATCGTGGCGGTGGCCCTGTCCAGCGACGAAGTTTTCGCCCAATGGCGGCGAGCAGCCCTGCTGGTCGCCGTCGCCACGGGCGTGCTGTGCATGGGTCTACTGTGGTTGACCTGGATGCTCGGCAAAGAACTGCGCCGTCGCCATAGCGCCGAACAGGTGCTGTCAGAACTGGCAGCCACTGACGCGCTGACCGGCCTGGCCAATCGCCGCACCCTGGACGAGCGCCTGCGCCTGGAATGGGACCGTGCGCAACGCTCGGCCGAGCCGCTGACGCTGTTGATGATCGACGTTGATCACTTCAAGGCCTTCAACGACCGCCATGGACACCACGGTGGCGACGAGGCATTGCGTACGGTGGCTCACGTCATCGACAACAACATCCGCCGTCCGGCTGATCTGGCGGCACGATTTGGCGGGGAGGAGTTTGCGGTGGTGCTGCCGCACACCGACGCCAAGGGCGCATGGGTGATTGCCGAGCATATCCGCAGCAGTGTCGAGCACTTGCCACGGGTGGCCGGCGCCGAGCGGCCGGTTACCGTGAGTATCGGCATGAGTACCTGGGATAAACGCAGCCGCACTTCATTGGAGGCAGTGTTACTGAGTGCGGATCAGGCGCTGTATGAAGCCAAGCACAGGGGGCGCAATCGCATTGTGGATGCTGCAACGCTTCGAGATTCGTGAGTCGCAGCCTATCGATGTGGAAGCTGTCGAGCTTCAGTGCGGCTGTCAGGCAGGCGCCTCGGTATTACGTAGACACCGCGGTGATGCTATCGCAGGCAAGCCAGCGCCTGCATTGGAACGGCGGCCTCAAAAAAGACCGGCATAAAAAAAGGCCACCCGAAGGCAGCCTTTCAAAACTAAAGAAGAGAGTTGTTACTTACACCGCCGCAACGGGACGCATGTAAGAGATCGGTGCGG
>PJQF01000027.1_pt1 | contig 107783 bp, 93 predicted proteins | sample 1503741 | NCBI WGS metagenome assembly PJQF01 (sample SAMN07775949, study PRJNA414020) | Biofilm metagenome, whole genome shotgun sequencing project. | isolation source: biomolecule (vanillin) treated reverse osmosis membrane biofilm | place: India: Nagpur | collected 2017-03-21
CGATGGTCTACCTGGAAAAGTACCTGACCAACCCACGTCACGTGGAAGTGCAGGTTCTCTCCGACGGCCAAGGCCACGCCATCCACCTGGGCGACCGCGATTGCTCGCTGCAACGTCGTCACCAGAAGGTGTTGGAAGAAGCGCCGGCACCAGGCCTGGATGAAAAGGCTCGCCAGGAAGTTCTGGCCCGCTGCGTCAAGGCGTGCATCGACATCAACTACCGTGGCGCCGGTACCTTCGAGTTCCTCTACGAGAACGGCCGCTTCTACTTCATCGAGATGAACACTCGTGTGCAGGTAGAGCACCCGGTATCGGAGATGGTCACCGGTATCGACATCGTCAAGGAGATGCTGAGCATCGCCGCCGGTAACGTGCTGTCCTTCACCCAGGACGACGTGAAGATGCACGGCCACTCCCTGGAGTGCCGCATCAACGCCGAAGACCCGAAAACCTTTATCCCAAGCCCTGGCCTGGTCAAGCATTTCCACGCGCCCGGCGGCAACGGCGTACGTGTGGATTCGCACCTGTACAGCGGCTACAAGGTTCCGTCCAACTACGACTCGCTGATCGGCAAGCTGATCACCTGGGGCGCCACCCGCGACGAGGCCATGGCCCGTATGCGTAACGCCCTGGACGAAATCGTGGTTGACGGCATCAAGACCAACATCCCGCTGCATCGGGACCTGGTTCGTGATGAAGGCTTCTGCGAAGGTGGTGTGAACATTCACTATCTGGAACACAAACTGGCGGATCAGCATGGGTGACAAGCCGTCAAAGTTGCTGAGTTCCTGTTAGAGAGTCAGCACCCAATGCTCTCCGGTAACCTGAAGAGGCAAGCCAACATACGATTTCCAAGCGCCCCGTAAAAACGCCATAAGACACTACTCAAACGTACGGGATTACTCTGGTTTACAGTGGTTTTGCGCAGAAACGAAAAAAGACGCCGAAGCGTCCATTCCATAAATCACAGGCAAAAAAAAGCCACTCTATTGAGTGGCTTTTTCGTAATGCTTGGAGCGGGAAACGAGACTCGAACTCGCGACCCCGACCTTGGCAAGGTCGTGCTCTACCAACTGAGCTATTCCCGCTTGGTGATGCGCATTCTATAGAATCCTGAGCACCCGTCAACCTCTTGATTCAAAAAAGTTTTATTTCTTTTCAACAGTAGTGCGCAGATGTGGCCAGGCAGCGCGCAGATACTGGAGCATCGACCACAGGGTCAGACCGGCGGCGATAAGCAGCAAGGCGTAGCCCAGCAATACCCAAAAGGAGAAATCCGACGGGTTCGCCAGCAGGATGACCAGCGCGAGCATTTGCGCGGCAGTTTTCCATTTCCCCATGTTGGACACGGCTACGTGGGCGCGGGCGCCAATTTCGGCCATCCATTCGCGCAGAGCCGAGACGACGATCTCACGACCGATGATCACCGCGGCCGGCAGTGTCAGCCACAGATTACCGTGCTCCTGCACCAGCAGGACCAGAGCGACAGCCACCATCAGCTTGTCGGCCACGGGGTCCAGGAACGCGCCAAAAGGCGTGCTCTGCTCCAAGCGGCGGGCCAGGTAGCCGTCAAGCCAGTCGGTGGCAGCCGCAAAGGCGAACACCGAACTGGAGGCCAAGTAGCTCCATTCGTACGGCAGATAGAACAACAAAATGAAAATCGGGATAAGCAAGACGCGTAGAACGGTGATCAGATTAGGGATATTCATCGGCACAACTGGCTACGAGGTGGAAAGGCATTCTATTCGCTGTGCAGATTCGCATAAATCAGCTCAGCGAGCTTTTTACTGATACCGGGTGCTTTGGCTATCTCGTCAATGCTGGCACGGGACAGCTCCTGCAAGCCACCAAAATGTTTAAGCAAGTCGCGACGTCGCGTCGGGCCGACCCCGGCCACCCCTTCCAGAGTTGAGGTTCGCCGGGTTTTGCCACGGCGTGCGCGGTGGCCGGTAATGGCGAAACGGTGAGCTTCGTCGCGAATCTGTTGAATCAAATGCAGCGCGGGCGAATCGCCCTTCAAAGTGAACTCATGGGCGGCATCATTCAAGTACAACGTCTCGAAACCCGCTTTGCGTGTGGCCCCCTTGGCCACGCCGAGCAGGATCAGGTCAGGTACCGCCAGCTCGTTGAGCACGTCGCGGGCCATGGACAGTTGCCCCTTGCCGCCGTCGACCAGAAGGATATCCGGCAACTTGCCCTCCCCGTCCTTCAACTTACTGAAGCGGCGCGTGAGAGCCTGGTGCATGGCGGCGTAGTCATCGCCGGCGGTCACGCCTTCGATGTTGTAGCGCCGGTAGTCGGATTTGATCGGCCCTTCCGGACCAAACACCACACAGGAGGCTACGGTGGCCTCGCCGCTGGAGTGGCTGATGTCGTAGCACTCCAGGCGCTGTGGTGGCTCGTCCAGATTGAGGACTTCGGCCAGGGCGTCGAAACGTGCGGCCACATGCTGCCGGTTGGCCAGGCGCGCACTCAGGGCCTGCTCGGCATTGGTCACCGCCAATTGCTGCCAACGCGCGCGGGTGCCGCGTACGCGGTGGCTGATGTCCAGCTCGCGGCCACGCAGTTCGTGGATCGCCTCGATCAAGGTGGGGAAGTCTTCGTGCACTACGTTGACGATCAGCTCCGACGGCAGGTCGCGCTCAGGGCTGCTCACGTAGTACTGGCCCAGGAAGGCGGCCATGACTTCGGCCACTTCCTCGTCGATACCGGTCTGCGGGAAGAAGTTCTTGCTGCCGAGCACTCGCCCGCCGCGCACGCTGATCAGGTGCACACAAGCGCCGCCCGGGTTGACGAAGGCCGCTATCACGTCAACGTCGCCGGTGCCACCTTCCATGCTTTGTTGGTCCTGGACACGGCGCAGCAAGGAGATCTGGTCGCGTAGCTCCGCAGCCCGCTCAAAATCCAGGGTGCTCGCCGCCTGCTCCATGGCTGCCGATAGCTCATCGGTGAGCGCATTGCTGCGTCCTTCTAGGAACATCACCGAATGGCGCACATCCTCGGCGTACTCCGACGGTTCCACCAAGCCCACACAGGGCGCCTTGCAGCGTTTGATCTGATATTGCAGGCAAGGCCGCGTGCGATTCTTGTAGAAACTGTCTTCACACTGGCGCACAAAAAAGGTTTTTTGCAGCAGGCTCAAGCTTTCACGAATTGCCCCAGCGCTGGGATAAGGCCCGAAGTACTTGCCCTTCGCCTTCTTCGCCCCGCGGTGAATGCTCAGGCGCGGGAAATTACCGTCCGATAAAAACACATAGGGGTAGGATTTATCGTCACGCAGCAGAATGTTGTAGGGCGGCCGCCATTCCTTGATCAGCGTCTGCTCAAGCAACAGCGCTTCGGTCTCATTGGCGGTGATGGTGGTTTCGACCTGGGCGATGCGCGCTACCAGGGCGGCAGTTTTCGGCGCGAGACCGCTCTTGCGAAAATAGCTCGCCAGACGATTTTTCAGGTTCTTGGCTTTGCCGACGTAAAGCAGGCGGGCCTCGCTGTCGAACATGCGGTAAACGCCAGGGCGGCCACTGCAGGTTGAGAGAAAGGCACTCGGATCAAACGGTGTGGTCATGTCAGGCGCTGGCGTCCACCATGCCGTGACGCACTGCGAGCAGGGTCAATTCAACATCACTGCTGATGGCGAGCTTCTCGAAAATGCGATAGCGGTAGGTATTAACGGTCTTGGGTGAGAGGCACAGTTTGTCGGAGATCGTCTGGACCTTCTGGCAACCGACGATCATCAAGGCGATCTGGATTTCCCGCTCCGACAGTGCATCAAACGGCGAGTCGCTGACAGGCTGGAAGGACTTGATGGCCAACTGCTGAGCAATCTGCGGGCTGATGTAGCGCTGGCCGGCAAACACCAGGCGAATGGCTTGGACCATTTCCGCCAAGCCTGCCCCTTTAGTGAGGTAACCCGCAGCACCAGCCTGCAGCAGACGTGTCGGGAACGGGTCTTCCTCGCACACAGTCACCACCACGACTTTGATGTCCGGATGGCTGCGCAGCAATTTGGTCGTTGCACCAAGACCGCCGATCCCAGGCATCTTGACGTCCATCAACACCACATCGGGTTTCAACTCCCGGGCCTTAATCAGGGATTCCTCGCCCGACTCGGCCTGGCCGACTACTTGCAGGCCATCGATGTCAGCCAGCATTCGTGTAATGCCTGTACGAACGAGATCATGGTCATCGACTACTAGCACCCTAATCAAGCAGACACCTCGCGAAATGGTCTTATAGGTTGCCGAACACCTTAGCAAAAAACCAAGGCGCAGACCTAGTTGCACGCGTCATATATATGGAGTTTGGTTAAGCGACGACCACCCGCCGGGAGGCGGATGGCTCAATTTGCTGGGCGAAGCGTCAGGAATCCTGGGGGTTTGGCTTGGCTTTTCCATTCATCGAGGATGAATGCTCGGCCAAAGTAGAGGTCAGGCGACGGATCGCAGCCTGGTCTTCCTTGAACATTGCGCGGTAATCCCCGAGTACCTTCTCTTCGATGTGGCTCAGGTTTTCCAATTGAATCGGCGTGGCTGCGCCAGTCAAAACGTACAGCACATCCACACCTCTCGCGGCGACGCGAGACAAGTAGTCCGCTTTAGGTGCACGTCCTCCACTTTCGTATTTACCTTGTGCGTTGGCTTCAACGCCTCCGATTTCACCAAATACTTTTTGCGACAGACCAAGTCGCTCCCTTTCTTGCCTCAAACGCAAACCGATTCCACTCATTTGGATGTATGATCCTGTTTGGCACACCCCAAGAGGTGACACTCTCATCCCTTATTTAAACAAACTTGAACGGTTTTGAACTATGCCCGGAATCCGTACCGCAGCACAAGCCAAGGCCTGGCTGGAACACCAAGGCAAGTCAGTTCAAGCGTTCGCTCGAGAACATGGCGTCGATCCGGCAACCACCTATCAAGTGCTCGCTGGGCGCAAAAAGGGACGGCGTGGGGAGGCCCACAAGGTAGCGGTCCTTTTGGGTATGAAAGAAGGGATTATCCTTTCTGAGGCTGATGGCCAAAACGCCGATCAGGAAGTCAACTCCTGAAGCCAGTATGCGCTTATTAGGATTGAACGCATGGTTTAGCTGCAGACACGCTCCATTCGCAAGAAGTAGTCTTCTTCGCCCACGATATTGAATCCCATACGCAGATAGAGTTTTTTGGCCGGATTCGTCTTGAACACGGTCAGGCGCAACAGGCCCAGCACCTGCGCCTTGAGCGTCATCTGCGCCAATACCCAACTCCCGGCGCCGATCCCGCGACAGTCTTCGAGCAGATGCAACTCCCGAATGTAGAGCGCCCGGCTATCACGGCTCAGACTGATAAACCCCAAAACGGTGTCGTCCCGGCAAATCAGCCAGTTTTCCCGACCTGCCCACGCAGTGTCGAAGCCATCGTTGGACCACCACAACCCGTACTGAACGTAATAGCGGGCCATGGCTTGTTGGGTCAGCGTTCGTGCAAAGGACAGGTCCTGGTCGGTCGCAGCGCGCAGGTGAAAGGCCATTTACAGAGCTATCACTTGGCTGGTCCAACGCTCGGCGTGGCGACTCGCGATCAGCAGCGCATTCCCTACCCCGGGCACAACAGCAAGCAAACTGCCATCGGCGGCCCAGATCGCACTGCGACCCGCGCAGGCCCAGCCACCCGAAGGCCCACCATGGTTCGCCATCAACACCAGCAAGCCATATTCAGCGGCGTAGCCTTGGAGCAGCGCACTGTCAGTTGCGTAGCCGCCTTCACTGATCAGCACACCGGCGGCATAGACAGTGGCGCCCACTTGCGCCGCAGCACGCGGATGACTGGCGTGGGAAAAGTCTGCACACACCGCCAGTGAAATCCGGTCAGCCCCAAATTCAACAACAGCACCGCCCTGCCCTGGGACAAACGCGGCTTCTTCGCCGTCATGCAGATGTTGCTTGGTATAGACCGCCAGGGAGCCGTCCGCGCCCAGCACCAGAGCACCGATCAACACACCCGCCTCTGGCGCCAGTCGGATCGGCATACCCACCACCGCCGTCAGTCGCAGCTCCTGCGCCATTTCACGCAAGGGCGCCAGCACCCGATCCTCTGGCGCAATCGCCAGTTCAGCAGCCAGCGACGGCTCATAGCCCGTCAACGACAACTCGGGGAACACCAGCAATTGCACCCCCTGCTCCGCTGCAGCACGCATAAATGCCAGATGGCGTTCGATGTTGGCCGGCACATCGCCCGCAATGGAAATGGATTGAGCAGCAGCAAGGCTGAAAGCAGTCATGGTCGCGTCCAAGCAATCGGTATGTCAGTGTGACCAGCATATCGGCACTCACCCCATAGCCGTAAGTACCCCCACACAATAGAAATTACTGATTGAATCTCCCTGCTTGCCTCTAGTAAGCTCCGACCATCATTTGGAGACACACCATGTTGCAACTCACCCACACTCAGGTTTGCCCTGCTGCCAGCGCCCAGCGCTCGGTGTCGGCTACCCGTGTGAACGGTTCGAGCGCACTGGTCAGCTTTTATTTTGGGTATTGGTTTAGCCACTGGCGCGCCTGATACCTGAAATCGGCGCCCACTACTCAAGGGGTCGCCTACCAGAGAAATCTAACCCCCGGTCGGCTCCCCGACCGGGGGTTTTGTTTTTCAGGCCTCCATACACTTTTCAACTTGGTCAAGAACACTTAAAGGAATCACGACATGAACTACGCCACCTATTACCGCTACGACACTTGCACTGCATGGCGATTTAGCAAGCTCCGCTCGGGACAGCCTGCCGCCTCCGATCGGTCACCTATTGGTGGCAAGCCAACACACGTAGCCGATACGGCCAATTGTCGAACACCCCAGTAGGCCAAGCGCGCGGGAATAGCCCGCCGCTTGACCAGGAAGCAATGAATATGAACTCCTCCGTCGCCGCTCTACCCGTTGCCGCTCTGACTTGCGCCAATGAAACCCTGACCCAGCGTCTGCCCAGCTCCCTTGAGCTCAAGCACCAACTGCCCCTCAGCCCGTTCCTCACTGAACAGATCCACGCCCATCGCCAAGCCGTGCGCGCCATCCTCAATGGCGAAGATTCCCGCTTGCTGGTGATCGTCGGCCCATGCTCGATCCACGACCCGGAATCGGCCATGGAATACGCCCGCAACCTGAAGAAACTGGCCCTTGAGGTCAGTGACCAGATGTTGCTGGTGATCCGCGCCTACGTCGAAAAACCACGCACGACGATCGGCTGGAAAGGCCTGGCCTACGATCCTCGCCTGGATGGCAGTGATGACATGGCCGCCGGTTTAACCCTGTCACGCGAATTGATGCGCGAGATGCTACGCCTGGGCCTGCCCGTCGCCACTGAACTGCTGCAACCCATGGCCGCCGGCTACTTCGATGACCTGCTCAGCTGGGTGGCGATTGGCGCGCGCACCACGGAATCGCAGATCCACCGCGAAATGGCCAGCGGCCTGGGCATGCCCGTGGGCTTCAAGAACGGCACCGACGGCGGCGTCGCGATCGCCTGTGACGCCATGCGTTCGGCGTCCCATCCGCACCGTCACTTCGGCGTCGACAGCCAGGGCCACCCGGCCATCATTCAGACCTCAGGTAACCCCGATACCCACCTGGTGCTGCGCGGTGGTCACCGTGGGCCGAACTACGATGCTCAGAGCGTGGCAGAGGTGAAGCACGGCCTGACCCAATCCAAGGTCATGCCACGGATCATGGTCGATTGCAGCCACGCTAACAGCGGCAAGGATCCACTGCGTCAGCCGGCCGTCTTCAATGACGTGCTGGAGCAACGCTTGCAGGGTGACACCTCGCTGATCGGCATGATGCTCGAAAGCCATTTGTTCGAAGGCTGCCAGCCGTTGAGCCCTTCGATGAAATACGGTGTGTCAGTGACAGACGGCTGCCTGGGCTGGACCGCCACCGAGCAGTTGTTGCGAGCGGCTGCCGAGCGCCTGCGCGCTTAAGATTTATCGTTCAAGGCGCTGCTACAGTGGGTACAGCGCCTCATGCCCCAGCCCCACACACTTGCCATTCGTGACATTCAGTCAAGAGTCCTTTTCGGATTCGACTGTGTTTGCGAAGGAACGACGAGGGGATACTTGACTCCATTGCCTACAACCCTAATGGAGTTACTGATGTCTATCCTCACGCAAAAAGTCCCCGCCTTCGGCCTCGGCACCTTTCGCCTGCAAGGCCAAGTGGTGATCGACTCCGTCAGCACCGGCCTTGAACTGGGCTACCGCGCCATCGACACCGCGCAAATCTACGAGAACGAAGCAGATGTCGGCCAAGCTATCGCCGACAGTGGCATCCCAAGGGATGAGCTGTTTATCACCAGCAAGATCTGGATCGCCAATTTCGCCGAAGGCCAACTGATCCCAAGCCTCAAGGAAAGCCTGCGCAAGCTCAAGACCGATTACCTGGACCTGACCCTGATCCACTGGCCATCGCCGGAAGACCAAGTGCCCGTCGCCGAGTTCATGGGGCAGTTGCTGGAAGCCAAACGCATGGGCCTGACGCGCCAGATTGGTATTTCCAACTTCACCATCGACCTGATGAAGCAGGCCATCGCAGCCGTGGGCGCCGAGCACATCGCTACCAACCAAATCGAACTGCACCCCTACCTGCAAAACCAGCACGTCGTGGATTTTGCCACCGCCAACGGTATCCAGATCACCTCATACATGACTCTGGCTTACGGCGAAGTGCTCAAAGATCCCGTGATCCAGCAGATCGCGGAGCACCACGAAGCCACCCCGGCACAAGTCGCCCTGGCCTGGGCCATGCAGTTGGGTTACGCGGTCATCCCATCGTCAACCAACCACGCCAATCTGGAAAGCAACCTCAAGGCCATGCAGCTGACCTTGAGCCCTGCCGATATGGCGCAGATTGCCGGGCTGGAACGTGGCCACCGCTTGACCAGCCCCAAGGGCATCGCGCCGAAGTGGGACTAAACCCCCGCCACCGTTTTGCGCGATAACTCGCGCAGCCACGGCAACACCCGCAGGCCGACCGTGGCCTCGGGTGGGTCGATAATGTCCATGAAATGTTCGAGATTGACGTTGTCCGGCACACCGGGAAGCCGTACCACCACCGCCGATGTTGCGCCGCAGGGTGCCCCCAAATCCAGGTGATCGTAGACCAGTACATGGCGCACCTGGGGCTGGGGCCCGCAGCCATGGGTTATCAAACCCGCGCTGATAATCAGCACGTCAAAGGGTTCGGCTGGGATAGCCGTGAGTATCTGGACTTCTTCGAAGGTTTGTACCGGCACGATCCGGTGGTACCCCAACTGATTGAGCATTTTTTCGATGTACAACCGTTGCAGGTGTTGTTCATCAGCAATCAGGATGGTCAGTGCTTTGTTCGGCATGGCAAACACCTGGGCAGGCAGCGCTCGTCAGTGAGCGCCGCCTATTTTCCAGACATATCCCGAAGACAAAATCAGGCATATTCCCGCTTCGCGTAGGAGTTCTCCCAAATCAACCGAATGGCCCTCCTCCTCAGTCAAGCCTGATTGCCATAACGACTCAGGCTGTGCTGCAACTGTTCGATGGCCGCGTCTACGGACTCAACTGCAGCGTCCAACGCCCCCCTATCACGCCGCTCACATGCGCCCTCCAAGGTCTCGCAGCAGGAGGTCAGCACTTCAGCCTTGACCAAGCGCGCGCCTCCTTTGACACGATGAGCCAGGTCGTGAAGCTTGGCGAAAGCGCCTTGCCCTTTCAGCGTCGACAGCAAAGCACGGTCCTCTTCGAGGCTGTCCAGCAAAGGCGTCAGCAGCTCGCTGAGAGCATCGTCATCGCCCTGCGTCAGCGTGAGCAGCGGGCTTAAATCAAACGCTGCTCCGGCGTTATCCGTGGCGACTCCGGCGGTCCGTGATGCCAAGGCCAAGCGCAAGTCCTCAAGGCCGGTAGGTTTAAACAGGCAACCGTCCATGCCTGCTTGCCGGCAGCGTTCAGCCTCTTGCGGCAGTGCGTTGGCGGTGAACCCAAGTAACAGGCACGGCGTCAACCCAAGCTGGTGCTCTTGTGCACGAATGTCACGCGCCAACGCGTAACCGTCCTTGAAGGGCATATTGCAATCGGTGATCACGCCATCAAAATGTCCGGCCTGCCACAGTGCAAATCCTTGTGCACCGTCCTCTGCCGAAGTGATGCGATGCCCCAGAAAACTCAGTTGTCGAGCCAGTAACAAGCGGTTGGCTGGGTAATCATCCACCACCAGAATGTTTAACCCACGGGCAGGCGGTATATGCGGGACCGGTGCAGAGACCGGCAGGGCGGTGGTCATCGCAAGCGCCAATGTCACGTCCACTCGCGTGCCCTTGCCCAGCACGCTGCTCAAATGCAGTTGACCGCCCATCATCTCGCACAGGTTACGGCTGATCACCAACCCCAGACCCGACCCACTTCGCCCTGGCTGCTCATTATTACTGCCTTGGATAAAGGGGTTGAACAAGCGCTGCTGGTCTTCGGCGCTGATGCCAATGCCCGAATCCTCCACCCACAACCGCACGTTCAGTTGGTCACTGTCCAACACAGGTACGCCCTGGGCGCCCAGCGACACTTGACCGGAGGCGGTGAACTTGATCGCATTGCCCAATAAATTGGACACCACCTGCTTGAAGCGCAGCGGGTCGACGATCACGGGTCGATCAATCAACGGGTCAAGTTCCACTCGCAGCAACAGGCCCTTGTCCCTCGCCAACCCCTCAAACACCCGCGCCACGGAGGCCAACAGTTCGTGCAGATTGGCTGGCTCCAGGCTAAGGGAAAGGTGGCCGGATTCGATCCGTGCAATGTCGAGAATATCGCCGATCAACTCCAGCATGCCCCGGGACGCCACCGACGCGACCTCCAGCGCATCCCGGTCAGCCCTGCCCTGTTCGGCATTCTTCAGCGCCAGCTCGATCATGCCGATCACTGCGTTCATGGGAGTGCGGATTTCATGACTCATGGTCGCCAGGAACGTAGTCTTGGCACGATTGGCCGCGTCAGCATCCTCCTTCGCTTCCTGCAACTGGCGCAACAAGCGCTGGCGCTCGCTGACATCCACCCAGCCCGCAATCATGCCCACGACACTGCCATTGCTATCGCGGTACGGGAGCATCCACTGGTAAATGGTCAGAACGCCACCACCCGGCACCTTGAGCACGCGGTCATGGATCTGCGGCTCACCCAACTCCATCAAACGCAAATAATCGGCATGAAACGAACGGGCCTGGGGCGGGTTACCTGTATCGGTTTCCACAACTGTCTTACCGATGACGTCTTCCAACTTGAACCCGAATACATCGAGATAGGCGTTATTGCAGGCCATCAAGCGACCCAGTCGATCACGCACATAAATGGGGTGCGGCGTGCCATCAATCAGCACACTCATAAAACGCATCTGGTCGCTCAAAGCACGTTCGGCCTGGGCGCGTTTGCGAATCAGATTACGCAGGTAGAACACCCAGCCCAGCGTCACCAGCAACAGCAGCGCGGCTAAGCCGAACCCTTGGATAATCATATTGCGGTGACGCATCCAGTAGTTGTCTTCGATGATGATCTCGCTGCGCCAATGGTTGGTCAGCTCATCCATTTCTTCGGGTGAAATGCTCAACAATGCCTTGTCGAGGATCGAGTACAACTCCAGCTCGCTGCGGTTGACTCCAAACGTAATCCGCGCAGGCTCCCTCCCGACCGTACTGGTGATACGCAAACGCTTAAGGTAATGGCGCGCGATCATGTAGCGCGCGCTGATCAGCGAAACCGCCGTCGCATCGACGCTGCCATTGGCCACCCATTCCATTGCCTGCTCAGGGTTCTGCGCGTCGACAAACCCGATATTGGGATAGTCCTTGGCGATTTGTGCGACCAGGCTGTCGCCGCTAACGATTGCCAGGCGCTTGCCGGGCATATCTTCCAGGGTCACCAGTTGCTCGTCGTCGGCACGCACCACCAACACATAGGGGTTGGACAGGTAAGGTCGGGTAAAACGGATCTTTTCGGAGCGCTCGGCACTCGGGGTGACGACCGCCAGCATGTCCACACGACCGGCGCTGGCCTGATCAATTTGCGCGGGCAACGAACTGCCGCGCTCCACATCGAACTTCAAGCCTGTGCGCAAACTGATGCGCGACAGTACTTCGGCGCTTAACCCTTCGAATTGCCCCTGCCCGTTGAAAAAAGACAGCGGCACAAACTTGTCGAGCACCGCGATTTTCACCCGGGGGTTCTTCTCCAGCCAGCGTTGCTCGCTTTCACTCAAGCGCAGCTGATCCGCCTCCAGAAACCCGCTGCCACCGGCACTCCAACGACGTAGGATTTCCAGCTGCTGGCTGGCCGGAACGTCGGCCAAAGCAGCGTTGATGATGCCCAACAGGCGTGTATTGTCCTTGGCGAATGCGAACCCGAAAGGGTTGACCTCCAGTGCGGAAAAATCCGCCATGCGCACGTTGTTGAGGTGGTTCTTGTTGTTATGGCCACCAACCAAAAATATTAGACGGTGTGTGTAGAAACCATGGGGCGGTCGTTATGGTCCGGAAGGCTTAAGGGAAAAACCTTGGCAAAACGGGGGGTTCTGCCTGGTAGGTCAGCAGACGTTGTCAGCTGCGCAGCCCGGCTTTCGAGCCTACAAGTCAACGCCGCTTGAGTGCCTGGCTTTCTGCCTGGTGCCAAGAATTCGTGCCGAGTAAGAAGAATGAGTTTTACCGTCTACTACAGTGACACAGCTGAAACCACCCGCCGGGGATTTGGGAAAGTAGCTCGTATTCCCTGCATTTTCGACACCTGCCCCAAATACCATCGACTAGGTAGCCGATATCTAATTGACCGTGGTATTGGAGAATGGGCGCCAGAGAGTCGGAGGGTTACTGTAAGAGTCTCAACTCCAAGCGAGCAATCAATTCGAAACTATGCACACTGGCTTGCAAACTTCCTTGAGTGGGCAGAGGTCCGAGGGCTCGATCTAACGACTTGCACATACAGAGAACACATTCAAAGTCGTTATCAAACCGAAATGCTCAAGGGTTTTTGGTCTCGCGATGGCCTCCCTCTAAGCCCTAGGACGATAAACCTCCGCGTTCAACAAGCATGCGATTTTTTGACATGGATGGCGGATAAAGGTCTCCGATCTAAATTTGACATTCCGTATAACAGTATAAAGTTGAAATGGGGATCGGCCTACAGTTCAGTTGGGCATCTTGAAAAAACTACGCTAAGCCGGAAAGGAAAATTGCGCGAAAACAAGCGTCGGTTACACATGCCAACCAACCCGGAAATACTTACTTGGCTAGGGGAAGTGCTTAGTAGATTTGGGACAACCAAAGCACTGATGTGCGAAACCGTGCTGTTAACCGCAATGCGCAGGGAAGAAGTCTCATGCCTACGATTAGACACATTACCAGAGGACCCCAGAGAGTGGCACATCAGCAACCCAGATGCTCCACTTGAAGACCAACGACTATTAGTGGCCATCTGTTTCGGAACAAAAGGTCAAAATTACGGCATTCAAAATGGGGATAAAATTGGTCCAGAGCGAACCATAATGATTCCCTACACTTTGGCTGCGAAACTACACAACTATCGCCAAACGCTGAGAAACAAATCCCTCAAAAACTTTGTTTCGCGCGCCCAGTCTCCAAAAGAAAAGCGCATTAGAATTCAGGAAGCTGTCCATTTATTTTTGAGCGAAAAAAATGGCGCAAGAATTAAAAGCAAAGACCTCTATAACGCCTGGACGGGTGTAAAGCTTCCATTTAAGGGATGGTCTCCCCATCTTGGTAGAGATTGGTGGGCTTGCTCTACTTTGTGGTCAGAACTCAAGCGCCATGAAGGCCTAATAGCTCAGGGCAGCGCAGTAGCCTCAGCCCTGCTCGAATCTACTGCGATGAGCATACTCAGATTTAGGATTCAGCCACAACTCGGACACGCTCATGACGCCACTACAATGATATATCTGCAATGGGCAGTTGACTTATTTGGCGCAAGCCTACCAACGCTTTACGAACAAGACCTTCTTGATCAAAACCCTAAATACGACATATATAAATGATTCGAAAACATAAGAAAGACCACCTCAAAAAACTGGCAATGCCACTTTCGCTAGCAGCAGACGATACCATCGAAAACAGTTCGACTGCCGATGATGTTCTCCAGTTTTGGACGATACATGAAACCCGGCCCTACTTAGTAAATTTACACCCATTAAGAGACGGGGAGAGGCAGAGGCCAAACCATGGTGGAACATGGCTTGGACCTTTCACAGGACGGCCCTATTTGATTGCAGAGTTGGCTCCGGTGCTCAAAGAGGTCATGGAGTATTTTTCGCCGCCTAGTATCACATCATACCTGCATTGTTTACGCTCGTGGTGGAGGCTGTTCGACCGGACTGAAATGACAGTACTAAAACTTTCGGACATCGGGGAAGTTCATCGACAGCGGGCTCTAGATGAAGGAATGGATCGACTGGTATTCAGCAACTTCACTCGACTGATAAATATCGCTCGCGCAACACAAGGACTTCCGCAATTTTATTGGAAGTCGCCTGAGCAACAAACTGGAGCTCGCCACCTACCTCAACAATGGCAGATAAGGGTACTACGCACAACTTTAAAACAAGAATGGTTCAAGACTCTTGCCAGATGGAACAGAGCCGAACGTTTGCTAGAAGGCGCAGAGCCTGAAAGCAGCACGGAGAAAATTCTTATGAAAAATTACACTTATTTTCAGCAGATCCGGACACAAACTAGAAAAGGAAGACCTTCCTCAATAGATCTTAGGCAGGGAGTTACCGCAACTCAATTCAACTCTCGTGGTTTTAACGCTACCGACATGCTCAAAGGCTTTTACCCGGACGCAGCGGACATTCGAATCGCTTTTCACCTGTGCTTAGCCAATACGGGATGGAATCCATCCGTACTGGTAAACGTTAATGCTGATTCAAATTTCCTAGAACCGCACCCAAAGGATCCCGGCAGATACATCCTGAAAGGTTTTAAGGAACGTGGCCAGTCTGAACAGACTACAGATGGGCTTTACAAAACCAAGAGCTCTGCCGGGGTAATATTGGACACATTAACTAAAAGAACAAAACCGTTACGTGACCAATTGAAATCCTCATTGAAGGACCTCTTGTCACTTAAGGATTCATATGAAGCAACAGGAAATAACCTGGAACTGCAGAAGACGATAAAGGAAATATCCGAACTGGAAATCGGCATTCGATCCGCTTGGTTATACCTAACAGCAAAAAGAGACTCTATCCACTGGTTAAATAATAGAAACTGCTCCCGCAGCCTCTCAGGAGATCGACTAAAAACATTCATTAGCGATATAGTAGATACGGTTAACAAAAGCCAGCCTGCCGACAAACAGCTGGACGATATAACCCCTACTGACTTCCGAGATGCGTTCGCTGCTTATGCTTACGAGGTCAGCGGCGGAGCAATATTATTCGTTATGAAAGCGTTGGGCCACAAGAAACCCAGCACGAGCCAGTTATACCTAGATAATTCGCTATTAAATGATCAAAGCGCAAAGTTGTACAGATCATTTAGCAACGCACTTTGGAATGAGATAGACATTCAAAAAATTGTTGATCCGACGATCATCGCAAAGACCTCTCGAGACGGAGATATAACAGAAGAAGAGCGAGCACGTCTCAAACTCTACAGATCCCTGAAGGTAAGCCGAGTAGGCGTAGCCTGTAAAGACCCGACTCAACCTCCTGCAAGGCTTGCACCCTACTTCAAGCCAGACGGTAAAAAGCTTTGCACTGTACAGAGATGCACTTTGTGTTTAGAGAACGCTGTAATACTTCCTGAAAGCCTATCAGGACTTTGCATGCGCGCGGCCGAGCTAAATTGGATTAAGTCTACGATGCCAATCACAACTTATTTGCAGTCTTCCTTCCCAGAGGAGGAATATAACACACTTATGGCTCTATCCCTTTTTGAACCAAATGAAGTTGAAAAAACAACTTTAAGCTGGCTGGACCGAATCACAAACGGCCAACATATTATAGTTGATTTTGAAGGCGCCCAATAACGCCGCGGCAGAATAAACACATAAAATCAAACGCATCTATACAAAGCAGAATCCAAAATGAAATATCACATCATTGAACACTCGAACATTGAACTATCAAGCCCAGCGAAAAACGAAATCATATCCATAGAACAGATCCAAGCATTGGGAAAAACCGAGTTTTTAAAACTGCAATCAACTTTGGAACATGGCGGCATTTTCGGATTTTGGGCCACCCCAAAGAAATGGAGTCCAACAGCACACAGCAAAGCAGTACTTAATATCGATTTACGCAATAGGATCGTCGCCGCACTGCCCCCAGAACTGAAACAACATAGCGACTTAACTTCCGCCAAACCAAATATCATCGAGGGGATTGCCATTAATCAATTTGATCATCTACTCGATGAAGCAACAACTACGCTTCATAGGTATCTATTGCTACTACGCATGGGGCCAGCGGGTTTAGGTCGAAGGGGCGCTAACTCCCCCTTGGACCCAAATACTGTACAACGTGTAGCGTATCTTTATATGCCTAGACTCTTAGCAATAGGTCTAACCAAGAGGCTCTTGGGCAATACCCAACCTCAACGAAGCATTATTAACTCCGTTGAAATTGATGATCTCGCAAACTTAAGCAAACATGTTACCAATAATATCACTAATGAAGTTCAACGCATGCATATGCTTGCAGCTCGTGGACTATGGAGCGATCTACCCTCGATTGGTCAGCAATTGAAAGTGGTGACAGGAGTAGCGGGTAAACCGCAGACGATACTCAAAGAGCAAAAAAGGGATCCGCATTTACCACTCCCAGACGCTTTTATATCTGAGATGGGGGTTAAAAGCATATGGATTATTAGGAGCCTAGCGCCAAATCTGATCGCAATAGCGCACAAAATCATTGAAATCTGGAAGGAAACAGAAGACTCAAGCATCCTAAGTTATAGTATCGGTGAGCGTAGACGTTCAATATTACGAACTTACTTGAAGACATATGCATGGCTTGATGCGGATGGACAAAAAATAATTGCACCACCGTTTACTTTAAGACTTTCTCGATTCGGGCGCACTGCGGAGGGAGCTGATCGTCAGGTAGAAATAATTACGAAAAACACCGATAATGAAAATTGGCATTTTACACAGGCGACCGAGATAGTCTGGCCTCCCGCATCGTTTGCAGAGATTATGGGACTTATAAATAATGCACAGCTGGCTCATCTATTCGTGGTGACATTATCTACAGGCGCCCGGAAGTCAGAAATACTTTCCTTGAAGCGAACTTGTATAACGCAATCGCCGAACGGAATGCCATATGCAAACGGAAAAACTTTCAAACTCACGCAGCTTCTTGATGGAGAGGAGCGCGATTGGGTACTACCCGACCTCGCTGTCGAATCCATTCGACAACAAGTAGCTCTGCTGGACGTTGCGGAATTGGTGGGTCCAGCCACTCCTACAGGCTCATTCATTACTTCATCTCTCCCGGAGGAAAAACCAACCCATTTGTGGGCACAACTATCAGGTGCCTCTATAAGTAATCGAACGTCACCACTCTTACACATCGGACCAGCGCTGAAGCGATACGCTGAATCCTTAGGCATGGAAACCATGCCTGCCGGACAAAATTTGAGACCACATAGGTTTCGGAAGACTGTGGCCCGCCTAGCGGCCTTAGCTCTCACTCAAGCACCTAAAATCCTGATGGATGTATTTGGCCATAAATCCATCGAAATGACGCTTTACTACATTCTTACTGACAAAGACCTTCAAAGTGAAATTGAACAGATCAATAGAGAACTTCGAGTAATGCGGGCAAAAGAGGCTATAGAACAGATGCTCGAAGAAGAATTCACCTCGATTAATAAACAATCGGTAGGTAGCTATGGCGGTCCTGCGTCAGTGATGCTTAACGAATCAATAAAAATTCAGCGTGAACGTCTCCATCGTCAAGGAAAGGAGTGGGACACCACGAGTTCGATAGAACTGGCTGAAATACTTACTCTCCAAGGCAAGGCTTGGGAGCTTGTTAGACCAGGAGTTATTTGTACGAAGTTTCCTGGGACTGAGTTCGGGCCTTGTAATAAAAGCACAGGCAGACCCGAGCCATCGCGTTGTCAAAGCACCTGTAGCCACAGACTTGAAGAAGCTTTTCTTCGCGAGGATGTCGATAAAACCATCCAAGCAGCTGTGTATGCATTTGAAAATTCGCGTAGTCAGGGTGATGAACTAACGCAGGAAGCTTGGGCAGGACAAATAAAAGCAAATATCAGTAGATTTACTGATTTAAACTCTAAATGGATGGCGAATCCCACCGTGCAGGAAATTATCTTCACATTTAATAAATAACCAACTCTCTTGAGAAATCCATTATGAATGACGCTAACTGCAACGATACAAATAAACAATCCCCTCAAGCTCGTGGAAAAAAGCGGTCTCTAGAGATTGCCGTTAAAGTTCGATCGATGATGAGTAAAATTTATGAGGAAGTCTGCTCAAACGGGGGAGTCTACCCATTCAACAAAGGTTCTTTGTCTAGCGCCGAATTATGTCGACGAGCAGATATTCATCCAACGACATTATTTACACCGAAGCAGCGTGAGCTCGGAAGAGAGGTTAATGAATGGCTGGAACGGGTCAAAACTGGAAATATCGTAGGAAGAGCAGCGGTACGTCGCTCCCTAGGAGAGCGAATTGAGGACTGGCGCCAGTTATACAACGCGTTAGCACAGGCCCATCGCGATACTGAATTAGAGTTACAACAATTAGAGTTTGAGAAAAATCATCTATTAAAGGACGTTACGGATCTTCAGCTGAAAAATAGGTATCTCGAAGACCGACTAAATGAGCTGCTGGGATCTAATGTTGTCCCCCTCAAAGGTGTAGGTTCATCTCCGCCATCGGAGAATCGCTAGAGCTCTGCTGCTACGTTATTTCGGCAACAGACGATCAATGCAATTCAAATTGCACAGCTAGCTAACGTTGTCTTAGGACGCAAATGATAACAGTGCATGACCTTCCTGATCGAAAAACCGAGGAAAGCGCTCGGTCGGAGCAATGATCGGGCTGGAAGCAGATAAGAGGCGTTACGAATTACTGTGTAAACGTACAGATACGCGATACAGTTCTGCTGACGCGAGGTCGGCATGAGAACGTGGAAATATGTAAAATCGGATCCCGAAAAGGGGGGGGAGCATGATTCAAGTAGGTGTTGCAGTAAGTGGACTAGAAGATGCGAACCCAGACTACATAAGCTCTGCCTGGCAGAATCTCGGTTCTGCAAGGGTCATGGCCCGTACGTTGGCTAGTACATTTCCGATCGAACACCAGCTAGCTTTGGCACGAGGCTTTGGAGTCCACCTTATTGAGGCTTGGTGGCGTGGCTTGACCCACAACGACACCGTTCCTCAGGCACTACGCGCGCCGCTGCAGCTTTTTGAAACACGCGACCGTCCAGAAAGCGCCGCGACATTATCTGAGACTATTGGTCGGGCGGCTGCAAATTTTGACGCAGAGACTGCTGCTTATCAGATAGGCCTCACGTATACCGGCATGCTCCCGACCCAGCACCGGGGACTCTACGGCATCTTTTATACACCCCCATCACTCACCGGACGCCTTATTGACCAGCCTGTCGGCGCTGATTGAAAACTGACCCACCCTGCCGATTGAAAATTGACCCAGGGCGGATTGCTGATTTTGGCATCAGCAATTGTGGATAAGCTTAGCAGTCGTGTACCGATGGAAGAGGCACTAAGCCCAACCGCATGTGGGCATGCGGCAGGGTATTTTCGGTGCTGATCAAAACAGCCCATCATCCTCGGCAGCATCATCGTCTTTGCGCTTTCGTTCACGTGATTTGATCTTGGTCTGGGCGACCAAGCTGCTGTGTTGCAGGCGGTAGGACTCGTTGCCCGTTTCGACGATGTGGCAGTGGTGTGTCAGCCGATCCAACAACGCGGTGGTCATCTTGGCGTCACCAAACACGCTCGACCATTCCGAGAAGCTGAGGTTGGTCGTGATCACCACACTGGTGTGCTCGTACAGCTTGGATAGCAAGTGAAATAACAAAGCACCACCGCTCTGGCTGAAGGGTAAATACCCCAGCTCATCGAGTATCACTAGGTCTGTGCGTAGCATTCCTTGAGCGATTCGCCCCGTCTTGCCGTCGTACTTTTCGCGCTCCAGCAAATTGACCAGATCCACCGTGGAGTAGAAGCGCACGCGCTTGTGATGCGTCGTGATCCCGGACACGGCCAAGGCGGTAGCCAGGTGTGTTTTGCCAGTTCCAGGCCCGCCAATGAATACGACGTTCTGCGCGGCATCGGTGAACTCCAGACTATGCAGTTCCCTGACCAAGCGGGCGTCTGCGCTCGACGCGCTAAAGTCGAAGCCTGCTAAATCACGGTGCATGGGGAGTTTGGCCATGTTTATCTGGTGGTTCACTGAGCGCACCGCTCGATCCGCATGTTCTTGTTGGAGAAGATGTTCAAGCAACCATTTCGACGAGATCGTTGAGGATTCTCCTTGCGAGGCCAGTTCTTCCCAGGCGCTGGCCATGCCATGCAGGCGCAGTTCTTTGAGTTCCGCCATCAGATCACGCATTGCGAGTCTCCTCATCGGTGGTACGGAGCCGTTCGTAGCGTGCCGTATTGGCGACAGGCGCTATCTTGAGTTGAAGGCTAGTTTCGGCGGAAGGAGGTGGTGCTGTCGATGTTAGTCGAGCCAGGACATTCAGGATGTGATCAGCGTTCAAGCTGCTTGATTCCAGTACCAACTCCACCGCCACCAACACGGCATCGGGCACGGCGATGGGGACTGCTGCCAGTACCTGCGTCATGACTCGATCACCGTTGCTGTGACGCCTCAGACCGCTTTTTAGCTGTTGCAACGGTTTCGGCAGATCGGCAAACGGAGCACCATTGCGCAGTGTGCCCGGCTTGCGTTCGATCAGCGGGATGTAATGCTGCCAGTCGAAACTGACCTGGTCTAGATCAAAGAGACGCTCGTGACTGGCAATCATCGTCTCATCGGCGATGACCACCACCCGCGTAGGATACAGACGGCTGCTAACCCACAGGCCGACCCGCTCACACGGCACCAAATAGCGATTTCGCGCCACGCTGATCAGGCAGGTGCTGGAGACTCGTACCGTCCGCTCGACGTAGCCATCAAAGGCGGTCGGCATGGGCATCATTTCTACCCGCTCCAGCTCCAGGACATCCGCCACCGTCAGCCCGTTGTACTGCGGGTGCAGCAGCTCGTCCCAGAGCGCACGGCAGCGTTGGCCGAGCCAGGCATTCAGTTCCTCGAAAGTGTGGAACTTGCAGTTTTGAGCATCGAGCCAGATGCGCCGTCGGCTGTCTTGGACGCTCTTTTCAACGATGCCTTTTTCCCAGCCGGAGGCAACGTTGCAGAAGTACGGATCGAACAGATAGTGCGCACACATCACGGCAAACCGGGCATTGACCGTACGGCCCTTACTCTTGCTGACCTTGTCGACAGCGGTCTTCGTGTTGTCGTAGATGCCGCGACGCGGCACCCCACCTAACGCGCCAAACGAACAGGAATGGGCAGCGATACCGCCGACCTGAATTCGTCGGCGTGCCGGTCAGGGTCGAAACCAACCGTTTCCTCAACTGGGCTCGCCTGCAGCACGCCATATGTGACGAGTCCTGGCAGTACGCTGCTCTCCGAGCGCCAGAGGAACGAAAGGGCGTGATCATGGAACTAAGAGCTGAGTGGACGACCACCAAACTCGCCGCATACCCGACAACTACCTTCAATTGATTGCTACCCTCCAACGTGGTTTAGGATCCCCAGAGGCGATCCGGGCCAGCAGCCGCGAGGAGTTGGTTGAGGCCTTGATGTGTGTACATGCATTCATTGAGCAGCTCCGGTTTACCAAAGGTGGGGCCGACGCACTGCCCGCGAAGTTGTGGCAGAACAACGACAACAACTTGCAGCGTGTTCAAAACACGCTGATCCACCTAATTAATTGCAGAGAAAACTTCGCGGCTCGAGTGTGCGCCGTCATCTACGACCCTAAGTATAGAATCAGACTGTTTGGCCGGTTTTGTGCTCTGGAACTGGTGGGAACGCTCCGCCCTCATGAAACACCGCCCATCAATAGTCGAATGGCTAAAGCACTCCGCTTCCTCGGTTTCGAAGTCCGAGCTACTTAAAAGGTCTCTGGCCCGAGAAACGGAGCGAACTCACGCGCCTTCTTTGATAGTTATGCGATGACTATCTTGGCCGATCGCTGCCGGTTCTTACTACGGCGTGTGCTGTTAACTCGAATGCAAACGGTTGGTCAAAGCCGTGAACCTAAATTCTCATACGCTTGGCGCACCAATCCTAGATTCAAATTCTGTTTTTTGGTATATTGTTAGGTGACTAACTACAGAGAGTATTAACATGTCCAAACTCGCAGAATTTCGTCAGCTCGAAAAACACTTGGCTGAACAGCTCCAAGCTCTCGAAGCTCTGAAAGGTGATGTTGGCCTAAAAAAAGAAATCGAGTTCGAGACTAAGCTGCGTGCACTTCTGGCCGAGTACGGCTACAGCCTACCGAACGTGATCAGCCTGCTAGACCCGCAAGCAAATCGTCGCGCTCCTGCCACCGATTTCGAAGCTGGCACCCGCAAGCCACGCCAAGTGAAGGTTTACAAAAATCCTAACACCGGCGAAGTCGTCGAAACCAAAGGCGGCAATCACAAAACTTTGAAAGAATGGAAAGCAGAACACGGCTCCGTGACCGTTGAGTCTTGGCTGACCAAGTGATTATTGGTTGAGGAAAAAAGGGCCACCAAGGGTCCCTTTTCCTTATCTCATCATTCGAGAGCGGTGGTTACCCGCGTGGCCACCAATATCGGTTCTTTTCGTTTGTTATTGATGAACTTCATAATGACGTCTACCTCGGTGCCGACCGGTCCGAAAACCATTCTGGCGTCGTGCCCGTCTAGGCGGTAAGGCAAGGGCGTAGTGCTCGCTATGCTCGTCAAGAATGTTAACTTCACACCATCTAAATCATCTCCAAGCCATGCGGCTAGGTCTGACCTTAAGCGCTGAGTTTCAGTAGGTTTTTTCCAGTGGCCTTGCGTTTGGGGTACCTAATTTCCTCAATCCTCATATCATCAATCCTCATATCATCAATCCAATAGTCGAGTGCAACACGGTATAGTTCCGTGTTGTGATGCTTCAGGATCGCAACAATGTTTGCGTTCGCCTGTGTTTTTTTGAGATCAGCCCTTTCTGACCGACAATGTCACACCAACGCATTCAAAAGGTTTCGGAAGGATCGACCCTATATTCATTCTTTGTGCAACACGAGTGATCTGCTTGCTCGCGAGACGGACCCAACCCAGAGCCTCCACATCAAGCAAACAAAGGCAGCGGCTAATGTCCTCCAATGGTTCACCAGTTTTCTTCCAACGATAAAGATTGGTTTTGGCGCTTAAATGAAGTTTTGGCGTCGTACCCCTTGGCACCCTGACGGTTCCCCGTGGTTGTATCTCGGAGGGCGTCGCCTCTGCAATCGCCTCCTTAATGGCAGTTTGAGTTACCGCTTTTTTCGCGACCATGGTTGGCATGGCCAGGAAGAATGAGAACTCGGTCGCCGCTTAGCGAGAAAGTCCAAACAACACCCCCCCCCGATGATCGTTGATCCGGAACGGGAAGTGCCCGGGATCAAAGCCAGGCATTTCGCGAAACCGACTTTGAGGACATCCGACCAATACATATCGTCGACGTTATCGACGTACACCATATGCTCTCGCTCCTCGGCCAACAACATGACAATACCGCCCACCACCATTGCCATTGCCATTGCCACGGTAATTGGATTGAAAAGGTACTGATGAATCGTGTCAGCGAACAAAACCCCAAGAACAACGGCGGGACTAAAAGAGATCAAGAGATTGACGGTAAAACGCCGTGCATTACGCTGGGTGGGTAATACGCTGACGACTTCGAAGATCTTGCGCCGAAACTCCCAAACAACTGCCAGGATCGCTCCAAGTTGAATAATGATATTGAAGGCAATTGCTCGTTCACCACCGAAGTCGGGCAAGTCGGCAACGATGATCTGATGCCCGGCACTGGAGATAGGTAAAAACTCTGTCAACCCTTCGACGATACCTAAGATTAATACCGTTACGGTTCTCCAAAGATCCATCAATCCTCCGTTAACCCTCGCGATACCCGCACAAAGGCATGTTGACTATTCAAATAGCTGGCATTGATCGCAACGGAGCTTATCTCCTCGAAAGATTAATAGCTCTCATTTGACCTTGAATAAATCTCATGAACGCGACAGTAAAACCCATTGAACAGAAAAATAGAAGCCCTTGTTAACAAATCTCCATCATCCTAACTAACACAGGAAAGGTTATATACTGTTAGAGAGGTAGAGAAACGCCGAGTCAAAACGACCATAGATAGCGCCCGCAGACACCCAGACACACCGAACGGACTACACCTGATAAACAACAAAAAGCTGTACCTTCCTCAGGCGCATTTATCGCTTACCGCGCCGTGAAATCGAGGATTCACCCCCAAAATCGGCAAAGTGCCAAGACACGATTTCCGACGGAGTCATCTATGATAACCGCCCCCACCTAAGCGATGATGCCAAACGGCAACGCCAGAACCATCACAACGCTGTCAGCTTCACCAATAATGTTAAAAAACAACATCTTGACCCTTTAAAATTTCGGTCGAAATGTTACCAATTGTCAGCCACAATTGTGAATCGTTGCTCTAACATAAAAAAAACAGCAGGCAGTCGGACAAGAGCATGTCGCTTAGCATCTCATTTCACCAGCAGCCAAAGAAGCAAACAGGCGTTCTCACCATCGGGCGAACCCGCGCGCTGGCTAAAGATTTCCGTGAAATGGTCGCCAGTCACGTTGATAATGATGTATCCGTGGACGCGGCGTGTTACAGCAGCTCATTAAACAGTAATAAACAACCTGATCAGTACCGCGCGATCGTTATAGTCGTGGACAGCCTTCAGGCATTTTCTGAAAGCATTGCCTTGATCGAGGCGCTACGCGTCGAAAATATGGCATCAATAATTATGACGGCCTTCACGGGCACAGGTACTTTCAGCAAGATAAAGTACTATCTTGCTGGCGCCGACTACTGTATGAAGTTCGACGCAGCCGATGAAAACGACGGGCTGCTTTCAGAGATTTTCAGCAGCCTTGAATGGCAGAAGAAAGACAATCTGATCCTCGACCCTACACGCATGTGTCTGATCGGAAATGATAAAAAACTGGATATTTCCTTTGCAGAAATGAAAATCCTAGAGGCCTTTTCACAAACGAAGAGCCACATTTTAAGCCATGACGAAATCGCTAGAGTCATGAGCCTTAATATAAATTTTTACGACCCAAGAGCCTTGGAAAAATCGATCAGTCGCCTTCGCCGTAAAATAAAGGACATGTGTGGCGTTAACGCCATTCTAAGCATTCGCGGATATGGATATCGTTTAATCAGGGGCTTGATCGCAACAACCTGATTACTTATGGGAAATGGAGTTTTTGCATGATGAATGCAACCGAAAGCGTGCCTCACCCTAAACGCACGAATCACTACTTGTCGCGGCAATTGATTCTTACACGCGATGACTGCCCATTTGGCAGCGAGATCAGAATCACTCCGGACAGGTTTCAGACACTGTCTACCCTGGCGTCGTGCGCGCCGGGCTCAGATCAGATGAGCGGGATCTACAGTGAAGCACTGATGCAGACCCGCCTTGCCGCCTTCTCGTTAAAAGATCGTAATACCTCTCGCCATAGCAAATACCTGGGGCACCGATTTGTATGCGTGGAACAGTCAGCACTCGCTCAAGCCGCACTCACTGAAGAGCTGATCCAATGCAGCGAAATCCTGCGTGGTTTTGGCCAGACGTTAGTCGTCGCCGTCAATGAACTCCCGCTACCGGCGATCAGCTTCTCCGAGAAAAAGAAAATCCTCCATAACGTGTATCAATTAAAAGATCACGGTATAAAAATTGCCCTGGACGGTTTCAATATCTACGACGAAAGCATCGAGATCTTTACAACGTTGAATTTATTCGACTATATAAAGATTTCCATTTCGACCCTAGACTTGAGCCTCAAACTTACGAGCAACCCTGAGTTATTCAATCGACTCTACGAACGCATGACCTTGCAGACTCACAACAATAAAGTTTACTTTATAGCCGACAGAGTCGAGCATGCTGCTAGCCATGTACTGGCACGAGCATTGCCTTTTGATTACTTCCAAGGGAGCCATTACTCTCCGGCGGACAACCTTTAAACAAGCTACAGATGTGCAGTTCAGGAGAGCGACATGGAAAGCAGTAGAAACCTCCCGAAACAATATTTTGTCGTGGTAACCCATAACCCAGCCTTGCAACTCGAACTGGAAGCATTGTTATCAAGTGAACGATACAATTCGTTTGATACGTCGCAGGCGAAAATGTTTGTAGAAGGCGCGGAATTCCCCTTCTCCACGCCTGAACTCGTTGAATTTATTTACCCGCATGTAAAAAGAATGACTCAGCCTGTTATCAGGCAGGATACACAACGCGTTATTTCCACATTCACGACCGAGCGGCAAGGCTCTCAGCTAGACAATCAGCTCAATAGCATTGTCTCTATTACCTATAATGCAAAGGACGACACTCGGGATGGCACCTCCCGAACGGCCGATCACCGCCGTCCTTCCACCGAAGGTTGGCGCATAAGCAGTCGTAATGGCGCCTTGATCAAAGATGATATAGAGATTGTCTTGACGGGTCTTGAGGCGACACTGGTCAAGAAGATGCTGCACCATGATGATCGCGTGGTCAGCAAAGACGAACTTATTCGCAGTATCGGTAGAGAGCCCGAAAATTATCGAGGCCTCGAAATGTGCATGAGCCGACTGCAGGAAAAGTTCAAGAGTGCAAGTAATGGCGAGCGCCTTTTCCGCGCGGTCAGAAATCGCGGGTACTGCCTGATACAGAAGATCGCACGCGGGAAATCCTAATATAACATAGATATTCACACTGGCGGCGCACAACACCAATAAAGATCACCAACGCCTTTCGCGGCTCTTCCCAAATATAAACTTGTCGCCTGATCACCATAGTCGACGTTTTCTAACACACTCTACCCCTCCCTATTTCGGCTTTCGCCCCCCTCCGTTAGAAGTCGTCAGACAGCCTTCGCCTCAATAACATAATCTATTGCTGACGACCGTGTCACCCTCGGCACAGCACTTGTCAGCCCATAGGCATCTTTTAAAAGCGAAAACGCTTGCCAGATAAACCCTGGTTATTGTCTGTCGACACGCTAATGGACGTATTTTGGGGATACCGCATGGTTAATAATCTTCGTATCAATCGAAATACCACACTCAAAGGATTGACCTTCTGGGGACAGTGGGCAATGGGCCAGGGCTTTGTTGTCGCCCTGCTACTTCTATTGGCTGATAACCAAACGGAAACAGTGGAGTTCTACTATCGCGTTTGTGCAACGCTCACTGTACTTGCATCGGTTCCGGCTTATACGTGGTGCGGAGTCTATGCAAAGAGGGACAACTACCTGGAGGGACTGATAAGGCTGCTGATGGGCTGGATGACGACCCTCGCAGCGCTGGCCATTGTAGCCTTCCTTTGCAAAGCCAATGAACTGTTTTCCCGTCAAGTCATTCTGATGTGGGCGCTCGGCAGTTACATCGGGCAAGCCTTGTTGTACGTTCCGCTGCACCGTTTTTCAAAATTTTATCAACGATCACTTCAACGTGAGCGCAGAACGCTGATCGTAGGAACGGGCGAACTTGCACTCGGGCTGGCGGACAAACTTCGCACACTGGAGCACTTCCCATTGATCGGCCTGGTCAGCTCCGATGTCGCCCCCCTGCTGGAGGCCGGTGCACCACCTGTAGTAGGAACCCAGGAAGAACTGCTGGAGCTGATCAAAGATCACGACATCCGACGCCTGTACATCACGCTACCTCTGAGCGAAGCAGCGCAGATCGAAGCCATGTATGTCGATTTGCTGGATGCTCATGTCGATGTTGTCTGGGTGCCTGGATTGAACAGCCTGACGCTGCTCAATCACTCGGTCAGCGATGTGCACGGGCTGCCCGCAATCCACTTGAACGAAAGCCCGCTGACCAGCCGACCCACCGCCGCCTTGAGCAAAAGCCTGCTCGACAAATGCGTGGCGCTGATGGCCATTATCGTTCTGAGCCCATTGCTGCTAATAATCGGCCTGACAGTGAAGCTCACCTCCCACGGCCCAGTGTTCTTCAAACAGGATCGCCATGGCTGGAACGGCAAAGTCATCCAGGTCTGGAAGTTCCGCTCGATGCGCGTCCATGATGATCTTGAAGTGAAGCAGGCCAGTCGCAACGACTCGCGAATCACACCGATCGGTCGCTTTATCCGCCGCACGTCGATCGATGAGTTGCCGCAGTTGTTCAATGTCTTGCAAGGCCATATGGCGCTAGTTGGACCACGCCCGCACGCCATCGCACACAACAACTACTATTCAGACAAAATTCTCGCCTATATGGCCCGCCACCGGATCAAACCGGGCATTACCGGGCTTGCTCAAATCAGCGGGTTTCGCGGCGAAACCGACACTATCGACAAAATGCAGAAACGCGTCGAAATCGACCTCAAGTACATCAACAACTGGTCGTTGTGGCTGGATCTCAAGATTCTGTTGAAGACGCCTTTCACCTTGTTGTCTAAAGATATTTATTGATGCCGAAGTCTTCAGTTTGGTACCGGAGGTGCTCGGCAGTAAAAAAGTGAGTACGGCTAATCGCAAAATGATAAAAGCCGTATTCACAAGCTGGCATATGATTTCAAGTCGCAAGGAGGCGGCCTTGCTTAGGATCGATGCTCTCTTGAAGCCATGAAGAACAACGTCTATTTAGGGAAGGGACGAGGAAGATTACCGGTGAACAACGCGGAGTCTCAACGCTTACTAATATCAACCAAGGGCATAGTGATTCTTTGCTCACGCTGTAGCAGCGTCATCAGGAGCAACACTCGCTGCTCTCCCTCCATTGCCAGGAAGATCGCCTCAACATCAACAAAAGGCCCCTTGGTGATACGCACCCTTTCTCCACACGCAAATCGAGCCTCCGTAGAGGCTTCGCTGTCGTGTTCAAAAAGCCGTGCGATCAAGGCATCGCCAACAGGTAGCGGCTTGCCTCCAAAACTCACAACTCGCGATACACCGCGGGTAGAACGCAAAGGCGCCCAGCTCTCACCCGAACCGAGCCGGATGAACAGATAACCGGGAAACAGCGACTCGCGAACAATTTTCCTGCGCCCCTGCACAACGCACTCGCGTTGCTGCGTAGGGCGAAAGCAGGTATACCCCTGATTAACCAGATTAATCTCTGCTCGCTCGTCCTGGCTCGCCTTGCACTGAACCAAGTACCACGCGCTAGCGGTGAAACTCTCAGGCGACGCCGCTTGCACAGCCTCAGCATTATGAGCAGACACCATCAGCCCCTTTTCCGTTTAAGTGATCAAGAAAACTCCGTGATTTTCGTCGGAAAAACGGAGGTGACGGATCATCGAAACTACGCCTGTCGAAAACATTTGAGCTTAAAGTCAAAAGCCGAAGGATGGAGAACCCGCCTCGCGAGGCATTACTTTCTAATTTTCAGCACTTCACTAAATATAAATACATTTAACACACTCGGGCATTGGGAAATATAAAAAAACCTAAAACGTTAGAAATCGTCAGAAAGAATAACAATGTTATTTCAGCGTTATTTAATATCTGACTTTATCTCTGGATTTTTTTATTGCCATATGGAATCAATAATGTCGTGACATTTAATGGTTGATGTTGCTGTGGGTTGGCAGTTATGATTTTTACATAGCAACTGCCAAACACACTCCAGGCAGATTCCAGCAGAACCGAGTCTTCGCTGTGGAAAGTCATGCCCAGCACGGTAACCCTCACGGAAAGAGACGCACATGATAGTTGCAGGCCATCAAAGAAGTGTCATTGAAGAAAAACAGATCGTTAGTCTTTCCAATTTCACTATCATCGTAAGTGTGGAATTTCCAGGGAGGCTGCCTTGTTTAACAAGATTTTAATCGTTTGCATTGGCAACATTTGTCGAAGTCCCACAGCAGAGAGTCTGTTGCGAGAAGCACTGGGACAATCCGATATCCAAGTCAGCTCTGCGGGCCTCGGTGCGCTACAAGACCATCCTATCGAGCCCACCGCCCGGATCGTACTGGAAGAGCATGGCCACCTGCCAAAAGAGCATAAAGCCAATCAACTGATCGCCGCAGCCATCAAGGAATCAGACCTGATCCTCGTGATGGAGCACAGACACATAGACGGTGTTCTCAGCATTACGCCTGAAGCGCGTGGCAAGGTGTTTTTGCTGGGAAAATGGCAGGAAAACCGCGAAATCAGCGACCCCTACCGCCAAGGCAAACCCGCCTTTGTTCATGCCTACGCCTTGATTGAAGAAGCAGTAACCGCCTGGGCAAGGCGTCTCGGACGCTAAACCATTCCTCGATACCTGTTAAAAAAGAACTCACTTATGCAGCAAACACCAGCATTAACCTCACATGACGATGATGAAATCGACTTGATGGGCCTACTCGGGACACTGGTCGATCATAAATGGTTGATTGCCGGAATCACTGCTGCCTCTATGGCCTTTGGAGCGGCATATGCGGTGTTGGCCAATCCTGTTTACCAGGCAACTGCTCTGATACAGGTGGAAGCAAAAAAGAATGATATGCTCGGCTTTTCCGATATCAACAGCATGCTAGGAAAAGAGTCGCCTTCAGCCACCGAAATTGAATTAATAAAATCGCGCGCGATCGTCGGTAAAGTTGTCGACAACCTATCGCTGTGTATCACTGTCGAACCGAACCGTTTTCCTGTAATCGGCGACTTTATTGCTCGTCGATTCAAACCTGACACTGTTAATAAAGTCGCGACACCATGGCTTGGCATGCACAGTTTTGCTTGGGGTGGTGAAACCCTGAAAATATTTCAGCTTGAGCTTCCACAAGAGCTCCTGAATAAGAACCTCACACTGGTTACGGGTGAGAACGGTAAGTTCACATTGCTGGATGAAGACGACAATGTTCTTGTCAAAAGCCAAGTAGGCCATGCCTATGACCAGGACGGTATTAAACTGCAGATCGAAATGTTGCAGGCAAATCCTGGTACAACGTTCAGCGTAGTACGTGCACCACGCCTGACCAGCATTCTGAAGTACCAAAAAGTGCTTGATGTATCAGAGCGTGGTAAAGAATCCGGCATGATCGGGCTTGCTCTCGAGAGCGAAAAACCGGCTGAAGCCATTCAAATCCTCAGTGAAATTGCCAAGCTCTATGTACGGCAGAACGTTGAGCGGACCTCGGCCGAAGCCGCTCAAAGCCTCGAGTTTCTGAAAGACCAACTGCCTCAGGTCCGCCAAGATCTGGAAAAAGCCGAAAACGCGCTGAACAAGTATCAAATTCGTAGTAAGTCCATCGATATTAGCCTGGAAGCCAAAGCTATTCTCGATCAGATAGTGGCGCTAGATACCAGCATCTCCGAGTTGAAATTGCAGCAAGCAGAAATGGATCGCAAGTTTACCCGTCAACATCCCGCCTATCGAGCCTTGCTCAGCCAACTAGGCGAACTGACAGCCAAGCAGAACAGCCTAGCTAAAAAAGTCGAGGGTTTACCTTCAACACAGCAAGAACTGCTTAGCCTCACCCGCGATGTAAAAGTTAGCACCGAAATCTATACCCAACTCCTGAATAAATCTCAGGAACTGGATGTAATGCGTGCTGGTACCGTGGGTAACGTGCGCTTGATAGATACCGCTGATGTGGATCTGCTCAAGCCCGTTAAACCCAAGAAGGCGCTGATCGTACTAATTGCCACTCTGCTTGGAGCTTTCCTGGGGATTGCGGTGGTACTTTTTCGCAAAGCCCTTAATCGTGGCGTGGAAAATCCGGATCAAATTGAAAAGCTTGGGTTGCCGGTGTATGCGTCTATTCCTTTCAGCACGCTGCAAAAAACTGAAGAAAGCAAAATCCTCCGTAGTAACCGAGGCCGCGCGAACAACTCCGCTCCGATACTGGCAAGGAGTCATCCTACCGATTTGGCAATTGAAGGCTTGCGCAGCCTGCGCACGAGTCTGCACTTCGCCATGCTCGAAGCCAGTAACAATCGCCTGATGGTGTCCGGTCCGAGCCCCAAGGTAGGTAAAACGTTCGTTTCCGTCAACCTCGCTGCAGTCATCGCACAAACCGGCCAGCGTGTATTGCTAATCGACGTGGACATGCGCAAAGGGTATTTGCACAAAGTGTTCGGAACACCTGCTGAAAACGGGCTTTCAGATTTACTCGTCAAGCGCTGCGACTTGGCGACCGCGATCAATAAAACTGAATTCGAGCACCTTGACATTATAGGCCGCGGACAAATACCGCCTAACCCTTCAGAACTCCTAATGCATGCGAACTTCAGTTCGTTTCTGGAGCAGGTCAGTGCCCAGTACGACCTGGTGATTCTGGATACACCACCATTGTTGGCGGTGACGGATGCGGCGATAGTTGGGCGCCAGTCGGGCACCAGCTTGATTGTGGCGCGTTTTGCACTTAACCCGGCTCGTGAAATTCAATTGGCCATGCGTCGCTGCGCTCAAAATGGCATTGATTTGAAAGGCGCGATTTTTAATGGCGTTGAAAAGCGCGCCTCATCCAAATATGGCTATACCGACTACGGCTATTACAACTACGAATATAAGTCTGAGAGCGCTTAACTCGCTAAACGTTGTAAATATCCCGCTACCGCCGAGCAAAATCGCACGGCGGTAGAAACATCAAATACATCTTGCTACCTGCAACTGAAAAAGATGCAGACACATCGATAAAGAGTGTGGCTTTCAGGGACTAGTAATTAATCCTGGGGCGGTAGCGTGGAAAAATCAAAAACCGTGCTGCATCACATCGATAGTTTTGCCTCAGTCGGTGTATTTCTTTAGACCAATAAAAGCTGGGTCACCGTTATAACAGACAGCATGGATTGAAAGCTTCTTTTATGCCCTGCCAAACAAACCTCCACCTTCTGCTACGAATATAGCAATGGATCGTCCGATGAAGACCTTGTGCATTTTTGGTACCCGTCCTGAGGCCATTAAGATGGCTCCACTGGCATTGACACTGGCGGCAGATGAACGCTTTGAGGCAAAAGTCTGCGTTACCGGCCAACACCGTGAAATGCTCGACCAAGTACTTGGGTTATTTGCTATTGAGCCGGACTTCGACCTGAACATCATGAAGCCTGGTCAGGACCTGACCGATGTGACCAGCGCAATCTTGCAAGGCCTGAAAGAAGTCCTGGCTGAATTCAAACCTGACATCGTGTTGGTTCACGGAGATACCGCCACCACCTTCGCTGCCAGCCTCGCGGCCTACTATCAACAGATACCGGTTGCACACGTGGAAGCCGGTTTGCGTACGGGTAACCTTTACTCTCCGTGGCCGGAAGAAGGCAATCGCAAGCTCACGGGGGTATTGGCCAACCTGCACTTCGCGCCAACCGACACGTCAAAAGCCAATCTGCTGCGCGAGGGCGTTGATCCAGCCACGATCGTCGTCACTGGCAACACAGTGATTGATGCCCTGCTGGATGTCGTCAAGCGATTGGATCAGGACCAGGCACTGCTTACCCAAGCCTCTGCACCGGCGGCCTTTCTTGACCCATCTCGAAAACTGATCCTGGTTACGGGCCATCGCCGGGAAAGTTTCGGCGACGGCTTCGAGCGCATCTGTCAGGCGTTAATGGAGGTTGCCCAGCAACATCCAGAGGTCGATATCGTCTATCCCGTGCACCTCAATCCCAATGTCCGCGAGCCCGTCAATCGCCTACTGACCGGCATTGACAACATTCACCTGATCGAACCCCTGGACTACCTGCCCTTCGTCCACATGATGAGCCGTGCACATATCATCTTGACCGACTCCGGAGGCATCCAGGAAGAAGCACCGTCACTGGGCAAACCTGTGCTGGTGATGCGCGATACCACTGAACGGCCAGAAGCCGTTGCCGCAGGCACCGTAAAACTGGTCGGCACTGAAACCGCGGATATCGCCCACGAGTTGAACCGTTTGCTGACCGATACGGCAGCCTACCAAACAATGAGTCGCGCACATAACCCTTACGGCAACGGTAAAGCCTGCCAGCGCATCATCGAGGCCCTACTCGTTCGTTGATCCCCTTCCTTTCTTAACAGCCGTTGCTTTGCTCGGCTGTTATCGCGCTTGAAAAGCGTATCTACACAACACCATTCAAGGACGCATCATGCCTTTCAAAACCATCTCCGTCGTTGGCCTCGGGTATATCGGCTTGCCCACTGCGGCTGTCTTCGCTTCGCGCAAAAAACAAGTGATTGGCGTCGACGTTAATCAACATGCGGTCGATATCATCAACCGCGGGCAGATTCATATCGTTGAGCCGGACCTGGATATGGTGGTTCATGCCGCCGTGACTGAAGGCTACCTACGCGCCACCACCCGGCCGGAACCCGCCGATGCTTTTCTGATCGCCGTGCCCACACCGTTCAAGGGTGACCATGACCCGGATCTGAGCTACATCGAATCGGCCAGTAAAAGCATTGCCCTTGTGTTGAAGAAAGGCGATCTGGTCATTCTGGAGTCGACCTCCCCGGTCGGTGCCACGGAACAGATGGCCGCCTGGCTAGCAGAAGCTCGCCCAGATCTGAGATTTCCGCAGACCCACGGAGAAAGCTCCGACATCCGTATTGCTTACTGCCCGGAACGCGTATTACCCGGCCATGTACTGCATGAGCTGGTGCAGAATGACCGTGTTATCGGGGGAATGACACCGAAATGCTCCGAATTGGCCATCAGCCTTTATAAGGTCTTTGTCCAGGGCGAATGCATCGTCACCAACGCCCGCACTGCGGAAATGTGCAAACTCACGGAAAACAGTTTTCGCGATGTGAATATCGCCTTCGCCAATGAACTCTCGATGATTTCCGACAAACTGGATGTCAACGTCTGGGAACTGATCCGCCTGGCCAACCGCCATCCAAGGGTCAATATCCTGCAACCTGGCCCAGGCGTAGGCGGACACTGTATTGCTGTTGATCCCTGGTTTATCGTCAGCAAAACACCGGAACAGGCTCGACTGATTCGTACCGCGCGAGAAGTGAATGACAGCAAGCCACTCTGGGTAATCGATAAAGTCAAACTAGCGGTCGCCGAGTTCTTGCAAGCGAACCCGGATAAAACTGCACGGGAAGTGACAATTGCTTGCTTTGGTTTGGCGTTCAAGGCAGATATTGATGATTTGCGGGAAAGTCCTGCGATTGAAATCATCCAACAAATTATTGCGGCCCACCCAGGTCCAGTACTTGCGGTCGAGCCAAACATCATAGAATTACCAAAAAGTCTGAGTCAAGAAATTAGTCTTACCAGCATTCAAAGTGCCATGAATGAAGCAGATATATTGGTACTACTAGTGGACCATAGGGAATTCAAAGACATGTCAAAAGCCCCCAATAAAGTCCATGTAGACACCCGCGGCATTCTGAGGTAAATGTGAGACTCAACAGTGGCCACCTGCAAAAAATGGAGGCCTTGGCAGCAACGGGTATGCCAGGTGCTTACAAGGTATTGATTTTTTTCCTAGTGCAGCAGGTTCATGGCCTGAATATGCTGGGCAATATAGCATCATCACAATCCTTTGCTCAGATTCTTGGTTTCTTTACCGCAATCGGGTGGTCATCGTTAATATTAGTTAGGGTTGCTCAAGCCAAAACAAAAAAAGATTGTATAGAAGCATTTAATCGCCTTGCAATGATGGGCGGGATAACCCTGATTTTGTGTGTCATCGGGACGATGCTAATCGGAGCGTTACTAGGCAAAGTTGAAAATGCTTTTCAAGCCAGTTGCTGGCTTGCTGCTTGGACACTCTATCAAATACCTCGACATTACTTTATAGCCCTTAAGGCTTACCGTAACGCGCTCTACCTAGACGCGGTAGTTATTGGGCTTTCTATAAGCAGCTTGATTGCCGTCCCAGCAGAAAATGTCTCATTCTGGCTCGCAATGTCAATGCTAACTGGAGGGCTAGCTACATGTTGCTTTATACAAAACAACAGTAAGTCAAAACCACCATCCATTAGCTATGAGATTAAAGGTCTGGAGTTTGGCTTAACAAACTTCCTTAGTGGCGGTATCTCTCTAAGCCTTATACCTTTGGCTTCCTATTTCGAAGATGAAGTCTTTGCCGGCATTCTGTCTCTGTTCGTCTCCGTTGCAAGCATTGCTCTCTTGATCCCCAGATCCATATCACTCAGTCAATTGCCACAACTTGCACAAAATATAAATGACCCGATCTCTCTTTCAATTAACGCGGCGAGGATGCGCAGGCAAATCACTGTATGCAATTTTTTTACATCTCTAGTTTGCTTTGCAATCGCTGGCGGCATCCTTCTACACGCACAGAATAGTTTGGATTCAAGTAAGTTAGCGCCTATTTTACTCATAGTTATCTTGCAAAACGCATTGAGCACACAGAGTCTTGTCGATGCAAACATGCTAATGGCAAAGGAAAAAAGCAGATCATTACTTAAAGTTAATTTTTTAGCCTCGCTGATTTTCTTCACTATTGTAGCAATAGCCCACCTAGAGGTTGTGAGCGACTCTTTTCTATATATCTGCGTAACGACTGCCGCACTTAATCTCTATCGCCTTCTAACAATCAAACATTATGCGAAACCAATATATGATAGCAACAAAGCTTTATAGGACCGGAAGTAAATTACATAGGTGGGGAGTTCCCGGAGCAGCTCCTTTTTTTAAAGGCCTTATTCGGTTTATTTGCAATTGCGCAATCGACCCTCGAACTAAAATAGGAGAAGGTAGTTTTTTTGCTTATGGTGGTATAGCCGTTGTGATCCACAGGGATTGTAAAATTGGTAAGAACGTTACGATTTCTCAGTGTGTAACCATTGGCGGAAGATCTGGAATTCAAGGTCTCCCTGAAATTGGTAACAACGTCTATATCGGTGCAGGTGCTATTATATTGGGCGACATAAAAATAAATGACGGCGCGATTATCGGCGCAGGAGCAGTCGTATTATCAAATGTTGGAAAGAACGACGTTTTTGTTGGTGTGCCTGCGCAAAAAATTCATAAATAGCATTGTTTTTATAGCCTGTTCTTTCTAGGAGCCACGCTATTTTTTCCGATATCGTATATGGTTTGATTCTAGCGCGGGGAATGTTGATGTTTTTTTTGGTTTTTTTAATTGTTTTATTGAAGCTTATTTTTTCTCCATTGGGTGCGGATGGCGCAGAAGCACAGCACCCACTGTTTTATTTACCCGACGTTTTCGTGTTAATTGCCTCGTCATTTGTGCTAGCCAAGAGTAAACCTAGCGCGACCAGAACTAAAATTATAGGATTTATATTACTGGCATTTTTCTTTGTTTTTATTAGCAGCCTTGCAAATGACAAATCATTTCTTGCCTCGTGCCAGGCAGCAGTAAAAACATTGCTTCCACTTTTTTTTCTGGTGGCAATGCTTTCTGCCGCTAACAACGCGAATGCTCATGCTATTTACAAGTGCGCACATGGACTGTCGCTTTGCATATTGATTCTTTCAACTCTAGGTTTTATTTTCTTTGCAGCCGACGCTAATCGCGGAGATTCTTGGCTGCCCGCATACTTCAGCGGCCTTCACACCAGTACTTATGTATTATTCGGAGGAGTAATTAGCGCATACGCATGTTTCAAGTATAAAAAATCAAGAGCAAATAGACTATATCTGCATTTTTACTTTGTGTTTTCATTAGCAATGTTCACATTTGGGTGGGGCGTACGCACGATACTATTCTCTTCAATACTATTTTTCGTTTCGATTTATTTTTCCAGAATTAAAATCGATCCTGCACTAACTTTAATCTGCACATTTTCTTTTGGCATATTTTTATTGATAACTTTAATGGGCTTCGAAATCATCTCATTCAAAGAGTTCGATCTTTACACATCTGGAAGAATTAGTATGTATGGCGAGAAAGTGGATTTTATCTCTAAATTCGACTTTTTTGACTGGATGTGGGGCCGTGGGGCAGGATCAGACCTCATGATTTCTGATGTTTGGTGGTGGGCAAAAAAAGGGTCACATAACGACTTCCTAACTCTCTTTGTAGAGAACGGGACTATATTCATGATCTCACTGCTTTCAGTGTTTTACCTTATTTACACTCGCTATTGTGTCTCAGCCGAACAGAAATCGATACTTGTCGTTATCTTATTTTCAAGCTTGGTAAGTAATGGTTATCTGACAAGACCGATGCCTTTTTATTGCCTGATTTTCCCTTTTATTATTTTTTCGTACCGCCTGACCCCAACGAGAAAACCACTTACCCTTACTTCTCTAGAGAGATTTCGATGAGTATTTTATCGATAAAATATTCGCTTATATCATTATTTCGTGACCTCATACGTGGCTTATGGGCGCGAAACATTATATACCCTCGCCTTCTAAAAAATGAGTTTTCGATTTGGCAGCTACGTAGTTACGTAGGACGACAAGTTCGGCGTCTTGGGATTACGCAAACGGAAGATCAAGCCACGTCTTTAAGTCCGGTTGACTCTTCATCGTGCATTGATAAGAGTGTTGTTCGCAGTGAATACAGGGAATTCTTACGACCTCGATCTCTAAAATCATTATTTCGTAACCGCATAAGTACCAGTGGCAGCTCGGGAACACCTCTAACCTTAGTCCAAGATTTAGGTGCAATTATAAGGGAGGAAGCTTTTGTTTATAGGCAACTACGCTGGGCAGGTTATAAACATCGTGATCGCCGAGTCTGGATGCGCGGAGATATCGTCAGTGGTGATCGGCCGCGTAACGGAATTTATGGTTGCCGTGACTGGTGGTCCAATACGTTGATGTTATCTTCGTATCACATCTCATCGAACACCATTCGAAGCTATATCGATGCCTTAGCAGCTTTCGATCCCGTGTTGATACAAGCCTATCCATCCTCAATACACGCACTTGCGTCTTGGATGCTTTCGAATGGAGTTCAATATTCTGGCCCTTCGCTGCGTTCCATAGTGACCTCATCGGAAACACTCGAACCGTCTATGCAGGAATCTATTGAAAAGGCTTTTGGTTGTCGCGTGTTCGACTGGTATGGCCAAGCCGAACGTGTCACAGCAATCGGCACCTGCGAGTACGGAAGCCATCATGTGCTGACCGACTATGGAATGGTTGAGTTGCTTTCCGAAAACGATGATCTATATGAGCTTGTTGGTTCAAATTATAACAACCGCGCTATGCGGCTATTACATTATCGAACCGGAGACTTGGTACGAATCAGTCCAGACTCCTGTCCATGCGGCCGGGTGTTTCCGGTCGTTTCTAAAGTAATCGGACGACGCGACAAAATCATAACTTTGCCGGACGGGCGCAGGATTGGTCGCCTCGACCATGTATTCAAGGGCATGAACAACGTTGTTGAAGGACAAGTCGTGTACCGCGGCGAAAATAGATTCGTTCTGCGAGTTGTACCTAGCGCGCAATGGCTGGTAGCGGATGCAGAGCGTTTGGTGCATCAACTGAAGCAGCGCATAGAAGGTCTAACGGTGGAGGTCGAAACTGTTGCTGCGATCCCACGCGGCCCAAACGGAAAGTTTGAGTTCGTGTGTATTGAGGACAAAGCATGAACATTATGTTGATCGGACCTTCACTCGTCCAGCGGGGCGGTGTTGTTTCCGTACTTCACGGGTTGAAAGGTTTTTTGACAGCGCATGGGGTAAAGGTGTGCACTGTTGCTACAACATCCGAGGGACATCAGTGGAGGGGGGTCCTAGCATTCCTTCAGGCGTGGAGTTCGGTACTTGGTACTTGTCTCCTGCGCAAAGTTGATGTCGTCCATCTGCATATGGCGTCCCGAGGCAGTTGTCTGCGCAAATTGATTCTTGCTATGACTTGCTGGATCTTTCGTATGCCTTTTATTATTCATCTACACGGCGCCGAATACCGTTCCTTCCATGACCACGAGCTGGGACCAATTGGTCGGGTATTAGTTCGCTTTTTGTTCCGCCGTGCAACACGGGTCATCGCATTATCAATAGCTTGGAAAGAATGGCTGGAAATTGTAATGCGACTGAGACATGTCGTTGTTGTGTTTAATGGTGTACCGCCTATTTCAACAACATCCGACTACAACGAGAGACCGACCGTTCTTTTTCTAGGACGCCTTTGTGCACGCAAAGGTACGGACGAACTGATCGTTGCAATGCGCGAAGTTTCACGTCAAGTACCTGATGCCATACTTGAGCTGGGTGGCGATGGTGACATTGATTTCTATCGTCAACAGGCGATTGATCTACCAAATGTTCGCTTTTTGGGATGGATTGATGATGTGGGTCGGCAAGCGGCGTTGAACCGAGCCACAGTTTATTGCTTGCCCTCCTGGAATGAAGGTTTGCCAATGAGTGTGCTGGAAGCAATGAGTGCAGGTTTACCCGTGATAAGTACGCCTGTTGGCGGCATACCGGAAGCAGTCGCAGATGGAGTTACTGGATTACTGGTTCAGCCCGGAGATACAAAGGGTTTGGCAACTGCTATCTGCCGACTACTGCTTGATCCTGCAATGGCTACGGCCATGGGTAGTAAAGCAAAGGTTTGCCATCGAGATCGGTTCAGCACGGAATCGATGGGCCGTGGCTGTCTGGAGGTGTATGCATCATGCGTGAAGCGTTAGAACATCCGCTAAATGTTTCAGATCGCTTGTTAGCCGATGCGAGTCATCACCACTTCGCCGGTTACGACCCCTTCGACTCACTCAATAGTACACTGCTGCAAGCCACCCCCCTCTATCGAATTGAATGGGTACGCTTGGCATGGCTGCAGCTTGGCAAACGCTCACCGATCAATTTGCGCCCATTACTGCGGGTACCGAAGAAGCGCAATCCGAAAGGTGTCGGCTTGTTCATCTCAGGTTTGCTGCAGGACTATCGCCGCACTGGCGCGGCCGAGTATTTGCAACAGGCGTGCGAGCTGGCTTCGTGGTTGTTGACTCAGCGAAGCGACCCACAACAATGGTCTCACAGTTGCTGGGGTTACCACTTTGATTGGCAGGCCCGCGCGTTCTACGTTCCCGCGGGCAAGCCAAACATTATCACCACCTGTTATGTGGCCCGAGCGCTGCACGAGCTGGGAATGGTCACAGAAGACCTGTCCTTAATTGATGTTGCCCTCGACGCCGCGCGCTTTATTTCGAGAGAGCTGTATACCGAAGCAGGTGGCCGCAGTTTTTATGCGTACATTCCCGGAGAACAGGCTTTTGTACACAATGCCAGTCTGTGGGGCGCGGCCTGGTGTGCCTTTGCTGGGAAACAACTCGGTGACGAAGTACTGGTAACTCAAGCGCTGCGGGCTGCCCGTCAATCAGTCCAAGAACAGGGCGCTGACGGCTCTTGGGTCTATGGCGCCCGCCACCACCATCAGTTTATCGACGGTTTCCATACTGGCTACAACTTAGAAGCGCTGTGCCTGCTGCGCGAGGCAACAGCAGACGCCGAGTTCGATAGTTGCATTCGCAAAGGTTACGCCTACTACGTGAGGACTTTTTTCTCTGAAGACGGCACGGCCCGTTATTACAGCGACCGAGTGTACCCAATCGATATGCACAGTTTTGCCCAAGCCGTGTTCACGCTACTTAAGGTCGGAAGCACCACCGAGGACTTGCAGTTGTGCGATAAAGTGGTCCAGCGCGCTATCGACTTGCTGTATCTGCCCAATAAAGGCCAGTTTGTTTACCAGCAAACCCGCTGGCTAACCAATCGCATCAATTACACCCGCTGGACCCAGGCCTGGGCGTACTACTCGCTTGCTTTTTACAACCGATACCGTGCCGAGATTGATTATGCAAAGGATTGAAATATTGGGATGCCCCATGGATATTGCCTCCATGGATAACACTGTCGAAAAAATTCGCAGGGCGGTTACTTCCGGCCATTTTACCCAGCATGTGGTAGTGAATGTCGCCAAGCTTGTAAACATGCGTGACGACCCTCAGTTGAGCGAATCCGTTCGCTCTTGCGACATCATTAATATCGACGGTATGGGTGTGGTCTTGGGAGCCCGCTTTCTCGGGCACTCTGTGCCCGAAAGAGTCGCGGGTGTCGACCTATTTCATGAATTGCTGGAGATGAGCGCGGCTAATCAATTTTCTGTGTTCTTGTTGGGCGCCAAGGACGAAGTCGTTTCCACTGCTGCCAGCAAGGTGCAGGCGCTTTACCCAGGGCTGAAAGTCGCTGGGTATCACCACGGGTATTTCTGGGATGACGAAGCCTCACTGGTTGATAAAGTTCGTGCCTCTGGTGCGCAGTTGCTATTCGTCGCTATCACTTCACCGTTGAAAGAAAACTTTATCAACCGCTGGCGCGATCAGTTGGGTGTCACCTTCGTCATGGGGGTGGGCGGTACTTTCGATGTTGTCGCCGGGAAGGTAAAACGTGCACCGCAATGGATGCAGAAGTACGGACTGGAATGGCTTTACCGTGTAATCCAGGAGCCCGGCAGGATGTGGAAGCGTTACTTGACCACGAACAGTAAGTTCGCGTGGTTACTCGCCAAAGAAAAACTCAAACGATCTTAGTTGTTCTGGCCGCGATCTTGCTGGTCGAAAACTCAAACTCAGTTATCACACTCTTACTTTTCATTTGAAAGGAATCACTCCTTTGACCGGGAAAATTCTGGTGACCGGCGGTGCCGGTTACATCGGTTCGCACACCACACTCGCGTTGCTCGAAGCGGGATACAACGTAATAGTGTTAGATAATCTCTGTAATAGCTCGGTGGAGTCGCTTCATCGAGTAGGGATTATTTGTGACAAGTTACCTGAATTTATTCAAGGGGATATTCGCGACCATGCATTGCTGGCTGAGCTGTTTGCTTCGCAGCAGATCAGCGCGGTATTACATTTCGCCGGTTTGAAATCGGTAGGGGAAAGTGTCCGCGAACCACTTGATTATTATCAAAACAATGTCGCAGGCAGTGTCACCCTGTTTCAAGCAATGGCCCACGCCGGAGTTTTTAATTTGGTGTTCAGTTCTTCCGCCACGGTGTATGGCGAGCCGACACAGATGCCGATCCGGGAGGATTTCCCCACGGGCGTGCCGACCAATCCCTATGGTCGATCCAAACTGATGGTAGAGGAACTGTTGCAGGATCTGGTGAGATCAGATGTGCGGTGGAGCGTCGCCCTACTCCGCTATTTTAATCCGGTGGGTGCGCACCAAAGTGGGCTGATAGGCGAAGACCCCAATGGCGTCCCGAACAACCTCCTGCCCTATGTCAGCCAGGTGGCCATTGGTAAGCTCAAACAGTTATCAGTATTCGGTGCCGATTACCCGACGCAGGATGGTACCGGGGTGCGCGACTACATCCACGTACAGGATCTGGCCGACGGCCATTTGAGTGCGCTGAGGACAATCCTCCAAAAAACCGGAATAAATATCTGGAACCTGGGCACCGGTATCGGTTACAGCGTGCTAGAAATGATTCGGGGATTCGAGGAGGCCAGTGGTCGGCCCGTGCCTTACAAATTGGTTGAACGTCGCCCAGGCGATATTGCCGAGTGCTGGGCCGACCCTACCAAAGCCGCCAATGAATTGGACTGGAAGGCCAAGCGCGGGTTGCCGGAAATGATGGCCGATACTTGGCGTTGGCAAGCCGCTAACCCGCAAGGTTATGGTCAATAGCATCTTCCGCATGGCGTATTGATCAAGCGCGAACCATGACATCTACAGCGCACACCCAATAATTGTTAGAAACAGCGAGCTCGTTAGAAAACGTCAGGTCTGTTAGATATCCTACAAAGGTATTCTTGAGGCAGTAATCGCAAAATAAACATCACTGAGGGATGACCCAGAGGTCAACCCTCATCGAGTTCGAATCAATACTATCCTTAAAGTTACTGGACGCTCAGAGTTTTGGCCTTGCACGCTCGCATCTAGTTCACCGCCAATATCGACGATGCATCAAAAAGGAATCTACCATGACCAAGTTTCTTGCTTCCGCCCTAGTGCTTTCTTTAAGTGCCGCTGTTATGGCCGCTGAGCCTCCCGCAGCTTCATCCGCTCCAAGTACACCCGTAACACCCGCAGCAAACGCTCCTTTGAGTCTGTCCACCCCTCTCGTGGGCAGTCTGACCACAGGGGCTGCTCTCAGCATCGGCGCCGCTGTTATGGCCGGAGCCGCTGCACTGTCATCCAGTGGCGGCGGAAGCAATAATGACGGTGGCACCACTGGCACTACCGGTACCACCGGCACACGCTAAGCGCACCGTGAGATCGATAGCCTTCTACCACCCGGAACACTCCGAGTGGTTCCGTTCTGATGTGTTCCCTCCACAAGTGTCCTTAATCATGATTCGTAGTTTGTCGCTCGCTGTGCTTGCAGGTATGGCCCTGCAAGGCTGTATGTTCTCACCCGGTCAACACCTGGATACCAATCAGGTCGGCCGTGATGGGTCACCGGAAAGCAGTCGGATCGAGTTGATTCCGATAACGCCCAAGCTGATTGCCCAGAACGCGTCGGCAAAGGTGCAAGCCTCAGTGCCAACCGAGTTGCTGGCGTTCAAGCCCGACGCTTACCGAATTGGCGCCAATGATGTTTTGTACATCACTGTGTGGGACCATCCAGAGTTGACCGCGCCATCGGGACCACAACAGCAAATTGATGCGAACGGTCGCCTAGTACGCCCGGACGGCACCATGTTTTACCCCTATATCGGCAATATTCATGCTGCAGGTAAAACCATCGAAGAGCTACGCGGCATTATTGCTGATCGCCTTCAACAATTCGTCGACAGCCCACAGGTTGACTTGAGTGTTTTGCGCTTTGCCAGTCAAAAAGTCGTTATCTCCGGGGCTATTTTGAAAGCCGGTCAACTGCCCATCACTACTTCACCGCTCAGCGTCGTCGAAGCCATGGCTATCGCTAATGTCGATCCATTGAATGCCGACCTTGCCGGACTGACACTGACCCGGGATGGACATGAGTATCCACTGGACCTAGACTCACTTAACAGCAAAGGCTCGCTGTTGCATAACGTCTATTTGAAAGACGGCGATCAGTTGCACCTGCCCTACAACGACCGCAAGAAGATCTACGTCATGGGTGAGGTCAACCAGCCTCGGGCGCTCACGTACAAAATCAATCGGATGAATCTGGCGGATGCGGTCGGAACGGTCGGGGGACTGAACCAGACCACGTCCAATGGCAATGCCGTGTATGTAATTCGAGGCGCCGATAACCTTGAAACCGAGCCGGCCAAAGTCTTTCAGCTGGACGCCGAGTCGCCGATCGCTTTTGCTCTCGCCAGCCGCTTCGATCTGCAGCCCCAGGACATTGTCTACGTCGGCCCTGCAGGCGTGACCCGCTGGAACCGCTTGATCAGCCAGTTGCTGCCTTCAGCCGCTATCCTGGGTACCGGAGCAGCGGCCACAAACAATCTCAGTGAAGCCAGCAGTCGATAAGGTTTGAGCCGCTTTGAAAACTTTGCGTAACAGCTCATGCCTGCTGATGAGTTTACTGCTGTGTGGCTGTAATCCTTTGATGCAGGCGTCCCTGGATACCCTCAAAGCCTCCACATTGGCCGTCCAGTCGCTGGAAGTGACCGCGGCGCAAGTGGAGGCCGTGCCATATGCGCAGATCAAGGTCACCACGGACTCCAGCGAAGGTGTATTGGCGAAGCTTCGCCAGCAGGACGACCTGGAGTTTTGGGTCGCCTCCGGCAAGCAGGTGTTGTTGATGCGAGATGGCCTGGTCGTGCGCACGGTCGGCCTGGGCATCAATCTCGATGGCACGCGCTTCGACGGTGAGTCTCCATTCAAGCTGGGCTTGCAACGATTACCCGACGGTTACAGCAGTACCCGCTGGATTGATGTGTATCAGGGTCCGCGGGTCGGACTGGTTGTGAACAGTCGTTTCAGCCGACAAGACGTCGAAAACGTCATCATTCTGGACAAGGACTACGCGCTTCTACGCATAGACGAACGCGTCGATATACCCGAGCTGGGATTCAAGGCCACCAACCGTTTTTGGGTCAGGCCTGACGACGGATTGATCCTGCAGAGCGAACAACATCTCACGCCGGAACTGTTCTTGAAGATTGTGCAACTGCGCCCTGATCGGGAGACGGCTCGGTGAGATATTTGAAAACGCTGTCGGCTTGCCTGTGGCTTGCAAGTTCTGCGATGACTCAGGCCGCTGTCACGGTAAAGGGTGATGTAGTAAACGCCGGATCCTTCGCGTTCGTGCCAGGTGCACGCTTGCTCGATGCCATCAGCCACGCACGCCCTAACGCCGAAAGTTACTGGCTAGCCGCTGCCTGGCTGCATCAGCCACTGCTGGAGCAGCAAACCCGCCTTAAGGCCGGCGTGCTGTTCGATCTGAAATTGCTGCAACGTGGCGCCTTACTGGAAGGAAAAAGCAGCCTTGCGGCCCTGGCTGCGCGTCTGTTTGAAGAGGTCCGCCGACTACCCGTCACCGGCCGAAAAGTCGCGGTGCTCGACCCCGTGGCGCTGGAGGTCGCGTTCGCCCGTAATTACCCGCTCAATGACGGCGACCAGCTGATTTACCCTCTACGGCCAACTACGGTCACTGTCCTGGGCGCAGTGGAACAGCCCTGCACGCTGCCATATCTCGCCTTGCAGCCAGCCCATGAATATCTCAAAAGCTGTGTGCCGGTGAGCGACGCAGATGCCGATTACCTGTGGTTGATTCAGCCCGATGGCCACGTCAAGCGCTTCGGTAACGCCGCTTGGAACCGCGTAGATGGGGTATTTGCCGCCGCGGGCAGCACCATTCTAGTGCCCGTGCGCAACGATGATCCGGAACTGCCCACTCCTGACTTGAACGAGCAGCTTGCCCAGTTCCTCGCCACTCAACCGCTGTCCGAGGTGGCCCCTTGAAGTTACGTTTCGCCGCCGTAGTGTTGTTGCCCTACAGTCTGGCTCATGGCGAGCCGCGTTTTACCCAGAATGATTTCGGTGGCGTTGGTTTGCTACAAACGCCCACCGCACGGATGGCACCCGCCGGCGAATTCAGCCTGAACGCCAACCGGTCAGACCCTTATTCCCGCTATAGTATTTCGGTGCAGCCCCTTGATTGGCTGGAAGGAAGTTTTCGTTATACCGCTATCAGCAACCGTAAATACGGACCCGAGTCGTTCAGTGGCGACCAGAGCTATAAAGACAAGGCGGTCGACGTAAAAGCCCGCCTATGGCAAGAAAGCCATTGGCTGCCTGAGGTCGCACTCGGTTTTCGCGACGCTGGAGGCACCGGCCTGTTTTCCAGCGAATACTTTGTGGCGAACAAGCGTTACTACGACCTGGATTTCAGCCTGGGCATTGCTTGGGGCTACATCGGTAACCGCGGGGATTTCGAGAACCCGCTGGGGTACCTCGATGAGCACTTTGATAATCGCCCGATAAGCACGGGCGCGGGCGCAGGCGACGTCAATACCGATTCGTATTTCCGAGGCTCGCCCGCGTTGTTTGGCGGCGTGTCATATCAGACGCCCTGGTCGCCCTTGAGCTTGAAACTGGAGTTTGACGGTAACGACTATAAGCGCGAGCCATTGGACAATAGCCTGAAGCAGGACTCGCCCATAAACATCGGGGCTGTCTTCAAGCTGAGCGACTCTGTCGATTTGACCGCCGGTTGGGAGCGCGGCAATACCGCGTTGTTCGGTATCACTTTTCATACCAATTTCGCCAGCCGCAAAGCGCCAACCAAGCGCTATGACCCGGCTGTCGAAGCGCCTCCGGCACACGAACCCACTACGCCGCTCAATCAGGTTGACTGGGCGGGGGTTTCCAAACGACTGGAAAACAACGCGGGCTATAAGGTCGAACGCATTGCTCAGCGCGACTCCGAGCTGATCGTGTATGGCGAGCAGTCGCGATATTTCTACTCAGCTAAAGGTGTGGGCCGAGCCAGCCGGATTCTGGACAACAGTGCTAATGATGAAATCGACTGGTTCACGCTGGTTAACAAGCGTTATGACATGCCCGTGGAAGAAACCAGTGTGCCCCGAGAAACCTTCCGGGAAGTGGTGAAGAACCAACAAGACCTCAAAGATTTGCACCGCACCACCGAACTGAATCGGGCCACGCCGCACATTGAAAACACTTTGTACACCCAGCCACTCGCGCCTTTTACCTACGGTTTCGGCTTGGGATACAAACAAAACATTGGTGGACCTGACGGTTTGCTCTACCAGGTGACCGCTGATCTGGACGCCGAATACCGCTTTACCCGCAACACATGGGCAAGCGGGGTTATAAGCACGAATCTTCTGAACAACTTCGATAAGTACAAGTACGACGCAGCGAGTGACTTGCCGCGGGTGCGGACCGATTTGCGCAAGTACGTCATCACCTCTGATGTAACGATGCCGACGTTTCAGCTCAACCATGCCAAGCAACTGGATCAAGACTTGTTCGGCATGGTGTATGGCGGTTATCTGGAGTCAATGTTCGCAGGCGTCGGTGGTGAATTGCTGTATCGCCCTATGGGCGAGCGCTGGGCTGTGGGCGCTGACTTGAACTTTTTACGCCAGCGTGACTTTGACCAGGGTTTTGGCCTGCGCAACTATAATACTGTGACCGGTCACATCACCACCTATACCGAATTGCCGTTCGATTTGCAGGCGGCGGTCAGTGTTGGACGTTACCTGGCGCGCGACTGGGGCACCACGATCGATCTGTCGCATGAGTTCAGTAACGGCGTGAAATTCGGTGGCTGGGTCACCCGTACCACAGCATCGAAAGAAGAGTTCGGCGAGGGTAGCTTCGACAAAGGCATTTATATCTCGGTGCCTTTCGACGAACTGATGAGCGTTTCCACGATGCGGCGCGCCAATCTGGTCTGGGCTCCCCTGACCCGCGATGGTGGTGCGCGTCTGAACCGCCAGTATTCCCTGTACACCATGACCAATGGCCGTGACAGCGATGCGTTTTATAAAAACTTCGAGAAAATTACTGAATGAGCCAATTCTCACGGCGCGTCATACAGCTGCCCTTTTGGCTTCGCTTACTGTTTTTTATTGTCTTAAGCGCAATCCTGCTGACTGCCGGACTGCGCTCACAGCCAATTCCCGAAGCCTTTGTACAGGAAGACAAGTTACATCACTTAATTGGTTTTCTCGCACTGTCCTTTAGTTGCCGGCTCGCATTCCAGCGAGCCAAGTTGCACTGGATCGCCTTGGGCTGTTTTCTTACGGGAATCCTCATCGAATATGTACAAGAACTGATGCCACTTCGCACGGCATCAGTTTATGACGCACTGGCAAATGCCATCGGCGTGTTGATTGGCTTGATGATTGCGTGGCGCTGGATGCGTCATTAATCAAAAAAACAGTAAGAAGCAGTCGACGTAACATCCCGACTTCATAACTCGAAATCGTTGAACAGCGAGGAAAACATCTGTAGCTTCTTACACTTATAACAACTTCTACTGCCCCAAGCATAGCAAAAATTCGACTCCAACATCAAAACTAAAAAATCTAAATGGCTTGCAATACATAAATATTGCTAACACTCTACCGCATATAAAATAGGACTTTCATATGATCCGTAAATGTCTATTTCCCGCAGCTGGCTACGGCACCCGCTTTCTACCTGCCACAAAAGCCATGCCCAAGGAAATGCTGCCGGTTGTGAATAAACCGCTGATCCAATACGGGGTAGAAGAAGCTCGGAACGCGGGTCTTCAGCATATGGCGATCGTTACCGGTCGCGGCAAGCGGGCTTTGGAGGATCACTTCGATATCAGCTACGAGTTGGAGCATCAGATTCGCGGCAGCGAAAAGGAGAAGTTCCTGACAGGTACTCGTGAGCTAATGGAGACCTGCACTTTCTCTTACACCCGCCAGGTGGAGATGAAAGGGCTTGGGCACGCCATTCTCTCTGGTCGCCCATTGATTGGTGACGAACCGTTTGCAGTGGTACTGGCTGACGACCTGTGTTTGAACCTGGAAGGCGATGGTGTGCTGTCGCAAATGATCGCGCTCTATAAGCAGTTCCGCTGCTCGATCGTTGCCATCCAGGAAGTCCCCAACGACCAGACGCACAAGTATGGGATCATCGCAGGCGAACAGATCCGCGAAAACATTTACAGGGTCAACAGTATGGTTGAAAAGCCTAAACCGGAAGATGCGCCGTCCAACATGGCGATTATTGGCCGTTATATTCTGACGGCCGATATCTTCGACCTGATTTCCGATACCGAGCCGGGCAAAGGCGGGGAAATTCAGATTACCGATGCGCTGATGAAGCAGGCACAACAAGGCTGTGTACTGGCTTACAAATTCAAAGGTCACCGCTTTGACTGCGGTGGAGCAGAAGGTTATATCGACGCCACCAATTTCTGTTATGAGAACTTGTATAAGAAAGGCCTGTGAACGGGGTTTTTAGTTCTTGGGTGCCGCGTTTCTGAGCGGCCATAAACTTATAACGAGGCAGACCACTATGAACGCTTCCCGATCATCTATCGACGCAGCCTATAAATCCCTGGACCCTTTTTCACCCGACAATATGGCTCTGGGGCAGAAGTTCACCGAGGGCAATAGTGGATTGATAGCCTGGTTGCGGACCGACTCGAGAGCTCGCACCCGCGTTTCACCTCAACCAAGGTTGTTGGTTGAGCGCATCGGGCTATTTCCTTCCTCCGGAGACGTCCGATGCACAGTCGCCAACCCAATGGCCATACTGGAGCATCTCCGGTTGCTGTATGCCAGTAAGGCGCTGGACGCCGATGAGAGTGACGGTCTTAGGCTGACGTTTGCTGAATGGCGATTCAAGGTCTGCCTCTCCCCGGCTCAGTCCGAAATACTGCTGAACGTAGAGAGTCGCGGCGATGTGGTGCTGATGCAGTTGAAAACTGCGGAACTGCTGGCCCAGATTGATGAGAAAAGCGGTAGCGAGTCCTAGCCTCGTCGGCCCTCCACGACCCGCAACCCAGTGGGGTGCTAGAGCCTTGACGGCGCGCCGGTAGTGCGCCAATGTGGCTGCATAAACACCTTTTCAGCCCCCGACAAAGGTAAGCGCTCAATGAACCCCACATTCAAAGTCGCCGCTTGATCCCGGATGCTGTGCTTCCGATTTCTTTCTGGAGCCCGCTGCGATGATGCGACCCGATGCAAAAGTCGAAAAAGTCTATCTCTACACCTAACCCGTCGACTTCCGAAAGTCCATCGACGGCCTCGCTGCCCTGGTCGAGTTAGACATCAAGGTCGCCGTCTTCGACCCAGTGCTTTTTGTTTTCCTCAACAAGCCGCGCAACCGCGTGAAGATCTTGTACTGGGAGCGCAACGCTTTCTGCCTCTGGCTCAAGCGCCTGAAGTCCGAGCGTTTTAAAACATCGCCTGATGTGATTGATGAAGCGATTGTCCTGACCGTCCAGGAGCTGAACTGGATGCTCGACGGTTTTGACCTCTGGCGTAACCGTCCTCATCAGGTTTTGACGCCGCGTTTCGTGGCCTGATTCAGTATAATCTAGGGCATGAATTCCGTGCCCGAAAGCCTCCCTGACGATCTGCAACTTCTCAAGCAGATGCTTGCGAAGATAAGTCGCGGGTCGGTGTTCTTGAATAGGAAAACGCTCTGTTGCGTCAGCGCTTGTTCGGACGTAAGTCCGAGCAGACAGCTGATCCTGCTACGCCTCAGCTAGCCCTTTTCAATGAAGCAGAAAGCATCGCCGGCGTTGCCGACGAAGACACGGAGGAAGAGGTAGTCGCATCCGCCAAGCGCCGTGGCAAGCGCAAGCCGCTGCCCGCTGAGCGCGCCCCCCATATTGAATTCGGCGGGGTTTATAGATCTCTTACCGACAAAGTCACTGCTACAAAGTTCAAAACGCCCTCAGCCGTGTACTTTGGGATGTTCGCACTCAGGATGATGACGACAAGCCCCAACGCCAGTGCAGACAAGGGGATTTTGCGGATTTGCTTCTTCTCCAGTCTGAAAAGGAATACGCAGGCTGCGACTGAACCTACATATACATCGAGAAACGAGCCACGAGTGGCGACGAGCTTGTGCTCCAGTGCGAGCAATTTGTATTGACTTTGATTCCAGGCGGCTGTCGCAGTAGCTTCGTGCATCCGATCTGAACACCAGCGTTCGCCGAGCACTTTGCCCTCTGGAGAACGCGAGGTATCCCCCACGTAGAGCCGAACCACGCCTCCGGCCTTTTCAATTCGAGGATGCTGCTCTACACCGTTTGTAGGCTGTGTCCGACCTTCACGCTCGGCTTCCCAGACTTTGTTAATGAGTGTGACGATTCGGCGCTGGCTGCGATGGTTGAACTGGAGCTCTGGCGTTGCCCAGTTCTGCGGGACAAGACTTGGAAGATCGGCGTCCCCGTGCGCGTAAATGCGTTGTCGGTGGTCACCGAGCAGCCCAAGAGTCAAATCTCTCTCCCCCTGCTCTGCAAGCCTCATCAAGGCGTCCAGCATGCCCTTCATTGTCCTGCAACTCCTCGATAAGAATTATGGGGTGACGATCTTTGAGAATGGTTTGGAGCGTAGGTTTATTTCGGAGTAGCCACGCTGTCGCATCGAGGACGTAGTTGTGCGCAAGCGCGCCGGGGCCATAGGGCTAAATCACCAAAGGAAACAGTGGCATTGGTGTAAGGATGTTCGCAACCCTGGTCAAGTGGAGTGCAATTTCGCAGCTGTTCAGTTACATATCTCTTTCATACCGAAGATCCTAGAAAAAGATCCCCACAGGCCTCCGTGGGGATGGAGGTCACCAGTGATGAATCACGTTAGCCACAGTGAACCCACCTATGACGATGGCCACCAGTAAACTGAGTAACGGAATCAGGGAACTGTAGGGTTTCACTTGATCGGCCCAGCCGTGGGAGAAAATTAGGAGGGACAGGAAGAGGAACGAGAGATAGTCGAACATGGACGGTTTTTTGATTGGTCCCTATATTTATAGTCCTCGACGTCGACCAGACAAATTTTCTGTGCCGGAACTGAAAAAAACCCGAAAACCTGAAAACCGAAAAATCGGTGTCGGCGAAAGAGACGGCACTACGAGGAGCCCGACGGGGTTTGCTACAATTCAAAAAAATGATTCAAACCCTCAGAATTCTTGGATATGACCCGCCTTTGATGAAGGGGTAACTGCTAAATCTAGCGGAGTTGCTGAAAATGACCATGCCCAGCGAGCGAACCCGAAGCCTCGTTCAAACAGGTGAGTTCCTACGAGAGCTGTCCAGCGATCAGACCCTCCCAGAGTCTGTTCGCCAACAAGCAAAATGCCTCCTGCGGCATTACCCAGAACCGTGGGTAATATTTGCAATAGGTTCCTTAGAAGAACTGCTTCAAACGAAAGATCCGAGCGATCCAACGCGAGAATTCGCGCTAGTGGTCCACACCCCTCTCTTGAGCTCCAGTATTGACGGATAGGACCGGGAGGCGGAATGAGCCTTTGATAGAGACCATTGGCAACTCACGCTATACTAGCCGAACTCATCGCTTCCGGCAGAGAGTTTCAATCGAACATCGACAAACTTTATGCCTCCTCCTTACTTACAGACCTATCAGAGTTGTGGGGAGGGCTAACTGGAAACGGGCCGATAGACTCACTTCTGAAAGATCAAACGCCCGGCAAGCATGCTAACTGAGCGGGCCCCCTCATACGTTAGCAACTCTCTGACTCGCGCTCGTCCCAACAAGTCAAAACACGTACGTATTATGGGTGAGTTCACCGAAAAGCCACAGTGACCCTCCAATTTGGAATGGTGGCGAGGAGTAGAGTGTTTAGCAGCATATCCTCCCGAACCCATTTGATGCTTTAAGAAGTCTCATTTTCATCACCTAAAAGCTTTCCCCTTGCTCACGTTTCTTCTTCCGATACCGGATAAGCTCGTTAACGCTTTCAGGATCATGAGATTCGAGTTCCCAAAAGTCACATTGCCGCCAACTATCAAATGTTTGCTAAAGAAGGATGGTCACAACCTCCTGATAGGGCATGTGAGGATCAAATAACTCCTCCTGATCCAGGTCGTCATTCAGCCATTCGTTATTGCCTCCATCCGGAAAATTGCAATAACGCCGCCATCCTCTGTGCGTATCAACAGATCGAAGTACGCAATCAGCGCGAAACTCTGTCTCGCCCTCATCTGACCAAACTCCCTCCTCGATCATGGAGAAACGCTCTGCATCGCGATCCAGAAAAAAATGTCTGTCACAAAATCAATCGCCAAACGGATCCAGCGAATGCCTGAAGGACAACCTTTTCTAGGCAGCTCTCTCGCAAAATATGCTAGCCGAGTATTAGTGAATAAAATTCTTTCACGGTTTGTTAAGGCTGGCACCCTCGAGCGTGTAGTTCGTGGGATTTACATGCCACCCAAAGAAAGTCAGTACGTAGGCAGGATGTGTGCTAGCGCTCTGACTGTGATGAAACTTATGACCAAGGCAAATGGTGAGACGGTACAGATACACGGTGCTGAGGCCGTGCGTTCGATGGGATTGAGTACACAAATGCAAATGCTGCCCATCTGCCACACCACTGGGTCAACACGTCGAATTCGAATTGGAAACACCACCATTCGTTTACAGCACGCCTCAAACGATCGCCGTCAGTATGCGAAAAAGCAAGTTTGGAGTAGCTCTCACCGCTCTTCACTACCTAAGAAAAGAAGATATGTCGTTTGAGACAGCTTTACGTATTCAAAAGACGCTCACCAAGGACGAGTTCATGACGCTACAGGCGTGCAGGATGCCGAGCGGGATCAAGACTGCATTAGATCTTGTGACTATTTGAAGCCAGCGAGAAGCTCGCAACGCAGTAAAGTATATGGACATCCACGGCTCAGCCGTCCATATGAATAGCCTGTTCATACGTACAGGCTTGGAGAATGCCATAAGCCTTGTGTACTGGGCCTTCTAGGCTTTGTCAATGCATATGTCCATTTTGACTGCGATGAGCAGTATAGAGTCTCTACTCCCCTTCTAAGTAAAAATACACTATAGACAAATAGGCGAAAATCACTAAGTCAAATCCGCACATCCCGCCATTATCCCGGCAGGCTCCAGCTCTTTACCTTTTGCCACAGCTGCTTTCATAAAGCGACGTTGATTTGCGGATACCGAGGCGCTCAGTCGTTTAGCCTCGACAGTAAAAGCGGCGATCCTCAACGATTTGTCCAGCTGACCTTTCTTCATGAGCGAGACCTACCCTAGTAGTATTTCAAGCCGATTTTACGGTGCTTGAGTGTAGGTAACAAGGACACCCTAACTGGCTTTAGCGCTACTGGCTTCAACGATTTGCGGGAGCCTCGGAAAGCTTTGCTGCTGCTATATGATCAAAGTATTCGGAATACCTCTAGGCAATGGCGCTTCATCTAACAATTACAGTCTTAGATGGCAAGAAACAGGCCGTAGATTTTGACCGTAGAGGGTCAATCTAATGATTGTATAGCTATAATGTTCGATCAAATAACGAGTGCTGATAGCGTCCCCCAGGTACACATCGGCCTGGCCGAACGCGACAGCACCTATGGCTTCGAAGGCCGAGGCAAATAAGAGCAACTGTGCATTGGGATAAAACGTCTGAACGGCGTCGGGCTGCATGTAGTGGTAGAGCATCGCCACGCGCTTACCCGAAAGGTCAGCTTTCAGCGCCTGGCTTTCCCCTGCGCGCGTTACCAGCGCAGGTTGGTCATTGGCGTAAGAACGGGACAGTACCAACTCCGAGTCAGCCGCCTCATAGCCATTGGCCGACCCGACAAAATCTACCTCGCCGGCCTTGAGGGCATCGATTACCTCATCGCGGGTGTCGTACCGCTTCACGTCGATCGAGACATTCAGTGCCTGGGCGACCAGTGCCGCATAGTCTGCGGTAATGCCCTCCAATTCATCGTTGTTGCTGCTCAGGTCAAAGGGGGCGAAATCAGGGGCCGACACGCCCATCGACAGCGTGCGCCGCTCGCGCAGCCAGCGCCAGTCGGCCTCGTCCAACACTACAGAAGGGTTTGCAAAAGTGGAGTGACCCAGCAGTCTCAGGTCGCGGGGTGCTTCGATGGCCATCGCCGCCCAAGGCAACAGCCCCATCAGCAGGATGGCCGCGTGTTTCGCCAGCCGGGAGGTAATCATTTCAGATCAGATGATTGCGCTGGGCAAACTTGGACAGATGAACCACCGAGGACATGCGCAACTTCTCCTTGAGCCGCGTTTTGTAGGTACTGATGGTCTTATGGCTCAACAGCATGTCCTCGGCGATCTCCTTGTTACCCAGGCCCAGCGCCAGCTTTTGCAACACCGTCAATTCGCGGTCAGACAGCGCCGCCACCAACTCCTGCTCAGTGGACTGCAAATCGTCGCGACGCACCGAACTGGTGGGCAGGCTGGGGAAGCAACTGTAGCCAGACCTGATCGCCCTGATCGCCTTCTGCAGCTCATCAAGTTCACCTGTCTTGGCGACAAACCCCATCGCACCAGCGCGCATGCAACGAGTCGAAAAGAACACCGCCAGATAAGAGGTCAGCACCAGGATCCTGCAAGGCAGCTCCAGCGCCTTGATCCGGCTGATCACCTCCAACCCACCGAGCTTAGGCATCGCCAGGTCAAGAATGATTAGGTCAGGGCGGGTTTCGCGAGCAATCTGCATGGCGTCAGCGCCGTTACCCGCCTGGTAGATTTTGTCGAAGCCCTCCTGCTTCAGCAGATATTTGACGGTGGCGCGTATAAAAGGGTGGTCATCCACTATTAAAGCTTTGTTGCTCATAAGACTCCCCTGAGAAGATCAGTACGCTTACATATCACGCGAGACCCAACTACCTGTGAAAAGTAACAGTTCCGACAAACGGTGCTGATTACTCCCTACGACAACTCAGGCAGTAAAGGCCCCTCCTTTTGAAAAAAACAGTAAACACGTAAAGCCGCGCCTTGATTCCTGAGCAGGCGCAAGCGCGCAACCTTAACAACCGACTGTTTTTTCCAATGAAGGGATAATCTCGACTAAATGTAGGACTTTTCCTCGGCACAGCAAGGTTGAGTCATCGAACGTTACTCGGTGGTACTCGGGCTCCAGAAGGCCTGTACCACCAGCGTCGACCTGGAAATCCGCACCACCAGGGCGTCCAACTCGTCACCGTCGACCGACGTCACCGCCAGTGTGGCTTCGATTTCCACCTCCTCGGTGCCGAACGGACGCACGTCGACATCACTGGCAGGGTAGTTACAGCGCGCGAGTTCGGATTCCAGCAACGCCAATACCGCGGTTTGCTGGGTACGTCGGGCAATCACATACAGGATGTTGGTGACTTCCGCCGACACCACATCCAGCGGCTGGCGGTTGATGTTATTGACGATTGGCCGCAGCAAGGTATTGGCCGCCAGCACAAACAGCGTGCCCAGCAACGCTTCGAGCACCAGGTCGGCACCGGCACACGCCCCCACGGCCGCCGACGCCCACAGCGTGGCGGCGGTATTGAGGCCACGCACATTGCCTTCTTCGCGCATGATCACGCCGGCACCAAGAAAGCCGATGCCCGACACCACATACGCAACCACTCGCACCGCGCCTTCCGCCCCACCGAGTCGGTTGGCCATGTCGACAAAAATCGCTGCCCCCACCGCCACCAGCACATTGGTGCGCAGGCCCGCCGTGCGCTGCCGGTACTGGCGCTCGAAACCGATCAGGCCACCGAGGATAAACGCGGCGGTGAGGCTGACCAAGGTGTCGATCAGGGAGTTGAGGTTGATGTTGTTGATTGCTTGCATAGGAGAGCTTCCCTATTCATTGCCAGCCAAACTTACGGATGTAGTAGCCCTTCACCGCTTGGGTCAGCGCCATGTACGCCAGCAGGATCACCGGCAAAAACACAAAGTACAGCGACGGCAGCGCCTGTAATTTGAAGTAGTGCGCCAGCGGGCCCATTGGCAGGAAAATCCCCACGGCCATGATCACGCCCGTCATCACCATCAACGGCATCGCCGCACGGCTTTGCAGGAACGGGATTTTCGGGGTGCGAATCATGTGCACGATCAGCGTCTGGGTCAGCAGCCCCACCACAAACCAGCCCGACTGGAACAGCGTCTGATGGTCTGGTGTGTTGGCATCGAACACGTACCACATGAGTGCGAACGTGGTGATGTCAAAGATCGAACTGATAGGCCCGAAAAACAGCATGAAGCGCCCCACATCCCCCGGCTGCCAGCGTTGCGGCTTGGCCAGCATCTCGTCATCGACATGGTCGAACGGGATCGCGATCTGGGAAATGTCATACAGCAGGTTTTGCACGAGCAGGTGCATCGGCAGCATCGGCAGAAACGGGATAAACGCACTCGCCACCAGCACTGAGAACACGTTGCCGAAGTTGGAGCTGGCGGTCATTTTGATGTACTTGAGCATGTTGGCAAAAGTGCGGCGGCCCTCCAGCACGCCCTCCTCCAGTACCATCAGGCTCTTTTCCAACAGGATGATGTCGGCCGCTTCCTTGGCGATGTCCACCGCGCTGTCCACCGAAATACCGATGTCCGCCGTGCGCAGCGCCGGTGCATCGTTGATGCCGTCGCCCATGAAACCCACCACATGCCCGTTGGCCTTGAGCAGGCGCACAATGCGCTCCTTATGGCTGGGCGTCAGCTTGGCGAACACATTGGTGGTTTCCACGGCCCTGGCCAACTCAGCGTCGGTCATGTCTTCGATGTCGTTGCCCATCAACAGACCTTGTTGCTCCAATCCCACTTCGCGGCAGATTTTTGCAGTGACCAGTTCGTTATCACCGGTCAGTACTTTGACCGCAACACCGTGGGCTTTCAGGGCTTTCAGCGCAGGCGCGGTGCTTTCCTTGGGCGGGTCGAGGAAGGCCACATAGCCGATCAATGTCAGGTTGTTCTCATCTGCCAAGCTGTAGGTGTCGCGCCCAGGTTCCATCGGTTGCGCAGCCACGGCCACCACACGCAGGCCTTCTTCATTGAACGCTGCGGTCACTTGGCGAATGCGCGCCAACAGCTCATCGGTGAGTGCTTCGTTGGTGTCGCCGTGGCGCACGCTGTTGCACACCGAGAGGATCTCCTCCACGGCGCCCTTGCAGATCAGCAGGTGCGGCAAGCCCTGCTCGGCGACGACCACCGACATACGGCGGCGGTTGAAGTCGAATGGGATCTCGTCGACCTTATGGAAGGCGGTGCCGACTTTAAGCTCGCGATGCACCTCCACATGTTCCAGCACCGCCACGTCCAGCAGGTTCTTCAGGCCAGTCTGGTAGTAGCTGTTGAGGTAGGCCATTTCCAATACGTCGTCGGATTCTTCACCCCACACATCCACATGGCGCGCCAGGAAAATCTTGTCCTGGGTCAGGGTTCCGGTCTTGTCGGTGCACAGCACGTCCATCGCGCCGAAGTTCTGGATCGCGTCCAGGCGCTTGACGATGACCTTCTTGCGCGACAAAAACACCGCGCCCTTGGCCAGGGTGGACGTGACGATCATCGGCAGCATTTCCGGGGTCAGACCCACGGCAATCGACAGCGCGAACAGCAGCGCCTCGGTCCAGTCGCCCTTCGTGAAGCCGTTGATAAACAGCACCAACGGCGCCATCACAAACATAAAGCGGATCAGCAACCAACTGACTTTGTTCACCCCATGCTGGAACGAAGTGGTAGCGCGATCAGTGGCGGTCACGCGCTGGGCCAGGGCACCGAAGTAGGTGTTGTTGCCGGTGGTCAGGATCACCGCCGTCGCCGCACCGGACACCACGTTGGTGCCCATGAACAGGATGTTGTCCAGATCCAGAGGATTGCGGGTATTGGCGTCCTGATGCTGGGCAAACTTCTCCACCGGCATCGACTCACCGGTCATCGCCGCCTGGCTCACAAACAGGTCCTTGGCACTGAGCACGCGGCAATCGGCGGGAATCATGTCGCCGGCCGACAGCACGATCAGGTCGCCGGGCACCAACTGCTTGATCGGCAACTCGACGCGCTTGGCCTCATCACGACGCAGCACCGTGGCGGTGTTGCTGACCATGGCTTTCAAGGCATCGGCGGCCTTATTCGACTTGGCCTCCTGCCAGAAACGCAGCAGCGTCGAGAGCACCACCATGGAGAAAATCACCGTGGCGGCCTTCATGTCTTCGGTCAGCCAGGAGATCACCGCCAGCAAGGTCAGCAACAGGTTGAAGGGGTTTTTGTAGCAGTGCCACAGATGCACCCACCACGGCAGCGGCTGCTCGTGCTCGACTTCATTGAGGCCGTGTTGCACACGCAGGGCATCGGCTTCCTGGGTGTTCAAGCCCTCGGCATGGCTGCCCAACGTGCCGAGCAATTGCGCGGTGCTGCTGTTGGCTGCGGCCACCAGGGTTTGCGCCAGGGTCGGCGGCACTTCGCGGCTGACGCTGGCGTCGGTGACGGTTTCGAGCATGGCCAGGCGACGGAAGTGCCGGGCGATGTGCCGGGTCCGCAGGAAGCCGGCGAAGAACTCTTTCAACAGAGTGAGGTTCATGGTGTTACTCCTGCGCGAGGAAAAACCGTCGTGCAGGTACTGCCGCTGCGCACCACGCCTGTCAGACAGGCGCAGTCAGCTTGGCCCGCCCGCCGCAAAAGGCAGGCGCGTCCGTAGCATCCTGAGGTCACTCAGGTGCTGGTCAGCGTCGATGAAAGAGGATCGAGACAGCACCAGAACTGGCCGCTGTCGGGATGCCGCTTCTCGCTTTGATGGCGAGACAACGGCATCGGATAAATGCGCGTTACCTTGCCAAGCCTATGCCGGTTACCGAAACCGGCCGACTACTGTCACTCGAACAAGTACCCACTGAGGGTCTCCGCTATTGATGAAAACGCGCGAAGCTTACGCCCCGACTTCAGGAGAGTAAACCGTAGGAAAGTTTCCGCATGATGAATAAGAAGATTCTTCAGGATGGGTTCAGGTAGGCGTTTTCCTGAGCTCACTGAGGATCAAAATGTGGGAGGGCGCGATCCTGGGCAACCAATGCCAGATACTCATCAAGCTGCCCTTCGGCCAGAACCTTGACCTGGATCGACACATGGTTCACCTGGCGGCCCATCCTGATTCCCTCGCGGGTGCGCACCTCGACATAGCCGAGCTTCGGCCAGAAACGCTCGGCCTTGGAATTGCCAACAACCACTGTCAGCCGCAGCCACCGAGCGCCATTTTCGATCGCCCACGCTTGAAGATCCGCATGCACCTGCTGCGCCAGTCCAGTGCCATGAAAACGGGCATCTACCAGCAGCAGACCGATATGCCATACGCCATCTGCGAGCAAATCGGCCGCAATATTCACTACGGCGACCAGTTGCCCGTCCGCACCGCGATAACCCAACCAGTAGATCCGGCTGCAACGCCAGCCCGGCGGAAGCTGGTTCTGCAACGCTTCGTGCGCTTCGGTTGGCGTGGCAGGCTCGCCGTTAACCGCCATGAAGTAATCCGGCGCCCGCTCAAAAAAACGCTGGAGCTCAGCCTCATCGCCGGCCCCCAGTTCAACTATATAAACGTCCTTGATGGTGCAGTTGATATCCATATCGCTCGACTCTTCTCATTCATCCCGCGTCAGTACTTCCAACAACTCGATCTCAAAGCGCAGATTGCTGTTGGGCTTGATATGCGCGCCCATGGAGCGCTCGCCATAAGCCAGATGCGCCGGCACGTACAACGTACGCACACCACCCACCTGCATGCCCATCAAGCCCTGGTCCCAACCTTTGATGACACGACCGGTACCGATCACACACTGGAACGGCTTGCCCCGCTCCCAAGACGAATCGAACACCGTGCCATCTTCCAAGGTGCCTGTGTATTGAGTGGTGATCAGCGCGCCCTTGACGACGGCTTTGCCGGTGCCAGGGCGGGTGTCGGTGATCTGGAGTTCGTTGTTGCTCATGGGGGTTCTCATTGAAGGCGTAGAGGGTGGGTTTTTCCCAGAATTGGGTGGGATTGGCAAGTGCAAGAGAACCACTGAACGCCCGCATGTTCTGCGTGGGAACCATTTAGATCAGGGGTTAAACCCATGGACCAAATCGTCCCCGCCCGCCCCAGAACTGCAATTTTTCACCACCACCCCAGACCTCAGCTTCGAAAACGCCCTGACCCACGCCAGCAATGTGCTGCGTTGCGCCACCGTTGCAGCACAGAAGGCTGGTGATCAACGGGACGGTACTCACACACGCTGATGCTTTCCGCCATGCACCCGGCGGACATGGCCAGTGTGATGGTGGATCGGTCACTGGAGTGTATGCAGCCGCGCTAAAGGCACAATCGGCCTCCGTGGAGAGGGAGTTTGCTCCCTCTCCACAAAAAGCCTTTGCGCCAACGTACTCCGCGTCGTGCGGATTAGTTGCTTGGCTACAACCGTTCTCCCTTCAAGGACTTATTCCTCGGAGTGTGGTTTCAGCACAGCCGCTAAATCAGAGTTAGAGAACTTAACTACAACGCAGCAGGAACCATCCGACTTTTCTCCAAACATCTCATCGCCTTTTATAAACATCCAACCAACGTTGGTTGCATAACAATAAGAGGTCACCTCCATGAGCGAACCAACAAGCCCTGCCCGCGTCGCCGTCATTCAGTTCGATCCCCAGGTGGGCGTGCGCAATCGAAGTGAAAACCTACGCCAGAGCCTCGTGCTGGCCACCGAAGCAGCAAACGGCGGTGCCAATCTGATCGTACTGCCCGAGCTTTCCAACTGCGGGTACTTCTTCAGCAGTCGCCAAGACGCCTTTGATCATGCGGAGACGGTACCCAGCGGGCAGAGCATGCGGGAGTGGATAGATTTTGCCCGTCAGCACAACGTGTATCTGGTGGCCGGTCTTAGCGAGATCGACGGGATGCAGCTGTTCAACACAGCGGTATTGATAGGTCCCGGTGGGTTTATAGGCAAGTACCGCAAGGCCCATTTGTGGAACCTGGAAAAACTCTGGTTCACCCCCGGAGATACTGGATTTCCGGTATTCGAAACGCCGATTGGTCGCATCGGCCTGCTGATTTGCTGGGACATCTGGTTCCCTGAGGTACCGCGCATTCTCAGTCAGCAAGGTGCCGATATCATTTGCAGTCTGAACAACTGGGTGTGGACGCCACCACCTCTTTTCGATGACGCCGGAAAGTGCATGGCGTCGTATTTGACGATGACAGCAGCCCATGTGAACAACGTGTTTATCGCTGCCGCCAGCCGCATCGGTGAGGAGCGGGATGCGCGCTACCTTGGATGCTCGCTGATCGCAGGAACCAATGGCTGGCCGATCGGCGCAGTCGCATCGGCAAATCGTCAGGAGATTTTGTTCGCCGATATCGACATCACCAGCGCCCGCAGCGCACCGATCTGGAACAGTCTCAACGATCTGCAAAGAGACCGACGCCATGATCTTTACGATCAGATGCTCGGATATTCCAAACACTCTGCCCTACCTCGCTGAAAAGAGGGCATGCCATGGAAACCTTATTTGCCAAAAAAACCTTAACTGGCTCACGAGCCGATACTACGGTTCTCATCGTAGGCTTGATCGTCAGCTCGCTGGTGCTGTGGGTCGTATTCAGCCATCGAGGCTCCTGGCCGGGATACAGCGAGATGATTACAGGCTTCCCCCATCCGGCCGCCTGGTTGCGGTGGGTAGTGGGAGATATCAGCGAGGTTGCCTTCTATAAACATGAACTTGCATCACTTGGCCTGTTGAGCGGCGCTTACCTTGCATGGTGGGCGAGCAAGCGCGAAAAAGCCTGGCAGGGTTTTTCCATTTGCTATGGCAGCGGATTATGGCCTTGGCTGATAACAAGTTCTTTGATCGGGTTGCTGCTAAGCAACGTGCTGTGGGGTTGGAGCGTCACCGCCGAAACCTGGCAGCCAACATTTGCGGCGTTTGTTTCGTTGCCAGCCGCGATGGTGTTGATGTTTGGCGGGGGTTGGAAAGTCACACTCAATGGTGCGGTGCTGGGCGCGTTGCTGGTTACACCGGCGTGCCTACTGATCGTCAATTTCGTGTGCATTCCATTGGGATTGCCGGCAGTTATCGGTAATGTGCTTGGAATGGCGTCTGGAAGCGTTATCGCGTTTGCACTGTGTCGCCGGGTGCCCTCGTTGGTGCGTTCAGACTACATCGCCCCCACCAGGCCATCACCCACTCCACCGCAATCGTATGGCGTAATCTGGAGCCTGCGCCGAGTGTTGGCGGACTTTTCCGAAGCACCGTTTTTCGGGAATGAGCTAGCCAGCCTCGGGTTGTTAGCCGGGGTATTGCTCGCCTATGCACTCAACCCCATGAGTCCGGCCTATGGTTCAGGCTTGCTTCTACACTTGCTAGGTGCGCAGGCACTGACTTCTGCCATCGGGGTCGTGATCTGGCGACGCCAATGGATCAAGCGGGGTTGGTATCCAACCTATGTTCCGTTGGTATCTGTGGTACCCGCAGCCGTACTTACCCATGGTGGCAGTTGGATGGTGATTGGCTCTAGTGCAATGCTCGGCGCACTGATCGCACCACCATTGGCCTGTGCCATCGCATCTAAGTTGCCTGCTCACTTTCATCCGTACATCGGCAATGTGATGTCGATGGCATTGAGTACGTTGATGATTGTGCCGGTAGTGGGATGGTTGGGAACTTGACGGACGTGGGGGTCGATCGGTTGCCGAAATGCATGCGGCCGCATTAAGCAAGTACGCATCAAGCAATACCCTGTGGCGAGTGAGCGTACCCGCTTGCCATAGGGATAACAGCAACCCTTTAAAGCCATTGCCAACATCGACTCCTGAACCTCACCCCAAGCATCCTTGCACCTCGCATAGTGCCCCGCATACATCTGCGAACGCGCCTGCACAAAAGAGAAGTATCAGTCAGACGACTTCGCTTGCGCTCTAAAGTCACCTTTGCGTGATGCGCGTAACAAGGTCGCCCGTTTACGCGCATCACCATCAGGTCGAGCGTAGCTTCAACCCGTAAAGCGGCGTCCCTGCCACCTTATCGCCGGCCTTAAGCCAACGGCACGCGACGGTTAGTCAATGCCATGCGCCCTACAAAGAAGCTCAACGCCGCACCCAGCAACAGCATCGCCAGCGTGCTCCAGGCCGCGCGGGACAATTGCTTGGCCGCGACTTCACCTGCTTCACGGGCCTTCTGCTCAGCCTGCTGTTTCAGCTCGTCAACCTTCTGCATGGCTTGCTGATAAGCCTGGGCATAGTTGTCGACGATCTGTGTGGCTTCTTCCTTGCTCTTGCCGGTACGGGCAGCAACGATATTGACCAAGGCTTCTTTGTCAGCCGCGTTAAGCGCTGGCTCACCGGAGGCTTTCACGCGCTCAAACCACTGCTTCAGCGCATCGCCGGCCTGGGCAGGATCGGTCGCTGCGGTAGTCGCTGTCTGCTTGCCATCGGCGGCAGCCTGGTCGGTTTTCTGCTCGACATTGGCCGGGTCCAGCTCAGGCTTGCCGCTTTGCTTGAGCAAGGTGTCCAGTTCGCCTTGCAGGCTTTTCCAGTCCAGCTGGATGCCCTGCTCGTTCAGTTGCTGCTTGACGCTATCGCTGATGCCAGGCGCGGCGGCGGCAATCCCGCTACCGGCAGCAGACAAGCCTTTACCAACCACGTTACCGGCGGTGCCAACCACACTGGCGGCCAAGCCTGCCAACAGCCAGGTGGTAAGCAAGGTGGTGACGGTCCAGGTCAGCACGCCGTGCAGGCCGCCACGATCCGGGGCCGTGCGGCCGGCGACGAAGGCACCCACACCGATGGCAAGTAATGTGGAGACAAACAGCCAGATCCCGGCCCCCGTGCCGAAACCGCTCAGCGGGTTACCGGCTTGCATCGGGTTAACCGCACTGGCACCGATGGCAGTGCCCAACACACTGAGGACCAGGTAGGTCACCAGGGCAATTGCACTACCGGCGAGCACCGAGCTCCAGGACACACGAAACAACGAGCGATTGGTTTCATAGACAGTGGTCATACAGAGGTCCTTCACATGTTGTTGAGGCAAGGCGAAATGCCTTGATGGATGGAGTCTGGCGAAACGACATACGTTCAGTCATGGCCCAAATGCACCAGTGCGCCTGGTGCATTCGCACTCCCCCGTACTCAGTTTCTTTGCACTATCGTGAAGGCAGGATGTCGTACGTCCATGCGCCCCTACACCGGAGAAATCATGACCCAGGATGTACTTGCCAAAGAAACCAACCGCCGCCAACTGCAGCAGATTATCTCCGGGCTCTCCGATGGGATTATCCTCGCGGAAGTCGACCAGACCATCCTGTGGGCCAATGAAGCCGCGCTGACCATGCACGGTGTGGATGACGTGGAGGCACTGGGTGCGAACGCCCAGGCCTACGCCGAGCGTTTTACCCTGCGTTATCGCAATAACCATCCCGTACAGCCGGATAGTTACCCATTGGCCCGCGCGGCGGCAGGCGATGAATTCAGCGACGTGGTGGTGGAAGTCACGCCCATCGCCGAGCCGGACAAAACCTGGGTCCACCGCCTGCGCAGCCTTGTGATCACTGACTCCCACGGCGAGCCGGAGTTACTGGTGTTGATCCTCAGCGACGCCACCGAATGGGCCAGCGCCGAGCAGCGCTTCGAAAAAACCTTCAACGCCAACCCCGCGCCCGCGGTGATTTGCCGCTTGAGCGACCTGCGCTACATCAAGGTCAACCAGGGCTTTTTGGAGATGACCGGCCACAACCGCGACCAGGTCATCGGCAAGTCCGTGTATGAACTGGATGTGCTGGAGCAGGCAGAGCGCAAAGACCTGGCCATCCAGCGCTTGGGCGAAGGCGCGACCATCCCGCAGATGCAGGCCGAACTGAAACTGCCCGAAGGCGGCAGCAAACTGGTGATCGTCGCCGGCCAGCCGCTGGACATGAACGAAGAAGACTGCATGCTGTTTTCGTTCACCGACCTTGAGCCTCGACGCAAGGCCGAAGTGGCCCTGCGCCAAAGTGAAGAACGTTTCGCCAAGTCGTTCCGCCTTACGCCGGTGCCCACGTTGGTGTGTAACGCCGCTAACCGCCAGGTGGTGGACGTCAACGAAGCCTTTATGAACATCACTGGCTATATCAGCGAAGAACTGATCGGTAAGTCCATCGAAGACATCGACTTTATCGACAGCCCCCAGGCAGGCACACAGTTGTTCACCACCCTGGAAAAAGCCGGCAACCTGGATGGCCAGGACCTCAAGGTGCGCAAAAAGGGCAACGAAGTGATCGACTGCGTGGTTTCCGCCGACACCGTGATCATCCAGGACGTGCCCTGCTACCTGCTGGTGCTGATGAACATCACCGAACGCAAGCGCTCGGAACTGGAGTTGGTGGCGGCCATCGAGGAAGTGATGCAGGACGCCTCTTGGTTCAGCCAGACCCTGATCGAAAAGCTGGCTAACGCCAAGAGCGTCAACAGCCCCAACCTGCCTAACGTCAACTTCACCGACCTCACCGCCCGCGAGCGCGATGTGCTGGGCTTGATCTGTGAAGGACTGGCCGACAAAGAGATCGCCTCACGCCTGAAACTGGCGCCCAACACCGTGCGCAACCACGTGGCCACGGTGTACTCCAAATTGGGGGTGCACAGCCGCAGCGCGGCCATCGTTTGGGCCCGCGAACGCGGGCTGTTCGCGAGTGAACTGCGCCTGAAAAACAAGCCCTGACAGTGCAAATGCACTAGTGCAGCTAGTGCGAATTCAACTTATGGCGGGGCGGCGTAAGCAATAACCTTCAAGGCATCGAACTGGATGCCCTGAAGGAACACGCATGTTTACCCTCGCCCAACTGCGAAATTGCATCGAAGAAGGCCTGTCGCCACTGACCTGCGAGTTCACCCTGTGCCGGGATGCGTCCTTGACCCTCAAGGTCTACGACGCCGATACCGGCCGGGTTGATCTGGTGGTTACCGGGATCAGCACCAACCGGCTGCAGACCCCGATAGAAGTGGAAAAAATGGTGGAAGAACTGCGCTACGAACTGCAGTGCAACACCATGGGCAAGCTCACGCTGAATGACTTCCCTTCAACGACGAACCAATGAAATAGAACACACCGCCGGCCACGATAAACATCCCCAGCATGTAGAACATCGTGTGGGCCGGCAGGTTGGCCAGTACCAGCCCACACAACACCGGCCCCAGGGCTGCGCCGAGGTTGGACAGGTTCTGCGCGCCGTAGTACATGCCCCTCAAATGGTCCGGGGCAATCCGGTCGATAAACATGTATTCGGCCGGGAACACGATAATCTCCCCCACCGTGAACACCGCCATTGCCAGGACCCACCACACCACGCTGGTGGACAGCGCAAAGCCGATCAGCCCCAACATGAACATGCTCAAGCCGAAGATGAGCCACTGGCTCAAATGACGGTGTGATATGCGCCGGCCGATCACATATTGCAAAGCGATCACCATTACCGCGTTGGTGGTGAGCACGGCGCTGATCACGGTGTAAGTGTGTTGCGCTGTGGTGGTGATCACCAGGTACTGCGACAGGTAGGCCGTGAACTGGCCGAACACGACTGCACTGAGCACACCGCCCATCGTGAAGCACACCAGCCGACGGTCCTGCAGCAATACACGGCCAACGGCAAGAAACGACACCGGCTTTTGCGCCACGTCCACTGTGGTTAACGTGCGATCGCCCCAGCGCCAATACAGCAGGAAAAACCCCGCCCCCAGCAGCGCCGATAACATAAACGGCAGGCTGATATCCATCTTCGCCACCATCGCACCGAAAAACGGCCCGACCGCGTAGCCAATGTTGGTAAGGGTGTACTTGATGGAAAACACTTCGCTGCGCGCGTCTTCCGGCAGCAGGCTCGCAAAGCCGGCCTTCACCGCAATATCGATGACCGCGTACGCAAGGTTGATCAGGATCAGGCAGCTATAAAACGTCCAGATGTTCTGCGCCACCAGCGTACCAATAAACCCCAGCACAAACAGCACGCTCATCCAGAGCAATAACCGATAGCTGTTGATGCGGTCGACCAGAAAACCGCCATACACGCTGAGCAGCGAGCCGACAATCAACGAGCTGCCGATCACCAGGCCAACTTGCGTGATGTCGAGGGTGAAATGATGGGTGAGGTAGATCACCAAGTAGGGAAACGTAATCGCCTTGGCCAGCGTCAGCAGCAACGTGGCGCTCAGCAACAGGTTAACGGTGCGGGGGTAGTTTCTTATTGTGGCAAGCATCCTGCTCTCATTCTTTGAAGGTAACGCGACCATTGCGGTCGGCTACCTTAACGCAAGAACAAGGCAAAAAGGAGGGTCACTTCTTGACGGGTGTGATCTCCAGAATGGTGCCGTTGGTGGTCTTGAGCAGTACGTATTTATCGCCCACCCGCGCCCATTGGCTTTCGTCCTCGGGCTGCTTGAGACCGCGCTTTTTCCAGTCGCTCACGGCCGACTCCTTGCGCATCAGAATATCCGGCGCGCGATCGCCTTCTTTCAGGTCACGGGTGTTGATGTTGGAAGGTTGCACAGTTTCCTGAGGCGTATCACCGGCCTGTACCACAAAGCTGGCGGTGGACAGGCTGGCGGCGACCAACAGGCAGGCAGCTAGGGTTTTAGACTTCATGGGTGCTCCTTCAATTAATGACACGTACCCAGGTTCGGACCGCGAGGGTTCGCAATCATTCAGCAAAGAACGCGGCTTAAAGACATCTACCGACGACTTCACCGCCCCCATTGCCTCCATGAAATAAAACCTGTAATTTTTCATGAAATTTCTCGATATAAATTTCATGAACCAGCAAGAAGAACTCGACGCCCTGGCGATCCTGATCCACGACCTGCGCAAGCACAAGAAGCTGACCCTCGCCCAACTCGCGCAAAAGATCGAGCGTTCGGTAGGCTTTCTGTCACAGGTGGAACGCGGCCTGTCACGTCCGACCGTGGCGGACCTCACTGCCATCAGCCACGCCCTCGACGTGCCCACCACGTACTTCTACAGCCAGCCCAAACCCAAGGCCATTGACTGGATCACGCGCCCCAACGAGCGGCGCACGGTGTATTACGCCAATGGCATCACCGACATCCTGGTCTCCCCCAGCATGAACGGCGCGTTTTCGATGCTCGACAGCCTGCTTGCTCCCGGTGCCAACAGTGGTGAGCAGACCATGAGCGACCGCGCCGAGCAGGCCGGTTTTGTGCTGGAGGGTGAATTAACACTGTGGGTCGAAGGCGAGGCCGATTCGGTCACCCTCGGCCCTGGCGACAGCTTCCACCTCGCCAGCTTTGCCCATTGCCGCTACGCCAACTTGACTGACCTGCCCGCCCGCGTGTTGTGGGTTTACAACTAGGAGCTGCACCCGTGAAAAGCCATGCCGCCACGTTACTGGCCGAAGTACGGACCTTTCGCCAGAACCACACCGACGTGCGCTACGTCGACCTGATCGCCCTGGACATCCCCGGGCATTTCTACGGCAAGCGTTATCCCATAGAAATGCTGGAAAAGGTCGCCTCCGGCAGCCCGCTGAAGTTGCCACAGAACGCGGTGCTGCTGGGCGCCCAGGGCGGGTTGTTCAAGATCGGCGATTACTGCTTCAACGACGGCGACCCAGACGCCAACCGCCGCCTGGTGCCGGGCACGCTCAAGCCGGTGAACTGGGAATCGCAGCCCTTGGGCCAGATGTTGATCACCTCGGACGGTACCGACGCGCCGATCGAGTTCGAACCTCGCGAAGTCTTGGCCAAGGTGTTGGAACGCCTGCACCACAAAGGTATTCACCCGGTGGTGGCCTTCGAGCTGGAGTTCTATCTATTCGACAAGAAACTCGACAACGGCCTGCCGCAATTTGCCCGTGACCCACTGAGCGATGACGCCGACGACCAGCCCAACCTGCATATCGAACGGCTGTCACGCTTCAACGATGTACTCGACGATATGGCCCAGACCGCCAAGGACCAGGGCATCGACATCACGGTGATCACCGCCGAACTCGGCCCCGGTCAGTTCGAGATCAACTTCGGCCACCTCGACGACGGCCTGCGCGCCGCCGACTGGGCCGCCCTGTTCTGTCGCAGCACCCGGGGCGTGGCACTCAAACACGGCTACCGCGCCAGTTTCATGGCCAAGCCCTACCTGCAATTTCCCGGCAGCGGCATGCACGTGCATGTCAGCCTCTACGACGGCGCGGGCAACAACCTGCTGGCGGCGCATCAGCAACAACCGCTGCGCCATGCGGTGGCCGGCTGCCTGGAATTACTGCCCCACTGCATGCCGATCTTCTCGCCCAACCACAACGCTTTCCGCCGCCTGGGCGGCACGGTCAACGCTGCCACCCGCGCCTGCTGGGGGTTTGAGGACCGCGACGCGTGCGTGCGCATCCCTGAGTCTGACCCACGCAACCTGCGCATCGAACATCGCCTGGCCAGCGCCGACGCCAACCCGTATTTGGTGCTGGCGGCGATCCTCGTCGGTTTGGAACATGGCCTGGAAGCCAAACAGGAGCCCATCGCGCCACTGAACGAGGACCGCGCCAGCGGCACCGACTTCCCAGTGGAAATGCTTGATGCCGTGCGCGCCATGCAGCATCAGCCAGTATTGCGCGATAAGCTGGGCGCCGAATTTGTCGACGTGTACTGCGAGAACAAACGCCAGGATCACCTGGCCTTCCAGCAAGAGATCCACGCGCGGGAATACCGCTGGTTTCTCTGACTCAACCGCCATGGAATCACCGATGACCGACCAAAGCGCCCCGGCCCTCAAGGAAATCTTCAACGTCGAACGCCTGCAACACATCGCCACTGAAATGACGGCGGTGTATCCCGCGTTCGACGCCAAAGGTTTCCTCAAACACGCCACCGCCGGGCTGGACGAGTTGTCGGTGATGCAGCGCATGGCACGGGTCAGCGAAAGCCTGCACACGGTGATCCCCCTGGATTACCCCAAAAGCCTCAAGCTGCTTTACGCCCTGGCGCCACGCCTGAACAGTGGATTTGTCAGCCTGTTTCTACCGCACTACGTGGCAAGTTACGGCCTGGCTGACTTCGAGCGCTCCATGGCGGCGCTCAAGTACTTCACCACCTTTGGCTCGGCCGAGTTCGCGATAAGACACTTCTTGCTGCACGACTTCGAACGCTCCCTGGCAGTGATGCAGGCGTGGTCCCTGGATGACAACGACCACGTACGCCGCCTGGCCAGCGAAGGCTCGCGGCCCCGTTTGCCATGGTCGTTTCGCCTGACCGAAGTGCAGGCCAACCCAGCGTTATGCGCCTCGATCCTCGACAACCTAAAGGCCGATCCGAGCCTCTACGTGCGCAAGTCCGTGGCCAATCACCTCAACGACATCACCAAGGACCATCCGGAATGGGTGCTCAGCCTGATCGAAGGCTGGAACCTGGATAACCCGCACACTGCCTGGATTGCACGTCATGCGCTGCGCAGCCTGATCAAACAGGGCAACACCCGTGCGCTGACCATCATGGGCGCCGGCGCCAGGGCCGAGGTGACGCTCCATAACTTGAGCGTGACGCCGGCGGTGATCAATCTGGGCGAGCGGATTAACCTGTCGTTCAGCCTGGAATCCACCGCGGCCAGTGCGCAAAAACTGGTGGTGGATTACGCCATCGACTATGTAAAAAGCGCCGGGCATAGCGCGAGCAAGGTGTTCAAGCTCAAGGCGTTTACGCTGGGCGCGGGAGAACGACACAGCCTGCGCCGCGAGCAACATATTCGTGAACTGACTACACGCAAGCACTATCCCGGTCGGCATAGGGTGCATGTCATGGTGAATGGAGAAAGGCTCGGCAGCGCTGAATTCGAATTGCGCGATTAACCCGATGTTTAGCCAACACCGCCGATCAATGTGGGAAGGGGCTTGCCCCCGATAGCGGTGTGTCAGCCAGCCCATCTGGCGACCGGCCCACCGCTACCGAGAGCAAGCCCACTCCCACAGTTTTGCTTCGGTTTCTTCAGGTCGACTCGCCGAGCAACAGTGGCTGCTCCCGCGCGCACAACTCCACCACGTAATCCCACAACACCCGCAGCCGCACCGACTTGTGCAGTTCCCTGCGCGAGCTGATCCAGTAGCTGCGCTGGATCCCCTCCCCCGGCAGCAACGCCACCAACTCCGGATCGCCGGCAGCCATGAAGCACGGCAACACCGCAATGCCCAATCCGGAGCGCGCAGCCTGGTGTTGTGCGATCACGCTGGTGCTGTGAAACACCACTTTGGGGTTACGGCAGAAGCTGCTGAGGAATTTCAGCTCCTGGCTGAACAACAGGTCGTCGACGTAATCGATCCAGGAATGGGCAGCGAGGTCTTCGCGTTTTTCGATGGCAGGGTTGCGGTCCAGGTAAGCGCGGCTGGCGTAAAGGGCCAGGCGGTAATCGGTGAGTTTGCGGGTGACCAGTTGGTCGACGCTGGGGCGTTCGAGGTGGATGCTGATTTCCGCTTCGCGATTGAGGATGCTGACAAAGCGCGGCACCGCCACCAGTTCCACTTCCAATCCCGGATAACGTTCAAACAGCCCGCCCATGCGACTGGCGAGAAACATCACGCCCAGGCCTTCAGCCACGCCGAGGCGGATCTTGCCCAGCGGCGCGGCGGAATGCGTGAGTTCGTCTTCGGCCAGCAGCGCAACGTTTTCCATGGCTTCAGCGTGTTTGAGCAGGGCCTCGCCGGAAGGCGTCAGTTCGTAGCCTTGGGCGTGCTGCACGAACAGCGCGGTGCCGAGGCTTTTTTCGATGGCCTCGATATGCCTGGCCACGGTGGCGTGGGTGGTTTTCAGGCGCTGCGCGGCAGTAAGCAGACGACCACTGCGCTGGAGCTCAAGAAAGAACCGTAGGTCATTCCAGTCGAACATATCGCCTCCATTCAATCAGCCAGGGCAACGCTGTTTAAAAACGCACAGCAGCTGGGTAAAAACTAACATTTTTAAGACGAAAACTAACAACTAGGATGGAACCAATAAGAAAAACAAGCGAGGCCTCAGATGCCCATTGCAGCTGCACAATACGATTACGTGGTAGTAGGTGCCGGCCCCGCAGGCTGCCTGCTGGCCAATCGACTGTCCGCCAACCCTGCCCACCGCGTGCTCCTGCTCGAAGCCGGTGGTCGCGACAATTACCCCTGGATCCACATCCCCGTCGGCTACCTTTTCTGCATCGGCAACCCACGCACCGACTGGTGCTTCAAGACCGAAGCCCAGGAAGGCCTGCAAGGCCGTGCCCTGAGTTACCCGCGCGGCAAGGTGCTGGGCGGCTGCTCGTCCATCAACGGCATGATCTACATGCGCGGCCAGGCCCAGGATTACGACGGCTGGGCGGCGCAAGGTAACCCGGGCTGGGCCTGGAAAGATGTGCTGCCACTGTTCAAGCAGAGCGAAAACCACTTTGCCGGTGGCTCGGAATTCCACAGCGACGGCGGTGAATGGCGGGTCGAGCAGCAGCGCCTGTCGTGGCCGATCCTGGATGCATTTCGTGAGGCGGCGGCGCAAAGCGGCATCGCCGCTATCAATGACTTCAACCAGGGCGATAACGAAGGCTGCGGTTACTTCCAGGTCAACCAGAAAGCCGGCGTGCGCTGGAACGCGGCCAAGGCGTTTCTCAAGCCTATCCGCCAACGTCCCAACCTCACCGTGCTGACAGAAGTCGAAGTCGACCGCGTGGTCCTGGAAAACGGTCGCGCCTCAGCGGTGGTCGGGCGTCAAAACGGTCAGCAGATGAGTTGGAAAGCGTGCAAGGAGATCGTGCTGTGCGCCGGTTCCGTGGGCTCGCCAGGCATTCTGCAACGTTCAGGCATCGGCCCATCCAACGTACTCAAGCCTCTGGGCATTGATGTGCTGCATGAACTGCCTGGCGTTGGCGGCAACTTGCAGGATCACCTGCAACTGCGGCTGATCTACAAGCTGGAAAAAGCCCGCACCCTGAACCAGATCGCCGGCACCGTGTGGGGCAAAATGGGCATGGGACTGCGCTACCTGTACGACCGCAGCGGCCCGCTGTCGATGGCGCCCAGTCAGCTCGGCGCGTTTGCCCGCTCCGGCCCGGAACAAACCTCGGCCAACCTCGAATACCACGTGCAGCCGCTATCCCTGGAGCGCTTCGGCGAGCCGCTTCACGCGTTCCCGGCATTCACCGCCTCGGTGTGTGATCTGCGTCCGCAAAGCCGTGGCCGTATTGATATCCGCTCGGCAAACCCGGCGGATGCGCCGCTGATACAACCCAACTACCTCAGCCATCCGCAAGACTTGCGCGTGGCCGCCGACGCGATTCGCCTGACCCGACGCATCGTCGCTGCCCCCGCCCTGAGCCAGTTCAAGCCGGTGGAGTATCTGCCCGGTGACTCGCTGCAAACCGAAGAGGAACTGCACGAAGCCGCCGCCCGTATCGGCACCACCATTTTCCACCCGGTGGGCACTTGCCGCATGGGCAGCGACAAAGACGCCGTGGTCGATGCGCAACTGCGGGTGCATGGCGTGCCCGGCCTGCGCATCGCCGATGCCTCGATCATGCCGCGCATTACGTCCGGCAATACCTGTTCACCGACGCTGATGATCGCGGAAAAGGCCGCGCAGCTGATCCTTTCGCCGAACACAAGGAGTCTCGCCCCGGAGAAAGAACTGGTTCATGCAATCTGAATAGCGGCGCCAAACCTGGCGCCGACAGTGGAACAACAATAAATAATCACTGTGAGGGCTACCCGATGTCAGAACACGCTCAAACCCTGGGCTCGACGAGAGACGCGAGCGCCAGCAACGACTCCAAGAAGGTCATCTTCGCCTCGTCCCTTGGGACGGTGTTCGAGTGGTATGACTTTTTCCTCTACGGCGCGCTGGCGGCCGTGATCAGCAAGCAGTTCTTTGCCGGGGTCAACGACACCACGGCATTTATCTTTGCCTTGATGGCCTTTGCAGCCGGCTTTGTGGTGCGCCCGTTCGGCGCGCTGGTGTTCGGCCGTCTGGGCGATATGATCGGGCGCAAGTACACGTTCCTGGTGACTATCATCCTGATGGGTGTCGCCACCTTCTGCGTCGGTTTGCTGCCGACCTACGCCAGCATCGGCATTGCGGCGCCGATCATTCTCATCGTGCTGCGCATGCTGCAAGGCCTGGCGTTGGGCGGTGAATACGGCGGCGCGGCGACCTATGTGGCCGAGCATGCACCCGCCGGCAAACGTGGCTTCCATACCAGTTGGATTCAGTCCACCGCTACCCTCGGCCTGCTGCTGTCGCTGCTGGTGGTGCTGGCCTGCCGCTACTTCACCGGCGACCAGTTCGAAGTGTGGGGCTGGCGCATTCCGTTCCTGTTTTCCATCGTACTGCTGGGCATTTCCACCTGGATCCGCATGAGCCTGCACGAGTCGCCGGCCTTCCTGAAGATGAAAGAGGAAGGCAAGGCCAGCAAGGCGCCGATCCGCGAGTCCTTCGGCAAATGGGAAAACCTCAAGGTCGTGCTGATTGCGCTGTTCAGCATTAACGGCGGGCAAGCGGTGACCTTCTACGCGGCGCAGTTTTACGTGCTGTTCTTCCTCACCCAATTCCTGAAGATGGACCCTGCATTGGCCAACATGCTGCTGATCATCAGCGTGGTGATCGGCGCGCCGTTCTTTATCTTCTTTGGCTGGCTGTCGGACAAAGTCGGGCGCAAGCCGGTGCTGATGCTCGGCCTGCTGCTGGCTACCTTGCTGTACTTCCCGATCTTCAAGAGCCTGGCGCACTACACCAACCCGGCGATGGACCAGGCCAGCACCCAGGCCCCGATCACCGTACTGGCCGACCCAGCCACCTGTACCTTCCAGTTCGACCCCGTGGGCAAGGCAAAATTTGACAGCCCGTGCGACAAGGTCAAGACCTTCCTGGTCAAGCAAGGCCTGCCCTACAGCAGCGCCGCCGCCCCCGCCGGCAGCCCGGTGCAGGTGAGCGTGGGCGACGTGCGTATCGACGGTTTTGACGAAAAAGCCCTGCGTGGCGCCGTGACCCTGGCCGGTTACCCGACTTCGGCGGATGTGGCTCAGGTCAACAAAGTCATGGTGGTGGTACTGATCGTTGCGCTGATCCTGATCGCGGCCATGTGCTACGGCCCGCTGGCGGCCCTGATGGTGGAACTGTTCCCGACGCGTATCCGCTACACCTCGATGTCACTGCCATACCACATCGGTAACGGCTGGTTTGGCGGGTTCCTGCCGACCGTGTCGTTTGCGCTGGTGGTGTACACAGGGGATATTTTCTACGGCTTGTGGTACCCGGTGGTGATTACCGGGGTGAGCCTGATTGTCGGGCTGTTCTTCCTCAAAGAAACGCGGCATGTGGATATCGATAACAACTGATCTACAGAACGGCGACAGTCCCCTGTGGGAGGGGGACTTGCTCCCGATAGCAGTGGTTCCGTCACCGTTGCAGTGACTGATAGACCACAATCGGGAGCAACCCCCCTCGCACATTGGCTTCGCAGTGCTCACATAATTTGCTGTATATCCATCCAGATAAAGGTTGATCAAATCCCTTCTTTTGCCCATTCTGCTCCCCATTCATCTGTGTAACGAATGGGCTGACCATGCGGCTGTACCTCTGTGAAAAACCCTCCCAGGCCAAGGACATCGCGGCCGTGCTCGGCGCCAGTCGCCGGGGCGACGGCTGCTGGCTGGGCAATGGGGTTACCGTCACCTGGTGCATCGGCCATCTGCTGGAAACCGCTCCGCCCGATGCCTATGACGCCAAGTACAAGCGCTGGGTACTGGCCGACCTGCCAATCGTCCCGGAAAAATGGAAAATGCTGGTCAAGCCCAAGACCGCCAGCCAGTTCAAGGCGGTCAAGCGCCTGCTGGGGGAAGCGCAGGAGTTGGTGATTGCCACCGACGCCGACCGCGAGGGCGAGATGATCGCCCGGGAGCTGGTGGAACACTGTCGTTATCGCGGGCCGATCCAGCGTTTGTGGCTGTCGGCACTGGATGACGCCTCCATTCGCAAAGCCCTGGCGGCGCTCAAGCCGGGTGCAGAGACGTTCAGCCTGTATCACTCGGCCCTGGGCCGCTCCCGCGCCGACTGGCTGATCGGTATGAACATGAGTCGCCTGTTTACGCTCCTTGGGCGTCAGTCCGGTTATCAAGGTGTGCTGCCGGTGGGTCGGGTGCAAACCCCGACTTTGCGTCTGGTGGTGGACCGCGATCGCAGCATCGCCGATTTCGTCCCCGTGGCTTACTGGGCCATCGATGTGGACCTGCGCCACGAACGCATGACCTTCACCGCCCAATGGCGGGCTGCCGAAGATGCCTGCGACGACCAAGGCCGCTGCCTGAACCCGCAACTTGCCCGAGAAGCCGCCGATGCCATGACCCGCGCCTCCAGCGCACGCCTGGTAAAACTGCGAACCGAACGCATGCGCGAAGTGGCGCCCCTGCCCTTCGACCTGGGCACCTTGCAGGAGATCTGCTCCAAGAAGCTCGGCCTCGGCGCCCAGGAAACCCTGGACATCGCCCAATCCCTCTACGAAACCCACAAAGTCATCACCTACCCGCGCAGTGACTGCGGCTACCTGCCGGTGAGCCAACACAGCGACGCACCAAAGATTCTCGCCGCACTGGGCCGTGCCGATACGGCAGTCAACGAGCTGATGCCCCATATCGACCCCCAACGCCGCTCGCGGGCCTGGAACGACGCCAAGGTCAGCGCTCACCACGGCATCATCCCCACGGGCGCTGGCAAGGACGTCGGGCAACTCACCGGTAAACATCGCGCGGTGTACACGCTGATTCGTGCGCGCTACCTGGCGCAGTTCCTGCCCAACCACGAATACGATCGCACCCAGGCGGATTTCGACTGCGCAGGTTTTGCATTGCGCGCGGTCGGCAAAGTCGTGATAGAGCCTGGCTGGAAGCGCGCCCTGCCCGAAGCGTTGGCGCCGACCAGAGGCCGTGAGACACCTGCGCCACAGGCCTTACCGACGCTGACACAGGGCCAGGACTACGCAGTGGACAAGGTCAACCTCAAGGATTTGTGGACTCAGCCGCCCAAACCCTTTACCGAAGGCGACCTGATCAAGGCAATGAAAAACGTCGCCAAACTGGTGGAAGACCCGCTCCTCAAGCAAAAACTCAAGGACACCACTGGTATCGGCACTGAAGCGACCCGCGCCGGGATTATCCAGGGTTTGCTTGATCGAGGTTACCTGGTGAAGAACGGCAAGGCGCTGTCGGCTACCCCGGCGGCGTTCAGCCTGATCGACGCAGTGCCCCGCGCCATCGCCGACCCCGGCACCACCGCAATCTGGGAACAAGCGCTGGACATGGTGCAAAGCGGCGAAATGAGCCTGGAAGAGTTCGTCGCCAAGCAGGCGGCCTGGATGAGCAAACAAGTGGCGCGATGCAATGGTATGCGCATGACCATCACTGGTCCGGCGAGCCCCGCAGGTCGAGGCACAGCCCCGTGGAAAAAGAAACACAAGAGCGCCCCCCGCAAGACCGCTACCGGACCAAAGCGCGCCAAAAAGCCGACAACTGCGGGGTAAACCGCAAAAAAATCCGGCGAATGACGTTTTTCGACGGGTTTAACGCCGCTTTGGACCTTGCTCCCGCGCAGGCCGTCTAGGATTCTTTAGGGCACCTTGACTACCTGATAACAACACCGGAGTGGCCGCCATGAAAACTGTCGCAGAAGTACTCAAAGCCAAGGATCTTAAAAACCAGGACGTCCACACCATCCAATGGGACCACACCGTGTTTGAAGCGCTGGTGCGGATGTCGGAGAAAAACGTCGGGGCCTTGCCGGTCGTCAAGGAAGGCGTGGTGGTGGGGATCATCAGCGAGCGCGATTACGCACGTAAGCTCATTCTCAAAGGTCTATCGTCGGTAACGACGCGGGTCGATGAAGTTATGAGTTCGCCGGTGATATGCGTCGACCCTCACAAAAAGGTCGATGAGTGCATGAATATCATGACCGACAGTCACCTTCGCCACCTACCTGTGGTCGAAGAAGGTCAGCTGTTGGGCCTGTTGTCCATCGGCGATCTGGTGAAGGAAGCCATTGCCGACCAGGCAGACCTGATTAAACAGCTGGAGCAGTACATCCGCGGCGAATAGGGAGACCCCATGCTCGACAGCCAGGAACACCAGGAAGACCACCTCGACATCCTGCACCGGGCCATGGCCGAACGGCGCTTTCTGGTGCTGACCGGTGCAGGGATCAGTACGTCGTCGGGAATTCCCGATTACCGCGACAGCGAGGGCGTGCGCCGAGGCAAGGCACCGATGATGTACCAGGAATTCCTGGCCACGCCACAGGCTCGTCGCCGTTACTGGGCACGCGCGATGTTGGGGTGGCCAAGGGTACGCATTGCCACGCCGAACAAAGCGCACATGGCGCTGGCGACGCTGCAGCAACGCCAGCGCATCAGCGGGCTGATCACGCAAAACGTCGACACGCTGCATGACCAAGCCGGTAGTCACGACGTGATCGAACTGCATGGCAGCCTGCACAGGGTGCTATGCCTTGACTGTCAGCAGCGCAGTGATCGCAACGTCATCCAACGGTTGATGGAAGCCGAGAACCCCTATCTGGCGGGCGTTGATGCCGTTCAAGCGCCGGATGGCGATACCCTCCTCGACCCTGCGTTTGAAGAGCGCTTCCAAGTTCCCCGATGCCCCTATTGCCACGGTCAACGACTGAAGCCGGACGTAGTGTTTTTCGGTGAAAACGTCGCCACGGCGACGGCCGCCGCAGCGATGGCTGCGGTGGAACATGCCGAGGGGTTGCTGGTAGTGGGATCGTCGCTGATGGCCTATTCGGCATTTCGTCTGTGCAAGGCAATGGTCGAGCAAGGCAAACCGGTGATCGCCATCAACCTGGGCAAGACCCGTGGGGATGAGTTGTTGCAGATGAAGGTCCAAGCATCGTGCGAGGTATTACTGCCCTTGCTGGCGGAACGGCTTATCTGAAGTGTGGAACGCTCACCCCTGGATGCTCGCCACTAAAGCCTTCGAAGACCGAACCAAACCTCCAAAAAGTGACGCCCAAGTCACGTTATCCCGCATTTCCCCGTCCCCATAACGATTTATGTAGTGAATAAAAATAATCACTACATAACCGTTGACGTAACCTTTTTGTCCTTGCATTATCGAGACGTCTCCCGGATCGGGAGCGTTGGTAACAAGCGTTTTGAACAAGCTCGTCTGACCGCCGAGCTGTTTTTTCCGGATGTGCACTGCCCACAAGGCAGATTGATGAAGCTGACCGGCTCGAAAGAATCGGTACAAGGGGCTCAAACGCTACTTGTCTTCGTTATGAAACCATTGCGTAGCAGTTCATCAGCAAGACTACATGCATCAGGTTCAAGACCCTGCCCGTATTCGGCAGACCGTCACTGACGCCCGGTTTTCGGAACCGGAGACAACTAAGCAGTATTAACGAATCAACTGATAGATCGCCAACTGGTCAAGGGGCTTACACATGAATCTGAACAACCAACCAACTATCGATGAATTGGCTGAGATGTTCGCAGCGCAGAAAGACACACTCGACGACCATATCTTGTGGATTGGTAAATCGGGCGAAGTGCAACTTGACTGCCTGGAGCCCAATACCGAAGAAGCCGAGTTTGACCGCAATAACCGTGAACTGGCAGCGCGCCTGAAGGTGTACCGCCGTGGCCAGGGTTATGTCGGCAAGAAGGCCGCGGCTGATCGCAACTTTATCGAGCAGGTCTTTCATACACTCAATACCGAATGGCAGAACCTTAAAGGCCAATCGCAAGTAAAAGTGATTGATAGATACTGCTGATCACTCAGCATTAAATATTAAAGCCCGCTCGTTAGTTCGAGCGGGCTTTTTAATTACTGCCTTATAACAACGCCGGAAACCGCCCCTTCCCCGCTTCATCCCGAAAAATATCAAACAATACTTGCGCCGCCGCCGACAGCTCATGCCCAGGCTTGGTCAGCACACCAATCGGCCGCTCAATCACCGGGCTGTTTAAGGTGATGCAATGAGCGCCAGCCTCTTCCATCTGCTGGGCACACAACGCAGGCACGGCGCTGACGCCGAGGCCATTGGCAACCATCTTGCCAACCGTTGCCAGTTGATGGCTTTCCAGCGCCACGGGCAGTTTCATCCGCAAGGCGCCCAAGTGCTCTTCCAGCATCACTCGTACCGTGGACGGTCGCTGCAACGTGATGAACGGCTGCTCCAGCAACGTCGCCCAATCGATCTCGGCACAGTGCGCCAAAGGCGAATCACCCGGCACTACGGCAATAAAGCGATCCAAGTACAACGGTGTGAATGCCAAAGACGAGCCTTCCGACGGCTCAAATGCGACGCCCAGCTCCACCTGACGGTCGCGAACCATCTCCAGCACTTGCTCATTGATCAAGTCATGCACTGTCACATTCACTTGGGGGTAACGTGCACGGAATATCTTCAGGATCGGCGGCAGCAAATTGCCTGCAAACGATGGCATCGCCGCCACCGTGACCCGACCGCGTTGCAGCGTGAACCGTTGGCGCAGTTCATCTTCCGCATTATCCCAATCCGCAATCAGCCGGCGCGCCAGGGGCAACAGGGATTCACCTTCCGGGGTCAGTGCAACGTTGCGGGTGTTACGGCTGAACAAGCGGCCACCCAATCCTTCTTCCAAGCCCTTGATCGTCAGGCTCAGCGCCGATTGAGAGAGATGCAAGCGCTCGCAGGCGGCGGCAAAACTCAGGCTCTGGGCCACGGCGAGAAACGCCCGCATCTGCTTAACGGTCATGACGCTGCTCCGAGGGGGAATGAACTATGCTGTTTTTTAAATCAATCAACCTTAAAAAACAACTTAACAAATCAATCCGTCAGCGCAACACTCGGTTCACTGGCTGGACCACACACAATAAAAGAGGTGCATATGGCAGGTTTCGATAAACGCGTAGCGTCCTATGAAGAAGCGCTGGCAGGCCTGGAAGACGGCATGACCGTACTCTCCGGCGGTTTTGGCCTGTGCGGCATTCCAGAAAACCTCATCAACGAGATCAAGCGCAAAGGCACCCGCGACCTGACCGTCGTTTCCAACAACTGCGGTGTCGACGGTTTCGGCTTGGGCGTGCTGCTGGAAGAAAAGCAGATCAGCAAAGTGATCGCCTCCTATGTGGGTGAAAACGCTCTGTTCGAGAAACAACTGCTCAGCGGCGAAATTGAAGTGGTCCTCACCCCCCAGGGCACCCTCGCAGAGAAAATGCGCGCAGGCGGTGCCGGTATCCCGGCCTTCTTCACCGCCACCGGTGTTGGCACCCCCGTCGCCGAGGGCAAGGAAATCCGCGAATTCAATGGTCGTCCGTACCTGATGGAAGAATCCATCACCGGCGACTTCGCCATCGTCAAAGGCTGGAAAGCCGACCACTTCGGCAACGTCATCTATCGCCACACCGCCCAGAACTTCAACCCGCTGGCCGCCACTGCCGGCAAGATCACCGTGGTCGAAGTCGAGGAAATCGTCGAACCGGCCGAGCTGGACCCGGCGCAGATCCACACCCCTGGCATCTACGTCGACCGGATCATCTGCGGCACGTTCGAGAAGCGCATCGAACAGCGCACCGTGCGCAAATAATCTGCCTCCAGCCCTAAGAATAAGAGGAACACAACCATGGCTCTGACCCGCGAACAAATGGCCCAACGCGTCGCCCGCGAAATGCAGGACGGTTTCTACGTGAACCTCGGCATCGGCATTCCGACCCTGGTGGCCAACTACATTCCCGAAGGCATGGAAGTCATGCTGCAATCGGAAAACGGCCTGCTGGGCATGGGGCCGTTTCCTACCGAAGAAACCATCGATGCCGACATGATCAACGCCGGCAAGCAAACCGTGACCGCGCGTATCGGCGCGTCGATTTTCTCCTCTGCCGAGTCTTTCGCGATGATTCGCGGCGGCCACGTCGACCTCACCGTGCTTGGCGCGTTTGAAGTCGACGTACACGGCAACATCGCCTCGTGGATGATCCCTGGCAAATTGGTCAAAGGCATGGGCGGCGCCATGGACCTGGTGGCAGGCGCGGAAAACATCATCGTGATCATGACTCACGCGTCCAAGGACGGCGAATCCAAGTTGCTCAGCCAGTGCAGCCTGCCGCTGACCGGCGCCAACTGCATCAAGCGTGTCCTGACCGACCTGGCGTACCTGGAAATCGAAAATGGCGCTTTTGTCCTCAAGGAACGCGCACCAGGCGTCAGCGTTGAAGAGATTGTGAGCAAGACCGCCGGTAAACTGATCGTCCCGGACCACGTTCCAGAAATGCACTTCCAGTGAGGACAGATTCCATGCAAGACGTCGTGATTGTTGCTGCCACCCGCACCGCCGTGGGCAGCTTTCAAGGTTCCCTGGCCAGCATCCCGGCGCCGGAACTGGGCGCCGCCGTGATCCGTCGCCTGCTGGAGCAGACCGGCCTGGACCCGGCTCAAGTGGATGAAGTGATCCTTGGCCAGGTACTTACCGCAGGCTCAGGCCAGAACCCGGCGCGCCAGGCGTCGATCCTCGCCGGCCTGCCCCACGCCGTGCCCGCCCTGACCCTGAACAAGGTCTGCGGCTCAGGCCTCAAGGCTCTTCACCTCGGCGCCCAAGCCATCCGTTGCGGCGACGCGGACGTGATCATCGCCGGCGGCATGGAGAACATGAGCCTTGCCCCGTACGTATTGCCCGCGGCACGTACCGGTTTGCGCATGGGCCACGCCAAAATGGTCGACAGCATGATCACCGATGGCCTGTGGGATGCGTTCAACGACTACCACATGGGCATCACCGCCGAAAACCTGGTGGACAAGTACAACATCAGCCGTGAAGCCCAGGACGCGTTCGCTGCCGCATCGCAGCAAAAAGCCAGCGCGGCCATCGAAGCCGGGCGCTTTGCGGACGAAATCACACCGATCCTGATCCCCCAGCGCAAGGGCGACCCCGTGTCCTTCGCCGTGGATGAACAGCCGCGCGCCGGCACCACCGCCGAATCCCTGGCCAAGCTCAAACCAGCGTTCAAGAAAGACGGCAGTGTCACGGCCGGCAACGCCTCAAGCCTCAATGACGGCGCCGCAGCGGTGCTGCTGATGAGTGCCGACAAAGCCAAGGCCCTCGGCCTGCCGGTATTGGCGCGAATTGCCAGCTACGCCAACGCCGGCGTCGACCCGGCGATCATGGGCATCGGCCCGGTCTCGGCCACCCGTCGATGCCTGGATAAAGCTGGCTGGAAACTGAGTGACCTGGACCTGATCGAAGCCAACGAAGCCTTCGCCGCTCAAGCGTTGGCAGTGGGCAAAGAGCTGGAATGGGATGCCGAAAAGGTCAACGTCAACGGCGGCGCCATTGCCATCGGACACCCCATCGGCGCTTCAGGCTGCCGCGTGCTGGTGACCCTGCTGCATGAAATGATCAAGCGCGACGCCAAGAAAGGCCTCGCAACGCTGTGCATCGGTGGCGGCCAAGGCGTAGCCCTCGCCCTCGAACGCGGCTGATAATGCAGGAGGGGGCTTGCCCCCCTCCCACATCAGATCTTCATTGGGTGTCAGACTGAGGCACCGCAAACACCGCATTCGCCCGCGCCACAACCTTCTCCCCCACCTGCAAACTCACCGTCCCAAACGCCATCTGCCGCCCACGCTTGTGATGCTCCAAGCGCACGGTAATCCACTCGCCTACCTGCACCGCCCCCAGGTAATCCACGGTCATGCTCGCCGTAATCAGCGGCAACGGCGGCTCACTGGAAAACGCCATCGCGTAGCCCATGCCGATATCCGCCAGGGTTGCCAAGACCCCGCCATGCACCGTGCCGCGCCCATTGGCGTGGCGATTGTCGGCGCGCAGGCCGACTTCCAGTTGCAGTCCCTCCCCCCGGCAATACGCAGGGCCAAGCAGGTCGAGCAATGGGCTGCTACGAGGCAGAGGGGCAAAACCTTCAGGCACGGCGCGAGCAATCATGGCAGTTCTTCCTTGGCGTCAGGTTTGACATGTACGCCACGCTCCAAACGGTAGCCATCACCATCAACTGCGCAAATCTTGCGCGATGCTTTGCGTTAATCCGCCAGACCCGCTTTAATCGCCGCCAATTTCCCCGCACACCTCAAGGAACTGCAATGCGCCATCCGGACGGCAACCTTAAATCGCTTCGCGTGCCACTGTTGATCTTGCTGACCGGCCTGGCCCTGGCCGGCTGCTCGCCCAAGGATCACTCTCGCGCCACGGTGATCAACGGTGAACAAGGCAAAGCCGGTGCCCAATTGGCCTATGAGCATGAATTGACCCTGGCCCTGCCCGGCGCCCTGCTCGCGCCACGGATGCAGGCCACCCGTGAGGCGTGTGAAACAGCGAGGTTTGGCGCGTGCAATATCCTGGGTATCACCGAAGACGGTAGCGGTGGCGAGATCATCTTGCGCATCGCACCAACGGGTGTGGAGCCGATAGTCGCCATGGCGGCTGAAGGCGGCACACTTGGCCAGCGCATCACCACCGCCGAAGACCTGGCCGACGCAGTTGCCGATGTAAACCGCCGCCAAGCCCGCCTGCAGGCCCAGCAACAACGTCTCGACGAACTGGCCAAGCGCAAGGACATCACCGTTAGCGACCTGATCGCCTTGAGCAAGGAACAGGCCGGCATTGAAAACGACCTGCAGGAACTTGCCCAGATTGCCGCCGGCCAGCAACGTCGTCTCGACACCAACCGCGTCACCTTGAACTTCCGCTCATCCGATGGCGCGAACCAAGCTTCACGCTTCAGCCGGATGTTCAGCAACCTGGGGACTAATCTGGTAGAGGGCACCGCAGATGCCTTGGAACGCGCCAGCTATGTGCTGCCGTTCGTGATCCTGGCGTTCCCGGTGGTGTGGTTGTGGGTTTGGCTGTGGCGTAAGTTTGTCGTGAGGGGCTGGCGTCCTGTGGCCAGTGAGCGTCCTCTGGCCCCCTCGCCACAAAGGTGATCAGCGCTTCATACAGCGCTGAAACCGCTCATCCACCCGCTTGGCAAACCATGCCGTGGTCAGGTTGCGAGTGATCTTTGGACTCTTGAGCACGATGCCCGGCAGGATCGCCCGAGGCATCGGTTTACCAGCAGCCTTGTCAGCCAACGCAAATACACGCTTGTAAAGGGTGGTGTCCTCGAAATCCAACTGCTCGCCCTGCTCCAGTTGGCTGCGGATGCTGGGGTTACGCATGTCCAGCTTGGCGCCCAGGGAGCGCACCGCCAGTTCGGTGGTGCCCGGCAGCAGTGATCCATAGCGGATCAAGTCCCCATCCAGCGCCAACTCAGCCCCTGAAGCACGGCTGACCGCTGCCTGGAACGCCGCATTGCGGCTCGCATACCAGCCCGCGTTGAAGTCGGCAAAACGGTACAGCGGCTGGTCGTAATTCACCGGATAACCGAGCAAGTGGGCGATGCCAAAGTACATGCCGCCACGCCGAGTGAAGACCTCCCGACGAATCGTGCCGTCCACCGTGTAGGGATAACCCCGCGCCTGTTTCTGCGCAAAATCGATGCTGACCTGCATGGGGCCAGCGGTGTGCACAGGGTTGAAGCCACCAAACAACGTATTGCCCAAGGGCACCATGCTGATGAAGTCGTCGAAGATGGCGCTGAGGTCTTTCTCCGTACGTGCCGCACTCAACCGGTCGGCGTAGGACTTTCCGGTGGGCGACTTCAATTGCAGCGCGCTGCGCACCACGAAGGCCGGCACATGCACTTTGCCGGCGCGGCGCAGGATTTCGTCCTGGGCGATCTTGCCCATATTGGGTACGGGTGGGTCCACCTGATAAGTGGACTCCTGCTCAGTCACCGCCAGCACAGCGCAAATATTCTCGGTGCTGGGGTAGATCTTTTGGGTGTCGAAAGCGGTGTAGATGTCTTGGGCCCAACCATTGCGATCCGCCACCTTGGCTGGAAGCAGACGCACGATCTGCGCCTTCACCTCGGCCTCGCTGCGCTCCGGTTGCTGCGGACCGCGTGAAGTGGAGCAACCGGCCAGCACCAGCAAGGGGATGAGGCACAGGATCAGGCGGCGTGGGGACATGGGGCTTCCTTGAGGACGATGGGCCAGGCGTTGCGGATATTGACCGGTAAGTCTAACGCGGGTTCGCGTCCCTGCCTGCTGTATGACCGAAGGGGTGTAAACGCCGCGGAAACTTCCCACACAAGCGCCGGATAAGCGCTACTCCCCGCTGCGGAAAACGCCTGCAAAGTCCCTCGCCTGAATACACAGTGCGAGGGATTGCAGATGGTTTTTTTCGTTAAGGCCCCAACTGATGGGGCTGTCTTTTGATTCCCGTCATTGCCAGCTTTGTCCTGGCACCCATGGATCCCGAGGCGCCGGATGTTGAGCGCGTCTTTGGGGACTTCCGTCATTGCCTGAACACCTTTGATACCTGGGCCGAAAGCTTCTGGAGCGGTTCGGCATTGGAAGTCGAGCAGGTCTTCAAGGTAGGGGACGAGGTGGCGCTGGTCGCGCCGGTTTCTTCCAAAGCCCCGAGCAAAACAGTTGCGATGTGCAGTGCCCAAGGCTCGTTGACCTTGGTGCATATGTTCGAAAGCACGCGCTTCGTGCCTATCGGCAATACGCCGGTGATGCTGCAAGCCATCGCGGCGGACGGCAGCCCGATGGGTCTGCCGCTGTATCGAACCATCGGCCCCAGCGGCATCCTCGAAATCACCGAGTGTGATCGCAATCAGCTCTACCAAATCACCTTCTATCCCAACGTTTCCAAGGATCACGTCAAGGCGCTGTATGCGTCTTATCAGACGGTGATTGCGGGGTTGGAGGGTCGTCTGCGGGATGAGTGGACGGAGACGTTCCAACCCCAATGGCAAGACTTTGCCAACGCCACACCCTTGGAACGCAGCGCGATGCAGGGCGTGGCGTTTTCAACCGGGATGGCCAAGGCGCTCTACAACCTGTGGGACAACATCACCCAGCTCTATGACCTGCTCGCCGATCTCAAAGCGAATAGCGAGAAGCTGCTGCACTACCTCTCCCAGGCCGAGCTTGATGAGCTGCTGAAACAGGGTGCAGACGCGATTGCCAAGGGCTTGCTGGTGCTAGGCGATGAGCCACTGCTGTTCATCTATGTCTCGGCGATCGTCAGTTGGATACGTCTGCTACCGCCGCCAGACATGTATGAATTACTGGGCGAGATCACCGGTGAAGTGCTGATCAACCTGCTGCTGATGTGGGCGACGGCGGGCACAGGTGTGGCGGTACGCGTGGGTGCGCAGACGCTGAGTTCGATCAAATCCGGCCGCGCGCGGGCATTGTTGGAGTTGCTGGCAAAGCAGCTTGTGGGGCCGAAGCTGGATGCCCATGCCGAGGCGCTCAAGCCGTTGTTGTTGAGCAGTGCGGCGACGCCGATCAAGGCGGTGCCGGTTGCACCGTTGAAGGCTGGGGATCAGTTGATTTCCAACCCGGTGCCGGCGGTTCGTAACAGGACACAGAAGACGGCGTTGGTCAGGCAGGAGCCTGTCGATGACGTGCCTGCTGTATCGACGAATCCGAAGGACGATGCGGCGGCTTCTTCGGATAAGACGGTAACCAACGGCTGCCCCGTGTCGATGGTTACCGGGGAGGAATTGCTCACGCTCACCGATGGCACGTTGGACGGGATTTTGCCGTTCGAGTGGACGCGGTTGTATCGCACCAGTGCGGTGGAAGTGGATTGTGGGCTGGGGTTTGGATGGAGTCATTCGCTGGCGCATCGGCTTGTTGTGTCGGGCGATTCCGTGACGTGGACGGACCATGAAAACCGTTCGACCACCCTGCCCTTGCCAACGGTGGCTCGCCCCTCGATCACCAACAGCCTGGCCGAAGCAGCGATCTATTTAGGCGCGTCGCCGGATGAGTTGGTGTTGGCCCAGGCGTCGCGGTTTTATCACTTTCGCAACGGGGCGTTGGTCTCGATCAGTGATGCGTACGACAACCGGCTGCGGATTTCCCGAGACTTTTCAGGGCGCATTGAACGGCTGGATAACGGTGCGGGTTCTTCGCTGTTCTTGCGTTACGAGTCAGACCGCATCATGGCGGTGGACTACCAGGTTCAGCGGGCCAAGGGACTTGAGCCTTACGCCTGGATCACTGAACAGAGTGTTGTTTCCTACGCCTATGACGACATTGGCCGATTGGTTTCGGCGACCAATGCGGTAGGCGAAAGCGAGGTTTACCGCTACGACGATCAGCACGTGATTCTTGAGCGCGGTCTGGCCGGTGGGGCGAGTTTCTTTTGGGCGTGGGAACGGTCCGGCAAAGCGGCGCGATGTGTCCGGCATTGGGCCAGTTTTTCGCAGATGGATACGCGGTATGTCTGGGGGGACGACGGCAGTGTTGTCGTTCACAACGCCGATGATAGCCAGGAAATTTACGTCCACGACGACCGCGCACGGCTGGTGCAGCGCATCGATCCGGACGGCGCTAAGCATTTCAAATCCTACGATGCCCAGGGTCGACTGACGGTCGAGCAGGATCCGCTCGGTGCAGTAACGGCGTATCAGTACGACGATGCCGGACGTTTGGTGGCGCTGTTTCCTGGAGACGATGAGCCAACGTCCTACGAGCATGACAATGGCTTCGTACGGGTTGTAAGGCGTGGCTCAGCGGTCTGGAAGTACGAGCGTAACGACCAGGGCGACGTTACCCGCAGGACCGATCCCGACGGCCATATCACCGACTACAGCTACAACAAATACGGGCAACTGATTGGCGTTTGGCATCCCGATCACAGTTGTCAGCGGTTGGTGTGGAATGAACGCGGCCAACGGGTTGAAGAGCAACTGCCCAATGGTGGGATCAAGCGTTATCGCTACGACGACCTGGGCCGGCAGATTGCCCGCGAAGATGAACATGGCGCGCTGACCCAGTATCAGTGGGATGCAGTCGGTCGATTGGTTCGTATTGTCCTGCCCGGCGGCGCAACGCGGGAATACAGCTACAACCCCTACGGAAAAATCACCGCCGAACGCGATGAATTGGGGCGCATTACCCGTTACGAATACGCCGACGGCCTGCACCTGATCAGCCGTCGCATCAACGCCGATGGCACTCAGGTCAACTATCGCTACGACAACGTCCGTCTACTGCTGACCGAAATTGAAAACGAAGTCGGCGAAACCTACCGGCTGGATTACCACCCCAACGGCCTGATCCAGCAGGAAGTCGGGTTTGATGGGCAACGTACCGCCTACGTCTACGACCTCAACGGCAACCTGCAGGAAAAAACCGAACACGGCGACGACGGCAGTCAGCTCGTCACGCGTTATGAACGCGATTACGCCGGACGCCTCGTAAGAAAAACGCTACCCGACGGCAGCAAGACCGATTACGCCTACGACCGCCAAGGCAATCTCCTCAGCGTCGACGACGGCCACTGGGCGCTGGCCTACGAGTACGACCAGCAAAACCGCCTCACCGCCGAGCATCAAGGCTGGGGCACCTTGCGTTATGGCTACGACGCCTGCGGCCAACTTCAACACCTGCGCCTGCCGGGCAACAACCGCCTCACCTTCAACCACAGCAAAGGCGGCCACCTCGCCACCGTCGAACTCAACGGCAAAACCCTCACCTCGCACCTGTTCAAAGCCGGCCAGGAACACCAACGCCAACAAGGCCAACTGCTCAGCCACTACCACTACGACGACCAACACCGCCTGCACGCCCATGCCGTAACACAGCAAGAACACCACCTGCTCCAACGCCAATACGACTACGACAGATCCGGCAACCTCACCCGCCTGCTCGACACCCGCAAAGGCGAACACCACTACCACTACGACCCACTAGGCCGCCTCACCCGCGCCGATCACTCCCAAGACCTACAGGAACGCTTCGGCCACAACCCGGCCGGCAACCTGCTCATGCACGACCGCCCCGGCCCCGACATCGTTGCCGGCAACCGCCTGATGATCCAAGGCGACCGGCATTACGACTACGACGCCTTCGGCAACCTCATCCGCGAACGGCGCGGCCGTGGGTACGCGCTGGTCACCGAATACCGCTACGACTGCCAACACCGGTTGATTGGCATTACCCAGCCCAACGGCCAAACCGCCAGCTACCGCTACGACCCGTTCGGCCGGCGTATCAGCAAAACCGTCGACGGTTTAACCACGGAGTTTTTCTGGCAAGGCGACAAGCTGATTGCCGAGCATCGTGCGGATAGCCACCGCAGCTACATTTACGAACCGGACAGTTTCCGCCCGTTGGCACTGCTGGAAGGCTTGGGTCCTGAGGAAACCAAGCCCTACCACTACCAACTCGACCACCTCGGCACACCGCAGGAACTGACCGATCCAAAAGGCGAAATCGTCTGGTCCGCACACTACCGCGCCTACGGCCAGATCAGCCGTCTCGACAGAGGCAAAATCGACAATCCGCTGCGCTTTCAGGGTCAATACTTTGATCAGGAAAGCGGGCTGCATTACAACCGGCATCGCTACTACAATCCGGATGTTGGTCGTTACCTGACGCCGGATCCGGTGAAGTTGGCGGGGGGGATCAACGCGTACCAGTACGTGCCTAATCCTACGGGGTGGGTGGATCCGCTGGGATTGAGCTCTTGTCCGCAAACAGGTGGATGCAAGCCCACCTTTAAAGAGAAAAACAGTCTTGATTCCGTTGGAGTTGATTCAGGTGAACCATCGACTCCGCAGCCTGAGGTTACCGCAAGACAGGGGAGAATTGAAAAGCTTACCGAGACCAATGCGAAGCGTAGAGTGTTGGAATACGAAGAAGAATACGACATGCACATGGTCGGTAAACACGGGCCAGAGGTGCAGGCCACCAAAGTAAGTCGACGATCAATAGATGGGAAGGATCCAATAACGGGTAAAGTTCCGAAAAGCAAAATTGGAGTTCCAAGCTCACAATTTAACAGCTGGAAACTCCAACTCCAGGCATGGACGAAAGCAACCTCCAGAGTTGAAAGAGGACTACCGCTTTACACCGGAGTTGACGATAAGAAAAACGATATCGTACGTTTGGAACTGCCAGGGGCAGGACGAGGCTACAGACCTAACAAGAAGGACAAAAACAACCCGAGCTTCAACCCTTCAATGAACGGCGCAGAAATGAAATTTCGTGAAGACGGCACGCCTTTTACACTATTTCCTATTAAGGAGTAACACATGCTATTCCACCCTTCTTCAGACAAAATACCTTTCGACGCCAGCCTATACTATTTTGTGGGGATTTTTGATATTTACGACCAAGAGGAAACTAAGGGAAAAGAACTCGCCCACTACAACCCCAACAACAGTGAAGACAGGGAAACCCTCATACTAAAATATTGCTTGGACCCGTACAACAAGCTCTCTTATCGCCACAAATACAAATTAATGGAAAACTTATCGCTCGCTATAAATACGGAAAACTACAACTTCCACTCATACTTTGAGGACGATCCAGAGCAGTATTCAACAATGGCTTGGGATGAAACACAGATAGATGATCCCCGGGGTTTTTTCTCAGAAATCTACCGCTTAGCAAAAGATGTATGGAAAGAAGACCTGCAAAAGGCAAGCCTTGAAGATCCATCAACCTGGTAACGACACCGCAACTCCCCCTGACAAGCCCCAATCCCTGTGGTGAACTGGCTTGCCCTGCGCTGGGCAAGCCAGTTCACTACAAAGGTTCGCTCATTAAATGAAAGTCGTGCAAGATCAAATTACCGTAATCCTACTCAACCATTTACCGCTCTCCCCCAAGGGATTAAATAATGCTGAAATGCCCATTCACGAGCATTCCTTACACTCCAAATATCGCTCACATATTAGGAGCGCTATCGATATACGATCTTGAGGACACTATTGGAAAAGAATTACGGGAATACGACCCCAACAACAAAACAGACAGAGAAACAATCATAAGCTCCTTTATTCTCAAAGAACTTATATATCTATCATATAGACATCGCTTCATATTGATATCTGCATTAAAAGAGGCACTCGAAAAATCCGACTTTGACTTCGCTAAAGAATTCGAAAGCGATCATGAAGAACATATAACTATGGCCTGGGATGAAACGGAAATAGAAAACCCCCGAGGCTTCTTCGCAGACATCTATCGTCTAGCTAATGAAATCTGGAAAGACGACCTCCAAAAAGCCAGTCTCGAAGACCCATCAACTTGGTAACAACACCGCCACTCCCACTGACAAATCGCAGTCGCTGTGGTGAGCAGGCTTGCCCTGCACCGGTCTGCAAAGCAGCCCCCTTCAGGCAGATGCTGTGTATCAGGTAGATCGGAGACGTCAGGTTTGGGTTGTACCAACCTCGGAACATCTCGTGAGTCTATGAAGATGAAAAAAAATCGGAGAGTGCTATAAAAAGACAAATATGAGTATGAAAAAAAGAGAAGAAACAGCAACCCAGTTACCACCTATACGGAACACTGCCATGAAATACCACGCTAAACTTTCTATCCTGCGCAGCCTGCTATTCACCTACAACATCGAAAATCCTGACACTCCGAAAGAGAGATTTTTATCGCATCAAAAAAACATAAACAACGACAAATAGCTCGTCGACCTATTTGAAAAAAATTTCCAAACCTGAACTCATCAAACACAAAAGAGAGCAAAGAGAGTGACACACCAATACCATTCCGCACTTCTAAAACCCGGACAAAAATTTTGAGTCTGTATTTTATCTTTCTGCCACTTATTTTAACCATAAAATAACTAACAAAAGGCAATTTATGAAAACCCTTCTACACTGCCTTTGCAGATACAACGCCGAAGTCATAGACAATTTATTAAAAATCATTAGAAAACCAATACACCCACACACAGACTTAAAAGAACGCTTATTCACCCAATTACGTAACTTAAGCGTTCACACAATGCAGTTTTTCTTACGAAGATCCAGTAATCAAGGCAGATCGAAAACTTGGGACTGCTTCACAGCCCGGCGCTTGGCAAGCCTGCTCACCACAAAGGCTAACTCATTAAATCAAACTCGAAAAACCAAAAAGGTGTAGGCACCAGCCTAAAAAGAGGTTCTCTAACAACCGTTCCTGGGAAAGAAATTTACCTTATCATTCGCAGAGACAAAAAGATGCCAGACGGCTACAGAATCCATACTGGATATCAAAACCCATGAATAAAGGTTTCCCCGAACTACAACAATTTCTAGCTGGTTACTTTCATCAAGACTGGGTAGATGAATATAAAAACGCAGATGAAGTTATTGCGAGCTTTATATCTGAATCAGATAGAGAAACAATAACCAACGTAAAGCAAGAGCTCAATAAATTAATGTTAGCTGAACAGTCCGAACAGGAAATTCAAGACTTTCTTTTTTATGGCATAGGTTGTAACTACTATTATCCTCGCGAATGGAAAAATGGGATGTTATGGCTACAACATGTCTATTTAACCTTGAGCGAAGCAAAAAGATAATCAACCGTTATTAGTAGGCATGGCGAGCGACCAATATCGCTCGCCACAGTGTTAAACGCCGCCCTCAGATCCCAGCCAACGCCAAGTCCATCGCAAAGTAAGTAAAGATCAAATCCGCACCCGCGCGCTTGATCGAACCCAACGTCTCACGCACCACCCGATCCTCATCGATCGCACCCGCCTGGGCACCAAACTTGATCATCGCGTACTCACCGCTCACCTGGTAAGCCGCCACCGGCAGACGTGAGGCTTCGCGGATGTCGCGGATGATGTCGAGGTAGGCACCGGCCGGTTTGACCATCAGAGCGTCAGCGCCTTCCTGTTCGTCGAGCAGCGATTCGCGCACGGCTTCGCGGCGGTTCATGGGGTTCATCTGGTAACTCTTTCGGTCGCCTTTGAGGGCGCTGCCGCCGGCTTCGCGGAATGGGCCGTAGAGGGCCGAGGCGAATTTGGTGGAGTAGGCCATGATCGGGATATGGATGAAACCGGCGTCATCCAGCGCGCGGCGGATGGCCTGGACCTGGCCGTCCATGGCGGCCGACGGGGCGATCACGTCGGCGCCGGCGCGGGCGGCGGCTACGGCTTGTTTGCCGAGATTGACCAGGGTCGCGTCATTATCGACATGGGCGCCGTGCATCACGCCGCAGTGGCCGTGGTCGGTGTATTCGCAGAAGCAGGTGTCGGACATTACGATCATTTCCGGCACGGCGTCCTTGATGATCGAGGACATGCGCGAGACCAGACCACGTTCTTTCCAGGTATCGCTGCCGTTGGCGTCCAGGTGGTGAGACACGCCAAAGGTCATCACCGACTTGATACCGGCACGGGCATAGCGCTCGATCTCGGCAGCGAGCTTTTTCTCAGGGATGCGCTGCACACCCGGCATGCTGGTGATTGGCACGAAGTCGTCGATTTCTTCTTCAACAAAAATCGGCAGCACCAGGTCGTTGAGGGTGAACTCGGTTTCCTGGAACAAACCACGCAGCTCCGGAGAGCGGCGCAGGCGGCGTGGGCGGGCTTGGGGGAACTGGCTGGTCATGGTTTTCCTGACATAAAGGCTAAAACTTTGGGGCGAAAGCTTATGCCCCCTGGCCCCGGCAGCACAAATACCAAGGGGCCAACAGTGTATTGCGACGCTCGTAATAATGTATTGATCTAGAGCTGTAGACGCCCTTCGATGCACACCGCAACAGCGCCGCCGATCCAGATTTCATCGCCCTGGCGTTCGACGCTTATACGCCCCGCGCGCCCCATGGCTGTGCCTTGACTGACCACGTAGCGCTCCGGCGCCAGGCCTTCACCCAGCAACCATTGGGCAACGCCTGCATTCAGGCTGCCCGTGGCCGGATCCTCCGGCGCGCCGTCGCCTGCGACAAAGCCACGCACTTCAAATTGGGTATCCACGTCGTCTTGTTCAGGGTTACAGGGGGCAATCACGCCTACGGCCAGCCCTTTCAGCTTTGAATAATCCGGCTGCAAAGCCAGGACTTGATCACGATCCACCAACATCACGGCGAGCCACCCCGCCCCATTGTCGACCCACTGGCTGCGTAGGATGCAGCCCGGCTCCAGGCCCAACCCTAGGCGAATACGCTCCAGCAGGTCTTCCTCCAGCGGCCCCGAACGCAACAACGGCGGCGCGATAAACGCCAGTTCATCACCTTGACGACGGATTCGCACCAGGCCGATTTCACACTCCTGGATGATCTCTTCGCCTTTGGGCACCCCGCCCGCCGTCAACCACGCGTGGCAACTGCCCAACGTCGGATGCCCGGCAAACGGCAGCTCATGCACAGTGGTGAAAATTCTCACTCGGTAGTCAGCACGAGGATCGCGCGGTGTGAGTAAAAACGTGGTTTCACTGAGGTTGGTCCATTTAGCGAAGTCCGCCATCTGTTGATCGCTGAGGCTGTCGGCCCCCAAAACCACCGCCAGCGGGTTGCCCTTGAGCGACACGCGGCTGAACACATCCAGTTGTTTGAAATCGAAAGTCGGCATGCTTCAGCTCGGAATATTAAGGCCACGGATCACTGCCGGGCGGGCAACAAAACCATCCAGCGCGCGCAGTACGTTAGGGAAGTCGGCGATGCCCACGATATCGCCCGATTCATAAAAGCCGATCAGATTGCGAATCCATGGGAAGGTAGCAATGTCGGCGATGCTGTAGTCATCGCCCATGATCCAGGTGCGACCGAGCAGGCGTTTTTCCAGGACTTCGAGCAGGCGGCGGGATTCGGCGGCATAGCGGTCGCGGGGTCGCTTGTCTTCGTAGGCCTTGCCGGCGAATTTGTTGAAAAAACCCAACTGGCCGAACATCGGGCCGATGCCGCCCATCTGGAACATCAGCCATTGAATCGTTTCATAGCGTGTCGCAGGATCTTCGGAGAGCAACTGGCTGGTTTTTTCTGCCAGGTAGATCAATATCGCGCCGGACTCAAACAGCGCCAACGGCTGACCAGCCGGGCCGTCGGGGTCGATGATCGCGGGGATTTTGTTATTGGGGTTCAGGGACAAGAACTCGGGGGACAACTGGTCCTGGGTCTCGAAACTGACCTTGTGCGCCTCGTAAGGCAGGCCCAGCTCTTCGAGCATGATCGAGACTTTTACCCCGTTGGGCGTGGGCAACGAGTACAGTTGCAAGCGCTCGGGGTGCTGGGCAGGCCATTTGCTATTGATTGGGAATGCGGCAAGTGGGTTCATCAGGAAATCCCTGGCTAGGCAGAAAGTCCCCATGATAGACATCTCCCCGGTGTCCTGCATGGGTCATCAATGCGCAACATTAGCGGGCTATTATCCCGCGCAGGCGAACCAATACGCCTGCCGGCACTCATAAGTGCGCTTAAACGGTGAATGGAGGCGCCTCGCTATAACGACACGGAATACCGCAGGACGCCACCGGCGTCATTGGGGCCAGGCTTGTCCGCCTTAACGTGACGCACGAAGACTCGAACCTATAATGAAGATCAAGCCTCTGCGCCTTGTGCAACGACTCAAACACTATTCGTATGTCATGTTGCCGCTGCTGCTGGTCAGCGGCGCCATGGTTGCAGCCCTCGATGCCCGTGAAAGCCGCGCCCAACCCGTGGACGGTGTGCAAACCCTGGTGTTCCTGCGCCACGGCGAAAAACCCGCCGGCGGACTCGGCCAGCTCAATTGCCAGGGCCTGAACCGCGCGATGAACCTGGCCACCCTGCTGCCGGAAAAATTCGGCAAGGCCAACTTTGTGTTTGCTGCCAACCCGACGCGCAATGTCGAGGAAGGTGAGCTGGACAATTCCTACAGCTACATCCGCCCACTGATGACCATCAGCCCCAGCGCCATCAAATTGGGCCTGCCGGTGAATATCAAATTCTCGGCGAATGACACCAGCGACCTCGCCGATGAGCTGGTCGAAGACAAATACCACAACGCCACCATCTACACCGCCTGGTCCCACGGTTACCTGCCGGAGTTGATCAATAAGGTGGCGAGTGAAGCGTCCGGCGAAAAACACACAATTACCGACGATTGGTCGGGCAGTGACTACGACACGCTGTATGTACTGACGCTGACCTGGCACAACGGCAAGGCCTCGCTGCTGAGCCGCAACTACAAGCAGGGCTTGAACGACGGCGATGAAACCTGCCCGGAACCGACACAGGTGAGTGCCGATAGCTGACAGCGTATGATGCGTCGCTATTGACTCACCGGCGGATCATCAGCATGTCTAAACTCTCCTCCACCCAGCCCGTACGGGGCTGGTCGTTCTGGTGGAAACCAGCGCTGTTCCTCTTGGTGGCCTGCATAGGCCTCTATTACGTGAAGTGGTCGCCCTACTACTTCAAGGCATTTGTAGCGGCCGACAATCACAGCATTGGCGCCTCGATTCTCAACGATCAACAAAGCTCGCCCCTGGCGGCAGCGCTGGCCTATGCCCAGGTGTATTTCCTGGCGATCTGGAAAGCCGCGGTGCTGGCGGTGATCCTTGGTTCGCTGCTGCAAGTGCTGATCCCCCGTGACTGGCTGCTGCGCCTGTTCGGCCGCGCCGGCCTCGGTTCGACCGTGCGCGGCGGGTTATTCGCCTTGCCGGGGATGATGTGCAGTTGCTGCGCGGCGCCGGTGGCGGCGGGCATGCGGCGCCAGCAGGTGTCGGTGGGCGCGGCGCTCGCTTTCTGGATTGCTAACCCGGTGCTCAATCCTGCCACCCTGGTGTTCATGGGCTTTGTGCTCGGCTGGGGATTTACCGCGTTGCGGTTGGTGGCGGGAATTGTGCTGGTGGTGGGCGTGTCGTTGGTGGCGCAGCGCATTGCTCGCCCGGATCAGATGCCTGAAGCGGCGTTGGACGCTGTCGCCGACGTCAGCACCATCGAGGCGCAACCTTTCCTGAGCCGCTGGTTGCGCACCCTGTGGCAGCTGTTCTGGAACACAATCCCCATCTACATCCTGGCGGTGCTGATCCTGGGTGCTGCGCGGGTATGGCTGTTCCCCCATGTGGACGGCGCCATGGCCAACAGCCTGGTATGGCTGGTGCCGCTGGCGATTGTCGGCACGTTGTTTGTGATTCCTACAGCGGCTGAAATCCCCATCGTACAAACCATGATGGCCCTGGGCATGGGCACCGGCCCGGCCGTGGCCTTGCTGATGACCCTGCCGAGCGTAAGCCTCCCGTCGCTGTTGATGCTGCGTAAGGATTTCGATGCGCGGGTGCTGGTGACGGTGGCCGGGTTGACCATGCTGGTGGGAGTGGTGTGTGGGCTGATCGGGGCGGTCATTCTTTAGTTATGTGGTTAGGCTGATGGCGGTTGCGCGAGCGAGCCCCACGCTCGCGCAAGTATTCCACCACCGCTGCCTGCTCCCCGGCAAACTCGATCCGTGCACCTTTCTTCTCACGTTGAAACGCGTACATAGGGTCGTAGTACTCACGCAACCCCACGATCCAACCCCGATGCAAATCCACGCTACCGCTGCGGGCCTGTTCAGCCAGGGCCGCTTGCATCAGCGCGTGCAAACGCTGATAGCGCTCGCCCCCCAGACGCTTGTGGATATTGGCCAGGCTCTGGGTCAGCCGCTCGGCAAACCGCTCGAAACCCGCTTCGCCAAACGCTACGGAGAACTGCGCACACAGATCGGTCACGTACTCGCGTAATACCCGCTCTACACGGTTTTCCAGGCTTTCTTCCAGCCACACCATTGGATACACCTGCATGCCCCGGTGCAGGTTCAGCGGCAAGGCGCAGCTGCCGATCATGCGGCTTTCGTCCTCAAGCACAAACTGTTCGATGCCTCGTGCGCGTTTTTTCAGAACGTCCACTGCCAGGCGGTTTTCGAAGTCGATGTTGGACGGCTGGCCGGTGGCGCGCTTGCCGAAGCTGGAACCACGGTGATTGGCGTGGCCTTCCAGGTCCAGGCCATTGTTCAACTGATTGATGACCTCGGTCTTTCCGCTGCCGGTCAGGCCGCCCAAGAGCACGAAATCACACTGTTCGACCGCTTGGTCCACGGTCTCCAACAGAAACGTGCGCATGGCCTTGTAGCCACCGCCGATCCGCGGATAGTCGATACCCGACTCGTCCTTGAGCACCTGTTTCACCAATTGCGAACGCAGGCCGCCACGAAAGCAATACAGGTAACCGTCCGGGTTGGCCTGGGCAAACTCGGTCCAACGTGCCAGGCGCTCTTCAAGCACCTTGCCGCTGACCAACTGGTGCCCAAGGACGACTGCCGCCTGCTGCCCTTGCTGCTTATAGCAAGTGCCGACGCGCTGGCGCTCGTCATCGTTCATCAGCGGCAGGTTGACCACGCCGGGGAACGCGCCCTTGATGAACTCCACCGGCGCGCGCGTATCCATCATCGGCCGGTCGTTGAGGAAAATGTCGCGGTAATCGGTGATGTCAGTTGCCATCAAAACACCTCTACCGCGTTGGTCTGTCGCTCTACCAGTGCGCCGATCGGCTCCAGGCTCAGGCCCAGTTCCTTCGCCACGGCATGGAACTCGGCATCACCTTCGGGGGTAACGGCGATCAGCAGCCCGCCACTGGTCTGCGGGTCGCATAGCACGCGCTTGTGCAACTCCTGCACGCGCCCGATTTTACTGGCGTAGCTGTCAAAGTTGCGCAAGGTGCCGCCGGGTACGCAACCCTGGTCCAGGTAGTACTCGACGCCGGGCAGGCGTGGGACTTTTTCATATTCGATGCGTGCAGTCAGGCCACTGCCGTCAGCCATTTCCACCAGATGGCCCAACAGGCCGAAACCGGTGACGTCGGTCATGGCTGTAACGCCGGCCAGCTTGCCGAAACGGCTACCGGGCTTGTTGAGGGTGCACATCCAATCGCGGGCCAGGCCGATGTCAGCCTCGCGCAGCTTGCCCTTCTTTTCGGCAGTGGTGAGGATGCCGATGCCTAACGGCTTGGTCAGGTACAGCTGGCAGCCAGCAGTGGCGGTGTCGTTGCGCTTCATATGGCGCTTTTGCACGATGCCGGTCACGGCCAGGCCGAAGATCGGCTCCGGCGCGTCGATGGAGTGGCCGCCTGCCAGAGGGATACCGGCGGCGTCGCACACCGAACGGCCACCGCGAATCACTTCCCGGGCAATCTCCGGCGCCAGCACGTTAACCGGCCAGCCGAGAATGGCGATGGCCATCAACGGGTCGCCGCCCATGGCGTAGATGTCGCTAATAGCATTGGTAGCGGCTATGCGGCCGAAGTCGAAGGGATCATCGACAATCGGCATGAAAAAGTCCGTGGTGGAGACCACACCGCGCTCGTCGTCGATGGCATACACCGCCGCATCGTCCCGCGAGGCATTGCCGACCCACAGGTTGGGGTCGAGGTTCTGTGCGCCGCTGCCGGCAAGGATAACTTCCAATACCTGGGGCGAGATCTTGCAACCGCAACCCGCGCCGTGACTGTACTGGGTAAGGCGAATCGGCTGGTTCATGGTGGACCTCAAAGTAACAAGTGGGGGGAGTCTACCAGACAGCAAAAAGCCGGCTGGGCGCTTGCGAGCACAGCCGGCTTTCAGGTTTCAGCGATTACTGGCGGGCAGCGAGCAAACGCTTGTGACGGTTGCGTCGTGCGATGTTCAAGCATTCGATGGCCGCCGAGAAGGCCATGGCTGCGTACACGTAGCCTTTAGGCACATGGGCGCCGAAGCCTTCGGCGATCAGCGTCATGCCGATCATGATCAGGAAGCCCAGGGCCAGCATCACCACGGTCGGGTTGTCGTTGATGAATTTGGCCAACGGCTCAGCCGCCACCAGCATCACGATCACCGAGGTCACCACGGCAATGATCATGATCGGCAAGTGCTCGGTCATGCCCACGGCGGTAATGATGCTGTCGATGGAGAACACCAGGTCGAGCAGCAGGATCTGCCCGATCGCCGCGGCGAAGCCAATGGCCACGGTGTTGCCAACCGACGCTTTCTCTTCAGGCTCCGGGTCCATGCTGTGATGGATTTCGGTGGTGGCCTTCCACACCAGGAACAGACCACCGGCGATCAGGATCATGTCCTTCCACGAAAACGCCTGGCCGAGTACTTCAAACACCGGTGCCGTCAACTGCACGATAAACGCGATAGTGCTCAACAGGCCCAGGCGCAATATCAGCGCCATGCTGATACCGATGCGCCGTGCCTTGGCCCGGTGCTGCTCGGGTAATTTGTTGGTGAGGATCGAAATAAAGATCAGGTTATCGATGCCCAGCACGATTTCCATGACGATCAAGGTGGCCAGTGCCACCCAGGCGGTGGGGCTGGCGGCCAGTTGTAAAAGGTAATCCATAGGTCAGTCCTGAGGTTGTGCCGGGAAATTAAGCTTCTTTACTGTTCGAGTCAGACTCGTTTTCTTCCTGATCGTCCTTTTTTTGCGGACTGATAAGGCCTTGTGTCGCTTCACTCAATGCCTGCTCGGCAGCCTTGTGGGTGTCATCGATGGCTTGCTTGGCCGACTCGGTGGCCTTGCCCAAGACCTGCTGCGCACTTTTCTCGACCTGATCGCAACCACTGATCATTACCAAGGTAAGCGCAAGCAACGATGCCGCGCCCAGGGAATTGAGCTTCATCATGTATTCCTCGTTAGAACCATTGGGTCCAAATAGTGGCCCCGCGATAGCGAGGCATTCTATGCACGCAAACACTTCAGTAAAATTCGTATTTTTCTAGCATATACTTCGGTTTTTACGAAGTGATGGCTGCCATGCTCAATTACCGACAATTGCACTACTTCTGGGTCGTGGCCAAAACCGGCAGCATTGTGCGCGCCTGTGAGCAATTGAACCTCACGCCCCAGACCATCAGCGGGCAGATCAGCCTGCTGGAGCAAACCTTCGGTATCGCGCTGTTTCAACGAGTCGGCCGGCAGTTGGAGCTGACCGAAGCCGGGCGCCAGGCTCTGCCCTATGCAGAGCACATGTTCCAGACCGGCAATGAATTGGAAGCAATGCTGCGCGCGCAACCCGATCAACAGCAGATTGTGTTCCGGGTCGGTGTGGCGGATGTGGTGCCCAAGTCCATCGTCTACCGTCTGATCGCGCCGACCATGGAGCTGAGCGAGCCGCTGCGCATCACCTGCCGCGAAGACAAACTCGAACGCCTGTTGGCCGACCTGGCGATCCAGCGCCTGGACCTGGTGATCTCCGACAGCCCGATGCCGTCGCACCTCGACATCAAGGGCTACAGCCAGAAATTGGGGGAATGTGGCATCAGCTTTTTTGCCACTCAGGCATTGGCCGACCAACATGGCGGCGATTTCCCACAGTGCTTGCACGGCGCGCCGCTATTGATTCCAGGCGCGGAGACGGTGGTGCGCAGCCGCTTGCAACGCTGGTTCGCCGAGCAGCAGATCCAGCCGAAGATCATCGGCGAGTTCGATGACAGCGCCCTGATGCAGGCTTTTGGCCAATCCGGCAGCGGGATTTTTATCGCTCCCAGCGTGATCGCCGAGGAGGTGGTGCGCCAGTACGGCGTGGCGCTGATCGGTCAGACCGATGCGGTCACCGAGTCGTTCTACGCGATCTCGGTGGAACGCAAGGTCAAGCACCCCGGCATCGTGGCGATTACCGAAGGGGCAAGGCGCGAGCTGTTCACCGCCCTGCCCTGAAGACTCAGGCCCCGGACGCGACCGGCTGTTTGGCGGTCATCAGCCACAGCGCCAGCAGGATCGACACCAGGATAAACCCGGACGCCGCAAAGCCCAGACTGCCCAGGCCAAAGGTGTCGATGACGTGCCCGCCGACCAACGCCCCCAAGCCAATCCCCAGGTTGGCCCCGGCAATGTTGAGCGACGCGGCGAACGCCGGCGCATGGGGCGCGGCCTTCATCAGTCGCACATGGCTGACCAGGAACATCGCCGCTTGGGTCACGCCCCACACCGCCATCGCTGCCGCCAGGCCGACGGTGGAGTGAATCGCCGGCACCAATGCAACCATACCGGCGATCATGAAACCGCAGAACACCATGGACGCGATCAACGGGTGGCGATCCACAGCGCGGCCGCCCAAAGAGTTGCCAATCAGCCCGACAGCACCAAAGCCCATCAGGCACCAGCCCACCAGTGTCCCGTCGAAACCGGCCAGGCGTTCAAGGATGTCCGCCAGGTAGGTATAAGCCGTGAACATGCCGCTGAACACCAGGATCGACAGCAGGATATGCCCCTGCATCAAGGGGTTGCGCAGGATCTTGAACTGCGAGCGCAGTGTCACTTCGTCGTTTTTCGGTTTCGTCACTGGCAAGTAGATAAACAGCAGCAAAGCCTTGGCCAACGCCACCACAGCCAGGATGGCGAACGCGGTACGCCAGCCGAACATATCGGAAATCAGCGTGCCCACCGGGATGCCAAATACCGTGGCGCAGACAATGCCGAAGCCGATCTTTTCAATGGCACGCCCGGCGTATTCCGGGCCGACGATGTCCACCGCCGTTTCGCTGGCCAAGGCCCAGAACACCGGCAAGCCCAGGGCCGGAATCAGACGCGCCACGGCCATTACCCAGATATTCGGCGCCAGCGCGGCCACGGTGTTGGCTGCCGCGAACATGATCAGGATGGTGATAAACAGGCGCTTGCGCGGGAAACGAGCGCAGTACGCCGTTAGGAACGGCCCGAACGCCGCTACGGTAAACGCGAACAGCGTCACCAGCAGCCCTGCCTGGGACACGCTGACATTCAGGTCCCGGGCAATCGACGGCAACAGGCCGACGATGATGAATTCTGTGGTCAGCACGGTAAAGCCGGCGGCCGACAGCAGCAGGATGGGAAACAGCATGAAAACTCCAGAAACAACGACATCAACGACAGCCCGGAGGGCCCGCTGACGGATAGGAAAGTTGAGAGGGGGAGAATCTTAACAGAGTATGTCCGGAGTTGAACAAGGCTCGCCGCCGTGGGTGACGGAATGCCGCACTAAACGGGACATGTCCTACAGCATGCTAGACTCGCCGCCTGCTTCCTACAGCGCTTTCGCCTGCAATGCTGCGCCCTACTAAAAAAACTAGAGACAACTGTTTATGACTCCTGCCCCTTCCCTCCTCCAACGGCTGACACGCGTCAGCCTGGTCACGCAAATCGTCATCGGTTTAATCGCCGGCATTCTGCTGGCATTGCTGTTGCCTGAAGCCGCCAGAGCCACCGGATTTATCGGCAAAGTGTTTGTCGCCGCGCTCAAGGCAGTCGCGCCGATATTGGTGTTTGTGCTGGTGATGGCCTCGATAGCCAACCATAAACACGGCCAGGAAACCCATATCAAACCGATTCTGTTCCTGTATTTGCTGGGCACATTCGCCGCCGCCGTGGTGGCGGTGATTGCAAGCATGTGGTTTCCCTCGCCGTTGGTGCTCGTCACCCATGACGCCGCCGTCAGCGCTCCCGGCGGTATCGACGAGGTGCTGCAAAGCCTGCTGCTCAGCGTCGTGGACAACCCGATCAGCGCGCTGATGAACGCCAACTTCATCGGCATCCTGGCCTGGGCGATCGGCATGGGCATCGCCATTCGCCATGCGGGCGAAACCACCCGCACCGTGCTCGACGACCTCTCCAACGGCGTGACCCTGATCGTGCGCGTAGTTATCCGCTTCGCCCCCCTGGGTATTTTCGGCCTGGTCGCCTCGACCCTTGCCACTTCCGGTTTCGGCGCCCTGCTCGGCTACGCGCACCTGCTGCTGGTGTTGATCGGCTGCATGCTGTTCGTGGCCTTGGTGGTCAACCCGGCTATCGTGTTCTGGAAGCTGCGCCGCAACCCCTATCCGCTGGTGTTGATGTGCCTGCGCGAGAGCGGCATCACCGCGTTCTTCACCCGCAGCTCCGCAGCGAACATTCCGGTAAACCTGGCGTTGAGCAAACGCCTGGGCTTGCATGAAGACACCTATTCAGTGTCGATCCCGCTGGGTGCCACCATCAACATGGCCGGCGCCGCGATCACCATCACCGTGCTGACCCTGGCCGCCGTGCATACCCTGGGCATCAACGTCGACCTGCCGACCGCCGTGCTGCTTAGCGTGGTCGCAGCCGTGTGTGCGTGCGGCGCATCAGGCGTGGCCGGGGGTTCGCTGTTGCTGATCCCGCTGGCGTGCAGCCTGTTCGGTATTCCGAGTGAAATCGCCATGCAGGTGGTGGCCGTCGGCTTCATCATCGGTGTGCTGCAGGATTCGGCGGAAACTGCGCTCAACTCCTCCACCGATGTGCTGTTCACCGCCGCTGCGTGCCTGGGCAAGGAAGAGCAACCAGCTTAACGTTCGCGCACAAAAAAACCGGGGCGATTCCAGAGGGAACTGCCCCGGTTTTTTTATGGAAGCTTAGAACGCGCCCATGTAGTCACGCTTGCCCACTTCAACGCCGTTATGGCGCAGCAAGGCGTAAGCGGTGGTGACGTGGAAGAAGAACTGCGGCAGGCCGTAGGTCAGCAGGTAGGACTGGCCGCTGAAGCGCTTCTCTTTCGGGGTGCCTGGGCGGGTGATGATCTCGATACCTTCTTTGCCGTCGACTTGCTCAGGCTTGATGGTGTCGACAAACGCCAGGACCTTGGCGATCAGCGCTTGCAGGTCGGCGAAGGTCACTTCGCTGTCTTCGTATTTAGGCACTTCGATCTCGGCCAGGCGCGCAGAAACGCCTTTGGCGAAGTCGACGGCGATCTGCACCTGGCGCACCAGTGCGAACATGTCCGGGAACAGGCGCGCTTGCAACAGAGCGTTGGGTTCGATGTTCTTGGCAGTAGCGTGGGCTTCGGCCTTGTTCAGCACATCGCTGAGGGCGTTAAGCATTTGCTTGAAGACTGGGATGGAGGCGGCGTACAGGGAAATAGTCATGACAGTCTCATCGGTAATGGCAGGGTTGGAACCAGCGGCGATTATAGCCATGCCCGGCGCTTGTCTTTTATTTTTTCAGGATTACGCTAGTGGCCTTCACTGCATAGGGAACGCGCGATGACCGCCGAGCACGACACCGACACCCCTGAGCCGCGCCTGAACAGCACGGAAATCCGCAT
>PJQF01000014.1_pt1 | contig 107153 bp, 75 predicted proteins | sample 1503741 | NCBI WGS metagenome assembly PJQF01 (sample SAMN07775949, study PRJNA414020) | Biofilm metagenome, whole genome shotgun sequencing project. | isolation source: biomolecule (vanillin) treated reverse osmosis membrane biofilm | place: India: Nagpur | collected 2017-03-21
CCAAGGGCGAAGCCACTTCCCCCCTGATCGACAAGAAACGCGCTGTTGAACTGCTCGGCACCATGCAAGGCGGCTACAACATCGTGACGTTGGTCGAGCTGCTGGACGACGCCGAGCTGGCGCCTGTCGCCGCGGCCCAACTCAAGCACACCCTGCTGATGTTCGACGCGTTCCACGACGTCGCCGAAAAAGCCCGCAACGGCAACGAGCACGCCAAAGGCGTTATCCAGTCCTGGGCTGACGGCGAGTGGTTCCGCAACCGCCCTACCCTGGCCGACAAGATCAGCCTGCGCGTATTCAAGGTCACCGGCGAAACCAACACCGACGACCTGTCCCCTGCTCCGGACGCCTGGTCCCGCCCTGACATCCCACTGCACGCCCTGGCCATGCTGAAAATGGCTCGCGAAGGCATCGTGCCGGACGAGCAAGGCAAGACCGGCCCGATGAAGCAGATCGAAGAAATGCGCGGCCAAGGCTTCCCGATCGCCTACGTCGGTGACGTGGTCGGTACCGGCTCTTCGCGTAAATCCGCTACCAACTCGGTACTGTGGTTCTTCGGCGACGACGTACCTTACGTACCGAACAAGCGTGCCGGCGGTTTCTGCTTCGGCAGCAAGATCGCTCCGATCTTCTACAACACCATGGAAGATGCTGGCGCACTGCCAATCGAATTCGACGTGACCAACATGAACATGGGCGACGTGATCGACCTGTATCCTCATGCTGGCAAAGTCTGCAAACACGGCACCGATGAAGTCCTGACCACCTTCGAAATGAAGACCCCGGTCCTGTTGGACGAAGTTCGTGCCGGCGGCCGTATCCCGCTGATCATCGGCCGTGGCCTGACCGACAAGGCTCGCGCCGAATTGGGTCTGGGCCCTACCGACCTGTTCAAGCTGCCTGAAGCACCGGTCGACACTGGCAAGGGTTTCACCCTGGCCCAGAAAATGGTCGGCAAGGCCTGCGGCCTGCCGGAAGGCAAAGGCGTTCGTCCAGGTACGTACTGCGAACCGAAGATGACCACCGTGGGTTCCCAGGACACCACCGGTCCTATGACCCGTGACGAACTGAAAGACCTGGCGTGCCTGGGCTTCTCGACCGATCTGGTAATGCAGTCTTTCTGCCACACCGCGGCTTATCCAAAGCCGATCGACGTGACCACCCACCACACCCTGCCTGACTTCATCATGACCCGTGGCGGTGTATCGCTGCGTCCAGGCGACGGCATCATCCACAGCTGGCTGAACCGCATGCTGCTGCCGGACACCGTCGGCACCGGTGGTGACTCCCACACCCGTTTCCCGATGGGCATCTCGTTCCCGGCCGGTTCCGGTCTGGTCGCCTTCGCTGCAGCCACTGGCGTTATGCCACTGGACATGCCGGAATCGATCCTGGTGCGCTTCAAAGGCAAAATGCAACCTGGCATCACCCTGCGTGACCTGGTTCACGCCATTCCTTACTACGCGATCCAGGCTGGCCTGCTGACCGTAGAGAAGAAAGGCAAGAAGAACGCCTTCTCCGGCCGCATCCTGGAAATCGAAGGCCTGAACGACCTGACGCTGGAACAGGCTTTCGAGCTGTCCGACGCCTCGGCTGAACGTTCGGCTGCCGGTTGCACCATCAAGCTGTCGAAAGATTCCGTCACCGAGTACCTGAACTCCAACATCACCCTGCTGCGCTGGATGATCGGCGAAGGCTACGGCGATGCACGTACCCTGGAACGTCGCGCTCAAGCGATGGAAGCCTGGGTAGCCAACCCAGAGCTGATGGAAGCCGATGCCGACGCGGAATACGCCGAAATCATCGAGATCGACCTGGCCGAAATCAACGAGCCGATCCTCTGCGCACCGAACGACCCGGACGACGCTCGTCTGCTGTCGAGTGTTGCCGGCGAGAAGATCGACGAAGTGTTCATCGGTTCGTGCATGACCAACATCGGTCACTTCCGCGCTGCCGGTAAGTTGCTGGAGCAGGTCAAGGGTCAGCTGCCTACCCGTCTGTGGCTCTCGCCGCCGACCAAGATGGACGCTCACCAACTGACCGAAGAAGGCTACTACGGCATCTACGGCAAGGCTGGCGCGCGCATGGAAATGCCGGGCTGCTCGCTGTGCATGGGTAACCAGGCACGTGTAGAACCGAACTCGACTGTTGTGTCGACCTCGACCCGTAACTTCCCTAACCGTCTGGGTGATGGTGCCAACGTCTACCTGGCCTCGGCTGAGCTGGCGGCAGTAGCCTCCACCCTGGGTCGCCTGCCGACCGTCGAAGAGTACATGGGCTACGCGGCGAAACTGGACACCATGGCCAGCGACGTCTACCGCTACCTGAACTTCGACCAGATCGCTGAGTTCCGCAAGATCGCAGCAAGCGCCAACATCCCGGTGATTCAAGCCTAAGGTGTTGATGTAACAAAAACGCCGCGTATCGCAAGATACGCGGCGTTTTTTTATGCCTGGAATACAAACACATTCAATTGATCCCTCTGTCACTGACCCACCGCTATCGGGAGCAAGCCCCCTCTCACAGTTTTGACCGCAACGGGCGACCTTATACCTTCAACCGCACCACCGTCTGATCCTCAAGGTGGGCTGGCTGAAGACACCGATCCAAATGTGGCAGGGGGCTTGCCCCCTCCCACAGTTTTGACCGCGACGGGCGACCTTCTACCTTCAACCGCACCACCGTCTGATCCTCAAGGTGAGCTGGCTGAAGACACCGATCCAAATGTGAGAGAGGGCTTGTCCCCTCCCACAGCTTTGACCGCAACGGGCGACCTTATACCTTCAACCGCACCATCGTCTGACCCTCAAGGTGAGCTGGCTGAAGACACCGATCCAAATATGGGAGAGGGCTTGTCCCCTCCCACAGCTTTGACCGCAACGGGCGACCTTATACCTTCAACCGCACCACCGTCTGATCCTGAAGATGAGCTGGCTGAAGACACCGCTCCAAATGTGGGAGGGGGCTTGCCCCCGATGGGCGAGTCAGTTGACGCATCTGCCACTGACCCACCGCTATTTGGAGCAATCCCCACGCGTCACGCCTTGCTCACCTCCAGCGCCAGCTGCACCGCGCCATCGACGCTCAAGCCACTGAGCAGCACATGGGACGCCAATGCTTCGGGCAGCCCCTGCAACACCTCGCGCGCGTCATGCCGCACGCGGGCAAGTACCAGGCGCTTGCCCTCCCCGTGTACTTGCGCAAAAAAAGCCGCCAGCGCTTCGATGCTGGTGCCGTCGAGGTCCGGCGATTCTTCCAGGCTCAACACTACCGCCTGCGCCTGGGAATGACGCATCAGGCGCAAGGCCGCACCCAGGATGCGCTCGGCATTCGCAAAAAATAGCGCTTCGCTGGGCCGCACGATCAATACCCCCGGGACGGCCAGGGCATCGGCATGGTGCAGGCGGTCGACAAAGTCATGGCTGTCACCCAGGCGGCCCAGCACTTGAATGTCGGCCGACGACATCTGGCGCAGCATCAACATCACACTGATTGCGACCGCGAGCAGCAAACCATCCAGCACGCCCAGCACCAGCACCGCCGCCACCGCACAAATCACCAGCACGCGATCGCGGCGCCACAGGAAATAACGCCCCAGCGGCTGCAAACTCAAGCCTCGACCCAGGGCATAGATGACGACGGCCGCCAACACCGGCTCCGGCGTGAGCGCGACATAGGGCAGCACCGTCAGCACGATCAGCAATATCACCAGCGCCGCGACAATCCCCGCCAGGCGCGAATAGGCGCCGGCCGCCTCGTTGGCCGACGTCGCCGAATACCCGGCACCGGCCGGCATGCCGTGGAACAGACCGGAGACCAGGTTGGCCACTCCCAGCGCAAGCAGGTCACGGTTGGAGGACACGCGGTCGCCATGCTTGAGCGCGAACGAACTGATAGAGCCGTAGGACTCCGCGTACAGGACCATCACCAGCGCAAACGCCAATTCCCCGAGGCGCAGCCAGTCGGCAAACGGCAGCATCGGCAAATGCCCCAGCTCCAGGCGCAGGTCGATCATGCCGATCTGCGCCACGCCATAGGCCTGCAGGTCCAGGTACTGCCCGGCAGCGATGCCGAGCACCACGACCACCAGACCACCCGGCAGACGCGGGAAGCGTGCGCACAGCCACAACACCAGCAACGCCAGCCCCGCCACCAGTGCCGCAGGCCAGTTCCAACGCGGTAGCTGCTCCAGCAACTGCGGCAGAAAACGGATCAGGTTGTTATCGGTCAGGTGCACGCCCACCACACTGGCCAATTGCTTGAGGATGATGGTCAGCGCCAGGCCGAAGGCGAAGCCACGCAACACGGGCTTGGCGATAAACGAAGTGACGCCGCCAAGTTTCAACAGGCCGGCCAACAGGAAAAACACCCCGGTGAGCAGTACCAGCCCGAAGGCCAGGGAAAGCCTCAGTGCCGGGTCATCTCCCGCCAGGCTCGCCGTCGCCGCCGCCAAAACGGCCGCCGACGACGAGGTAGCCGAAACAATCGCAAAGCGGCTAGTGCCGAACAGGCCGTAGCACACCAGGCCTGCAAATAAAGCGATCACCCCGGCCTGGGGCGGCAGCGCGGCGATACTGGAATAGGCGACGGCTTCCGGCAGCAGCAAACCCGCGATGGATAAGCCAGCCAGCAGGTCTTGGATGCGGTTCGACGGTACGGCAACGGGTGCATCGGTTTCAGTCTTCAATCGGCCCAACCCATCCTGGCAAAAAGCGTGCGTAAGCTTAGCCCTCATTGCTCGGCTGCGGTTGAGCCGCATCAGCTTTTGCGCGGGCAAAAAAAAGCCGATTCGCGCTATGCGCGAATCGGCTTGCTTGCGTGAGCCCTGGGTTCAGGACAGCAGCGAGTAAATCAATGCAGTAATTGCCACCAGGCCCACTGCGGTGACAAACACGTTGGACGCGTGCCCACGGTACTTGGCCATGGCCGGCACCTTGCGGATCGCGTACATCGGCATCAGGAACAGGATCGACGCAATGATTGGCCCGCCCAGGGTCTCGATCATGCCGAGGATGCTGGGGTTCAGCGTGGCGACGATCCAGCACACCACCAGCATGAAGCCCGCAGTCATACGGTCCAGCGTCTTCGCAGCTGGACGGCGACCGCTTTTGAGCACCAGACCCTTGAGGCCCTCGCTCGCGCCGATGTAATGACCGAGGAACGACTTGGCAATCGCCACGAACGCGATCAACGGTGCAGCGAACGCGATGGTCGGGTTGTTGAAGTGGTTGGCCAGGTACGACAGGATCGACAGGTTCTGCGCCTTCGCTTCAGCTAACTGGGCCGGCGACAGGGTCAGCACGCAGCTGAACACGAAGAACAGCACCATCACCACCATCAACAGGTGCGCGCGGGACAGGATCTGCGAACTGCGCTCATCGGCGTGTTCGCCGTACTGGCGCTTCTGGTCAACCGCGAACGCCGAGATGATCGGGGAGTGGTTGAACGAGAACACCATCACCGGAATCGCCAGCCACAGGGTATTGAGCAAGGCCGAAGGCGCCGGGACCACACTCGCGGTGCTGAGGATGCCACCGTTCCAATGCGGGATCAGGTACACCGCAAGGAACAGCAAGGCGACGATAAACGGGTACACCATCATGCTCATGGCCTTGACGATCACTTGTTCGCCGCAACGCACCACCGCCAGCAAGCCGAGGATCAGCACAAACGCCAGCAGCGCCCGTGGCGGCGGCATGATGTGCAACTGGTGCTCCATAAAGCTGCTGACCGTGTTGGTCAGGGCCACGCTGTAGATCAGCAGGATCGGGAAAATCGCGAAGAAGTACAGCAAGGTGATCAGTGCACCCGCTTTGATACCGAAATGCTCTTCGACCACATCAGTAATGTCCGAACCTTCACGGCCGGAGAGCACAAAACGGGTCAGCCCACGGTGGGCAAAGAAGGTCATCGGAAACGCCAGCACTGCCAGGATCACCAGCGGCCAGAAACCGCCCAGGCCGGCGTTGATTGGCAGGAACAAGGTACCGGCGCCAATGGCGGTGCCGAACAGGCCAAGCATCCAGGTGGTGTCCTGGCGGCTCCAGCTTGTGAGGGTTGCAGGTGTCGTTGCATAGCGTTCGTCGACGCTATTGGCCTGATCATTCATCCGGTCGGATCTCCGCATTTACACGGCCGGGACGAGTCAGAAAAACCTGACAGGCAGCGCCCCGACCATAGAAGGGGCCGGATTGTCCGGGATTCTTTTGAATAAGCAAAGACTTAGCTGAGGAATGGTTGTACGAAGCAGATCAATCCAATTGACGACAATTTGTTCCAGTCAGGAACGTGACGCCTGTTTCGCCCACTCAGAGGGAGCCTTATCACGAACCTTGGAGATTCAACCATGACGATTTCAAACCTCAATCTGTCCCACGCCGGCCACTTGGTCGACAGCGTGGCGATGCATATTGCCGATCAAATCGCGGCACAAGATAAGCCCAAGCCACAGCAGCCTCCCAGCTTCCCTTTCAACGGCATTGAATATGCTGCCGCGCCCAAACCCAACAACACAATGATCCCAATGCCTCGCATCGGCTAAGACTGCGCGACTCACCAGGGCGTGGATCCATGCTATGGATTCACTGCCCTCTACCCGCCCCCTGCGGACCTTGCATCACCGCCCTATAAAATGTCGCATACTCTCTCTTCCATCCCGCCCCACAAGGAAGAGCCGTCCGATGACCACCACTGTTCTGGTCCTGGTTGAAACCATCAACGACTACCTGCAAATCATCGAGAGCAATGACTTTCATGTGATCCTGGCGCCAACCCCAGCCGAACGAGCCCAAGCCATCAAGCGCCATGGCGGCCAGATCAACGCCGTGTTGACCCGCGGCCCCCTGGGCCTCTACGCAGACGAAATCGCCGCGCTGCCGCTGCTGGAAATCATCTGTGTGATCGGCGCCGGTTACGAACATGTTGACCTGCAGGCCGCCAGCAATCGTGGGATTGTCGTGACCAACGGCGCCGGGGTGAATGCGCCGTCGGTGGCGGACCACGCTATGGCGCTGTTGCTGTCCCTGGTGCGCGGCATCCCGCAGACCGACGTCGCCGTGCGGCGCGGTGAATGGCCCAAGGTGATGCGCCCTTCCCTGGGCGGCAAGCAACTGGGCATTCTTGGCTTGGGCGCCGTGGGCCTGGAAATCGCCAAGCGCGCCGCCCTCGGATTCGGTATGGAAGTGAGCTATCACAACCGTCAGCCCCGTGATGATGTGGATTACACCTACTGCGCCAGCGCCGTGGAGCTGGCGCGCACTTCGGACTTCATGATCCTGGCCACGCCCGGTGGCCCGAGCACCCGTCACCTGATTGATCGTCACGCCCTGGATGCTCTGGGGCCGAATGGCTACCTGGTCAATATCGGCCGTGGCAGCGTGGTGGTTACCGCCGACCTGATCACCGCCCTTGAACAGCGCCGCATTGGCGGGGCTGCGCTGGATGTATTCGACGACGAACCCAAGGTGCCCGACGCCCTCAAGCACCTGAGCAATACCGTACTCACCTCCCATGTGGCCGGCCTTTCACCGGAAGCCGCTCACGACACCGTGCAACGGGTGGCCGACAATCTGGTGGAGTACTTCGCCGGCCGACCAGTGCTCACGCCGGTCGTGTTACCCGCGCCCGTAAAATGACCAATCAGGCACGCTGATCATCATCCAACACGCTAACCTATTAAGCCGCCCCGACCTTGTCGCTGGGCGGTCGTGCGCATTAGATTAGGAAATAGTCCAAGGCCTTTAGAATAAGCAGAAGGGATAAGCATGGCGCTGAACGACCAATCGACCCAGATTCGCCCAGGCGAAGAACTTGATGCTGGCCTGATCGATCCCTATCTCAAGGCCCATATCCCGGGCCTGAGCGGCACGCCTGCGATCAGTCAGTTCCCCGGCGGCGCGTCCAACCTGACTTACCTGTTGGAATACCCTGGGCAGGAATTCGTCCTGCGCCGCCCGCCCTTCGGTCACAAGGCCAAGTCAGCCCATGACATGGGCCGTGAATTCCGCATTCTCAATCAGCTAAAAGATGGCTTCCCGTATTGCCCCAAAGCCTATGTGCATTGCACCGATGAGTCGGTGATCGGCGCTGAGTTCTACGTGATGGAACGCGTCAAGGGCATCATCCTGCGCTCCGACCTGCCGCCTGAGCTGGGGCTGGATGCAACCAAGACCGAAGCACTGTGCAAAAGCTTTATCGACAAGTTCGTCGAGCTGCACCAAGTCGACTACACCGCCTGCGGACTGGCCGACCTGGGCAAACCCGAAGGCTATGTGGCACGCCAGATTCGCGGCTGGAGCGACCGCTACGAAAAGGCCCTGACCCCCGATGCGCCCAAATGGGAGGCAGTGCGGGCCTGGCTCAACGACAAGATGCCGGCCGACCACCCGACATCAAGCATCGTGCATAACGACTACCGCTTCGATAACGTGATCCTCGACCCGCACAACCCGATGCAGATCATCGGCGTACTGGACTGGGAGCTCACCACACTCGGCGATCCGCTGATGGACTTGGGCAACACCCTCGCCTACTGGATAGAGGCCGCCGACCCCGCGCCGGTGCAACTGATGCGCCGCCAGCCAAGCAATGCGCCCGGGATGCTCACCCGCCGCGAGTTCGTCGACTACTACGCCGAACGGTCGGGCATCCAGATCGATAATTTCGACTTCTATTACACCTACGGCCTGTTCCGCCTGGCCGGCATCGTTCAGCAGATCTACTACCGTTTCTTCCATGGCCAGACCCAGGACAAACGCTTTGCTCAGTTCATTCAGATGAACTCACTGCTGGAGCAAATGAGCCTGAAGGTAATCGCTAAATCAGCCCTCTGATCGCACAAAAACAAGGAACCCCCATGTCCAAGACTCATCTGTTCGACCTCGACGGCAAAATTGCGTTTGTCTCCGGCGCCAGCCGTGGCATCGGTGAGGCCATCGCCAAGTTGCTGGCCCAGCAAGGCGCCCATGTGATCGTCTCCAGCCGCAAGCTAGAAGGCTGCCAGCATGTGGCCGACGCAATCATCGCCGACGGCGGCAAGGCCACTGCGGTTGCCTGCCATATTGGTGAAATGGAGCAGATTAGCCAGGTGTTCGCCGGCATTCGCGAGCAGTTCGGCCGCCTGGATATTCTGGTCAACAACGCAGCCACCAACCCGCAGTTCTGCAACGTGCTGGACACCGATCTGGGCGCGTTCCAGAAGACCGTTGACGTGAACATTCGCGGCTACTTCTTCATGTCGGTGGAAGCCGGCAAGCTGATGCGCGAAAACGGCGGCGGCAGCATCATCAACGTGGCCTCGATCAACGGCATCTCGCCGGGTGTCTTCCAAGGCATCTACTCGGTGACCAAGGCCGCGGTGATCAACATGACCAAAGTGTTCGCCAAGGAATGCGCTGAATTCGGCATCCGTTGCAACGCCCTGCTGCCGGGCCTGACGGACACCAAGTTCGCCTCGGCGCTGGTGAAAAACGATGCGATCCTGAAAATGGCCCTGGCGCAGATCCCGCTCAAGCGTGTGGCCGACCCAAGCGAGATGGCCGGCGCGGTGCTGTTTCTGGCGAGTGACGCGTCCAGCTACACCACCGGTGTGTCGCTGAATGTAGACGGTGGTTTCCTCTCCTGACTTCGCCCGGGTTTCTACAGGTCGATTTACGCGTAACCTTGGCGTAGATCGATTTGTCTCAGAGTGAAACATGGAACTGCACATCGTCATCAAAGGCCGCAAGGACCTGGCGGCCCAGCTTTATCAGCAATTGCGCGAAGCCATTGCGGCCGGGCGTCTCGCGGCAGGCGCGCAACTGCCGCCCAGCCGCCTGCTGGCCGAGCAGTTGGGCGTATCGCGCAAGACCGTGTCCGATACCTACGCCACGTTGACCTATGAAGGCTTGCTGGTGGGAAAGATCGGTCGTGGCACCTTCGTTAACGCTTGGGCGCCCCCAGCGGATCGCCTGCAAACTGCCACCGACCTGGCCTGCGCCAACAACCTGGCTAAATGGCAGGCGCTGCCCTCGCCGATGCGCCACCCCACACGCGACAACCTCCTGCGCTACGAATTTCTCGGCGGCGCCACCAGCCGCAATCAGTTCCCACAAGACGAATGGCGACGCTGCACCCAGGACGCCCTGCGCCGCATTGCCCAGAACAGCGGCTTCTACAGCCAACCCGAAGGCTTGCCGGCACTGCGCAGTGCCATCGCCGGGCATATCGCCTTTTCCCGAGGCGTCAAATGCCGCGATGACGACATCGTGGTCACCAATGGCGCGCAACAAGGGCTGGACCTGCTGGCCCGCGTGGTGCTGGAACCAGGCAGCATCGTCGCCATGGAAGACCCTGGCTACAGCCCCGCACGCCAGTTGTTCCAGGCGATGGGCGCCCGGGTCGCCAGTGTGCCGGTGGATGACCAAGGCATTCAGGTGGATCAGATTCCCGACGGCACCCGCTTGATCTATGTGACCCCCTCCCACCAGTTCCCCCTCGGCATGCCCATGAGCCTGGCGCGCCGTGAAGCCTTGCTGGTCCGCGCCTTCGACTTGGGGGCGATCATCATCGAGGACGACTACGACAGTGAATTCCGCTACGAAGGCCGCCCCACCGATTCCCTGCAAAGCATGGACACCCGCGGCGTAGTCACTTACGTCGGCACCTTCTCCAAAACCCTGCTGCCCGAACTGCGCCTGGGCTATCTGGTGCTGCCGCCGGCGATCCACGGCGCGGTACTCAAGGCCAAGCAATTGACCGACCAGCACAGCTCCACCTTGCCGCAGTGGGCGCTGGCCAAGTTCATCAGCGAAGGCTACCTGCTCAAACACATCCGCCGCTGCCACTCCGTATATGCCGGGCGTCGTGAGCGCATCCTGCAACGACTGGCCGGGGATTTGTCGCCGTGGTTCGAAGCCGTGCCCACCGTGGCGGGGTTTCATATGGCGGCGCTGTGCAAGGTGCCGGTGAGCATTCCGTTGCTGATGACATTGGCGCGTGAGGCCGACGTGGGTTTATACCCGCTTGATGTGTTCTTCCACGACGCACCGGTGCGCCCTGGGCTGATTATTGGATTCGGCGCCATCGAAACCCTGGATATAGACCCGGCGCTGGACAAAGTGCGCGACATTCTCAAACAGATTGGCTAGGGGCTTTTCCGGCGGATTGGTCATTGGTCGGCCAGGTTCTGCGGCGTAGGGTGGACAGGTCTCGAACTACTCGGAAACCCGAACATGAAACGCCTGCTCGCCACCACCCTGATGCTCGCCTCACTCAGCGCCTTTGCCCACGAACCGGTGTACAACCAGGAGTCGATCAAGGTGCTGCAGGAGCACGCCCTGACCAACGTGCCCGGCAAGAAAACCATCATGCTCACCGTTGATTACGCCCCCGGCCAGGCCACCGTTCCCCATAGCCATACGGGGACGGCGGTGGCCTATGTGCTGGAGGGCGCGATCACTTCGCGGGTCAATGATGAGGAGGCGATAACCTACAAGGTCGGCGAATCGTTCTACGAGCCCGCGGGTTCGCGGCACTTTGAATCCAGCAATGCCAGCCAGACCCAGCCAGCGAAGTTACTGGTGGTGATGGTGTTGGATGACAAGGCCGAGGTGCTGACCCCTCTTCCAAAATGATCAGCTAAGACATCTATCAGAAGTATGGGCGGTCGCTAAATGTGGGAGGGGGCTTGCTCCCGATAGCAGTGCGTCACGACACCCATTTGGCTGAACTACCGCTATCGGGAGCAAGCCCCCTCCCACAGTTTTGACCGCGTTGAGTCAGGGACTAGGGGCGTTTGAATAGGCAGCGCAGTTCTTCGATCCTTGACCGGCACACACAGCCCTCAAGGTGATCATTGACCATCCCCATCGCCTGCATCAGCGCATACATCGTGGTCGGACCTACAAAGGTCCAGCCACGTTTTTTAAGGGCCTTGGACAGTCGCACCGAGGCCGATGAGGTGGGGTTGCCCGTCCAGTAAGCCAGGTCCACCACCGCCGGGCGCTCTTCATCACCCGGCTCGAACGCCCACAACCACCGCGCCAGCGATCCGGTTTCATCCACCAGCTCACAGGCCCTGCGCGCGTTGTTGATGGTGGACACGATCTTGGCCCGATTACGCACAATCCCCGGATCCTGCATCAGCCGCTCTATATCAGCCTCGCCGTACTGCGCCACCCGACGAAAATCAAAGCCCTCGAACGCCGCACGAAACTGCTCGCGCTTGCGCAAAATGGTGATCCACGCCATCCCCGCCTGAAAGCCTTCCAGGCAAATTTTCTCGTACAGCTGGACATCGTCCGCCACCGGCACACCCCATTCCTGGTCGTGGTAACGCGGATATTCCGGCGCCGAGGTGCGCCAGCTGCAATGGGTGTGGCCCGCTGCGTCAGTGGTCAATCCTGGAGTGTCCATCCATCACCTCATAAGCCGAGCGGCGGATGATAGACGAAAATTTTTCCAGCCCGCCAACCGCTCAAGCATCGCCCTCAGCGACCAACTGGTCAGACCGGGACTTGTCAATCAACCAATAATGACTTGTGATTTCGAAAAAACCCGGCGTAGACTGGCCCCGCACTGGACTTACCGGTATGACCACAACAATTAAGCCCTGGAACCACCAGGGCACCGAATAGAGATCCCTCCCATGCTCAGATGGTGCTCGCGTTCGATTTTCCTGCAAGTCGTGATTGGCCTGATGCTCGGCATCGCCTGCGGCCTGGCCCTTCCCGAATTCTCCTCGCAACTCAAACCCCTGGGTGACGGCTTTATCAAGCTGATCAAAATGCTGATTGGCCTGATCGTGTTCTGCGTCGTGGTCAGTGGCATTTCCGGCGCCGGCGACTTGAAGAAAGTCGGACGAATCGGCCTCAAGTCGGTGATCTACTTTGAAATCCTCACCACCATCGCCCTGGTGATCGGCCTGGTCATGGCCTTCAGCACCGGTATCGGCCAAGGTGCCAATATCCACCTGGAGCAGCTCTCCTCCGCCGGCCTCAATGAACTGGCCGACAAGGGCCAGCACATCAAGGGCACCAGCCAGTTCCTGATGGACCTGATCCCCAACTCGGTGATCGGCGCCTTTGCCGACAACAACGTGCTGCAAGTGCTGCTGTTCTCGGTGCTGTTTGGCAGCGCGCTGAACCTGGTGGGCGAAGCGGCCTCAGGCATCACACGGCTGATCAATGAGCTTAGCCACGTGATCTTCCGCATCATGGGCATGATCGTGCGCCTGGCGCCAATCGGTGTGTTCGGCGCGATTGCCTTCACCACCAGCACTTACGGCCTGGACTCCCTGCAACACCTGGGCAGCCTGGTTGGCCTGTTCTACCTGACCTGCTTTGCCTTCGTCGGACTGATCCTGGGCCTGGTAATGCGCCTGTCGGGCCTGCGCATGCTGCCGTTGCTTAAGTACCTGCGCGAAGAACTGCTGATCGTGATGGGGACCGCCTCCTCCGATGCCGTGCTGCCGCAGGTCATGCGCAAACTCGAACACCTGGGCATTGGTAGCTCCACCGTGGGCCTGGTGATTCCAACGGGGTATTCGTTCAACCTCGACGGTTTCTCGATCTACCTGACCCTGGCCATCGTGTTTATCGCCAACGCCACCGGCACGCCGCTGTCGATGACTGACTTGCTGACCATCCTGCTCGTGTCGTTGATCACCTCCAAAGGCGCCCACGGGATTCCCGGCTCTGCGCTGGTAATTCTGGCGGCAACGCTGACAGCAATCCCGGCGATTCCGGTAGTGGGCCTGGTGCTGGTATTGGCGGTGGATTGGTTCATGGGCATCGGCCGCGCACTGACTAACCTGATCGGCAACTGCGTCGCCACCGTGGCCATCGCACGCTGGGAAAAAGACATCGATATCCAGCGCGCCAACAAGGTGTTGGACGGCCAGCAAGGGTATGCCTTCCAGGCCAAGAAACCGGTGCTGCCGGCCCACCAGGAATTCTAACGCTGTCTCATGGGCAACACTGGCTAATGTGGGAGGGGGCTTGCCCCCGATGAGGACGGTCAGTTGATAGATCTGTAACTGATCCACGGCCATCGAGGGCAAGCCCCCTCCCACATGACTGTATTAGCAACATTAAGGAAGTATCGACGTGATCAGCACCTCAACGGTCGTCAATTCAGTCGTAGAAAAACTCCGCGCCGCCCTGGCGCGAGGTCAGTGGCGCCGGGGCGAAATGCTGCCCGGCCAGCGCGAACTGGCCGAACAGATGGGCATCAGCCGCCCCAGTCTGCGCGAAGCGGTGATCGTGCTGGAAACCCTCGGCCTGGTGCGCTCCATGCCCGGCAAAGGCGTGGTCGTGCTCGAAACCAGCGTCAGTGAACCCCAATCCAGCGACGCCGTGGCCGACGCCAGTCTCGAAGACCTCCTGCAACTGCGCTACACCCTCGAACCCTTCATCGTCGGCCTTGTGGCCCAGTCCATCAGCAGCAAGGAAGTCGGCCAATTGCGCTTGACCCTAATGGACATGCGCGAGGCGCTCGACGCTGGTGACGCCGAAGCAGGCATGAACGCCTACATCGGCTTTCACGAAGAACTCTTCGCGCTCACGTCCAACCCGATTTTCCAGAACGTGGTGCAACAGACCAGCAACGCCCTCAAGCAAAGCGCCCAGGTTCTGCGCAACTCTCCTGAACACCTGGCCGAGCGCCTGCAGGAAAACGACGCGGTGGTGCGCGCCATACGCAACAAGAACAGCGCCCTGGCCAGCGCAGAAATGCGCAAGCACATCCTCCAGGAAGGCCTGCGCATGGGTATTCGCTTGAACATCCCGGACGACCATCTGGGCAGCTGACTTTTTGGAGACGACCATGACCGCCCACGCCCTGCACCGCGAGCCCTTCCTCCCCGCCCTGCGCCTGGTAGCCGGTAAAAAGCCAACGGTGGATGACATCTACCCACGGCTGTTCGACGCGATCCTCGAACAACGCATCGCCCCGGCCAGCCGCTTTACAGAAGAAAGCCTGGGTGAAACCTTTGGCGTGAGCCGCAGTGTGATTCGCCGCGTATTGGCCAAGCTGTCTCATCAGCAAGTGATCATCCTGCGTCCCAACCAGCGCGCTCAAGTAGCGGCACCGGACGCACAGCAGACGCGGCAGATCCTCGAAGCACGGCGCATGACCGAAATCACCGTGGTGCAACTGGCGTGTGCCCAGGCCACGGCGACGCAGATACGCCAACTGCGCGAGTTGATTGCTCGCGAACGCGAGTGCATTGAACGCGACCAGCGTGGGCCGGCGATTCGCTTGTCGGGGGAGTTTCACCTGCAACTGGCGGTGATGGCGGGGAATGGTCCGTTGGCGCAGTTCCTCAACAGCCTGGTGCCGTTGACGTCGTTGATCATTGCCCAATTCGAAGCAAAAGCCTGCACGTATTGCGCGTGGCAGGAGCATGTGGCGATTGTGGATGCGGTGGAGCAACGCGACTCAAGCACCGCAGTGACCCTGATGACCCAACACCTGGATCACCTGGAAGCCAAGTTGCTGAAACACCATTAATCTCCAGATAAAACGAGATAAAAATGTGGGAGGGGGCTTGCCCCCGATAGCGGTGGGCCAGTCATGAAGAGGCTGGCTGACACTCTGCTATCGGGGGCAAGCCCCCTCCCACAGTTTTTGGGGTGTTTGATAAAGGGCATTCCAACAAAAAGCCCCTGCATCTCACAATGCAGGGGCTTTTGTTTCAGGCGCTAAATCAAGCCGGTTGCAGCACAGACGGCCCACTCAAGGCCAAGTCCAGCAACTCACGGTTGGCGACCGCATACATGGCGTAGTCCGTACCGACCGCAGCACGAATCTCCACCATCATGGCCACCCAACGATCCGCCATGTCCTTGTGCTGCTCAAGCCACAGGGCCACGCGGGCTTCCATGTCTTGTGGCGCGTCGGCCATTTGCAGGACAGAAATGGTAATCGCCCGTTGCTGCCAGTCCACGTCGTCGCGGAACGCTTCGCGAGCCGCAGCCTGCCAGTTGTTGGCCACTGGCAGATCGCTGATCTGCTGCAGGTACCATGGCAAGTCCAGAGCGCTGCCTACGGCGAAGTAGGCCTTGGCCACTTCGGCGGCGTCATGCCCGGTTACGTCAGCGGCTTCGATGATTGGCAGCAGGGTGTACAGGTGAGTAGTGCCTGCAACCATACGCGCCAACAACTCCGGCACGCCCGCTTCAGTGTAAGCCTGATAGCGTTTCTGCCAGCCTTCGCGGGTCGGTCCTTCCAGCAGTTCGTCGAGCTTGAGGCCCAGTGCGGCCAGGTGCGGACCGAAGTGCGCGGTGTCACGCCCAGCGTCCTGCTCGTTGCGACGGCTGCGTAGGAACCAACGCGTAGCGCGGCGGCCCAGGCGCATCAGCTCATCCATCAACTGCAATTGCACGTCAGCGGAGACCTGGTGGTCCAGGGCTTCGATCTGGCGGAACCAGTGCGGGAGGTGGAAGATGTCGCGCACGATCACATAAGCGCCGGCCACGTTCGCCGGGCTCATGCCGGTCGACTCTTTGAGTCGTTGAACGAAGGTGATGCCCATGTGGTTAACCAGGTCGTTGGCGATCTGGGTGCTGACGATCTCACGCTTCAGGCGGTGACGACGCATGGCCTCGCCGAACTTGGCGACCAGGCTCGGTGGGAACGCGGTCTCCATGTCACGGGTCAGGTAGTCGTCATCCGGCACCAGCGACTTGAGCAGTGCTTCCTTGAGGTCGATCTTGCTGTAGGAGATCAACACCGACAGCTCCGGACGGGTCAGGCCCTTGCCGGTCGCGGCGCGCTCGGAGAGCTGCTCCTCGGTCGGCAGGTACTCGATGGCGCGGTCCAGCTTGCCACGGCCTTCCAGGTCGCTCATCAAGCGTTTGTACTCAGCTGCTCGCTCGTAAGCCTTGCGGGCAGCCAGGGACAGGGCCTGGGTTTGCTTATAGTTGTTGCCCAACACCAGGTTGCCGACTTCGTCGGTCATGCTCGCCAGCAACTGGTTGCGTTGCTTGTCGGTCATGTCACCGGCCTGCACCACTTCGTTGAGCAGGATTTTGATGTTCACTTCGTGGTCGGAGCAGTCCACACCACCGGCGTTGTCGATGAAGTCGGTGTTGGAACCGCCGCCATTGAGGCCGAATTCCACACGACCCAGCTGGGTCATACCGAGGTTACCGCCCTCGCCCACCACCTTGCAGCGCAGTTCGTTGCCGTTGACGCGCAGCGCGTCGTTGGCCTTGTCGCCGACATCGGCGTGGCTTTCGGTGCTGGCCTTGACGTACGTACCGATACCGCCGTTCCACAACAGGTCCACCGGCGCCTTGAGCAAGGCGTTCAGCAGTTCGGTCGGGGTCAGCTTGTCGGCCGAGATGTCGAAGCGTTCTTTCATCTGCGGCGAGATGGCAATGCTCTTCGCGCTGCGCGAGAAGATACCGCCGCCTTCGGACATGATGCTGGTGTCGTAGTCGGTCCAGGCCGAACGCGGCAGCTCGAACATACGCTGACGCTCGACGAAGCTGGTCGCCGGGTTCGGGTTTGGATCGATGAAGATGTGCAGGTGGTTGAAGGCTGCGACCAGTTGCAGCTTGTCGGACATCAACAGGCCGTTACCGAACACGTCACCGGCCATATCGCCGACGCCCACCACGGTGATGCTGTCTTCCTGCACGTTGATGCCGCGCTCACGGAAATGACGCTGCACACCGACCCACGCGCCCTTGGCGGTGATGCCCATTTTCTTGTGGTCGTAACCGGCGGAACCACCGGATGCGAACGCATCACCCAGCCAGAAGCCGTAGTCGATGGCGATGCCGTTGGCGATGTCGGAGAAGGTCGCGGTGCCCTTGTCCGCTGCGACGACGAGGTACGGGTCATCGTCGTCATGACGCACGACGTTGGCCGGCGGCACCAGGGCGCCGTCCTTGAGGTTGTCGGTAATGTCCAACAGGCCCGAAATGAAGATGCGGTAGCAGGCAATACCCTCGGCCGCGATTTCATCCCGCGTGCCGCCCAGTGGCAAGCGACGCGGCAGGAAGCCGCCCTTGGCGCCCACCGGTACGATCACCGAGTTCTTCACTTGCTGGGCTTTTACCAGGCCGAGCACTTCGGTGCGGAAGTCTTCTTCACGGTCGGACCAGCGCAGGCCGCCGCGAGCGACGTTACCAAAGCGCAGGTGCACGCCTTCGACCCGTGGCGAGTACACGAAGATTTCAAACTTCGGCACCGGCTTAGGCAGCTCGGGAATGGCGCGCGGGTCGAACTTGAAGCTGAAGTACGACTTGTTCTGGCCGTTGGCGTCGGTCTGGTAGAAGTTGGTACGCAGGGTGGCCTTGATCAGGTCCAGGTAGCGACGCAGGATGCGGTCTTCGTTGAGCACCTGAACGTCGTCCAGGGCGGTGAGGATCGCTTGTTCCAGACGTTGCTGCTTGTCTTCCAGGTCATCGGCGGTGAGCTTGCGCGCCAGGTAGAAGCGGGTCTTGAACAACCGGGTCAACTCGCGGGCGATGTCGGTGTGGTTGTTCAGGGTGCTGGCGATATAACCCAAGTCGAAGCCCAGGCGGATCTGCTTCAGATAACGGGCGTAGGCACGCAGCAGCGCGACGTCGCGCCATGGCAGGCCGGCGGTCAATACCAGACGGTTGAACGCATCGTTCTCGGCATCGCCGTGGACGATGTGCACGAACGCATCTTGCAGGGTGTCGTTGAGCTGCTGGATATCCAGGTTCACGCCTTCGGCGGCGATGAACGCAAAATCATGGATCCAGAACTCACGGCCATTGGCGTGGCGCAGTCGGTAAGGGAATTCACCCAACACGCGCAGGCCGAGGTTTTCCAGGATCGGCAGTACGTCAGACAGCGCCAGCGGGGTGTCGGCGTGGTAGAGCTTGCAATGCAGCTCGCGTTGGCCGGAGACCTGGCCCAGTGGCTGATAGAAGCTCATCACCAGCGGGTTGGCTTCGGTCAGGCTGTTGAGGTGCTGCATGTCGACGACGGCTGAATGCGCGGCAAAACGCTCGCGGTAGCCGGCCGGGAAGCCTTTCGGGAAGTCCGCCAGCACATTGGTGCCCTGGGCTTCGCCGAAGCTTTCGACCACCAGGCTGGAGTAGTCGTCCTGCCAGCTGCGGCAGGCCTGCACCACTTCTTTTTCCAGTTGCAGCGGGTCGATGTCGAGGCGGTTCTTGGGGTCTACCCGCAGAATCAACTGGACACGGGCCAGTACGGACTCGGAGAAGAAGGTCCAGAACTCGCAGTCCGAGGCTTTCAGGCGATCCATCAGCACTTGCTGGATCTTCTGGCGCACTTCGGTGGAATAGATGTCGCGCGGCACATAGGCCAGGCAGTAGCAGAAACGACCGTACGGGTCTTTGCGCAGGAACACGCGGATCTTGTTGCGTTCCTGAATCTGCACAATCGACATCACAGTGCTGAACAGCTCGTCGACCGGGGTCTGGAACAGGTCGTCACGGGGCAGTACTTCAACGACCTGGGCAAGCTCCTTGCCCAAGTGCGCCTTGGCCTGGAAGCCCGAACGGCGTTCGATTTCGGCCACTTTGCGACGAATGTACGGAATGACTCGCACGCTTTCGCCATACACCGACGAGGTGTACAAGCCCATGAAGCGATGTTCCTTGATGACCTTGCCGTCGGCATCGATCTCACGGATCGATACGTAGTCCGGGTAGGCCGGGCGGTGAACACGGCTTGGGTGCGCAGCCTTGGCGAACGACAGCACGGTCGGTTCACGCAGGTAAGACACAGCGTAGTCTTCGATGCGCAGGTCATCGGCGGTGAGGCCAGCACGCAGCAGCTTGGTCAGACCGAGGAAGGAACTGGCGTCATATTGAATATGACCACCGTCCGCCTCGTCACGTACCACGAATTCTTCATAGCCCAGGAAGGTGAAGTGGTTGCCCACCAGCCACTCCAGGAAGTTCTTGATCTCGGCTTTTTCTTCGCCATCGATGCCGAACTGGCTGGCGTCGATACCGGCCAGCAGGTCCTGGACCTTGGCTTTCATCGGTTCAAAATCGGCCACGGCCACGCGCACTTCACCCAGAACCTGCTCAAGCTCTTTGCTCAGCACGTTCAGTTCGGCGGCGTTGGCGCAGCGGTCGATTTCCAGGTACATCAGCGATTCTTGCTGGATGTCGTCGCCCTGCGTGCCTTTCGGCAGGATTTCCAGCAACTCGCCTTTGCTGCCACGACGCACACTCAGCACGGTGGTTTGCAGGGTGTGAATGCTGTAGCCGCGACGGTTCAGCTCGGTACGCACCGAGTCCACCAGGAACGGCAGGTCATGGTGCAGCACTTCGACCGCGGTATGGGTCGACTGCCAGCCATGACGTTCGTAATCGGGGTTGTAGACCCGCACTTGTGGCTGGGTATGATCAAAGCGCTCAAGCAGGCGCCAGGCAGACAGGGTGCAACCGGCCAGGTCGGAAAGGCGACGCTGGGTCAGTTCGTCCAGGGAAATGATGCCGAAAAATTGTTCAGCGAACAGCGCCACTTGTGGCAGTGCCTGTTCACTGATGTGCTGCGCCAGTGCCGCTTGCAGTTGATGCTGGAAGTCGGCCTTGCTGGCTGCGGTGAAGAACGCCATCTGTGGTACTCCGCTTGGGCTTGTTATTGATGGAAGCGTCGCGTGTTATCCCCTTGCGGGGAGACCGTCAGCTCTGTTCGCCGGTAACTAAAGCACCATAGACGAATCAGGATGACAGGAGGGTGAAGCTGGACAAGACAATGAGGTCACATACAACTTCCATAAGATGCGCACCCTGCCGGGTGACGGTACGACGGGCAGGTCAGACGCCTGGCAGGCTGTGGAACGAGAACTGCATCCGTTGCGCAGCTTAACGACTGAGGGAAGCGCGCTGCTTGCGAAGCTGCGACATATTCGGTCATCGGTAAGCAGGCTCGCGGTTGCAACTTGGGCAACCCGTGATTTCGGGTGAAAAAACGCCTGATTGTTCGGGGGTGAGTGTCGAAAATGACTGATTCTCCATGCCAGGTCATGCCCTGAGTCTGACACAGGAAGAAGCACAAAATTCGCGGCAATGGCACAATTGCCCACGCGATGCCCTCCCCCAGACAGGATTCCCCATGCTGCAAATCAAAACCGACGCCCTGATGGCCACACCGTGCGACGACGAAGAAGACAACATGGCCATGCTCTGCTGCCACGGCAAGAACGGCGAAATGTTCATGTTGACCCGCTACCCCGATGAAGACGAAGTGGAACTCACCTGGGACTACGGGCCTTCAACCCTCGATGGCCTGAAAATCACCCTGAGCGACACGACCCTGACCGTGGAACTGGCCGCCGGCGATGCCGACGCCCTCGGTGGCAAGGATAAATTGGAGATCAGCCACGCCACAGCAGTGGCAGATATGGCAGAAGTGGAAGCAACTCTGCAGAACATCCTCAAGGGCACTGGCACCTACGTTCGCGCCTGAAACCGGGGCCTTCAACCCCCTGCGCAGTCAAGATCGAGGGCCTTGACCGTTTGTCGTGACTGTTATTTCTAACAGTATCCCGCCTTCGGTTTTGCGCCTTAGCTGATTGAAATCACGGTGACTGCACAGGTGCTCCGATGAAATCCATCAGCAAGCTTCTCGCCATCGTCCTTTTGGGCGCGGCTTCCTCGGCGTTGTCGGCAGCGCCTGCCAACGCTGGTTATTCACATCTGGTCCTGCTGCTCAAGGACGATGGCTCGACGTCGAGGCATTTCCAGGACACCTACGACCCGTCCAGTACCTTCCAGACCCATGTACCCAACATCAAGGCGCTGGTGCCGCCTTCCAAGACGCGTACGCTGGAGGGATTTCAGGCCTTGCAGCGGCATCGACTGGACCGCTATTACATTATCGACACCCAGCACCTGACACCTGACCAAGCCCAGGCACTGGCTGCGAAGCTCAAGCAGGACCCGGCGATTGAAGACGTCGACTTCGAGCCGCAGGTCGATGGAATGGAAAACGATAACGGCACGCCGGCGATGGAAAGCCTGCGTAATGACATTCCGGACCACACTGCTCGCCAAGGCTATCTGTATGACAGGACCGCGCTAGCGCCCTACAGAATAGGCGGTGTAAATGCTACGCAAGCCTGGAAAATTCCTGGCGGCAAGGGCGAAAACATGCGAGTAGTTTCTTCGGAAATCAGTCATTGGTCCTACAACCATCTGGACTTGCCTAAGCCTTTTCTGGAAATCAGCCAGGGTGCCGTCGTTGGCGCCCATGACACGGCCAGCGTCGGCACCATCGCCTCCAGGGAAAATGGATTCGGAACCACCGGCATCGTCCCCGAGACGCAGTTGGGCTACACCCAATATGGCGACTCACGACTGCTGCAACTGGCCGAGCGCTCCAGTCCTGGCGACGTCGTACAGTTAGGCGTGCACTTCAAATATGCGACATTGCCCGGCGTAGGCTGCGTCGCCGATTGCTTCATGCCCCTTGAGTACAGCAAGGCCGTCCGTGACATCATCACCTTCATGACAGAGGAAAAAGGTTTGCACGTGGTATTGGCGGCGGCGAACGGCAACATCAATCTTGATCACCCCTACTTCAACGGCTGGTTCGATCGCAACATATTCGACTCCGGCAGTGTCTATGCCGGCGCCGTCGAGCCGAAGACCGGATTGAGGTCGTATTTTTCCCAATACGGCAGCCGGGTGGACGTGTTCAGCTGGGGCGGTTCCGTGACCACGACCACGTGGAGTGCTTCCAACCCCACCACCGGCTATAGCCACACGTACAGCGGCACCTCGTCAGCCAACCCGATCATTGCCGGGGTGATGGCGTCGTTACAAGGCGTGGCGCGAGCCAACGGGCTGGGCAACATCCCGCCCAAGGAACTGCGCAGAATCCTCGTCGAAACCGGCTACCCACAGGCCAACGGCAATCGCACCGAGATCGGCGTGCAGCCCGACCTGGATTTAGCGATCAAGAAACTGCTCGCCGACGGCGCAGGCCAGCCGCCCACCGGCCGCCTGGCCCTGCCCGAAGAGGTTAAGTCGGGGGCGGCATTCACCGGGCAGGTCTACGCCGAATCACCCACCAACAAACCGCTGACGTATCGCTGGACTGCCACGGGTTTCACGCCCGCGACCGGTGAGGGGCCGACCATTGCGCTGGCGGCACCCGTGATGCCTGTCGACACCCGCACGTCTATATCAGTGCTGGTGTCCGATGGCACACGCAGCATCACGCTGGTCGAAAACCTCACGATCAAAGCCACCGAAACGCCACCGGTCGGTGACTGCGTCGCCGCGTGGGTCGCCACCAAGGCGTATTCCAATGTCAGCGAAAAAGTCTCCTACAGCGGTTACAACTATCAGGTCGCGCACTGGTCCCAGGGCGCACGCCCGGACCTGAATTTTGTTGAAACCGGCGCCGCCAAACCCTGGCGTCGCCTGGGCACCTGTGGTGGCGAATCACCCGTTGTCGCCAGGATCACCGCGCCATCCACGGTTGAAGCCGGCAAGCAGCTGCAAGTGTCGGGCGTTTCGTCCACCGGCCAGGACCTGCGCTATGCATGGACCGCATCGGGCTTTACCCCGTCAACGTCGACGCAGCCGACCGCTACGCTCGTCGCGCCAAACACGGACGGTACGCGCAGCATCACGTTGACCGTCACCGACGCACGCGGCGCCAGCGCCAGTGCAAGCCACACTGTCAAAGTGAACGCCAGCGCCCCCGTCAACCGGCCGCCGGTGGGCAGCCTGCAGGGCGATGAGACGGTCGAATCGGGCAAAACCGTGAATTTCACCGCCAACACCAGCGACCCGGATGGCGACCCCATGACGTACGCTTGGACGCTCCCAACCGTCCTCACCGCCACCGCCCTCAATACCCGCACCCTCAGCGTGACTGCCCGCCCGGTCAGCAGCGACACCCGCGCGACCATCAGCGTGGCGGTCAGTGACGGGCGCGGAGGTACGCTAAGGCTGGACCGGCCGATCACCGTCAAAGCAGATAACTGCAGAAGCACCCCGCCGTGGTCGCCGACCAAGACCTACCAGACCGCCTGGGAGAAAGTCTTGTACAAAGACAAGGTCTACGAACATAACTTCTATAGCCAGAACAAGCCGCCGGACCTTTACTCCGCGCAATGGGGCAAAGAATGGAAAATCGGGGAGCCATGCCCTTGAAGCATCCGGGGTGAGCGGACAGGCCCGCTCACCCCATTCCTGCTTCCTAAACAAAATTCCTACAAGTTTTCCTGAAAATACCCCGCGCGCCGTTAGTCGCCACCCCCCGCCATGCATTAAAGTAGGCGCCCCAGCCCGACGTTTGCTGCATGACGTAGAGGCTCATCTCTCCAGGAACCGTCATCGATGGAACATCGTGAAGCGCTGCTCGCGCTGCGAACCTTTCTTTCTACGCAGATTCTCGGCCAGGAAAAACTCATTGATCGCCTGCTGATCGCCCTGCTCGCCGACGGCCATATGCTGGTCGAAGGCGCGCCAGGCTTGGCCAAGACCAAGGCCATCAAAGAGCTGGCCGAAGGTATCGAAGCGCAGTTCCATCGTATCCAGTTCACCCCTGACCTGCTGCCCGCCGACATCACCGGCACCGAGATCTATCGCCCGGAAACCGGCAGTTTCGTGTTCCAGCAAGGGCCTATCTTCCACAATCTGGTGCTGGCCGACGAAATCAACCGGGCGCCGGCCAAAGTGCAATCGGCGTTGCTCGAAGCCATGGCTGAGCGCCAAGTCAGCGTAGGACGCAGCACCTACGAACTGTCGCCGCTGTTTTTGGTGATGGCCACGCAAAACCCCATAGAGCAGGAAGGCACCTACCCGCTGCCCGAAGCCCAGCTCGATCGTTTCCTGATGCACGTCAAGATCGGCTTCCCGGATGCCGCCGTGGAGCGGCGCATCCTGCAACAAGCCCGTGGCGAAGCCCTCAATGGTGAAACCAAGCCCGAACGCCGCGTCAGCCAGCAGGCGATTTTTGCCGCGCGCAAAGAAATCCTCGGCCTGTACATGGCCGATGCGGTGGAGGAATACCTGGTGCAATTGGTCATGGCCACACGCACCCCGGCCAAGTTCGACCCAGAGATGGCCGAGTGGATCGCCTACGGCGCCAGCCCCCGCGGTTCCATCGCCCTCGACCGCTGCGCCCGCGCCCACGCCTGGCTGGCCGGACGGGACTTCGTGAGCCCGGAAGATATCCAGGCGGTGTTGTTCGACGTACTGCGCCATCGCATCATCCTGTCGTTCGAAGCCGAAGCGGCTGGCATCGACCAGGACCGTGTGGTGCAACGCATCCTCGACGTCGTTGCCGTCGCTTGAACTCGATGAATGCCAGCGATGGAATCCGCGTCACGCTCAGCGAGTTGATTGAGATGCGCCACCGCGTGCGCGAAGTGCAGCTGTTTTCCACGCCGAGCCAGCGCAGCCCGCTGATCGGCTTGCATCACTCCAAACTGCGCGGGCGCGGAGTCGACTTCGACCAGGTGCGCGTATACCAGGCTGGCGACGATGTGCGCACCATCGATTGGCGCGTGACTGCCCGCACCCAGGAACCACACACCAAACTGTTCCACGAAGAGCGCGAGCGACCGATTTTTATCATGGTCGAGCAAAGCTGCCGGCTGTTTTTCGGCTCGGGCCAGATGTTCAAATCCGTGCTCGCGGCCCAGGCGGCGAGCCTGATCGGCTGGGCCGCGCTGGGGCATAACGACCGGGTCGGCGGGCTAGTGTTTGGAGACAATGAGCACTACGAAATCAAACCCCGGCGCAGCAAGCAAAGCCTACTGCAACTGCTTAACCGCCTGGTGCGCGTCAACCAGAGCCTGGACACCGAAAGCCGCCCCGAAGCCGATGCCTTGGGCATGGCCCTGCGCCGTGGCCGCGAAGTGCTGCGCCCTGGCAGCCTGGTGATTGTGATCTGCGATGAACGCGCCCTCACTGAGGGCGCCGAGCAACAGTTGAGCCTACTGTCACGCCATTGCGACCTGCTGCTGTTGCCGATTTCCGACCCGCTGGACCACGCCCTGCCCGCCGCGGGGCTGCTGCGTTTTGCGCAAAGAGGGGCGCAACTGGAACTGGACACGCTGAATTACGACTTGCGCCAGGCCTACAAGGCCCAAGCTGAAGCACGCATCGCCCGCTGGGAACTGCTCGCGCAAAAACTGCGAATACTGCTGATGCCCTTGAGCACCCAGAGCGAAATGGTCGAGCAACTGCGCGAATACCTCAACCCGCAACGCCCGGCCAAAAAACAATGAGCAGCCTTGACCAACTGCAACCGCTGATCGCCCCGCCAAGCATCGGCTTCTGGCCGCCTGCACCGGGTTGGTGGCTGTTGCTGCTGGTGATCCCGTTGCTGGGTTGGGGGCTTTGGTCCTTGCGCCGCTTCCTCCCTGCGCGACGCCCAGTGGCACGCGCCGAACAACCCTTGGACCCGCTGCGCATCGCCGCACTGGCAGAACTGGCCCTCATGCCCAAACCCTATGACGGCGCGCCCGCCGGTGCCTGGCTGCAACAACTCAATGGCCTGCTCAAGCGCCTGTGCCGCAACGACTACCCTTACAGCCAGAGCCACACCCTCAATGGGCGCAAATGGCTGGCGTTCCTCGACAACCGCTGCCCGGCTGCCGGCCTCACCCGCTGGATGGTACTGGTGGAAGGCGCCTATAAACCCGAATGCAAACTCGACGACAAGGCCATCGCCGGCCTGACCCAAGCCGTCGACACCTGGATTCGCAAACATGTTTGAGTTCGCCTGGCCGTGGATCTTCGTCCTGTTGCCGTTGCCCTGGTTGATGCGGCTTATCCTGCCTGTGGCCGACAGCGGCGAGCCGGCACTGAAAGTCAGCTACCTCAGTGATCTCGAAGGCCTGGCCAAGCGCCGCGCCCGCGTCAACTTGCCGGGCTGGCGCCAACAAGCCCCTTTTGTGGTGCTGTGGCTGCTGCTGTTGACCGCCGCCGCACGTCCTGAGTGGCTCGGCGAACCACTGCCGATTGCCGCCAGTGGTCGCGACCTGCTGGTGGCGGTCGACGTGTCCGGTTCCATGGATTTCCCCGATATGCATTGGCGGGACGAGGACGTGAGCCGCTTAACCCTGGTCAAGAACCTCCTCGGTGACTTCCTTGAGCACCGCGACGGCGACCGTGTCGGCCTGATCCTGTTCGGCAGCCAAGCCTACCTGCAAGCGCCGCTGACGTTTGACCGCCGCACCGTGCGTACCTGGCTGGATGAAGCGCGCATCGGCATCGCCGGCAAAAATACCGCCATTGGCGATGCCATTGGTCTGGCCCTCAAGCGCCTGCGCCAGCGCCCGGCGCAAAGCCGTGTGCTGATTCTGATCACGGACGGCGCCAACAACGCGGGTCAGATCGATCCACTGACCGCCGCGCGCCTGGCTGCCGAAGAAGGCGTGAAGATCTACCCGATCGGTATCGGCGCTGACCCTGAGCAAACCGGATCCCTGGGCATTCTCGGCGTCAACCCAAGCCTGGACCTCGACGAACCGGCGCTCAAGGCCATTGCCAACGCCACCGGCGGGCAATATTTCCGTGCCCGCGACGGCGAAGAACTGCAAACCATCAAGGAAACCCTCGACCAACTGGAGCCCGTCGAACAGCAACCAACCCAAGCCCGCCCGGCGCTGGCGTTGTACAGCGGCCCGCTGGCCCTGGCGCTGCTCCTGAGCATGTTGCTGGTGATCCAGGAACGCTGGCCCAACAACGCCCTGCAACGCTGGTTCAGCAAATTGTCGAGCAAGGGGATCTTCCTGCAACAAAGCCCTGAATGGCGCCAGCGCCTTAAACGCCTGCGTTTGCGGAGGCGTCGATGATCGACCTCTGGCCGCACTGGTTCCGCCCCTGGTGGCTGTTGCTGTTGCCGTTGCTCGGCTGGTTGCTGTGGCAACTGTGGCACCGCCAAAAACGCGCCGGGCGCTGGCAGATGATCCTGCCGCCGGCCTTCCACGCCGTGCTGCTCAGCGGTGGCAACGGCCGCGAAAGTAAATCGCCGTGGGTGGTGCTCGGTATCGCCTGGCTGTTGGCCGTGCTGGCATTGCTTGGCCCCAGTTGGCAACGGGTTGAACAAACCAGTCAGAAGCCGTCCGACCCGTTGGTGGTACTGCTGGAACTGACCCCGGAAATGCTCGCCACCGACAGCCCGCCCAACCGCCTGGAACAGGCACGCCGCAAGCTGTATGACTTGTTGCAAGCGCGCACCGACGCGCAAACCGCCATCGTTGTGTATGCCGGCAGCGCACACACACTGGTGCCACTCTCGGACGACCTGGGCACCAGCCGCAACCTGCTCGAAGCGTTGCGCCCCTCGATCATGCCCGAACCCGGCCACCGCGCCGACCTGGCAGTACAGAAAGCCCTCGACCTGCTCAAGCACAGCGGTCTCGGCCAAGGGCGCCTGCTGCTGATCGGCTCATCCCTGTCCAAGCAGGAGCGCCAAGGCATTCGCCTGCTGCTGCAAAGTAACCAGTCGCCACCCCTGTCGATCCTCGGCATCGGCAGCCGCGAAGGCACGCCGGTCACCCAGGAAAGCGGCGAATTTCTCAAGGACGAACACGGTGCGATTCTGGTACCACGCCTCGACAGCCCCACGCTCAAAGCCTTCGCCAGCGAAATGGGCGGGCGTTACCGTGCCGCACGCCTCGACGATAAAGACCTGCGCCAGCTCGGCGTACTCGACCCGCCGCAAGCCCTGCGCAATGACGGCCAGTTGCTGCACCTCGACACCTGGGCCGACCAGGGTTACTGGCTGCTCCTCCCGTTGCTGCTGCTCGCCGCTTGCGCCGGGCGCCGTGGCTGGTTGTTCTGCCTGCCCTTGCTGCTAATGGCAGCGCCGCAGCCCAGCTACGCCTTTGAACTCCAGGATTTGTGGCTGCGTCCCGACCAGCAAGGCCAATACCTGCTGAAGAAAAAACGCCCCGCCGAAGCCGCCGAACACTTTCAGGACGTGCAATGGCAAGGCGTTGCCCTGTACGAAGCTGGCAACTATGCCGAAGCCATCAAGCGGTTTGCCGAAGGCAATGACGCCTACGCTCACTACAATCGCGGTAACGCGCTGGCCAAATCCGGCGAACTGGAAGCGGCTATCGACGCCTACGAACAAGCCCTGGAAGCCCAACCTGACCTGCAACCGGCCCTGAAAAACAAGGCTCTGGTGGAATCCCTGATGCAGGAACAGGCAAAGCCCGAGCCAGAACAGCCGGCAAAAAACGAGGATGACGAATCCACCCAACCCGGCCAAACTGCGCAACCGGGCGCCAGCGGGCAGAATGCCACTGGCGGCGAGCAGTCGTCCCAGGGCCAAGGCGAAGCAGGCACCGGTGATACCCAGACTGGCGCCACACCGCAAACCGGCGGCAACGAAGTGCCGGGCAGCGAACTGGGCGACGAGCAAACCACCACCCCGCCGCTGCGCCCTAACGACGCAAGCCTCGACGGTGAACGTCGCCAAGCCCTGGAACAATGGCTGCAGGAGATCCCGGACAACCCCGGCGAACTGCTGCGACGCAAATTCTGGTACGAACAGCAACAACATCAGGACAAGACTCGATGAGCCGCCGCACCACCCTTCTGCTTCTGCTCGCGTTGACGGCAGGCCACGCCCAGGCGGCGAACCTGGTCGCCAGCGTCGACCGCAGCCGCCTCAATTCCGGGGAAACGGTGGAACTGACGGTGGAATCGAGTGACGTCACCCAGTTCGGCAAGCCCGACCTTTCGCCCCTGGACGCGCAGTTTGAAGTCAGCGGCACCCGCCAGCTCAACCAGCTCACCACCCTGGGCGGCGATAACCACGCCACCACGCGCTGGATCATTACCCTGCTGCCCAAGGAAAACGGCACGGTGGTGATCCCCCCCTTGCAAGTGGGCGACTACACGACCCAACCCATCAGCCTGCAAGTGGTGGAAACCGCCAGCCAGAACAGCAATGCCGAATTGGCACCCGTCTTTATCGAAGCCAACCTCGACCAGACCAGCGTGTACGTGCAGGCCCAGGCGCTGCTGACCGTGCGTGTTTACCACTCGGTGTCGCTGTATGACGACAGCAGCCTCACGCCGTTGCAGATTCCGGATGCCCGCGTGGAGCAACTGGGCGAGTCGCGCACGTACGAAAAAGTCATCAACAGCATCCGCCATGGCGTGATCGAAACCCGCTATGCGATCTACCCACAGCACAGCGGCGCCCTGGAACTGCCGACGCAGACCTTCAGCGCTACGCTGGTGGAATCGCGCCCGCCTCAGGAAAACACCCTTCAGGGCACCAAGCCCGGCAAGCTGATCCACGTGAGCTCGGCGCCGCTGACGTTGCAGGTCAAACCCAAGCCCGAGTTGTATCCCGCCGACACGCCCTGGTTGCCGGCGCGCAGCCTGACGCTGACTGAGGCCTGGAACCCAGAACCTGAACATGTGCAAGTCGGCGACTCCTTGACCCGCAGCCTCACGGTCAAGGCCGAGGGCCTGTCCAGTGCCCAACTGCCAGCCTTACCCAGCACCGACATCAATGGCCTGCGCCGCTATCCCGACCAACCGGTGCTCGGCAACCAGACCAGCGACCGTGGCCTGATCGGCAGCCGCGAAGACCGCGAAGCCCTGGTGCCCAACCGGGTCGGCCCGCTGGAACTGCCGTCCGTGGAAGTGGTGTGGTGGAACACCCACGAAGACCACCTCGAACGCACCAGCCTGCCCGCCCGCACGCTGCAAGTGGCCAACAACCCCAGCCTGGTGGTGGACACCCCCGCCACGCCGACCATCATCACCGCGCCGGACGACAGCCGTTTGTGGCTGTGGCAACTGAGTACGCTGATCCTGGCCTGCACCACGCTGCTGGGCTTCGGCCTGTGGCGGCGTGCGCGCCGGCAACCGGCGGTACTGCGCGCCGCACAAACCGGCCCGAGCCCGCGCACCTTGCTCGACGACCTCAAACGCGCGACCCAGGCCAACGACCCCCAGGCCACCCGCCAGGCGCTCGACGCCTGGGCACGCCAACAACCGGAAACCCTGGCCGACATGGCGGCGCGCTTTGTGCCGTTGTCGGACGCGTTGGATGGGCTCAACGGCGCGCTGTACAGCGAGAGCGGCCAATACTGGCTGGGCGAAGACCTATGGCGCGCGATAAAAGCCATCCCAATCGCCGAACGCGAGCTGGACTCAACGACCGACACCACCAGCCTGCCGCCGCTCTATCCCAAGTAGGCCATTGCCCAGCAAAAAAACCTCGCGATTGAGAGCCCACACGCCAGTCAATTTCCTACACGGGAGTTGACGCTTTCTGAACCAGCAGATTAGTCCGATTCAGCAAATACCTCCCCGCCAGTCAAACTTCTGCAGCGGTCGGCAATACCTGCCGTGCGCTTGAAATCAGAGGATTTATTGGATGGACTTTTACCGAGGTGACGACCGCAACCCAGCGGACAGCGTGATTCGTAAACAAGGGTTCACCGCAAAACCGCCTATCCCAACCATGAACGGCAACCAGGCACGTCTATATCTCGCTCAACAATTCATGAAAGGAAACATGCGCCTTTCATGCCATGACGTGGGCATGACGTGGCGCGAACAAACCCCTGGCGGGCTGGTGGCCACCGCTCAAACGCAGGAGGGCGCATTCGCGAAAAGCTATTTCTACAAGATTTCAATCCCCGACCGTGAGCTCATGGCGTGGGAACTGACCAACAAGGGCGATCGAGAACGACAGATACCGTTGTCGAACGTCGGAACCACCCGCAAATACTGCATCATTCACAACGGCAACACCTATGAGACGGCAACGATTATCGCGCTTTGTCATCCGGTACATACCCGAGAGGCCACCTTCCTGACGGCGATTCCCGCGCAATACATTGTAGGAACGCGAACAGGCAAGGATGTCCTGAATGAAAGTTTGCCGTTTTCCCCCTTCACTCCGGCGTAAGCCAGCCAGCAAGCTGCCCGCCCCCGCCAGACACCTCACTCAGTCGACAAAGTTGCGTCGTTGGCTGAGTAGGTTCACTGCTCTGTAAGGTAAACTCCCCCTCCTTTTCACCGCCACTCTCTGTATACGGCGGCCATTCACTTCTCTATTTTTTTCACGGAGTTCGCCTTGCGTTTGTTCCACACCTCCGACTGGCACCTTGGCCAAAACCTCCACGGCCAGGAACGCGACTACGAACACGCTTGTTTCCTGGAATGGCTGCTGCGCCAGATCGGCGCCCAACATCCCGATGTGCTGCTGATCGCCGGCGATATCTTCGACACGGTCAACCCGCCGCTCAAGGCACAGGAGCGGCTGTATGACTTCATCATCAGCGCCCACGAGCAAAACCCCAAGCTGACCATTGTGATGATCGCCGGCAACCACGATTCCGGTTCGCGCATCGAGTTGCCTGCACCGTTGATGCGCCGTTTGCGCGCCCATGCTCTCGGGCGCGTGCTGTGGCTCGATGACGGCCAATTGGACGCCGAACGCCTGCTGATTCCACTGCCGGATGCCAAAGGCAAGATCGCCGCGTGGTGCCTGGCATTGCCCTTCTTGCGCCCGGCGGAAGTGACCGGCGCGCACCTGGGTGACGACTACCTGCGCGGTATCGGCCAGGTACATGAATGGTTGATCGCCGCCGCCAACGCCAAACGCAAAAGAGGCCAGGCGCTGATTGCCATCAGCCACGCCCATATGGCCGGTGGTTCAGTGTCGGAAGACTCCGAGCGCAGCCTGATCATCGGCAATGCCGAGGCGCTGCCCGCCAACCTGTTCGACAAAAGTGTCGGCTATGTTGCCCTCGGCCACCTGCACAAGCCGCAAAAGGTGAACGGCGAAGAACGCATTCGCTACAGTGGCTCGCCGATCCCGCTGTCGTTTTCCGAGATCGGCTACAAACACCAGATTCTCGACGTGACCTTCCAGGGCGAACGACTGGTCAGCGTCGAACCGCTCCTGATCCCGCGCTCGGTCAACCTGCAACGGCTGGAGGCCGCGCCCCTGGCCGACATCCTCAAAGCGTTGGCGGACTTGCCCGATGTCGACCTGCTCGCCGAAACCCAGCGCCACCCCTGGCTCGAAGTACGTGTGCGCCTTGACGAGCCGCAGCCTGACCTGCGCCAGCAAATCGAAAGCGCCCTGCAAGGCAAGGCCGTGCGCCTGGTGCGCATCGCCGCCGAATACGCAGGCAAACGCGGCAGCGATGCCACTGACGAAGAACGCTTGATCGAACTCGACCAACTCACGCCGCAAGAGCTGTTCAGCCGCGCCTGGCAGGACAGCTACGGCAGCGACGTGGATGAACAGACCTTGAAGGACTTCGCCGTGCTGCTCCAGGAAGTGCAACAGCAGGAGGAACAGCCATGAAAATTCTCGCCATCCGCCTGAAGAACCTCGCCTCCCTGGCCGGCCCATTCGAGATCGACTTTACCGCCGAGCCCCTGGCCAGCGCGGGTTTGTTCGCAATCACCGGGCCTACCGGCGCCGGTAAAAGTACCCTGCTCGATGCGCTGTGCCTGGCGCTATTCGGCGCCGTGCCACGGCTGGGCGATACCGGCCAGGCGAAAATGCCGGATGCCGACAGCGATATTTCCATCGGCGACCCGCGCACCCTGATCCGTCGCGGCACCGGCGGCGGTTATGCCGAAGTGGATTTTGTCGGTGTCAGCGGCCGTCGCTATCGCGCGCGCTGGGAAGCCAATCGTGCCCGCGACAAAGCCAGTGGCAAACTGCAAAACAGCCGTCAAAGCCTGATTGACCTGGACAGCGACCAACTGCTGGCCAGCCAGAAAACCGAATACAAGACCCAGCTGGAACTGGCCCTGGGCCTGAATTTCGAGCAGTTCACCCGCGCCGTGCTGCTGGCGCAAAGTGAGTTCAGCGCGTTTCTCAAGGCCAACGACAACGAGCGCAGCGAACTGCTGGAAAAGCTCACCGATACCGCGTTGTACACCCAACTCGGCCGTCGCGCCTTCGAAAAGGCCAAGGAGGCCAAGGACGCGCACAAACAGTTGCAGGACCAGGCCACCGGCGTGGTGCCCCTGGCCGCTGAAGCACGCGCCGAACTGGATCAGCAACTGGCCGACGCCCAGCAACAGCTCAAGGCCCAGCAGGCCCAGCTCAAGCAACTGGAGTTGCAGCACACCTGGCTTAAGGAGTTGCGTGAGTGGCAGGATCGCCAACGCGCTGCCACCGAGCAGTTGCAACGCGCAGAGACAGATTGGGCTAACCAGGGCTCAGAGCGCCAGGACCTCAATCGCCTGGAGCAATTGGCACCGCAACGCCATCATTTCGCACGTTTGAGTGAACTCGAGACGTTGCTTCAGCCATTGGCCGTGCAGATTCAGCAGCATATCGAGCAGCAAAACGCCCTGCATAGCCGTCAGCAACAAGCCCAACAGCAACAATCGAACGCGCAAACGGCCCTGGCCCAGGCCTTGAAAAACCAGGCAGACGCTGTCCCGCTATTGCGCCAGGCCTTTGAAGCACAAAGCACCCTGGCTCACTTGACTCGGGATTTGAGCAAGCGCGCCGAGGAAAAACAGCAGCAGGAACACGCCTGCACCGAAGGCCACGCCCTGCTCAAGGGCCTGCAAGACAAACACACCCACGTCGCCGAGCGGCTGCAGCGCTTGTCGGCCGAACTTGAGCGCAATGCCGCCCTCGCCCCTCTGAGCGATGCCTGGAACGCCTACCGTGACCGCCTGCAACAGCTGATGCTGATCGGCAACCGCCTGAAAAAAGGCCAGGCCGAACTGCCTCAACTGGAACAGCGCGCCACCACGGCCGCAGAGAAATTTTCCCAGCAACGCGAAGCCCTCGACCTGCTCTATCAAGAAGCCGGCGCCGAACCCCACGCCGTGGCCGAACAGGTGCAGTTGCTGGCCAGTCTGTTGCACGACAACCGCAAACAACAACGTGCCTTCGAAGACCTGATACGCCTGTGGGACAGCCAGCAGCAGTTGGACCAGCAAGCGGCTGCGCTCACGCAAAAGCTCGCCGATGCCGCGCAGAAACGGGAGCAGTTGAACCAGACAGGCCTGCAAACCAAGGCCGAACTGGCCGTGGCCGAACAGACCCTGACGGTGACCAAACACCTGCTGGAACGCCAGCGCCTGGCGCGCAGTGCCAGCGTCGAGGAACTGCGCGCACAGTTGCAGGATGACCAGCCGTGCCCGGTGTGCGGCAGCCATGAGCACCCGTATCATCAGCCCGAAGCGTTGCTGCACAGTCTCGGCCGCCATGATGAAAACGAAGAGGCCAGCGCGCAGAAAACCGTCGATACCCTCAAGGAAAAACTCAACGAACTGCGTGGTGAAGTGGGCGGTTTGATCGCCCAGCAAAAGGAATTCCTGCACCAGCAGGAGCAGTTGGCAAACCAGCAGCAGGGCCTCACACCCAGCCTTGAGGCGCACCCATTGTCCGCCTCGCTGTTCAACCAGGACGTGGCCAAGCGAAGCAGTTGGTTGACCCAGCAACTGAGCCAACTGACCGAACGCACCACCCAGGACGAGCAACGCCAGAGCGCCCTGCTCAACTTGCAACAAAATGCCGGACGCCTGCAGCAGCAACTGCAAATCGCTCAGGATGCGAGCCAGCAGGCCCGCCAATTGATGCTGGATCAGCAGCGCGAACTGTCCAACGACCGCGAGCGTCTTGAAGAAGAACTACACGCCTTCGCCAGCCTGTTGCCGGCCGAGACCCTTGAAGGCTTGCGCAGCGAACCGGCCGCGACCTTTATGCTGCTCGACCAGCAGGTCAGTCAGCGCCTTGAACAACTGGGCCAACAACGCGATGAGCTGGTCGAGCAGCAGGAACGCCAGCAGGCCATCGAGAAAGAGCACACCCATCAGCAACATCGTCTGGCGCAGCTCGAGACATTGAACCAACAAGTCAGCGAGTTGGCAGCGCAACAACAGGCCGCCCAGGAAACTCTCGGCACCTTGCTGGGCGAGCACGCCAGCGCCGAACAGTGGCAGCAGCAACTGGAACAGGCCGTGGTGCAATCGCGCCAGAGCGAAACCGACGCCAACCAACAGTTGCAGGTCCTGCACAACGAACTGATCCAACTGGCGGCCGATCTCAAGGCTCAACAGGAGCGTGCGCAAGCGTTGCATGCCGAGCAACAGGCCCTTGATACGCGCCTGGCTGAGTGGCGTGCCCAGCACCCGGAACTCGACGACACTGGCCTCACCCGCCTGCTGGCCTTCGACGACGCTCAGGTCAACGCCCTGCGCCAGCATCTGCAGGCCAGCGAAAAGGCCGTCGAACAAGCCAAGGTATTGCTGCTGGAGCGCGAACAACGCCTTGCCGAGCACCAGGCCCTGCACAACGGCAACCTCGACGCCGAACAACTGGACAGCACCCTCGCCGCCCTCAACCAGCAATTGGCCGAGGGCGAAAAACAGGTCGCTGAATTACGCGCGCGCCAGTCCGAAGACCAGCGGCGCCAAGAAGCCAACGCGGCGCTGGCGCTGACCACCGCCAACGCCTATGAGGAATGGCAGCGTTGGGCACGTCTCGAATCGCTGATCGGCTCGGCCAGCGGCGACAAATTCCGCAAGCTCGCCCAGGCTTACAACCTCGACCTGCTGGTGCATCACGCCAACGTGCAATTGCGCCAACTGGTGCGCCGCTATCGCCTCAAGCGCGGCGGCAGCATGTTGGGGTTGCTGGTGATGGACACGGAAATGGGTGATGAACTTCGCTCGGTGCATTCGCTGTCCGGCGGCGAGACGTTCCTGGTGTCGCTGGCATTGGCCCTGGGCCTGGCATCGATGGCGTCGAGCACATTGAAGATCGAGTCGCTGTTTATCGACGAAGGTTTCGGCAGCCTGGACCCCGAGTCATTGCAATTGGCGATGGATGCACTGGACGGTTTGCAGGCCCAAGGTCGCAAGGTGGCGGTGATTTCCCACGTACAGGAAATGCACGAGCGCATCCCGGTGCAGATCCAGGTCATGCGCCAGGGCAATGGTTTGAGCACGCTGGAGGTCAAGTGAGCGAAGTGTTGCTGTATTCGTTTCGGCGCTGCCCGTACGCCATGCGCGCTCGTCTGGCGCTGCGCTACTCGGGGGTGTCGATGCGTATTGTCGAGGTGAGCCTCAAGGCCAAGCCGGCCGAGATGCTGGCGCTGTCGCCCAAGGGTACGGTGCCGGTGCTGGTGGTGGATGGCGTGGTCATCGACGAGAGCCTGGCGATCATGCAATGGGCCCTGGCGCAGCACGATCCTGACGATTGGTTGCTACAGGGCAACCCGGCCACGCTGGCACTGATCGCCGAGAATGATCTGGGGTTCAAACAGCACTTGAATCGATACAAGTACCCCGAACGCTACCCCGAGCAGCCGATGGAACATTATCGGGCCGAGGGTGAGGTGTTCTTGCAAAAGCTGGAAGGATTGCTGGCGCAGCGAGATTACTTGCTGGCCGATCACCTGAGCCTTGCCGATGTGGCACTGGCGCCGTTTGTGCGCCAGTTTGCCCATGTGGATCGGGAATGGTTTGCAGGGACGCCGTATCACCGGCTTCAGGCCTGGCTGCAACGCTTTCTGGAATCACCGTTGTTTATCGCGGTGATGGCCAAATCCTGAGCCCTACCACATCAGATCTCACGCACCTGTCGCTCAGTGCTGGGTTTTGTGATCCAGCGCCGCATAGAAGTTGGCACTTTGTTGCAGGTATTTCTGGGTGTACGCGGTGGTGCCGGACTGTTTGCCGCTGACTTCCACGCTGGCGGCGGCAGGCAAGGCAACGGTGGCGGAGACGGCGGAAGCGGCGATGATCGAGAAGAGATTGAAGTTCATGTCGGTAGCCCTTGTATTCGTTTGGTGGGGTGGCCTGGGAAGGCCTTGGAACCCAACTTACGCCCGAGGGTTAAACCTTAGAAATGCTTTGAAACATTAGCCGCTATTAATGCAATTAATACAAAGGCTCAGGCCCCGCACTGCGGGGCCTGTGGCTTATTGACGCACCAGGAACTTGAGGTCGCTGGGCGCATCGATCGGCAATTTCTGCACGGTTTTACCCAGCAGGCCGGTCTTGGGGTCGCGTTCGACGACCACGATTTCATTGCTTTTCTGGTTGGCGAACAGTAGGAACCTGCCGCTCGGGTCCAGGCTGAATTCGCGCGGATGGTCGCCTTCTACGGAACGGCGCTGCAGCTCCTTGAGGTGCCCAGTCGCCGGGTCGATGCTGAACACCAGCAGCTGATTGGCCGTGCCGCGGTTGCTCAGGTACAGGAATTTGCCGTCGCTGGATGCGTGCAACGCTGCGCCGGCCTTGTCCGACACCGGTTGCCCGGCGGCGAAATCCACCAACTGGGTCTGCGTAAGTGTGCCGTCGTGGTAGTCAAACACCGCGACCTGGGCGCTCATTTCGGTCGTCAGCCAGGCGTGCTTGCCATCGGCGCTGAACAGCAAGTGACGCGGCCCGCTGCCCGGAGGCAGTTGCACCGAGGCCGGGGAAGCCGGCGTCAGTGGTTGCTCGTGGTTGGCCTTGGGGTCATAGCGGTAAGCAAACACTTTATCTGCCCCCAGGTCCTGCACGAACACGTACTTGCCATCCGGCGCCGACACCACCGAGTGCACATGGTTGGAAGCCTGACGCTCGGGGTTGACCCGGCTGGCGGGGTGTCCGCTCAACTGCACCGGTGCCGACAGCTTGCCCTCGGCATCCACCGGCAGCACCGCCAGGCTGCCGCCCGGATCCTCCTTCACGGAATAGTTGGCGACAAACAAGTAACGTCCATCGGCCGCAATGCTGGAGTGAGTCGGCTCATTACCCAGGCTCTGCACCTGGTTGATCAGGGTCAGTTGCTGATTCTTCGGGTCGATGCGATAGCTGCTCACGCGGCCGACCGGGTCTTTCTGGCCTGGGCCATTTTCATTGACCACGAACAGATGGGTCTGGTCCTTGGAAAGGGTCAGCCACGACGGATTGTCCGCCTTGGCCGCCAACACCGGCTGGCCCTGAAACCGGCCTGTGCGGCTGTCGAATTGCAGGCGGTAAATCCCTTCGCTGCTGCCGGCGGTGTAGCTGCCTACCAACAGTTCATAGGTCTCGGCCGGCGCGGCCTGTACCGACATCGCACCGACACTGCCCGCCATCAACAGGGGCCAGAATTTACGCATCATCATGCTCGTCTTCCTCGTCGTTATTGTTGCCGGTGAAAGCACTCATGCACACGAGACGGTGCTCGCCCGAGTCACCGGTGAGGGTCCAGCTTTGCAACGTTTCATCAAAGGTCGCGGCCTGTACTTGCGCCACGCTGAAAGACCAGCGCTTTTCAGCGCGTCCGTCGATGCAGGTGATCACCAGCGCCTGATCGTCGAGGGTGAAATCAAAGGCGTGCAACCCATCGACTTCGAGCATATCGGTGTTGGCAAGTTCAGTCAGGAGGCTAGCGGCAGTCATCGGGATCGTTCACGCAAAGAAAAGAGCGTGATGATAAGCCAATTCCTCACGCCCTTCCCCCATCGCGTTGCCCAACGATATCCGGATACCGCCAGCGCGTGCGCCGACTTGCCATTCTTGGTCCACATCCGTGGCGCATGGCCCAACGACCAGCACCCCGGCCACTGCGATTGAAGCCCGCATCCGCACGAAAAGGATTTTCATCCCTATGCAACCGTTATCGTCTCCTCCCCTAACCGTCCAGGCCGTCAGCCGCCAGTTCGCCACCCGCCCGAGCCTCATGCCCTTGGTCCAGACCCTGCTCGGCAACGCCCTGCGCGAACGCTACCCCTCGTTGAGCATTGACCTGGCGCTTACGCACCTGGCAATCCCGCAAGCGACTAAGGGCTGGACGTTTCAGCCATTGATGGACGTCATCTTCAATTACCTCGCCGGTATCGGGCCATTGGATCTCGGTGAGGCGTACGGTATCGATCACTACCTCTCGGACGTACCGCCCAAACGCCTGAAACTGCCGGGCCTGACCCGCGAAAAGCTGGAGATGACGGTGGTCCAATCGCTGATCCAGGATCTGTGTTCGACACTGCCCATTGCCGCACAGGACGCATTGGCCCATTACTGGAATGAGCCCTCGGGCACGGGCGGCAGCCGCTGGCGTTGGCTCAGCGACATGCTCATGACCACCCTGCAAGCCAGCGCCTTGCGTCTGACCGACCTGGATGCGGACGTGCGGCAGACCCTTGACCAACTCATTGGCACCCCGGACCGCGAACAGCGGATCGCGCGATATGGTGAGCATGCGGTATACGCCTACAGCCTGGAGACACAACTGGATAACGCAGGCCAAACCACGCGCGTGTTGTCAGAGCAGTTGCTACTGACGCGTGCCATCAACGGCAAGGCGCCGGTGCTGCTGTGTTCCCCCGGCGGGCGTGTCGAGGCGTTCTCGTCCATGGATGCCTTCACCCTTGCTTGGGGCGAGCGCGCCGCAGCCCAGTACGAGGCAGAGACGATCACCTGCAATCGTTACGAGCCCGAGGGCTCGATCTTTGATTACCAGGCCACGACGCTGTTTAACCTGCAAATGGAACGCCTGGCCGCTCTGAAACTGCCCCTGGAACAACGCCAGGAAACCCTGCAGGGGCTGTACCTGCGGCTCACCGACCCCGGCGAGTTTTTCCTGGATGCGCAAGACGGCGCCGTCCGCACCCTGGATGCCGTGCGCGCTCGGTTGCCGGATGCCTTGCGCGATGCGCCCCCCGGATACCGCGAGCGATACCGGCAATACAGCCTGGCCCTGGCCACCGCGAAACAGCGGGCGGGTGGGCGCTCTTTTCTCACCGGCATCGACGATATCCACACCTATACCGTGCATGCCCTGCAGCAAGCACTTGACCATGAGGCGAGCGCTGCCGGTGACACCACCGGGCAAGTGGCCCTGCACCCTGATGACCTGCAACTGACGTTCGTCGTTGCCGCGGGCTACCCTGGCACCGTGGGTATTGTCGAACGTGTCCACATGAGCCTGACGGAACTGGCGCTCAAGAACCTGGCAGGCCTGCCCAGCGGCGAGTTGTCCATCGCCCATCGCCAGGGCTCACCGTTACCGGCCTGGTTGACCCGCGAAACGGTGATTGGCGGCGACGGATTGATCAAGCGCGTCGACATCGGCAAGCACTACCCCGAGTTGCTCAAGCAAGCGCTGTTTGGCGACACACCCCAGGCGCGGGAGCGGGAAACACTGTTCGCCGCTCAGCAGCCGATGCAACTGTGCTTGCTGGCGCTGGAACTGAGCCTCAAGGGCGAAGCCGGCATCACGCCACAAGGCGCCCGTATGGTGGCGGCGTTGATGCAAGGGAGCAGTGCCGAACAGAAGGTCGACGGCAAGCCGGTGGTGATCCGTCACCTGTCCTTTTTGCGCAGTCCCGGCGCAAAGGCCGACAAGGTCAGCGCCATGTACTTGATCGAGTTCCAGGACAGTGAACGCGGCCCGCATCTGCTTTACCGGCCCTTGTATGCCCAGGCATTGCAGGAGTTCTCCAGCCGAGCGGCGCTGTTCCAGGCCATTGCGCAACCGGGTGAATTGCAAACCAGTGTCCTGACCTGGCTATCCGATACCGCCCGACCGATTTACGACCACGGCGGTTTTCAGGAGCCCCATTATCTGCGTTTTGGCCAGGGCGATGAGTTCGCGCCGCGCCGCACGCCGCCACCGGCGACATTCGCCAGCGACGGCGCCAACGACGAACTGCACCAGTGCCTGGTCACCGGGCGGCTGATGACTTACCTGTTCAGCGACCACAGCCGGGCCTTGATTGAACAGGCCGAGCGCGAGTCCACGTCCAACAGTGAAAGTCGCTGGCAGGTGCTGATGGAGGGCGGCAGTTTGTTGTTCGGCAGCTTGCTGCAACCGCTTCTGTCAGGCCCGTCAATGATGGTGGGATGGTTGTTGGCGCTGTACAGCAGCCTCAGCCAGGACATTCAGTTGCTCGACAGTTCATCCGCCACGTCTCGCGAGCAAGGCGCGATCGACCTGTTGCTCACTGTCGCAACACTGCTGCTGGAATCCCCGCTGGCACCCACTGCCCCGCCCCCAGCCGTGGCGCTACGCGTGCCGCAGCGACGCCCGCAGACATGGCCGGCGCCCGCACCTGCACGGATTCGCCAAGGCACCGTTGCATTGCCCGGCGTGCAGCCACAAGGCTTGCACACCGCCGTGGATTTCAGCTACGCCCAGGCCCGTTATCGCCTTACGCCCAGCCAGCGCGCCAACCTCGCGTCACTCAAGGTGCCGATGCCGGGTGACCTGCCACAGCCGGTCTTGAATGGCCCCCGCAAGGGCTTGTACCTCATCGATAACCGCTGGCATGCGCAGGTCGACAGCGACCTGTTCCGCGTCAACCTGGAGGACGATGGTAGCGTGCGAATTACCGACCCCACCGATGCCCAACGGCCTGGCCCTTACCTGCGCGACGACGGCCAGGGCATCTGGTCAGTGGACTCCCGGCTGCGCCTGCGCGGTGGCATGCCGCCAAAGCGCATCGCTGCCGAGCGCGAGCGCAAGGCCAACCGCGTCAAGGCATTGGAGGATGACCTTCAGGCCTACTTGCAAACTCAGCCCGAGGTCGACAAGGCAGAAGCCCGGCAGACCGGTTTAAGCGGCAAGCCACTGGCAGAGGCGCGTCAGCAGTACGATGCCGCCCTTGAGAAACAAAGCCAGCACCAGCAGCAGATCCTGGACAGCCTCAAGGAGCGTGAAGCATTGAATGTTCCCTTATCGCTGACAAAAACCCTGGACCTGTTGCACGACGCCGTTCTCAATGCCCGTAAACATGTGGCCATTGCCGAGCTCGACAGAGAAGACCTGTACCGCGCCCACCCGCAGTTCCGGCGTGAAGGTCCCGGTTTCAATGTGGCAGTCGTGCTTGAACGCAACCGCTATCGCCAGTTCACGTCCCAGCTGGCAGACATCAACGAGCGCAGTATCCGCTGGCTTGAACGCCAGGCGCGCCACCTTGAACACATGCAGTCAATGGGCTCCAGCGGCGCCAAACGATTCAACGAGATGACTGCCAATCGGGTGAACGAGATCAGCGCGCTGTCCATCAAGGACTTGCAACTGCGCACCTTGAAATACCTGAGCGTGAAGGATTTCGGACACCCGCTGTTCAAGGCAATGGATAACATTGTCAGCCCGCTGCAGCAGCAGGTACGCACCCACGCCGAACTCAACGGCCTGGTGCTGTCGTCCAGTGATCGGCTGAGTGTGTTGGAAAGTCTGGTGGAGCATTACGGCCGTGCGCTGGATGGGTTGCTCGGGTTGGAAATTGTCGACGTCGAGGGCCTGGATGCGACGTTCAGCGGCCGGTTGCTGAACCTGGTCCGCGGGCTCTACGACGAGGTAACACAACGTCTGTCCAGGGAGGTCAGACCGATTGCACACACCAGCAGCCAGCCACCCAGGCCTGTGCCGGCTCAGGCCCCGGCGGCCACATCGGCGAAACGGGTAATCAAGACCCGGCGCAGGGGCACGCTGATCGGCGACGTGCAGCGGGTGCACAACGTTGAAGTGGTCGAAGTACGCAACGAGAACACCCGGCAAGTGGTCGAGAGCTATTCACAGCAGGGCGATGTATGGGTCGAGTATGTGGTGCAGACGCCGCCCCAGGCGCCCGTCCCACCGCGCAGCCTGAGCCAGGTCAAGGGTGAAGCGCGCAAGTTGCTGGCCATGCTGGATGATCATCTGCGCAGGGCCGAGCATTACAAAAAAAGCAGCAGGCACCCCCAGGAGGTCCAGGAGGTCCTGGATTACGAAGCGGCTCGCTATGACAAACTCGCCACCGAGTTGGACCAGGCCATCGCCGCTCAGCCCGAGAGTGCCAGGACCACCGCTGACCAGGCACTGGCCAGCGACATGCGTAAGGCCGGTGAACGCTTGAGTGCCTTGGGCCAGACATTGCGGCACCAACTGAGCCTGGAACTGCCGCCCACCCACGGCAATCTGGAATACCTGCTCAACCAGCGCCAGGTCAACGTGGCCAAGTTGGGCGGGCGGACCCGATTGAAGGGTGAGCGCCAGGACTTCATCCAGGAGTACGCGATCAATGATCCCAAAGGCTACCCGGTGTGGTATGCGCATTTTCACTACCCCACCGCAGACACCGCAGGGGCCGATTACACCGCCGCGCACGTGAAAACCCGCGAACAGCGCAAGCAAAGCTATTACTCGTTGCTCGCCAAGGCGCAGGGCCCGCAGGCAGTGGTCGACGTACACCGAGGCTTGATTGGCAAGGCGCTGGCGCAGCGCTGGTTCTTATCGTTCCCGTAATGAAGCGGCCCGAGCCGTTCGCGCACATGTGTGCTATCGGGCTACCGCATCAGGCGTGGCGTTGGCGTTAGGTTAGGCGGGCATTCGCTTATCCAACGTAAAGGAATACCTTTCATGCCAATCGTCACGCCGATCCCGGCGGAAAACCTGCTGAAAACCGTGATAAAGGGGCAGTTTTCAACGCGCCCCGCCCTGCGGTCGGTAGTTGCAGAAATGCTGGCCCGCACCCTGAAAGAACACTACCCGCCCCTGTCCATCGCCCCTTCGGATCTGTACATGGCGCTCCCCCGTGAGGGGGGCGGCCGGGCACTGCGGCCGCTGCTGGATGTGGCGCTGCAATTCCTTGCCGACGGCCATTTTCCCGACCTTTCATTGAGTTACGGGTTGGACGCCTACCTGAGCGACGCCACCGGCAGCCGACTCACGTTTCAGGCCGATGGCGAGCGCAGCTACGACCTGAACGTCTTCGAAAACGCGATACGGGAACTGCCCTTGATCCTGTTTATCGGGGCCCAAGAGGCGCTGGCCGCGTATTGGGAACAGGACAGCGATACCGGCGTCAGTCGCTGGCAATGGTTGGCCGAAGTGCTGCGCGGCGCATTCAGGGCCAGCGCCGTCCGTCAATCGGGGGACGACACCCAGCAACTGCAGATACTGAGCACCCTGGCCGACTATCCCAGCCGAGAAACCAGGACCGAGCAGCCATGGCCTGCCAATGCGATCCACGCCTACACCCTGGAAACCCAGCTTGTACAAGGCAGCACATCACTGACGCAGCAGGCCAGCGATATTCTAGTGGTCAGCGGCACGCGCGTGCTGCTGTGTGGTTTGTCCGGCCGGATCGATTCCTACGCCAGCCTGGATGCATTCGGCGAGGCATGGGGCAAACGCATGCAGGCAGAGGGGATGGCCGACACCATCACTTGGCGCCTGTACGAGCCCGATGGCGATATTTTCGAAGTGCAGGCGGCGCTGGTATTGGATCGGCAACTGGAGAACCTGGCCAGTCTGCGCCTGCCTGCGGGCACCAGCGTCAAGGCGTTGGAACAGCAGTTTGCGGCAATCACCGACCTGGCGAGCCTGTTCACCGACTCCCCCGCCATCGCCAGCCATCCCGCGCCGGCGATCGAGGCGGCCCTGCCCGGCTGGCTGCAAAACGCCTCGGCGGCCGATCGTTTCGCGTTTTCTCAGTGCCTGCTCGAACAGGCCAGCCTTCGGCGTCTGAATCAAGGCAAACACTACCTCGATGATCTCGAGGATATTCGCAGCTATGCCGCCAGCCATCTGGATCACCAACTGTGCCTGGACCGCAACGCCACCGAACACGGCGAACGCAGCTGCAAGGAACTTGCCCAGGGCGCCTACCGGGCCGGCGCACTGCAACTGACCTTCGAAGTGCCGGTGGGCACCCTGCAAAGTGGCTACATCGACCGCGTGTCAATGAGCCTGGTCGACCTGGCGCTCAAGAACCTTTCAGGTAAACCTGCCGGCCGCATGACGGTGCGCCATGCGGATGGCCAGCCGGTCGACAGCAGCCTGACCCCGGAGTACCTGCTCGCGCTGGTGCAGCGCATCGATGTCGGGCGCAACTACCCGGCTTACCTTCACCAGTCACTGCTCGGCGAGGACGCCCAGGCGCAAGAGCGCAAGCGGCTGTTCCTTGTGCAGCGTCCCATCGACCTGAAAACCCAGGCCCTGGAATACAAGATCAAAGGCCAGGCCGGGCTTACGTCGCGAGGGCTGCGCTATGTCGAAGCAGTGCTGGGCACCCACAGTACCGAGCGCTGGGCGGGCATGGATGAAGTGGTCATGCGTGTGCTCGCCTTTCAACGCAAGCCCGGCGCCAAGGCGGATGGGGTGCAGAATATGTTCATCATCGAGCCGCGCAACGGGCAGCCAGGCCCGCGCTTGTTGTATCGCCCGGCATATCGGGATTCGCTGTTGGAATTCACCGACCGCGCCAGTCTGCTGGCCGCCATCGCCGAACCCGGCGAGCTGCAGGACAGCGTCCTGGCCTGGATGGAAGACCCTGCCAGAGCGGTGTACAGCAACGGCGGGTTCCGGGAACCCCATTACGTGCGTGTCAGCGGCATAGGTTCCGAGTTCGACCCCTTGCCGCCCATTCCACGCCCCGCGACGCTGGCCCCGCCGAGTGATGAAAGCAGCGATCAAATCCTCCAGGCGCTGGGCAACAACCAACTGATGGACTACCTGTACGAGTGCGAAGCGCGGCAACTGCAGGAGCAAGCCGACCGTGATTCGACCTCCAACGCCGAAAGCCGCTGGGCGCTGATTCTCGAAGGCGTGCAACTGGGCTTCAACACCTTGCTGATGCTGGTGCGTGGGCCCTTGGCGGCGGTGGGCTGGTTCATGCAGTTGGCCCTGAGCCTCAAGCAGGACGTACCAGCCCTGGAAAGCAAAGACCCGATTGCCCGTGAACTGGCGTGGGTCGACCTGCTGCTCAACACCAGCATGGTTCTGATTCACCTGGGGATACGCGACCACGTAGCACAGCCCCCTGCGCAAGCGGAGGTCCCACGGTTGCCATTGCAACACCCGCAGGGCCAGGCCATCTCAACCCCGGCCGTGGTGCGACGGGGCATCGTCGGCTTGCCTGCCGAACCGCCCGGCGGCGGCCGCACCCTGTTGGATATCGACCGCTCCCTGGCCAGCGACAGTGCCTCGGCGCGTTTGTTAAGGAAACTGCTGGAGGTCAATGTGCCCTGGCCTGAACACGCCCCGGACCCCGTCGCGCTCGGCCCTTATCGCGGGTTGTTCAAGATCGGCCAGCGCTGGCACGCCACGGTGGGCGGCCTGCTGTTTCGCGTCAACATTACCCCGGACGTGGACGACATATTCATCATTGACCCGAACAAACCCGACCACCCCGGCATCAAGCTGCGCACCGATGGCAAGGGCCACTGGACCCTAGACCGCGGGCTCAAGCTGGCGGGCGGTGGGCCCAAGCGCCTGGCAACGCTGCGCGAGGAGAATCGTCGCCAGGCGGTGCAATTGAAGGACCGCATGGACACGCTCAATGCGCAGATTTCCCCGGACATGGCCGAGTTCAGAGATTGGTTGACCCGCCTTAACAATAACCGCGACGCCCTGAACAAACATGCGATTACCTTAAAGAAGCTGTGGAACCTGCTGCAAAACGCCCTCGATGTGCTGAAACCCGCGATCGAAGCAAAGCATCAGGAGGCGATGGCCAACTATTCGAAGGCGCGCACCGACTATGAGGTGGTCCTGGATAAACTCGAGCAGAGTTACGCCAAGGTACTGCCAAAGCGCATCGAGCTGTACAAGGTAGGTCAGGACCTGCAGAAATACGCGGGTGCCGGCCCCCATGTGCAGGACCAGGCCATCACGCTCAAAACGCTTTGGGACGAGCAAATGCGCACGCATTTCCACCTGCAGAAATGGGCCGACACCTTTATGTTCACTGAGCGTGGCGAGCCCATGAGCCACCTGGCCAGCCGGATGCGCGAGGAACTGCGCGAAGGTCGTCCCTGGGCGTATAACGAACATGTGACCCGCTCGATTGAACTGGCGGACGTCGTTCAACGCATGGCGGCCCGCTCGCGCGAGATGGAAACCACCCTTGAGTTGCTGGAACAGGACTCCGTGGCCGGACGTGTGTTGCGCACGCAAGCGTTGTCCAAAATTACGACGTTCCAGCACTTTTTTGCGCAGAACCTGGAGATGCATGCGCTGATCCCGCTCTCGTGGGTGGTCGTGAAATTGTCGGCGCTGGAGGCGTCGCCGCTGGAGGCGCTGTACATCGACCATCTAAACAATTCGAGCCTGGGCCAGGCCTTGCTGTCACATACCGAAGTGCGCAGCAGCAGCGGTTATCCGCTGGATGAGCAACGATTGCTGTACGGCACAATCCTGGACAAGTACCGCAGCTACGAGCAGGCCATCGAGGCGCTCACGTTCATCAATCCGCAACGCGTACACCCCGTGGCCGAACGCCTGCTGGCCGGGCTGAGTCGGGCGCGGACGCTGGCTGAAAACGAGCTGGAAAGTGTGGTGCGCAGCCAGGAAGCACTGGAGGTCGAAGCATCCGCCGCCACGTTGCTCAGGCCGAAAGAGCCGGCCAAACGTATCTTCAAAACCCGTACGCGCACGTACTGGATCGGCGAGCTGAAACCTGTCGATGGTCTACACCCTCGCGAACGACTCACCATTACCAATAGCCTGACCGGTGAACCCCTGACCACCTTCGACGCGGATGATGCCGGCAGTTGGGTGGAAACGCCCCAGCAACCCATGGCCGCCCCCGAACCGGCGGCGCCGGCCTCTACCCTGGCAATGCTCAAAGACCAGGGCGAGAAAGTGCTGCGGCAACGCCCCGAGATCGAACGTCTGATCAGTGCCCAACAGAAGAAGCTGGAGTCCGCCCTCACCCGGCAAGACGTCAACCCGGCCGACTGGGATGAGTTGCTCACCGGACAGGCCGATAGACTCAACGCACTTGCGGATGAAATCGCACGGGATCACAGCGACCAGCCCAGGGCGCAGGACGCCATCGATCGCTACCGCGCCAACGCCAGGGACATGCAGCGCATGGCCACACGACTGTGCAGCGACGCCTACAAACGCCAGTGGCCAACCCTGGAAAGCCTCGATTACCTCTGGCGGCACAAGGAGATCGATATCAACCTGACCAGCCTGGCAGACCCGCAGCGGCCAACCCTCAGTGGGGATTTCTTCACCGAATACGCGGTGTACGACAAAGCGCAAAAGCCGCCCAGTGTGCTGTGGTATGCCCACTTTCACTACGCCACCGCCGACGCACCGCCTGAGCGCTACACGCGAGCCCACTTGAAACTGGCAAGCCAGCGCAAATACACGCAAAAGGATTTGCTCAAGGAACATGTCCAGGCGAAATTGCGCAGTGAGCAGGCGGCAGGGGCCGACCCGGTGGAAAGAATCCTGTACGTATTGATCGCGCCGCCCCAGGACCAGCTCTTCCTGGCTATCGCGCCAACCATCAATTGACCCTCAACGTCCGGCGTCGCTGACGCCGGACGTTGTGTACCGCCTTGGGTTCAGTGGGCAAACAGCGAATTGCCCTTCTGACCCGCCAGCTTCTCGGGTTTGATCAGGAAGCGCGCCAGTGCCGGCAGCAGCCACAGTGCGCCGAACATGTTCCACAGCAGCATGAAGGTGAGCATCAGGCCCATGTCGGCCTGGAACTTGATGGCCGAGAAGATCCAGGTGCACACGCCGATGGCCAGGCACAGGCCGGTAAACAGTACGGCTTTACCGGTGGATTTGAGCGTCTGGTAATAGGCTTCCTGCAACGGCAATCCGGCACGCAGGAAACTTTCCAGGCGGCTGTAGATGTAGATGCCGTAGTCCACGCCAATCCCCACGCCCAACGCCACCACCGGCAAGGTCGCGACTTTGACGCCGATGCCCATGAACGCCATCAGCGCGTTGCCCAGTACCGAGGTGAGCACCAGTGGCAGCACGATGCACAGGGTCGCGGCCCACGAGCGGAAGGTGATCATGCACATGGTCGCCACGCACAGGTACACCAGGATCAGGATGGTCAGTTCCGACTCCTTGATGACCTCGTTGGTGGCAGCTTCGATCCCGGCGTTACCGGCGGCGAGGATGAATTCCAGGCCGTCCTTGTTGTTTTCCTTGGCGAAGTCCTGCACCGCATGCACGGCGCGGTCGAGGGTTTCGGCCTTGTGGTCGTTGAGGAACACCAGCACCGGCGCCAGTGAGCAGTTGTTGTTGTACAGGCCGTCGGCACGGGCAATGGAGTTGTTCAGCACGTCCGGGTTACGCGACAGGGTTTCCCATTTCAGGTTGCCCTCGTTCATGCCTTTAATCATCTGCTTGGACACGGTCACCAGCGAGATCGCCGACTGCACGCCCTCGGTGTTCTGCATCTTCCACATCAACTGATCGATGGGCGCCATGGCTTCATACCGCGAGCAGCCTTCGGCCTTGGTCTTGACCATTACCACCAGCACGTCGGAGCTGGTGGAGTAATTGCTGATGATGAAGTTGTTGTCTTTGTTGTAGCGCGAGTCCGGGCGCAGTTCCGGTGCACCTTGGTCCAAGTCGCCGATCTTGAGGTTCTGGCTGTACCAGAGGCCGCCGCCAAAGGCGACCAGGGCCAGCAGGACCGACACTGGCGCGACTTTGGCGCTGGCGAATTTGGACAGCAGGCGCCAGAACGGATGCTCGCGGTTTGCGTCTTTCTTGCTCTTGGCGATGGCGCGCTTGCTGATGCCGACATAGGAAATCGCCACCGGCAGCAGGATCAAGTTGGTGAACACGATCACCGCCACGCCGATGGACGCGCCGATGGCCAACTCACGAATCACGCCGATGTCGATGATCAACAGCGTAATGAACCCGACCGCATCCGCCAGGATCGCGATCATCCCCGGCAGGAACAGTTGACGAAAGGTCCGCCGTGCAGCCGTCAACGCGTTGTCGGCCTCGCTGGATTGCAGGGCGATACCGTTGATCTTCTGCACGCCATGGGAAATACCGATGGCGAAAATCAGGAACGGCACCAGCATCGAATACGGGTCCAGCCCGAAGCCGAAGAAGTGCATCAACCCCAGTTGCCAGACCACCGCAACCAAGGTGGTGCTCAACACCGCGATGGTGCTGCGCAGGCAGTTGGTGAACCACAGCAGCAGAATCAGGGTGATGACGAATGCGATGCCGAAGAACAGCACCACCATTACCAGGCCGTCGATCAGGTCGCCGACCTTCTTGGCAAAGCCCACGATGTGGATCTTGACGTTGGGGTTCTGGGCTTCGAACTTGTCGCGGATCTTGTCTTCGAGTTCATGGGAGAACTTGCGATAGTCCAGGGCCAGCAACTTGCCCTGATCCTGCGGGTCCGGATAGGACTCCAGCAGCGGGATATCCACGATGCTCGACTTGAAATCGTTGGCGACCAAGCGCCCGACCTGGCCGGACTTGAGTACGTTATTGCGCAGTTGATCGAGGCTTTGCGCCGAGCCGTTGTAGCTTTGGGGGATCACCTCACCGCCGGCGAACCCCTCTTCGGTCACTTCGGTCCAGCGCACGCTAGGACTCCACAGCGACTTGAGGCCCGAGCGGTCGACGCCGGAGATGTAGAACACCTCGTCGTTGATCTGCCTCAGGGTCTCCATGTACTCCTTCGTGAAGATGTCACCGTCCTTGGCCTCCACCGAGATGCGCACGGTGTTGCCCAGGTTGGCCAAGTCGTTGCGGTGTTCCATCATCTTTTCGATGAAGGGGTGCTTGAGGGGGATCATCTTTTCAAAGCTGGTGGACGGGCGAATCAGCGTCGCCTGCCAGAACAGGAACACGCTCACCAGCAGGCAGATGACGATCACTGCCGGGCGATTGTTGAAAATCAGGCGCTCAAGAAAGGTCGCTTTATCGTTGTGATGACTGCTCATTCTGTCCCCGCCTTCTTATTGTTTTACGAGCTCAGCGCCAGTCGGCGTCGATACGCGAACGCCACCCTGCCCGGCCAGAATCAAGTTGCCATTGCCCGCCGCCGTCACCGACGACAGTGAAATACGGTCAGAGCGGTTGAACACGCTGAAGGTCTGACCATCGTCGTGGCTGACCACCACGCTGCCACCGTTGCCGACCACCACGATTGCGCCGTCATCCAGCAAGGTCGCGCCCGACAAACCAAACTCCAAGGCGCCACGGGTGGCGTTCAACTCAACCTGCTCCCAGGTGCTGCCGAAATCGGTGGAACGGTACAGATTGCCGCGCAGGCCGAAGGCCAGCAGGGTTTGCGGTTGCGCGGTGCTGATTACACCGAACAGCGAACCTTCATAAGGGCCTTCGAGTTTTTCCCAGGTCTGCCCGTCGTCACTGGAGCGGAACATGCTGCCCTGCTCGCCGACAATAAACAGGCCGGCATCCTTGATCTGGGCGATGGCGTTGAGGTGGAACTGGTCTTCGTTGTCGAGGCGGTCACTGACGTCGTTCCAGCTCTTGCCGCCATCGGTGGTTTCGATCAATGCACCGTAAGCGCCGACGGCCAGGCCGTGATTGGCGTCTTTGAACCACACATCGAGCAGCGGCGCTTCGCGCTTGAGGTCCTGGTATTGCTGGGCCCAGGTGGCGCCGCCGTCGGTGCTGGCGAGAATTTGCGCATCGTGGCCTACCGCCCAGCCATGTTTGTCGTCGACGAAAAACACTGCCGTGAGCAATTGGCGGGTGGGGACTTTGGCTTGGGTCCAGGTAGAGCCCTGGTCATCGGAATAGAGGATATGCCCGCGATCACCGACGGCTACCAGGCGCTTGCCGGCATGCACCACGTCGATCATCAGGCCTTTGGCGGCCTTGGGGGACTCAATCGCAAACGCTGGCGTTGCGGGGGTATCGCTGGCTGCCAGCACCGGTGTCGTCAACGCAGCACCGGCCAGCAACGAGAGCGCTGTGGCCAGCAACGCAACCCTGCGTGCGGCGCGTGGGCGGCAAACAACCCAACCCATGACAGGCTCACTCATAGACCTTTCTCCCATTTATTATTGTTAGGTCTTGCCTTCCCGGGCTCTGAAACCTGCAATCTAGAGCGCCTGAAGGAAGCAGGGGCCATCCTATCGGGCTTTGGAATCGTCTGACAATCGGCGCTACGTTATCTTTTGTTAACTGGCGGCTTTTGGCCACTTGGTGAATATAGCTGCATTCGCCAAGGTGATTACCGAGGCGTTAATGAATTTTTATTCCATCTATTGAAATATGGGAATTTTTATTCCATTAATGCACATCCTGAAAACAATAATCCAAAGGACCACGGCTATGCGTGAACTCGGAATCGGCTTGATCGGCACAGGCTTCATGGGCCGCGCCCACGCCTTGGCGTTCAACAATGCCCGGGCGGTGTTTGAACTGCCAGTCACCCTGAAGCTGGCCGCCCTGGCCGATGCCGACACCGAACGCGCCCAGCACTGCGCCTCGTCCTGGGGGTTCGATCACGCCCATGGCGACTGGCAGGCGCTGATCAACGACCCCAAGGTCGATATCGTGGCCATCACCACCCCCAACCACCTGCACTACCCCATGGCGATGGCCGCGATTGCCGCCGGCAAAGCGGTGTATTGCGAAAAACCCCTGGCCGTGAGCCTGGAACAGGCCGACGCCATGCGCCGCGCCGCCAGTGCCGCAGGGGTAGTAACCCGGGTGGGCTACAACTATCAACACAACCCGATGATCACCTTGGCGCGGCAATTGATCGCCAGTGGCGAGTTGGGTGACCTCATCAGCTTCCAGGGCGAGTTCAGCGAAGACTTTATGGCTGACCCAACATCACCCTGGTCCTGGCGCTGCGAAGTGGAACACGCCGGCGGCGCCCTGGCGGACTTGGGCAGCCACTTGCTGTCGATGGCGCGCTATCTGGTCGGGAATGTGGTCAGCGTCTGCGCCGATACCCAGACCGTCCACGTTCAACGCCCGGCTGTCAAAGGCAGCAACGAACTCAAACCTATCGCCGTGGATGACCAGGTACATGCCCTGCTGCGTTTCGCCAATGGCGCGCGCGGCACGGTGAGCAGCAGTTGGCTCAAACATGGCTACAAGAACCACTTGAGCTTCGAGATCAGCGGCACCAAAGGCACCTTGGCGTTCGATCAGGAGCGCTTGAATGAGCTTCGCCTGTGCCGTGTCGGCCAGGACGGCTTCCAACGCTTGCTGGCCGGCCCTTCCCTGCCCGGTTATGCGGCGTTCAGCCCGGCAGCGGGACACCAACTTGGCTACAACGAGTTAAAGACCCTGGAAGTGCAAGAATTGATCATGGCCGTCGCAGGCCAGGGGACCGATGGCACCGACTTTGAAGCCGCGTGGGAAGTGGAGCGGTTGGCGACGGCGATTCGCGTGGCTGCCCAGGAAGAACGTTGGGTCAACGTGAACTCGGTTTGAACATGTGGGAGGGGGCTTGCTCCCGATGGCGGTGTGTCAGACGAAGATGTTCCAACTGGGCCACCGCCATCGGGAGCAAGCCCCCTCCCACATTTAGATCACCTACACATTTAAATCAGCGCAAGGCTCGGCGCAGCACTTTACCCACGGTGGTTTTAGGCAACTCGGTGGTGCGAAACTCCACATACCTGGGCACCTTGTAGCCCGTCAGGTATTCCCGGCAATGGGCGAGGATCTGTTCCTGGGTCAGGTTCGGGTCCTTGCGCACCACGATGATCTTCACTTTCTCGCCCGTGACGCCGTCCTCCACGCCAATCGCCGCTACTTCGCCTACGCCAGGGTGCATCGCCACCACGTCTTCGATTTCATTCGGATACACGTTGAAGCCCGAGACCAGGATCATGTCCTTCTTGCGGTCCACCAGCCGGATATAGCCGCGATCGTCCATCACACCAATATCGCCGGTGGACAACCAGCCCTGCGCATCCAGCACCTCGGCGGTTGCCTCGGGGCGTTTCCAGTAGCCCTGCATCACCTGCGGGCCACGTACTTGTAGTTCGCCCTGCTCGCCAATGTCGGCGAGTTCACCGTCCTCACGCATAAAGCGCACCCAGGTGGACGGCAACGGCACACCGATGCTGCCGGTGAACTCCATCTCGCGCATGCGCGCAATGTTGATCGGGCTGATGCTCACTACCGGCGAGCACTCGGTCAGGCCATAACCTTCGATGATCGGCAGCCCAGTGACTTCCTTCCAGCGCTTGGCCACCGCCGTATGGGTGGCCATGCCGCCGGCGATCACCATGCGCAGGTCGGAAAAGTCCCGCGCGCAGAACTCCTTGTTTTCCAGCAAGCCGTTAAACAGTGTGTTGACCCCGGCAATGCCGTTGAAGCGCTCCTTGCGCAGGATCATCTGCACCCGCTTCACGTCCCGAGGGTTCGCGATGAGGATGTTGCGCCCGCCCAGGCACATGAACATCAGGCAGTTCACCGTCAGGGAAAAGATGTGGTACAGCGGCAGCAACGTGACGTTGGTTTCCTGCTTGTGTTGGTCCAGTTGGTCGCCGACCCACGCCTTGGCCTGCAATAGGTTGGCGATGATATTACGGTGGCTGAGCATCACGCCTTTGGCGTCGCCAGTGGTGCCGCCGGTGTATTGCAGGAAGGCCAGGTCATCCAGGGCCATGCTCACCGGAAAGTGGTTGAGGGCCCGCCCCTGTTTCAACACCCGATTGAAACGTACCGCCCCCGGCAGCTTGAACGCGGGTACCTGCTTCTGCACGCTGCGCAGGATGAAGTTCATTGCCGCGCCCTTGAAGGTGCCGAGCAAGTCGCCGATGGCCGCGATTACCACGCGCTTGACGCTGCTGCCAGCCACAACCTTCTCCAGGGTGTGGGCGAAGTTTTCGAAGATCACCACCGTCTCGGCGCCGCTGTCCTTGAGCAAGTGTTTGAGTTCGTGGGCGGTGTACAGCGGGTTGACGTTGACCACCACCGCGCCAGCCAGGATGGTGCCGAGCAGGCAGATCGGGTACTGCAAGCAATTGGGCATCATCAGCGCCACACGGTCGCCCGGCTGTACGCCCTGGCCCTGGAGCCAGGCGGCAAACGCAATGCCTTGGACCTGCCAGTCGGCGTAGGTCATTTCAGTGCCGATGCTGACGTAAGCCACGCGCTCACGGAATTTTTCCAGGTGCTCCAGGAATACTTCCCGCAGCGATGGGTATTCCTCAATCGCGGCATCAATGTCTGCCGGGACGCCGGGCAGATAAGCATTCAACCACACGCGTTCGGTGTGTTCCTGGCTGATAGCGTTCATGGCAGTCTCCTTATTGTTATTTTGGGTAGCGCTACTTTTCGACAATGGCGGTAATGCCCAGCCCGCCCGCTGCACAGATCGAGATCAACCCGCGCCCGCCGCCGCGCTCGTGGATGGCCTTGGCCAACGCCGCCAATTGCCGGCCACCGGTGGCGGCAAACGGATGACCGCAGCCGAGGGAACCGCCGTTGACGTTCATTTTGGCGCGGTCGATGACGCCCAGCGGCGCGTCGAGGCCCAGGCGTTCGCGGCAATAGTCGGCGTCTTCCCAGGCCTTGAGGGTGCACAACACCTGAGCGGCAAAGGCTTCGTGGATTTCGAAAAAATCGAAGTCGGCAAAGCTCAGGCCTTCGCGCTTGAGCATGCGCGGCACGGCATAGGCCGGGGCCATCAGCAGACCTTCGGTGCCGTCGACAAAATTCACCGCGGCGGTTTCGCCGGTGCGTAGGTAAGCCAGCACCGGCCAGCCGTTGGCGGCCGCCCACTCTTCGCTGGCCAGCAGCACCACCGAGGCGCCATCGGTCAGAGGCGTGGAGTTGCCCGCTGTGAGCGTGCCGTTCTGGCGGTCGTAGGCTGGGGATAGACCGGCGAGTTTTTCCAGGCTGGCGTCGGCCCGCAGATTGTTGTCACGGGTCAGGCCGCGGTGGGGGCTGATCAGGTCCTCGAAGAAACCGCGTTTGTACGCGGCATCCAGGCGTTGGTGACTAGTGAGGGTCAGCTCATCTTGGGCCAGGCGCTTGATCTGCCAGCGCTTGGCCATTTCTTCGCAGTGCTCGCCCATGGACAAACCGGTGCGCGGCTCGCCGTTGCGTGGCAGCAGCGGTTTGAAAAACATCGACGGCCGCGCCTTCAACAGAGCCTTGAGCTTGTCGCCCAAGCCCTTGGCGCGGTTGGCTGCGAGCAAGGTATGGCGCAAGGATTCGTTGATGCCGATGGGGGCGTCGGAGGTGGTATCGGCGCCACCGGCAATGCCTACTTCGATCTGGCCCAGGGCGATTTTATTCGCCACCAGCAATGCCGCTTCCAGGCCCGTGCCGCAGGCTTGTTGCAGATCGTAGGCCGGGGTCTCGGGGGACAAGGTGGTTGATAGCAGGGACTCACGTGCGAGGTTGAAATCCCGCGAATGCTTGATCACCGCGCCGGCGGCAAACTCGCCCAGGCGCTGGCCATGCAGGTTGTAACGGTCGACCAAGCCTTGCAGCGCCGCTACCAGCAAATCCTGGTTGCTGTCGTGGGCATACACCGTGTTGGAACGGGCAAAAGGGATACGGTTGCCGCCGATAATCGCCACGCGGCGGGTCGGGGCCGGATTGAAGCTGTAGTCACTCATGTATGGCTCTCATTCCAGACAAATAGCCCGCGCATATGGGGTTTGTCGCCGGCGAAATTGCGCACTTCGAATTCGCGACGCGGGCCGGTCACAGGGTGTTGCCACAGGGCAACTTGGCCGGGCAAAAAGATCGGCAACTTGAAGTCGCAATGGGCTTCGGCCTGATCCAATCCACCGGGCGGTTGCTGGGCGGCCAAGGCGCGGCCAAGCGTCCACATGCCGTGGGCGATGGCGCGGCGGAAACCGAAGAGTTTTGCGCCGATCACCGAGGTGTGGATTGGGTTGAAATCCCCCGAAACCTTGGCGAAGCGCCGGCCCAGGTCGGCGGGTAAAACCCAGCGCTGGGTGCGCAGCAGGCCGTGTTCCTGCAATGGCAACGCGTCGCCCCAGGGCTCGCCGATCGGGTCTTTTACGTCGCGGCGCAGGTAGAGGCTGTCGCTTTCCCACGCCAGGGTGCCGGCGCTGTAAGCGCGTGTGGCGATGCTCAGCGCCTGGCCCTTGGGGTGGGCGACCCAGCGCTCGGCATACACCTCCAGGCGCAAGGCCTGACCTTCGTGCAGGCGCTGGTGCTGACGAATGCGATTGGCCAAGTGCACCATGCCGCTGGCCGGGTACGGGAAGCTTGGCCGGGTCAACAGCATCAAGTGCAGCGGGAACGCCAGCACATGGGGATAGGACAGGGGCACACCCTGCTCGCGCCGGAACCCGCAGGCACGGCCATAGGCGGCGATGCCGGCGGCGGATAACCCCACCGCCGAGCGCACCAGCCGCTCCTTGGGCAGTACCGGCGCGCCGTCGAACTTGGGCTTACGCAGGGCGCGCACGCCATCCAGCAACAACTGGGTGCGCGAGGGCGGCGGGTCGATAATCTGGGTCACGTAGTCCATGGCTCAGGCTCCCAGCAGACTTTGGCCGCACACACGAACGACTTGGCCATTGACGCCACCCGACGCGGGATGCGCCAACCAGGCGATGGTCTCGGCCACATCGATGGGCTGCCCGCCCTGGCTCATAGAGTTCATGCGCCGCCCTGCTTCGCGAATCATCAGGGGGATCTTTGCTGTCATCTGGGTCTCGATAAACCCCGGCGCTACGGCATTCACCGTCACCTGCTGCGTGGCGGCGCGTGTCGCGAGGCCTTGCACCAGACCGATCACGCCAGCCTTGGAGGTGGCGTAGTTGCTTTGGCCGAGGTTGCCGGCAATACCGGAAATCGATGACACACACACAATGCGCCCACCGGGATTAAGCCCCTGGTTTTCCATCAATGCGGTGCTCAGGTGCAACGGTGCTTCGAGGTTGACCGCCAGCACATCGCGCCAGGCCGCTTCGGGCATTTTTGCGATGGTCTTGTCGCGGGTGATGCCGGCGTTGTGCACCACCACATCGAACGCGCCGTATTGGCTGACGTGGGCCAGCAACGACGAGGCTGCGTCCGGCGCGGTGATGTCCAGGGGCAACGCTGAACCATCGACGCTGGCGGCGGCCTGTTCCAACGATTGCTGGGCCTGGGGCACGTCCACACACACCACGTGCGCCCCTTCACGCGCCAAGACTTGGGCGATGGCCAAACCGATGCCACGGGAAGCGCCAGTGACCAGCGCACGTCGGCCAGCGAAAGGCTTGTCCCAGTTGACACTAGGGTTGCCATCCACCGGTTTTTCCAATCGCACCACTTGCCCCGACACATAGGCCGAACGCCGCGACAGGAAGAAACGCAGGCTGCTGTCCAACCCGTCTTCGGCGCCTGGCGCAACATAAAGCAACTGGACGGTGATCGCCCGACGCAGCTCCTTGGCCAGCGAACGCACCAGCCCTTCTAGGGCGCGTTGGGCGACGGCGTGGGGCAAGTCCGCGCAATGCTCAGGTGCAGTGCCGAGCACCACGACCCGTGCGTGTTGGCCCAGGCGCTTGGCGTTGGCGTGGAAGAATACGTACAGCTCATCCAACTGTTTAAGGTCGACCACCGCGCTGGCGTCATACACCGCGCCCTGCGCCTTGACCGTAGACGGCGCCTTGAGCGTTGCCGGGGTAGCCGCGACCGTGTCGGTGGCGCTGAAGACCTGGTGCACCTGGGAGGCCAAGCGCCCTGCCCCGGCGACAATCACCGGATTAGCCAGGCCCGGCTGACCGCTGCGATGGCGTTGCAACGGCACGGGCTGGGGCAAGCCCACTGCCTGGGCCAGGCGACGGCCCCAGGGGGAATTGACGAACGATAGGTAGCTGTCACTCATATCAGCATTCACTCACAACACATTCTGACCTTGTAAACCCGGTCCATGTGGGAGGGGCATGCCCCCGATAGCGGTGGTTCAGCCAATGAGTCGGTGACTGATGGATTGCTATCGGGTGCAAGCGCCCTCCCACACTGGCCGCGTTTGTCCTAGTTGACCGAGGCGTTTTCGCTTTGGCTGCTGCGCCGCTTGGTGGCCGGTTCCAACGCCTGCTTGCGCTGCTGCAAGGCCTCCAGCAAACCAAAGTCCTGCGGGAAGTCATCCACCTGGATACCGTGATCGGCGTATTCCACATAGCGCGCGAGCAAGGCGTCTTCGTCGTCGCTGATCAAGTCCAGCGCCCTGGCCTTGACGCGCCAGGTGGTGAAAGCCGTGCCGGAAATAGGCATCGGTTCGAGCACGCCTTGCTTGATGGCAGGCTTGAGCCGGGCGTCGATCAGCTCCACTTGTGGCAGCAGACGGAAGCCCAACTCGCCATACGCCAACTTGTCGATTTCCGGACGTGGAATGTAGGAATTGGCCAACAACCGGTCACGGGTCTCGCACGGTGTCTGCACCACATCGGCCACCTGGGCCAGTAGGCGATCCGACGGTTTGCGCAGCGGAATGCCGAACGGGAACGTCAGGCCGCGCACCACGGCGGCGGCGGCTTTGGAGGGGTAGTTTTCCAGCACTTCGGCAAGGGCTTCATGAGCACGCACTAGCGCATCCTGAGCCGACCAGTGCACCAGCGGCAGGTCTGACTGAGGCCGGCCGTCATCCTCGAAACGCTTGAGCACGCAGGACAAAATGTACAGCTGCGACAGAATATCCCCCAGACGCCCGGTGATACTTTCCTTGCGCTTGAGGGCACCGCCCAGCACACCCATGGAAATGTCCGAGATCAGCGCCAGCACCACCGACAGACGATTGGCCTGGCGGTAGTAGGACGCCAGCGCGGGGTCGGTCTTGGCAGGTGCGGAAATCAGACGGCCGCCAGTCAGCGAATGCACCGCCGCACGTACGGTGTTGGCTAGCACGAAACTCACGTGGCCGAACATCGCGCTGTCAAAGTCTTCCAGCGCCTTACGCCGGTCCGGGTTGCGCGCCGCTTCCATCTCACGGAACACATAGGGATGGCAACGGATCAGGCCCTGGCCAAAGATGATGAGGCAGCGCGTCATGATATTCGCGCCTTCCACCGTGATGGCGATGGGGCTTTGCTGATACGCACGGGCCAGGAAGTTATTCGGGCCCATGCAAATGCCCTTGCCGGCGACGATGTCCATGCCGTCGTTGACGATGATTCGCGCACGCTCGGTGACGTGGTACTTCGCAATGGCGGAGATCACCGAAGGTTTCTCGCCGGCATCCAGGGACGCTACCGATACCTTGCGCACCGCATCGCAGGCATACAAATGCCCGGCCATGCGCGCCAGAGGTGCCTGCACCCCTTCGAACTTGCCGATGGGCAGGCCGAACTGCTTGCGCATCGCGGCATAAGCCGTAGTGCCACGCACCGCAACCTTGGCCAGGCCGACGTTGGCCGACGGCAACGAAATGGCACGGCCCGCTGCTAGGCACTCCATCAGCATGCGCCAGCCATTACCGACTTGCTCACGGCCGCCGATCACCCATTCCAACGGGATGAAGACGTCCTTGCCGGTGGTTGGGCCGTTCTGGAATACGGCGTTAAGTGGCCAATGGCGGCGACCGCTGTTTACGCCGGGGTGGGACGTGGGGATCAGTGCGCAGGTGATGCCGAGCGAACCTTTCGGGCCCAGCAAGCCGTCCGGGTCTTCAGCGCGAAACGCCAGGCCCAGCACGGTGGCGATGGGGCCGAGGGTGATATAGCGCTTGTCCCAGGTCACTTTGAAACCCAGCACTTCTTCGCCCTCGTGCATGCCCTTACAGACAATACCCAAGTCTGGAATGGCCCCGGCATCCGAGCCCGCATACGGGCTGGTCAGGGCAAAGCACGGGATGTCTTCACCCCGAGCCAGGCGCGGCAGGTAGTAATTACGTTGGGCGTCGGTGCCGTAGTGCAACAACAGCTCGGCAGGGCCGAGGGAGTTGGGCACCATCACCGAAATCGCCGCCGCCGAGCAGCGCGTCGACAGCTTCATCACCACTTGCGAATGGGCATAGTGGGAGAAGCCTTTGCCGCCGTACTGCTTGGGAATGATCATGCCGAGGAAACCGGCATCCTTCGTGTACTGCCAGCCTTCGGGGGACATGTCCTGCCAGACCTGGGTGGTTTCCCAGTCGTTGGCGATGTCGCACAAGGTTTCCACTTCATTGTCGAGGAAGGCTTGCTCCTCGGCGCTGAGGCTGGCCGGCGCGGCTTGCAACAGGCGCTGCCAATCGGGTTTGCCGCTGAACAACTCGGCGTCCCACCACACGGTACCGGACTCGATAGCCGCACGCTCGGTGTCGGACATTGCCGGCATGATCGTGCGAAAGAGGCCGAGGGCCTTGCTGGTGAGCAAGGTGCGACGCAGGGGTTTGATCGTCATCAGCAACGCGGGCGCTATCACCAGCAGCGCCGCGACGCTGGCCCCAAAACCTGCCACCACGTTGAACACGTAACCCAGTGCCAACCAGATCAAGCCGGCCCCTAACCACAGGGTCGCGGCAGCTTGTCGATACGCCAGGGCAATCGCGGCTGCGAAACCCACCAATAACCAGATAACCATGGGGATACCTCTACTCGATTCAGGGCGTGGTTTACGTGCGCAAGGTCGAATTGACCTGCGGCGTAAAGCCACACTAGAAACTTGGAAAGCTAATTTCAAATTTTGTTTTGAAATTTTTATTTAATGCTTAAGCGAAAAAAATAGCGACTGAACCTGTCAGCCGAATCAACGCGAATTGGACGAAATCGGAACGGGTCGCGTGGGCGACCCCTTCGTTGCATTACCGGTGAAAAACCTGCAGAAAGATGCGCTGACTGCGGGCTTCGCACCGGCACGGCGTAACACAGGATCAGAAGTTGTAAGTGACCCCCAGGCTCACGACATCGCCATAGGCTTCGGCCTTGCCGTCCAGGGTTGCCCCCCCGAGACGATCCTGGTTCTGGGTTTTCAACTTGGCTTTTTCCACGAACTGGTGGGAGTAGGAGCCGTCGATGCCCAGGCCTGGAATCGCTCTGATTTTGTAACCGAAGCCCAGCGAGGTGAAGATCCGGTCGCCATCCGGGATACGCGGGTCGCGGGTGGAGTTACGGGTAGGTGTCTGGTCCGTCGCAACACCGGCGCGCAACGTGAAATCATCGGTGAGCTTATAGTCGCCGCCGAGAGAGACCATCCAGGCGTCCTTGTAGTTGTAAGGGATGGCAACGATGGTCGACCCCTCAGACTTCAGGGTCAGGTTTTTGAATGACGACCATTGGGTCCACAAGACACTGGCACCGAGGGTAAAACGATCATTGAACTGGTGAACCCAATCAATCGCTGCGCTGGCAGGAACGTCCAATTGGGTGGAGGCTTTACCGTTCATTTGAAGGTTGAGACCTGGATACAAAATGCCCGGCAACCCAGCATCGATCAGGCCCTGGGAGCCTTCGTCAGCGTAGATGTTGTATTTGCCTTCAAGCTTGTTCTTGATCTTGGCGTGGTAGTTCAAACCCAGAGTGTCTTGTGGGGTTGGCTTCCAGGCCAGGCCGGCAAACCAGCCCACCGAGGTATTGTCGACTTTGACTCGCATGAGCGAGTAGCCAATGCCCGCCGGGAATGGGATCGAATTCGGAGCAAGTGCAGCGGCGGCATAGAGGTCAACGTTCTGGCTGACGAAGCCTTTGGTGTGCTGAACAATCGCGCCACCGCCGATGGAAAACTCATCGTTGACCTTGAACGAAAGCGACCCCGTCAACCCGACGGTTTCGATGCGCGTGTCAACCGCAAAATCCCGGCCCTTCCAGTCATTGTCCCAGGTGGTACGTGCGCCCATGGGCACCACTTGGCTGAGACCGAAAGCGAAACGGTCACCGATCGGCATGACCATGAATCCGGTCGGCACCCAGGCGGTAAAACCGCCCTGCCCTCCATCACCATCGCGGGGCACGGAATTGAACTCAAAGGTATCGGGGTTAACAGTCGTGGTGGAGGTCGGATTGCCTGCGTAGTCTTTGGCGGTACCTTTGTAGTGAATATTGATACGCGCGTAGTCAACGTTGAACTGCGAGATATTGTGATCAATGAACGCCATCGCCGCCGGGTTGTTGTAAGCCGATGACGGATCATCCTTAAACATCGAACCACCACCGAACGCGCGGCCCCAGCCTTCCGCCCCGAACGTCGGAGTAGAGAACCCACCGGCTTGCGTACTGCCGGCTATAACCATCAGGCCGCCGATAACGGCCAGGTTTATTAACGTGCGTGCGTGTGCTTTCTTATTATTCATGCCCGACTCCTTATAGTTGTTAAGCACCGATATCGGTTTTTCCGAACCCGGTTTACTTCAACAAGTGCCTCTTGCCAGGCACTTGCTCACTGCAATTCATGACCGTCCCATCCAGCACCCAGGCCATTTACGGAGAAACAGTAAACGCCGGACTGGGTGAAGCAGTGAGACCTGTGATCGTGCAAGCCCCCACGGTTTGAGGGCTTGTGATGCTCAGGGTGTTAGTAGAGTTTTTCCAGATAACACTGATGTTCACTGGAGAACTGCTACAGTCCGATGCAACCTTTAACTTCAACGCACCAAGCGTTCCGGGGAACACGTCGGGACCGCTACCTGTCAGCTTCAAACGCCACACAAAATTACTCGCGACAGGAATTGAGCATATGGGGTTTGAACCGCTGAACACGGCACTGGTAATCGCTGCAACTGATCCATCAGATGCAACCGAACCGGCCATCGCGAAGTTGCAAGTCACTGGTACATTAAGACTAAGGGGAGACTTTATAGTAATAGTGCCCGCTGTGGTAAATGCGCTACCGGCAGGGGCAATAGTGGCCGCACTGGCGGTCGATATGGCCCCACCGCAAAGAGCAAAGAGTGTTACACAACCGAACGTTTTCAAGCTTTTCATTGTTATTCCTCACAGGGTCTGGCGAGTCACTTCGCCTATGCGTAGCGCCACTGATCAGATGAAATGCTAAAGCCCAATAGACTGCGTGCGGCTGTTCTCTTAATACTCATGCGCCACTCCTTATTGTTGTATTCCACCCTTGCAAACTTTTTCAAACAAGTGCCTCTTACGAGGCACTTGCCAGTTTCAACGTGTGATCATCACGTCAAGTACTCAGGGTACTTATGGGCTAACGGTGAACGCTGGACTTGGAACAGCGGTAAGGGCGGTAATTGTGCAAGAGCCCACGGTTTGAGGCGTAGAAATACCCAGCGTGTTGGTGGAGTTCTTCCAGTTGACCGCGATGGTCACCGGCGTAGCGCTGCAGTCAGAGGCGATTTTGAATTTCACACCCGAAACAGTGCCGGTGAACGCGTCAGGCCCAGTACCAGCGACCGTCAGCGGCCATGGCAGGTTGCTCAACACCGGAACGCCGCACAGCGGGTTGGAACCGCTGACCGTGGCGCCGGTAATCGAAGCTCCAGCACCACCACTCGCCACGGTACCGGTGAAGATAATGTTGCAAGTGACCGGAATATTCAGGGACGCCGGCGACTTAACGGTGATAGAGCCCGAGGTGGTAAAAGCGGCACCAGCAGGTGCAATGGTCGCGGCGTTTGCCATCGAAACGGCACCAAAGCACAGAGCAAAAGAAGTTGCACAAACGAGGGTTTTCAAACTTTTCATTGTTTTTCCTCACATGTAATGGCGAGTCATTCGCCAGGGGGTAATGGCCATGAACGAGAGGTCACGGTGAAACTGCAGAACTTCCCTTTCCAGCCAAATCTCAATTCAATTACCGCTCTAAACGTGGACGGCGTTATTCAACTACTTTGAAGGTGGGCGGCATCTTGATCGACACCGTCTTGATTTTGCAGTCTTCGCCAATGGGCACATTGGCCGCTTCCAACTTTCCGGTGGCGTTGTCCCACGTGCCATCAGCGGTAGAAGGCCCGCACTTGCCGCCCAGTCCGAAGGCGTGCACATCCACGCTGATATTCGACATGGAACCGCTTTTGGTGTCTTTTGCCACCAGCACCCACGGCAAGTTGGTGGCTTCGACCCGGCTGCACTTGAGGCCGCCATCGAACTCAACTTTGTCGACATTCACGGATGAACCATCGGCAGCGACTTTGCCCGCGACCTTAATGGTGCAGTCGGCGCTGATCAGCGCCCCCTTGGAAAAACTGATGGGGCCTTGGGCGGTGAACGCACTGCCGGCCGGTTCGATACGGGCGGCCTGGGCCTGGTGATAAACGATCAGGCCCAGTGCAGCCAATAGAATATGGGTAGTGAACTTGGCAGGTGATTGCATGGTGTACGTCCTTCCCTTTAATTATTGTTGTTCGGGTCAAACCACTTCCTCGGGGCGATAAAATCCTGCGCGGCATTTAAGGCCCCGAGTACACAACTGGGTATTACTTCATGTCAGAACGGCTTGGCGCTGTTGCTGTACTTCTCCAGATACTTCAAACGTTGTGAGGGCTGAAGATTGGTCAGGCTGATATCCCCGGCGTAATGATTAAGCACCCGATGGTCCATGCGCCGGCGCCATAAGTAAGGTACATAGGCCCAGACAATCATGCTCGCGTACCCATAGGGCAGTTGCGGCGATTCATCAAAGTGGCGCAGCGACTGATAACTGCGCGTGGGGTTGGCGTGGTGGTCGGAGTGCCGCTGCAACTGGAACAGAAAGATATTGGTGACAATCCGATTACTGTTCCAGGAGTGCCGAGGCGAGCAGCGTTCATAACGACCATTGGGTAACTTCTGGCGTTTCAGGCCGTAGTGTTCGACATAGTTCACGACTTCCAGCAACGAGAACCCGTAGATGCCCTGGATAATCAAGAAGGGAATCACCGCCGCCCCCAGCCAGGCAATCATCGCGCCCCACAGCACTACGCTGTACATCCAGGCACTGAGTACACCGTTCTTCCAGTGCCAGGCCGGCAGGCCGAGTTTGCGCAAGCGTTCACGCTCCAGGTTCCACGCGGAGTGCGCACTGAACCACACCGAGCGCGGCAGGAAGGCCCAGAAACTTTCGCCCAGGCGCGAGCTGGCGGGGTCTTCTGGCGTGGCGACACGCACATGGTGACCACGGTTGTGCTCGGTGTAGAAGTGCCCGTAGAAGGTCGGTGCCAATGTGACCTTGGCCAGGAACACTTCCAAGGCGTTGGGTTTGTGCCCCAGTTCATGGGCGGTGTTGATGGCAATGCCGGTGGCGGCGCCGGTCGACATGGCCATGCCCAAGTAGGTGAACCAGCTCGGTGCGCCATGCAGTTGCGTGCGATCGGTGATGTAACTGGCGGCGTGGACCAGCCAGTTGGAAGGATCAAGGTGAGCGGTGGCGTGCAACAGACCACCTTGGATGATCCATTCGATGCCGCCGGCAGCCAGCCAGCCGGTAATGATCACTGACGAGATGACGAAAAGCACGCCGGTGTAGACGATCCAGCGGTAGTAGCGTTGGGTTTCCAGATGGCTGACAGCCGACTCGGGCGGGTTGCTCACGTCTTCGCCGAGCAGGCCGTCAATCAGTGGGATCAGCCCGAAGATCACCAGCACGCCGACCCACCATAACTGCTGGACGCCGGTGAAAATGGCAAGGGAGCCGGACAACAGGGGTGTGGCCAACGGCATGATGCCCAACCACCACAGGTGGCGCTTGCCATCGGTCCACACGCTTGGCGCTGCCAGAGTCTGGTTCATGGCAGCCTCCTTGGCAGGGAGGTGGAAAACAGGTTCAGGGAGCGAAGAAGGCTCCGGGAAATCAACCATGCGATAAAAGACGTTTTTTTCATTTTTATTCGCTCTTAGGCATTTCAAAAATCATTTCAAAACAAACATTGAAATATTTTTTTAAATAAATAACGTGGAATCGTTAGGTCGTCAACTACTTTTTCGAAGCCTTTTTTACGTGACCGAGCAGTCTCTTTTTCAGCCGTTTGGTCAGGTCTCTAGGGCAAGCATTTGCGCCGTTCGAACCCGCAATGAGGACCACGATTATTTGTTCGCCAGGGCAAAGGGCGGATGCAGGACTGTGGCCGTTTGCGCCGGACGCGCGCGCTTGGCCACCTGCAACACCGCCTCAACCACTCGCGCCGTGGCGGTGATCGGCAGCATATGGCCGCGCCCTTCCACCACTTGCAGCTTGAGGCCTGGCACTTTGTCGGCGAGGGCCTGGCCGTGTTTGCGAAAGTCCAGCACCTTGTCTCGCGCGCCATAGATCAGGCCGATGGGCAGCGTCAGTTGCGAGTAGCGCTTGACCATGTCCGGCAGGAAGTCGTTGACCTGTGCGATCTCGCTGGAGGCTGCATAAAAGTTGTCGGGGCGCATGCCCAGCAGCCCGCCGCCCTGGGTGGCGAAATCTTCGGGAGCGGTGTCCGGGGCGAATACGCCCTTGACCACCGAACGCCGGGTCAACAGGCCAATGGGCACGGTGAGGGTATGGGCGACCCAGCGTCGCAACCAGGCCGGTCGCACCGCCAGCGACCAGAACACCAACGGCAAGGTGGGTTGGGGATGGGTCAGCGGCGCCACCAGCACCAGGCCGGATACGGCCTCGGGGTGGTCGAGGGCCAGGGCCAGGGATATCGCTCCGCCCAGGGAATGCCCCAACACCAGGGGCTTTTCCAGGCCCAGTGCTCGCATAAACGCTGCGACCTGCCGCGCCTGGGCCGGCAGGTCCGCTGCCGTGCCTTTATGACGCGTGGAATAACCCGACCCGGGACGGTCGAGGGTGATCACCCGAAAATGCTCACGCAACTGGCCGGACAAGGCATAGGTCAGGTTGCGACTGCTGCCCATCAGCCCGTGAATCATCACCAGGGGTGGGCCTTTGCCCTCTTCTACATAATGAAAGCGCTCGCCATCGACCTCCACCAAGCGCCCATTGATGGGGACAGCGGCTTCAATGCGCCGTGTCATCCAGGCGCTGAAGCCCCACAACACCGCACTTGCGCCCGCCGCAGCGGCAACCCACTCCACAGCCATAGCTCGGTCCTCTGCTTCCCTGCTGCTGGCGACCCGACCGGAATTGGTCAAGGCCTCAGCCATCGCCCGCCCCCTGGACTTTGACCTCATGCGGACCGTGCTCGTCCGTCGGACAAGTGGTGCATACCAAACATGGTCCTAGCGTAGGCGATATTTTCAGGTAGATTATTTAAAATCTTTTTTAAAATAATTAATTCAATTTTTCTTTGCAATGGTGTTTTATCTAAAAGACAAAACAAAAACAGGAGCACATCCGATGCCCATCAAGGACAGCCTATGAATGCCCACAGTGAATCCATCGACATCGCCATCATCGGTTCAGGCTTCGCCGGCCTGTGCATGGCCATCAAACTCAAAGAGGCCGGATTCACCGACTTCTTTATCGCCGAACAGGCCGAGACCCTCGGCGGTACTTGGCGGGACAACCACTACCCAGGCTGCGCCTGCGATGTGCAGTCCCATGTGTATTCGTTTTCCTTTGCGCCCAACCCGAACTGGACGCGACAGTTCGCGCGCCAAGCGGAAATACGCGCCTACTTGGAGCAATGCGCTGTGCGCTTCGGCCTGGCGCCTTACCTGCGTTTCAACAAGGGCCTTGAACGCGCAGTATTCGATGAGCAGCAGCAACACTGGCAATTGAGCTTCAGCGATGGCCGGCACGTGAGCGCACGGGTGCTGGTATCGGGTATGGGCGGCCTGTCGCGCCCGGCGCTGCCGGAGATTCCAGGCCTGGAGAACTTCAAGGGCAAGCGCTTCCACTCCCAGCAGTGGGACCATGACTATTCCTTGAAAGGCAAGCGCGTGGCGGTGATCGGCACCGGCGCCAGTGCCATCCAGTTCGTGCCGCAGATTGCGCCGCAGGTGGCCCACCTGGACCTGTTCCAGCGCACGCCACCGTGGATCATGCCCAAGCCTGACCGGGCAATTTCGCCCCTCGAACGCTGGCTGTTCAAGCACCTGCCTTTCACCCAGCGCCTGGTGCGCGGCGCCTTTTACTGGGCGCTGGAAGGTCGCGTAGTGGGCTTTGCCCTGCACCCGAGGCTGATGAAGATGGTGCAGAAAATCGCCCAACGCCATCTGCACAAACAAGTGGCCCGCCCGTCCCTGCGCAAGACCCTGACGCCGGACTACACCATCGGCTGCAAGCGCGTGCTGATCTCCAATGACTATTACCCGGCGCTGTCGCGCAGCAATGTCGAGGTGGTCACCGACCGCGTGCTGCGCATCGAAGCCGACGGCGTGATCACCGCCGATGGTATCAAGCACCCGGCCGATTGCCTGATCTTCGGCACCGGCTTCCAAGCTACCGACCCCGTGCCCCGCGACTGCATCATCGGGCGCGACGGTGTGGACCTGATGGACGCCTGGCACGACGGCGCCCATGCCTACAAGGGTACGACGGTACCGGGTTATCCCAACCTGTTTTTGATCGTCGGGCCCAATACCGGTCTGGGGCATAACTCGATGATCCTGATGATCGAGGCGCAGGTGACCTACATCCTCGACGCACTCAAGCAGATGCAGCGCCAGCGCATCGCCACAGTGGACGTCAAGCCGGCGGTAGAACAAGCGTACAACCGCCAACTGCAGGACCAACTCAAGCTCACCATCTGGAACACCGGCGGTTGCCAGAGCTGGTACCTCGACCCGCGCACCGGCAAAAACACCACCCTGTGGCCCGGCTCCACGTGGCGCTTCAAGCAGGTCACGCGACAGTTTGCGCTCAAGGACTATGAAGTCGATCGGTTACCGCTCAATACGCCCGCCCGTCCCGCGGCGGCCGCCCATTCCACCGCAGAAGGCAGCCTGTCATGAAGTCATTCAACGGTCGCGTGGCGGCCATCACTGGCGCGGCATCCGGCATGGGTCGCGCGTTGGCTCTGGCACTCGCGCGGGAAGGTTGCCATCTGGCACTGGCGGACAAAAACGCCTCAGGCCTGGAGCAAACCCTGACGCTGATCAAGACCTCCACCCTGTCACCCGTGATGATCACCACCCAGGTGCTGGACGTGTCCGATCGCCAGGCCATGGAAGAATGGGCCGCGCGCTGCATGGCTGAGCACGGCCAGGTCAACCTGGTGTTCAACAATGCCGGGGTGGCCCTCTCCAGCACCGTGGAGGGCGTGGACTATGCCGACCTGGAATGGATTGTCGGCATCAACTTCTGGGGAGTAGTCCACGGCACCAAGGCGTTTCTGCCCTATCTCAAAGCCAGCGGCGAAGGTCATGTAATCAACACCTCCAGCGTGTTTGGCCTGTTTGCCCAACCGGGAATGAGCGGCTACAACGCAACTAAATTCGCCGTGCGCGGCTTCACAGAAGCACTGCGCCAGGAACTGGATCTGCAACGCTGCGGCGTGTCGGCCACCTGCGTTCACCCCGGTGGCATTCGGACCGACATCTGCCGCAGCAGCCGCATCGACGCGAACATGACCGGCTTCCTGATCCACAGCGAACAGCAAGCCCGCGCCGATTTCGAAAAACTCTTCATCACCGATGCCGACCAGGCCGCCAAAGTGATCCTGCAAGGCATCCGCAAAAACAAACGCCGCGTGCTGATCGGCCGCGATGCGTATTTCCTCGACCTGCTCGCCCGTTGCCTGCCCGCGGCCTATCAAGCGTTGGTGGTGTTCGCCAGCAAACGCATGGCGCCCAAGCAACGCAGGCCAGTATTTGAAACCAATGACGAACCCCGTCTCTGAACAGGAGCACGCACTATGCTGCCTATCCGCCGCGACGTCCGTTTTGTCCTGCCCGCCGAGCGCATCACCAACTGGCACGAACAGGGCCCGTTCATCACGCATTTTTTCAATGCCCTGTCCCTGCTGTTTCCCCAGGGCGAGCTGTTTTTCATGGACAGCGTGCGCCATTACCGCCAGCGCGTGGAGGACCCTGCGCTGAAAAAAGAGATCCAGGGTTTTATCGGCCAAGAGGCGATGCACAGCCGCGAACACGTGGCCTATAACGACCTGATGCAAGCGGCAGGGCTGCCGGCACACACCCTGGACCGTCGTCTCAAGTTCGTCCTGGACCTGCAGAAAAAACACTTTCCGCCCGCCTTCAACCTGGCAATCACCATTGCCCTTGAGCACTACACAGCGATGCTTGCGGAAATCCTGCTCAGTGATCCGTCCCGCTTTGGCGACTCACTCAAGGGCTACCAGCAGATGTGGTACTGGCACGCTCTAGAAGAAACCGAACACAAGGCTGTGGCCTTCGACGTGTGGAATACGGTGATCAAGCCCGGCCCCAAGCGCTATCTGCTGCGCACCGGCGCCATGCTGACCACCACGGTGTTCTTCTGGCTGGTCGTACTGGATTTCCACGTACGCCTCTTGATCGCAGACCGTAAGGCCGGCGGGCACCTCAAAGGCTTCTGGCGCATGCTGAAGTTTCTGTATGGGCCCAAGGGAGTTTTCCCACGGATGCTGCGGCCTTGGCTGCACTACTTCAAACCCGGCTTTCATCCATGGGACCACGATAACCGGGCGCGCCTGGAGGGCATCGACAGCCTGATCGAAGACATCGAACAGACTCAGCGCGGCTACTAGGCTTGCGCCAAGGCTTCACGCTCGCGCACAAAGCCTTCCAACTGATCGCCCGGCAGTGCCTTGCTGAAATACCAGCCCTGGATAATCAACTCAGGGCCGGTGTTCAGGAAGGCCAACTGCTCGGCGGTCTCCACGCCCTCCACCACCACGCCCAGGTTCAGCGCTTCGCAGAAACGCAGCATGCCGGTCAGCACTTGGGCGCCTTTGGGATCGTGTTGGGCCACCACGAAACTGCGATCGATCTTGATGAAGTCCACCGGGAATTGGTGCAGATAGCTCAGGGCCGAAAACCCGGTGCCGAAGTCATCGATATAGACCTTGGCGCCGATGTCCTGCAATTTGCGGATGGTCTGGCGCGTGGCCGGGATGTCGCTGATCAGCGCGTCTTCGGTGATTTCCACCGACACCTGCCCATGGGCCTGAGCGAGGATTTCCACGAGGCGTTCGCCATAGGCCGCGTCGGTCAGGGTCGCGCTGGAAATGTTGATGGTCATGGGCAGCGCAAAACCGAGCTTTTGCCACTTCTGATACTGACGAATCGCCTGGGACGCCACCCACACATCCACGTCCGGCATCAGCCGCGCCTGCGCCAACCATTGCAGGAATTCCCACGGCGAGTGCACGGTGCCCTGGGCATCGCGGGCGCGCATCAGCGCTTCGCAGCCAGTACACAGGCCGGTGCGTGTCGAGACCTGCGGCTGGAATTCAAGGTAGAACTCGTAGTCGCTGATCTGTTGGATGTGGCTCAGTTCATTGGCTTGGCGCGCGAAGGTCCTGTGGGACGCCAGCACCGGGTCCAGCTCGCGCAGCCGGCCTTTCTCTTCGAGGCCTCGGAAGGTCATGTCGAGGGATTTCAGGTACACCGTGCCACCTTCAGCGGCCTGGCGATGGATTGCACGTACATACGGCGCGTACACCAGGGTGCCCAGGGCCAATAGCGTTACTTGCAGCGCGACGGCCGCCAGATCGCCGTGGGTGCTCAGGTAGGCATTGAGCAATACCGGGGAAGTAAACGGCACGCTGGCCACCGCCGGAGATACCCACCCCAACTCCACCACGGTCAACGCCACCATTGCGTTCAGGGCAGGGACTACCAGAAACGGAATGAACAGGCGTGGATTGAGGATGATCGGCAGGCCGAACAGCAGGACTTCACTGACGTTGAACAGCGAGAGCGGCAAGCTCGCCACGGCCAGCAGGCGCATCGACTGACTCTTGGAAAACAGCAGGATTGCCACCAGCAAGCACAATGCACCGCCCGAGCCGCCGATAAAGGCAAAACTGCCCAATAGGCCGCTGTTGAGTACATATTTAATCGGCTCACCTGCTGCCAGCGCGGCGCCGTTGAGCACCACCGCCTGATCCAGTACGTCGAACAGCGGTTGCATGGCGTACACGCCGTGGATCCCGAAAAACCACAACAGCGAGTTCATCAACGTGACAAACAAACCGCTGCCATAGGGCGACTCCAGGGCTTCAATCACCTGGGGCCCCTGCAACTGCGCCACATAAGGAATCTGCAGCAACAAAGACAGCGCCACCACCAGCGCCAGAGCGGTGATGGCACCGGGCACCACCATATTGATCGTACCCCGCAGGTTGTGCCCTACCAGGTCTTCATTGACCAGGCGGGTCCAGCGGTAGCGGTACAGCCAGGCCATGGCCGGCACGTTCAACAGCGGTGAGGCAATGGCGATAAACAGGACGAACGTGGCAGACGCGCGGGGGTATTCGCGCAGGATAAAGGTCGCGACCACTACATGAGCCAGGCACAGAAACGCCACCGGTAGCTGCGGCAGGCGGTACTGGATCGCCAGCATGTAACCGATGGATGCCGCCACCAGCAGCGGAATCACTGAACTGATCTGGTTGTGCAACCCTGCGAGGAGCGCTACCACTTGCGGATCGAACCCCAGTACCCGCGCACATTCGGACAGGATCAGAAAACCCGCTGACACCAGCAGGCACGGCAGGATCCACAGCAGCCCTTCGCGGATCGCACGCAACGACTCGGTACTGGCCAAGGCAGCCAGACGCTGGGTGAAGAACAGTTTGAACAGCGTTTGCGCCATGACCCACCCTCTGCCCATCGCCCTCTGCCCATGGAAGGCAGTGCCCAAAATACCGGGGCTAACGCTACACGTCCTGACACCGGGAGCGAAAGCCTTTTGCCATGTTCAGGGCGGAAATTTCAGCAATGAATAGCAGACAACGCCGGTTTTTTTTCAATTGTTGAATGTTGTGACCTGGGCCGATCCTGGAATCTGCTTCAATACCTGTTGTCTGCGCTTAATGCGCATATGGCTCGTCTCGGGCCAAAAACTGAAGCCTGATTCCATCTGATTTGGAGCACACCCTTGTCACCACCTGGCGATAACCACCAGCTCGCGCTGGACCGATTCTTGAACGAACACCCCGATGTGGCCGCAGAACTGAACACCCTGAACCCGCTGGCCGCCCAGGCCAAGGGCGAAACCCTGGCACAGTACCGCGCCGAACGGTTGCATGAAGCGTTTGAGGCAGAAGCCGAACGCCAGGGTCTCTTTGCATGGGAGTTGACACTCAAACTGACCACCGACTCCTCCGAGGACTTCGAGGCCCTGCGCCTGGAAGTGCACAAGGAAGTGGCGCAGATGGCCGGACTGAGTTGGGTCGAATACTGCCAACTGCACGATTTGAACGGCTGATACGCCCACTAAAACAACCAGTGGCGTCGCCGTCCATTTATCGCTTCGCACAATTCTTCGGCCGAAAGAGTGCGTCGTTCAGGGTCCACCTCCAACGCACAACGCAACGCGGACCAGCACTGGCGGGGCAGTTGTCGTGGCCTCGGCAATGGCTTATTCAACTGCCCCTTGCCGGGGCGGTTTCCCTGGGCGAGTTCATAGATCACACAGGCCGCGCCATACAGATCGGCCCTGGGAGACAGGCGCCCGCCCGCCAGCAATTCCGGTGCCGCATACGCCGGCGTCCAGGCGTTTAAGCGGCTGCGACTCAAGCCAGGCAAACCTGCAGCCTGCTGTGCCTCGCCATGCCCCAAACCAAAATCAAACAACTGCACACCCTGCTCGCCCACCATGATATTGGCGGGCTTCACATCGCCATGCAGAACGCCCTGCTGGTGGGCATACGCCAGCGCATCCAAGAGTTGCATTGCGATGGGTTTCAGCTCCCTCCAAGGCAATCCATCAGGGCACTCCTTGAGCAGCCGGTCCAGGGTCATACCGGTGAGCAACTCCATGGTGAAGAATGCAACCTGGCGCGGGGTGTCAACCTCGAAGGAAAACGTTCTGACCACATGATCGTGGCGCAGGCTTCGGGTCAGGGCGAACTCGCTGTACAGCAATACATGGCCGTCGGGGGATTCGGCGAGCGTATCGCCCAGCAGCTTCAGCGCCACCCATGCGTTGGGCTCGCCGAACGCCTCGTGCAGCAGATCACGGGCGCGGTAAACCACGCCCATCCCGCCTGTGCCCAATTCGCGTTCGAGGTGATAGCGTCCTGCAAGCAGGTTCGGCGGGCCGGTGACTGCACTCATGGCTGAACCACCACGGCCGTCAGGTCATCCCGCGCGGCCCCTCGCATCACGTTGGTAAATAAGCGATCCACGACCTGCAAGGGTGTCCCCACACTCAGGGCACTGCCCAGTTCGCCGTGGCTGAGTCCCTGATACAAACCATCGCTGCACAACAAAAATACATCCCCCGGCTCGATACTGAGTTCCAGCACTGCCAGGCTCAGTGGCTGTCGGCCGCCAATGGCACGGGTCAACGCCTTGGCATCCGGATGGGCCTGGGCCTGCTCCAGGCTCAACTGCTGCTTGTCCATCAAGTGCTGCCACAGCGAGTGGTCCCGCGACAGTTGGTACAACCGCTGTCCCCGCCACAGATAGCAACGGCTATCCCCGACCCAAATGCACGCGGCGCGATTGCCCTCGCGCAGTAGCACCACCACGGTGCTGCCCATGATGCCCTCGGCGGCTTGCTTTATTGCTTGCCCCATTTCACTGTCGAGCGATCGCAAACACCGCCGCACGGCCTCGACCCGTTCGTCAAAGCTGCCCTGATCAGGTAACGAAGCCAGGCTGCTGATTACCCAGCGGCTGGCCACATCCCCAGCCTGATGGCCACCCATACCGTCGGCTACTGCCCAACACCCCCGCTGGGGGCAGTCGAGAAACGCGTCCTCGTTGCGCAAACGCGCCTTGCCCCGGACCGTTCGCCCAGCACTGTATCCCGCGGTATGTGCCTGGTTCACAGTTGCTCCGGCAAGCGGAATGTGCGCCAGTTCGCCATTTGGAACGGACCGAGACTGCGCTGACTGCTGAGCAGGAAGTTGGCGCGCATGCCATCGAGTTCGGCCTTGATCAGCTGTGCGCCCTGACCAATCGCTGGCTCACTTTGCATCAGCTCGAAAAATCGAAACAACGACCAGGGGCCCGCGTTTTTTTCAATCCCCAACGGGCGCTGCACAGCCCTCTCCAGTACCAGGCTGCTACGGCCATTATCCGTCTCGCCCGGCCACTGGAACGCCATAGGCACAATCGGACCATGACGGTATTCAAGGTGTTGATCCCCAATGCTCAAGACGGCACGGCTGACTGCCTGATCAAGGCTATAGGGAGCCAGCGTGAACCGCACCGCCCAGTCCCCCTGATCTTCGGTGAAGAAGCCCTGGCGGATCATCTGGGCTCTGGTCAGTTGGTCCAACAGTGAGCGCGACAGCCCCAGGCTACGGCCATCGAGTCCCCGTAGGCGATAGCGACTGCCCTCGGCACTGAGAAAGGAGCGCAGGTAGCTTTCATAAAAGCTCGCCATGGCGCCCTGTGGTTTGAAAAACGCCTGGAAATCGCCAAGGGCGACATCACTGGTGGCAGTGGCATCGAACGGATACCGATGCTGGATCGCCTTGGTGTAAAAGCCATAGACCTCACTTTGGTAGCGCTGATTGATATACACATAGGCATCGTCGAGCAGTAGTCGCCAGCTGTCATCGGCAATGCCTTCAAACCAGCCTTTGAGCGGCAGCGGCAAGCGCGCAGCAGCATCACGCAGGCTACCCAACAACGGCTGTTGCCCTTCCATACGCTGCCTGACCATCGTAAATACCGCCTGCTCCGGCACGCCTTCGCGGTTCAGGGCCGCCAGTTGCAGATGCCATCCATCGAGCAGCCGTAAAGCCTGCGTCAGCTCAACGCCGGGGTTTTGTTCCGCATCCAGCAATTGATGCAGAGGTTCGAACCGACGCTGCAGCGCGCGTCGGGCAGAGTCAGGTGCTGCCTGCCCCTGCAGTTGACTGAGCAACACACTGGAAGCGGAAGTCTCCACATCCACGACCTGTTGGGTAACGGCCTCAAGGCGATCAGTGGCCGAGAGCAAGCGCGTATTTTCCCGAACCTGTTGCAACAGTTGCACCAACGGCGACTGCGCTGACGCCAGGCTGGCAAGCCCGTCCGCATGCTGCCTCAGGCTGTTACTTTCCTGCAGACGAACTTGGCCAAGGGCCTCACTCCACGTATCAGCGTACTCACTGAAATAGCGCTGCTCCAACTCCAGCATCAAACGCCGCAAATCCAGTGCACTCAGATCTGCGCCCTCCCCGATGACCCAATTATCCTGAGCGATGGAGTTAACCAGGCGCGGGCCTTGCCTTTCAAAATACTGCACATACCGTTTGGTGTAGAAGCCGGGTATGGGCTGCTCGGCAGTGACAAAACCCCGTCCCTCGGCCAGGCGAAGAGGCTCGAGACTTCGCGCCTGGTCACGCAGCACCCGGTAGACCACGCCTGCCAAGGATTCACCACGCAACTCCTGGCGAGCCTCGGCAACCAGTTCAACGTCCGAGGACGTCTCGAACGACAGCCCCAGTAATCGTGCAAGGTGTTCATTCAACCGATTCTGCGTCGCAGCATCACCGGCATAACGCACCGACCAATGACCGGCTACACGCTGCGCCAGCCAGCCGTTATCGCGACGCTCACGCAGACTGAGCATCAGGTATGCCCGCAGGCTATCCAGCAGTTCCTCGCGGTCGCCAAGACTGGCTCGCACCTGTTCTTCCAGCATTGAGGAGACCAGAGGCAGCAACTGCTCACGCAGTGAATCTTCATAGGCACTGACCAGCAGCGGCCGACTCAACTCCCCTTGATACAACCCACCGCGCTCGACCAATCGAGCGTCCGCCAACGCGGGAAATACCTGAGTAGCGGCCAAGCGAGCATCTAACAGCGGCAGCCGCGCCAGGGTAACGTCCAACCCTGGCACGGCGGACGGCTGTGGTTTGCTCAGTTGAGCCAGTTGAATCAAGCGTTGGTGGTTGACCGAATAGCTGTAGGCCCACAGCCCTCCCGCGCCGAGAATAGCCAGGGAAGCCGCCAACGCCAGCAACCCTTGATGTCGACGGATACGCTGTCGCTCTGGAGTATGCAGTCCCGCAAGATTGGCCTCGGCAACAATCACCCGGTTGAACAGGCCCTGTACAAAGTGGGAACGTCTGTCAGCCGTCTGCGCACACGTCAGGTAAAACCCGCGCAAACCGTTAATACGCTGGAAGCGGTGGGCAGAGAACGCAGACTCCACAAACAGGCACAAACGCTCACCGATTTGCGCGACCTGCCGCGGAAAGTCGAGCATCTGGCCGCGACGCTCTGCGTTTCGCTCCTGGTGCAAACGCGGGATCAACTCTGCGGCGAGGCGTTGCAGCAACGCCTCGAACGCTTCACGGACCTGGGTAATGTCTGCACCGGCCGGGCCTGTCACCAAACGCTCTCCCAGCAGAGAGTCGGCACTGTCGCCCTGTGCCGCATCAAAGAATTCCACAAAGCCTGGCAGTCGGTCCGCGTGGGTCAACACCAAGTAAATCGGCACATCCGCATGCAGCGTCTGCTGGATGTCCTGCAACCGCGTATGTACGTTTCGCGCATGCAAGTCCAGATCGCGCTCATTGCTGCCAAGCAGCGTCTCCACCGACAGGGTCACGATCACGCCATTGAGCGGACGTGCCCTGCGCCGGACTTTGAGCAGGCCTAGAAACGTCGACCACCCTGCCCCGTCGACGGCGCTATCCGGTTGAGCCAGGTAGCGCCCCGCACTCTCGACGAGTACGGCTTCGTCGGCCAGATACCAATCAAAATACTGGGTCGCGCCAGGGGTTTTAATCCCCTCGCCTCGATCGAGCGCAAAGTGCGATCCGCAGGCAGCCAACAGGCGAGTCTTGCCACTGCCCTGCTGCCCGATCAACAGATACCACGGCAAGTCGCTACGCCAACGCTCACTGCGTTCACCGTAGCGACGCGAAGTTTTCAGCGTGTGCAACGCCTCCTTGAAGCGCCCTCTTACCTGCTTCTGCTCGTCCTCGATCAACCCCAGGCGCTCATGACGCTCCTGGTGTGCAGGCTGGTTAAGTCGTGCGGAACGGCGCCCACCCACCATGACCATCGCCAGCCCCCACAGCAGGAACAATCCACTGATGGTCAACAGCCGAGCCGGAGCGCCTTGCCAGAACCGGTGATCATCCACCGCCAGCAACGGCCCAAAAAACCATACGAGCAGCGCGCTGCACAACACGATCAACAGGCTCCAGACCCAACTTTTGCGCAGCACTGTGCCCACGCCCATGAAGAATGCGTTCATTCATTACTCCCAGCGTTACAAGGGCGACCGTGTCTGATCCGGCGCCAACATTTGAAAGGGTTGCAGCACTGTCATGCGTTCATTAGCCAATGCCCATGCAAACGCCAAGTACATAGCCAGCACACAGCCGAGGGTGAAGACGACGAACCCGGTGACGGAAATTATGCGCAGCCGTGCTCCAGGTGCCCGTCTCAAGGGAGCGGGAGAAGACATCAGCGGGCGCTCACCACGCACATGCCTGATTTGTCGGTACAAACCATCTCGTACCGTTTCCAGCTGCATCCCTCCTCGCTCCATGATGCGGTATTTACCTTCGAAACCCAGTGACAGGCACAGGTACATCAGCTCCAGCAACGCCAGGTGCTTGACGGGGTCGCGGGATAAGCGCTCCAGTAGCCGGAAAAACTTTTCGCCACCGAAGGTTTCGTTGTGAAAGCGGCTCAGCAGGCTGGTCTTCGACCAGTCACTTCGACTGCCCCACGCCGTAGTGACCACCGCCTCGTCTATAACACTGCACAGCACATAGCGCGCCGACATGACCTGGGAAGCCTCTACGCCCTGGTGCAAGGCATGCGTTTCAAACGCGGTAATCCCCGACGACAATCGATCGTTGAGGGTCTGTAAGCTTTCCCGGCCGGTGCTGCCCTTGAGCTGGACGACCTGCGAAAAGAGTTCCCAGGCGGCGGCCACTAGGGCGTTGGGGCCGATATTAAAGCTCTGTGCTCCTTGCAGACCGGCGGTGTAGATCATCCGGTCCTCCAACTGCTCAAAGCGCGGAGGTGATGGGAAGTCCGTCACCGTCGCCTGGGCGGGAGCGCGACCGTCAAGGTCAAGCAGAACGGTTTTCTCGTCCTGCGGGTATTCGCTGTCCATCGTCATGGCATTCAGTTCCTGATGGCCCAGAAGTTGAGTTCGAGCCCGGCGAACTCGCCGCTGGCGTGGAAGGCAAAGCCACCCGATTGCTCCAACTGCGCGATGTCTCGGGCAGTGAGTTCGAGCATGAAATAGGTCTTGCCGGCATGGAACGGAATCTGTCGAGGCGCCACCGGCAGTGGCTTGACCTTGATACCGGCGAGGTGCAGGTTGACCAGCTCGCGGATGCGCTCCACGGAGCCAATTTTCAGGTGTGCCGGCAGGCGGTGGCGCAGTTCTTCGGAGTCGCACTGGGCCGTTGCCGCCAAAATGAAGGTCGCGCTGCCCAGCAATTTGAGGTCACTCACCGGGCACACCAGCACCCCATACTGCCGCTGCTCCAATGGCAACTCGATGGCGTGTTGCTCCAGCACCAACGACAGCACTGCACGAATGCCGTCCATCAACCCGCGAAAACTCGCCCCCTGCTCACCATGCTTGTAACGACTTTCCACCGTTGGGCGCTTGTTATCGGTGGAGAACGTGGACAACTCGCCCAGCATCGACAGCAACACCCGGTACAGGGCCTCCGGACGCACTTGGCCCTGACTTAAAAAGTGGCGCAACACCAACTCGGTACGGTTGATCAATTGCAGCATGAGAAAGTCGCCAATCTGAGCGCCCTCCGATCCGCCCCCGCCCCTGATCCTCTCGGCAATCGCATCGCCTCGGGTGGTGAGCAGACTGATGACCTCCTTGAGGCATGACGAGACATAGCCTGAGCTTTGCAGATAGATAAACGTCGGTACAAAATCCGCGTCCAGCCGCACACCTCCCTCGCCCGTCGAGTCCAGCACTTGGGCGACCTGCAGTTTCACATGCAGCGCGTCAGCGGGTTGCTCGCCTAACAGCAATCTTAGATCCGGGTGTGCGCAGTTGATCTGGCAACGGGACTCAACACCGGCATTGGAATCGCTGATCTGCGCTGCGCAACTGACGTAGCGAGCCAGCACATCGCTTTGCTCTCGCTGGCGCACTTCGACCTGATTGCCGATGGCCAATGGCAACGCCAGATACACAGCCTGCCCACTGGTGTTGGCAGGGACCTGCAACACCAGGGGTTCCATTGCGTTGTTCAGCTCGAAAAAGCTGCCATCGGGAAATACACCGCTGGCCTGGTTGACGACCACTTTGCCCAAATTGAGGTATTGCACATCGACGTCAAGGGTCAGGAACCCCCAGCCATCAATTCCCAGCAAGCGGGTGCGGTTGAGCTGCTCGCGGTAGTAGCGGTCGTTGTGCTGCAAGTGTTGCGGGCGAAGCAGCATGCCCTCCTGCCAGACGACTTTATGAACCTGCATCTCTGATCCTCCTACCTTGGGGCTTGAGGGGTAACGACGCGAACCCCGGACTCGTCGAGCATCAGCTCAACACGCGTCAATCGTTGCTGGGCTACGGGCAGCACAAGCCGCCATTGCACATGGGGAAGGTCCCGATAGGCAGCCAGCACCCCGACATAACGGCTCTGTGGCTCAACACTGAGCTTGAACGCCAGTTGCTCACCGGGGCGCAGCTCCAACTCCTCGCCGTTGACCCAGTCCTTGGGCAACGCCTGCGCGGCGCGGTTATAGAGGGTGAAGAAGTCAGCATGTTCAAACGCTACGGGGTGTCGCAGCTCAAGCAGGCGCACGACGACAGGAGAAGGACGGCCATGAAGATCGGGATTGACGCCTTCACTTGCCGTCAACGTCAGGTCCACCTTGGTCAGGGTCGAAAAGGGTGAGAGGCTGGCGCAACCGGCCAGCAGGCTCAGTGCGATCAGTATTGATACAACGGTGGCTCGATACATGAAGGTCATCCCGGATAAGTCGTGTGCAAAGTAGCGACCAGGCGCACCTGCTCTTCGTAGGCGTTGGAAAACTCGTTACGCAACAGATGTTCGCCCGAGGTTTGCTCATTGATCAGGCTCCGGTAATGGCGTTGGTAAGCCCGCCAATGAGATCCATCCGTTGAGAACCTGGCCGGTGTGCTCTGGCGCTCGAAGCACAGCAACAGATGGCTGGGTGCAAATGCCGCAACCGCGCCGCGCATTGCGGCACGGCAGGCAACGACCAAGGCCAGTTGGTGGACTTGCATATCCCGGAACGCCTGGGCGACTGCTACCTCAGCAGGTAACTGCCCCAACTCGCCGGGGCCCAACAGTGCGGTCAAGGCTGACTGGGTATCGGCGCACTCATTCAAGGGGTTGTAGCGCTTGAGCGCAGGCGAGGTCCGGCCCAGATCCAACTCTGCGTTCAACTCATCGCGAGTCCGCAGACTCTGCTGCAGACCTTCGATGGTTTGCCTGAAAAGACCCGCCACCTTCAGCGCGACGGCCTCGCACGCCGGTGGATCGAGCGCATCCAGCTGCATGCCCAAAGCCTCGGCGAATTGGGACCAGAAGGGGTCACGGGCGGGTGCAGCAACCTGCTCTGCTGGAGTCAAGACCTCATCCGCCAATGGCCCACTCCATCTGGGCACGATCAAGTGATCCTGCTCGACGGCGCCGTGAAAAAGTGCACCGTTCGCTTGCTCGGCCAAGGGCTTTGACACCTCCAGCCCCTCGGTTAAATCGCCATACAGTGCTTCACAATCCAGCGCATGCAAGGGGTCCAGCACCAAAAAGGCATCGTCAGGAATCCTGTCGGTGCGGAACAACGGCTGCTGGCCAATTTGTGCCCCCCGGGCCATCACCCGCGCACGGATTTGCACCGCGCCCAATTGGTAGACATCGCCCTCGCTGATCAGTCGTGCTTGCCCCTTGCCCAAACGTTCCGTACTGCCCGACACGCCAATGCCGTTACTGCTGATATCCGTCAAGAAATACTGCCCCTCCCGGTAACTGACCAGACCGTGATGACTGGAAAGCAACCGACTGGCGTCGGGAATGACCCAGTCACAACCCGCCCCGCGGCCGATCACGCCGCCTACGCCATCAAATGTTTTGACGCAAGCAGGCTCACCGCTTTCGGCATTACACACCTCAAACACTAATTGCATGGCAAGGCTTCCCTGTTCAATCGCTGCGACGGGTCGCCTGGGGATCACCCAGCGGACGGTAGTCAGCATCATCAAAAACGTAATTGGCGTTGCAGCCGCTCAACAAACACAGGACAAGCCCCAAGGCTTTCCACGTACGAAGAGGCATCAGGTATCTCCAATGAAAGTAAGGCTGGCCACTAAGAGTGAGGTCTGTATGTGCATGAATCAGCCTCCCCCTCGAACGTCGCCAACAGGGATTTTCAAGCGTGTAAGGCGGTAGAGCAGCGTGCGGCGAGCGACACCCAATTCACGTGCTGTGCGGGTCCGATTGCCACGATTCTTGTGCAGGCAGTCGATCAGGAATGCCCGTTCAACCTGCTCCAGGCGCTGGCGCAATGTTGCGTCAACGGGAGTAGCGCTCGACGCGGACGACAGCGATAGGTGCTCCGGCAGCACCACTCCGTCGTCACAGAGCAGCACCGCGCGTTCCACCAGGCATTTGAGCTCACGAACATTGCCGGGAAAAGCGTGGCACGACAGTTGATCCAAGGCGGCAGCAGACCATTGCACCAATGTGCGACCCAGTGCCGAACAGGCCGATTGGGCGAACTGTCGCGCCAACAGCAACACATCGCCGTCCCGCTCACGCAAGGCCGGTAATTCGATCGGGAACTGCGCCAGTCGGTAATACAAGTCCTCGCGAAACGTACCGTCGGCCACCATTGCACTGAGGTCGCGATGGGTCGCAGCGATAATCCGCACATCGACCTTATGGGCCGCACAGGCTCCCAGCGGTCGGACCTCGCCTTCCTGCAGCACCCGTAGCAGCTTGGCCTGGAGCGACAAGGGCATATCGCCGATTTCGTCCAAGAGCAATGTGCCGCCATTGGCGGCGTCAAATAGCCCGACGTGGTTACGTTCCGCACCTGTAAAGGCGCCTTTGCGATAGCCGAACAGCTCGCTTTCCAGCAGCCCCTCGGGAAACGCCGCACAGTTCTGCACCACAAATGCTTTGCTACCGCGCGGCCCAGAGGTATGGATGGCCCGGGCCACCACTTCTTTTCCGGTTCCGGTCTCCCCGCGCAGAAGCACTGTGTAGGGAGCATTCAGCACCTTACCGATCAGACGGTAGGTTTCGTCCATGGCTGTGCTGTTGCCGGTCAGCCCATAGGTGACACGAGCGGTGGGTGCGCAGCCTTTGGCCTGGGAAGCGATGTTCGCAGGACGCCCCCGTCGCAACAAAGCCCGTTGACTCAAGGCGAAGCTACCCAATTGACTTAACGACGGGCCGTAGTTCTGCAGCCACCTCGGCTGCCGGCTGGCGCACAGCAATAGACCCGCGACCGCGTTGTGGCGACCGACCAGCGGAACGCATACCAGTGAGCGCCACGGCACTGTTGTCGCCGGTAAAAACCCGCTCTCATACACGCTGTCTTCCAGGTTCTCCAGGCTCAGGGAACAGCAACGACTGAGGACGTAATGCAACAGTTGCTGATGCTGAAAGTCGGGACCGCAAGCGAGGTCGCCCGGGGGCAGCGCGCCGGGCAAATGCTGGGCGATCAGATCGAGTCGACCTGTGCTCTCGTCACACCCGTACAACTGGCTGAGTTCGCATTGACTCAGTTGCGCTGCCGCTGCAACACACAGGTCTGGCAACGTTGACTCGTCACTGTCGATACCCATTCGGGTGAACCAGGCCAATAACGACTCGGCATAGGCCAGCGGCTCGGGTAGCTGGGCAAACCCACTGTTGGTCATAGGCTGAACTCGCAGATCGGCTGCCCGTCACCATCCAGACTGGCATGCACCAGCGATAGGGACTCACCCATGGCCATCGCCCCCAAAAGCCGATCGACTATCTGCGGCAACAGATGAATCTCGATCCAGTGATCGATGTACCGCGCACCGCTGTCGCTATGGGTGCATCGCTCGGCCATGTGAGTGACGAGCTCTGTCGTATAGCTCAATGCCAACTTGCGCGACTGCAACCTTCGCCCAAGACGGTCCAGCTTGACTCTGGCCAGGTCATGCAGCACCGCACCCACAACCGGGTAATAAGGCACGACCCGCATCCGGGCGAGCAGTGCCGGTTTGAAGTAGTCGCGCAACGCGGGGCGGATTGCGTCTTGCAGCACCTGGGTGTCAGGCCGCAGACCTCCAGCGCATAAGTCGACGATGCACTCGCTGCCCAGGTTGGAGGTCATCAGGATCAGCGTATTGCGAAAATCGATTTCCCGGCCCTCTCCATCATTGGCCAGCCCCTTGTCGAAGATCTGATAGAACAGGTTCAACACTTCAGGGTCGGCCTTTTCGACTTCGTCGAGCAATACCACCGAATAGGGTCGCTGACGCACAGCCTCGGTCAACACACCCCCCTCGCCATACCCGACATAACCGGGTGGTGCGCCAATCAGCCGGGACAGGGCATGTTTTTCCTGAAATTCCGACATGTTGAGGGTGGTGACAAAACGCTCGCCGCCATACAGCAAATCACCCAGCGCCAAGGCCGTTTCGGTTTTGCCCACGCCACTTGGGCCGACCAACAAAAATACACCGACCGGCGCTTCGGCCTTGTTCAGCCCGGCCGCCACGGCACGCAAGTTGCGGTCGAGCGCCTGTATGGCGGGTTCCTGGCCGAGAATGCGCGAGCGCAGAGCATCGGCAACCCCCAGCACCGATTCACTGTGTTCAAGGGACAACTGCTCAACGGGAATACCCGTCCATGCGCCGATAACCTGTGCCACCCGTCGCGGGCAAACGTGCACCTGGTCCGCCAGCACCCGTTGTTCGAACCAGTGCTGTTCCAAACGTTGACGCTCACTCTCGATAGCCGCCAATCGCAGGTTCAATGCGTGCACAGCCTGCTCATCCACCGCAAGCCCCGCGTCTCTGTCTCGACTCAGCGCGTCCCGTTGCCGCGAGCCTTCAGCCTGTTCGGTGCATAAACGCTCTAATGCCTCGGGCATCGTTACCTGACTGATGCGCGCACGGGCACAGGCGGTGTCCAGCACATCCACGGCCTTGTCGGGCAGCTGACGCCCAGCCAGGTAGCGTGCGCTCATTTGCGCCGCCGCCACGACCGCATCGTCACGGATGTACACCCCATGGCTGGCTTCATACGCCGGAACCAGACCACGCAGGATCGAAATCGCCTGCTCCACGCTGGGCTCACCGACCAGCACAGGCTGGAAACGCCGCGCCAGGGCAGGATCTTTTTCGAAGTACTTCTTGTATTCGGACCAAGTAGTGGCCGCCAGGGTGCGCAATTCGCCCCGGGCCAGGGCTGGCTTGAGCAGGTTGGCTGCGTCGCCGGCTCCCGACTGAGCGCCCGCGCCCACCAAGGTGTACGCTTCATCGATAAACAGAATCACCGGTTGGGGCGACGCATTGACTTCGTCGATCACGCCCTTGAGCCGTCGTTCGAATTCGCCCTTGATGCTGGCACCCGCTTGCAGCAAACCCATGTCCAGGGTCAGCACCCGCACATTCTGGAGCGGCTCCGGTACTTGTGAACTGGCGATGCGCAACGCAAGACCTTCGACAACAGCGGTCTTGCCTACCCCTGCCTCCCCCACAAGGATCGGATTGTTTTTGCGTCGACGCATGAGGATGTCGATCAACTGACGAATCTCGCCATCACGACACAGCACCGGGTCGATACGCCCTTCGCGCGCCTGGCGTGTCAGGTCATGGGTGAAACGTGCCAGCCATGACTCGTCGCTTGCGGCGGGGATGATGTCCGGGCGCTGGCTCAGCACGAAGCCCTGTACGCGCTGTGTATCCAAACGGCTCAACAACGCGTAATAGCGACTGCCTGCGTGTTGCAACGGGTGATGCAACAGCGCCAGTAACAGCGCGCCGTGGTCCACTTCGGTTTGGCGCAACTCCAGATGAGCAACCAACAATGCCTGCTGCAACCATTGCACGAGGGCTTGGGCAAACACCGGGTTACGTGAAGCACTTCCCTCCCCCTTGGGCTGCAGCGTTGCTTGCAGCGTCTGTGCTTCGATCCCCGCGTCGGCCAAGGCTCTCATTAAAAGGCCATCGCGATGTTCCAGCTGGGCCAATAGCAAGTCTTCTACAAGCACTTCCCTGCCACCACGCGCCACACAACGCTCAGCCGAGCGCTCCAAGTCTTGGCGGACCGCAGGCGTCAACGTCCGGATAAGTTGTTGCAGGTCTACATTCATCATCAAGAGCCCCTAGTGAGCGTTGTTGGCCACGATGACCACACCGTCGGCGCATTCGTGTGCCAGCCAACTGGTCCAACCCAGCCTGCAGAAGTTGTATTCACCCACGTGCAACGGCCTGATGGACTCCTTGTCCAGCACCAGGCGCAGGTCGTAATCCAGCGGGTCGCGAGCGGTCAGTCGTACCAACGCACACAGCAGCGGATAGTCCGCACCCGTAGGCAAAAAACCATGGAACTGCTGCCAATCCAGGCCCTGTACATGCACCCTGAACTTGCCACTGCAGTCGGCGACCCGGTCTCCCAAAACCTGGTCGGTGCCCAGCACGCTGTTGGCAACACCCAACTGGTTCAACTGCGCGGGAGTAATGACCACCGAGCGTTCGACCCACTGCTCAATAAACACGCGGTCGTGCTTGAAGTAGTAACGCAGCACTGTCTCGATTACCGCCGCCGAATGCGCCCGCAGACTAAGCAGACCCAGGTAGGGCAACAGCCGCTTGCAGTCCAACTGCGCTGCAGTGCGCAGCTGCCGGCCCTTCAACCCAATCAACGCAAACATCTGCTCGGAAAACGCGTCACGGGCCTGCGCCTGGAAGCTCACCTGGTAACGGTATTTGCGCCAGATAGGCAGCATCAGCCGTTGCAGCCGATGGTGAAACAGGTCCAGAAAATCGCGAGTGGCGTGTCCACTCGCCTCATCGGCAAACGCCTGCTCGCCGTAAAACGCCGGCAAGGGCGACCCAGCGCCACACAGCCCCAGAACGTTGAGGCGAAGACGCGCACGCAATTGACCGTGTTCAACAAAAAACTCCACCCGGTCGATGTCGTGACCGGGAAAACCAAGACCTGGGTTGGCCTGAAACTCCAACCTGTCATAGAGCGCGTCGTCATCCAGCAAGGGATGGGCGTCGCGCAGGCGCTTGATCACCTGCAAAATCGCCTGGAACAGCGAATATTCGCGGATCGCACTGCACAGTTCCTTCAAAGCAGGGGCTGCTGCCCCATCCGGGGTGGCCATAGGTACACATCTCCTTGTGTGCTGATGACACGTAGTTCGTGGTAGGCATTGAGGCTTGCGTAAAGCGCGAAGAACTCGTTCAGCACCGAGGCGAACACAAACGCTTCGCCCCTCCCGAGGAAGCCTTCGAAATCAATGCTCAGGTCAATCTGCAAGCCACGAAATGGCATTCCGCGGTACAAACGATCGACCGGCCTATGACTGATGGATCGCAACGCACCTAACCTTCTCTGGCTGACCTTTTGCGCGTGCCGGTCGTGGTAACGCGGCACGTCGTAGGTTTACAGGAGCACTTTGAACGCGTTGATATCGGTCAGTGACAAATAGTTGAGCGACATGTTGCTGATCAGTCGCCAGAGAAAATCCTGGTCAAGGGGCGGCGCAAAACTCGTGGTCGGCGCGCAGATATTGCGAAACGACAACCCCTCCGGCGTCTGCTCACAGGGTTGATTGATGTCACCTGCCTGTAATTGCCGAGGCAGGTTGTGATTGGTACATGTCAGCTCGATCGACAGCGTTTCCTGGGCATGCACCTGCCCATTTCCAAACGTCAGCCAAGTATCGAGCCCTGTGTGGTGCGCCGACGCGCGCTGCCGAATGCTGTAGCTGGTGGGGGGCGCCGAAGCGTCGATATCGCCATCATGCTCGAAGGTTTCAAACGGGACGTACGCTTGATACCCCAACCCGCCAGGGCGCCAACCCATGACCTTATCTACGGAAAACACACAAGCATTTTCCCGCGCGTACTCTCCAGGAATCAGCAGGTACTCGTCCTGCTTGCCGTCCAGGCGTATCGGAACTGCATCATGTTTGAATAGGTTGACGATGGGCGTGCAGTACAGCTTCACGTTGCTCAAAGTGGGGCACTCGGTGGTCTGGCAGCCCACGCGCAACGTGAAGCACACTTGAATGCTGCAGATTTGCTTGAGTTGGTCCTGGGGCAACCGCTGCAGCACATCCAGCCCATTTACATCGACGAACAGATACTTTTCAGGAAAGGAGAAATACTCCTGCAAATGGCGATACCCACTAAACGTAGTGTGCGGATAGGGCATCAGCGCATGCTCCTCGGCGAACCCCACCGGTTTTACCTGCTCAGCGTCGAGTCGCATCAACAGGGGCTTGCCATCAGCCGCGCTCACAGCTCGTCCATCGCAGTCCAGTGGTCGTAACTCGATACCTTCAAGCTCGCGCAATAGGCTCAGATATAACCCTTGGCTGATGTAGCGATCTCCCGCCAGATGCAGACGTAATTGGTCGAACTCACATTCGCTGAAATTGCCTCCGGCACTCATGTCGAGGCGCAGGCTCATCAACGCCTGTTCGCCTTGGACGCAATACTCCAATGCGCTCAGTTGCAACGGCAGGATGCGGGTGTCGTAACAGGTCCGAAAGCGACAGCGTTCGCCATTCACCGCACCGCTTTCGACTGGCGTATTCCGTGCGACCATCACCCCGACGCCCGTATGCTTCAGCGGGTCAAACTGCAAAATGCTGAACGCAGGTATCGGCCGCATATAGTTGGGCCACAGCAAATGCATCAACGAGTGCGTCAGCTCTGGCAACTCGTCATCCAATTTCTGGCGCAAGCGACCGGTGAGAAAGGCAAAACCTTCCAGCAATCGCTCCACATCCGGATCCTGGCCAGCCTCCCCTAGAAAGGGCGCCAGCGCGGGATTTCGCTCGGAGAAACGCCGCCCGAGCAGACGCAACGCACTGAGTTCACTTTGGTAATACTGGTTAAAGGACATCAGGCAAGACCTCAACCTGTCCCGCATCCCGCAGGCGCGCGGTGAACACCACAGGTTGCGTCACCCCGTCGATAGAGAGCGTGGCGTCGATGGCAAACGCCAGGGCCAAAGCGTCGTGACCTCGGGGTAACGACCTCACGCGGACTTGTTTCAAGCGTGGTTCGTAGGCGCGGATAAACCGCTCGATCAATAAGCGCGACTGGCTCAAGGACTCATGCAGACTCTGGTTCATGTCATTGAGGTCCGGCATTCCGTAGTCCGGCAATGTCTGCACACTGCCCGCGCGGATGCTGAGCATTTTTCCCAGGTGAGCTGCGACAGACCTCACGCCACAGGCTGAATGCTCAGCTGGATACCCAAGTCGCTCAAACAGACTTCGGTTGCGGGTCACCCCTTGGCCCCTGCTCATTCTTTATCGAGCTTGCCAACCAGGGACAGCGTGAAGTCAGCCCCCATGTATTTGAAGTGCGGTCGTACGCTCAGACTGACCCGGTACCAACCAGGCTCACCCTCAACGTCACTGACCACGATGCGCGCCGCACGCAATGGCCGCCGCCCACGCACCTCGGCAATGGGGTTGTCCTGGTCTGCGACGTACTGGCGAATCCACTTGTTGAGCTCCAGCTCAAGGTCGGTACGCTCCTTCCACGACCCCAGTTGCTCCCGTTGCAGGACTTTGAGGTAATGGGCCAGACGATTGACCACCATCATGTAGGGCAACTGAGTGCCCAGGCGGTAATTCAACTCCGCTTCCTTACCCTCGGCACTGATGCCGAAACTCTTGGGCTTTTGTACCGAACTGGCGGAGAAAAACGCGGCATTGTCACTGCCCTTGCGCATCGTCAAGGCAATGAAGCCCTCTTGTGCCAGTTCATATTCGCGGCGGTCGGACACCAGTACTTCAGTGGGAATCTTGGTTTCGATTTCGCCCATGCTGTGAAAGTGATGCAAAGGTAAGTCTTCCACTGCGCCGCCGCTTTGCGGACCGATGATGTTAGGGCACCAACGAAACCGCGCGAAACTGTCGGTCAAGCGTGTGGCAAAGGTGTAGGCGGTGTTCCCCCATAGGTAGTGCTCGTGGCTGTTCACCACGGTTTCCCGGTAGGCAAAAGTCTTGACCGGGCATTCAAGGGGATCGTAAGGCGTGCGCAGCAGAAAACGCGGCACAGTCAGACCGATATATCGGGCGTCTTCGCTCTGGCGGAAGCTTTGCCATTTGGTGAATTGAGGGCCTTCGAAATGGTCCCTGAGATCCTTCAGATCAGGTAAGTCGGTGAAGCTTTCCAAACCGAAAAAACCCGGCCCGGCGGCAGCGATAAAAGGTGCATGGGCCATGCAAGCCACACTGGAGGCGTATTGCATCAACTTCACATCAGGGGTACTGGGCGACAGAAAGTAGTCGGCGATGATCGCGCCCACCGGCTGGCCGCCGAACTGACCGTATTCCGCACTGTAGACATGCTTATAGAGCCCTGACTGAGTCACCTCTGGCGAGTCTTCGAAATCATCCAGCAGGTCTTGCCGCGAGACATTCAGCAGTTCGATCTTGATGTTTTCTCGAAAGTTGGTGCGTTCGACCAACAGCTGCAGGCCTTTCCAGGAGGATTCCAGCGCCTGGAAACCTGGGTGGTGAAGAATCTCATCCATTTGCCGACTGAGCTTTTCGTCAATCTCGGCAATCATCCGGTCAACCAGACGCTTCTTGACCGGTTCACCGCTGTTCTGCGGCTTGATCAGTTCTTCGATAAAGGCCGAGACCCCACGCTTTGCAATGCCGTAGGCCTCGTCGTCCGCACTCAACAGAGTCTGAGCGATGATGTTGTCGAGGATGCTGCACTCATCAGTGCTGTGTACAGGTATCGGAGTGTGTTGAGTCGTCATGGCACCAGTGTCCTTTTACTGAGAAATATCAGGCGATTTGGCTGTTCAGGCCCAACTCTGCCAATACCCGGGCACGGGAGTCGTCATCGGCCAGAGCCTGTTCGATGGCTTTACGAAAGCTCGGCGTGTTGCCCAGCGGTCCCTTCAACGCCATCAACGCCTCACGCAGGGCCATCAGCTTGTGTAACTCGGGGATCTGCTCCACCAGGTTTGCGGGGTTGAAATCCTTCATCGAATTAATGCGTACCTGGATGGCGAGTTCTTCAACTTCGGCGCACTCCTGGAGACGGTTGGGTACATTCAGCGTGAGGCTCAGCGCCTGTTTGGCCAGCACCTCATCAAGGGTGTTCTTGTCGATGGCGATAGGTTTGCGATCTTCAAGCTTGCGCAGGTCCTCACGCTGGGTGAAGTCCCCCAGCACCAGCAGTTTCAACGGCAGCTCGACTTCTTCCTGAGCACCACCGATGGCGGGTTTGAAGGTGATATTGATGCGTTCCTTGGGTGCTACCGAACCTTCTTTGGCCATGGTATTTCTCCTTTTTTTGGCTCGTGAGCCTATTCAAGTACCGCTTCAAGATCGAAGAGGCACAGCCTGCGGTGGGTGTCTTCCTTGCGCTCGCGCACGGCATGGTTTTGCGGCATCAGGTCGCAGCAGCGATGCAAGAGTTGGGTGACTTGAAACGCCAGCTCCGGTTCCCAGCGCTCCAGGCCCGAGCGTTGCAGCTCGACATCCAAATGTTCGAGCAGGATCTTCGCCAGTTCATGCTTGCCCGCGTGGACACATAAACGCGCCTGGGCCAGGCGCCAGTAAAAGCGTGCTCGATCACTGCGGGCGGCGTGCAAGCCTTGCTTGAGTTGTTGCACGGCGGCCTTGAGTCCCTCTTTGCCCAGCCGAGGCAATACATCCTGCAAAGCGATCTCCCAGGGCTCAGCATCGGCCACCACACCGGGCACTTCAGGCGCTTGCAGGTGATGGGAAACATGCAGTGCGATCCAGTCGCGAGTACTGCTGTTGGCAAAAGGAGCGCCATCGTGAAAACGAAACGCCGGTAAGTCCGGCAAGCGTTGCAGCAACAGGGCAAAGCTCACTTCCAGTTCGGTCATGGCCTGCTTCGCCTGCTGAGCCTCCAGGCATTGCCAGATCATGTGCAGCCCGTCGAGCCAGAACATGGCACCTGAGAAGCAAGCCTCAAGTTCAACCAGCAGATCGGCGTGATGCCCCTGGCAAAACCGCTCCTGATAGCGTTTGAGCGTGTCGCAGGGCGGCGCGTACAGCGCGGTGACGCGCTCATTGTTGGCGTCCGGATAGCGGACGATCGCCATCCATGCCAGCGTTCGGCTCAGGTGCAAGGCCCGCAAGTCGGTAGCGTTGTGGCGCAACCACCAGGTACACAACGGACGGGCTTGTTCTTGCAAGGCACGCAACAATTTATGCGCGTCCTTTTCGTTGTTGACCGTCAGTTCGGTTTTCAACAACGGGATGGTGGCCTGTTTGACGTGTGCAATCACGGCACTCACCCCTGTGACGGCGGGATGACCCTGCGCCGCAAGCTCCATCCGCTGGTCCAGTTGCCTGCGAATCGGTAGCAAGAGCGGCGCGCCCTCGCCCAAATTGGCAGTCCAGAGCTCATCAAGGCGCGAGAGTTGTTCCAGCAACGCTCGGAATAAAGGCTGCTGGTCCTGAAGCGAAAGGCTTTGAACAAGCAGTGTCTCAAGGCGCAAGACCAACCAGCCGAACGCCGCGCTGCGGGTGCGCAGCTTTTGTGGGTGCACCGTGGACCAATGATGCTCACAGAGATGACGCAGCAACCCGAGCCCTGCCAGCAGACCGGCAAAGGATTCGCGCTGGTACAGCGCCCACGTCAGCCAGACAGCCACGCGCAGATCTTTGGACTGCTCACGCAGCAGGCATTCGCTGATGTTCAGAGTCTTTTGCCAGTCCGGCTGGCCAGCGCCATGAATGGACTGCATCTTTCCCAGTTCAGACTCCAGGGCTTCATACTCACTCGAATACCGTATATCACCGCCAGCAAAACTTGTTTGCGAACAGGGTAGTTTGGCAAGTTCAAGATAATGAACGCAGAGTTTATCCGAGTATCCCATTTAGGACCGCACGCAATTAATCAAGGTACGAACAACAAACTAAGCAAACTTAAAATTCGCACCAGAATGTCATCTTGGCTTCGCTCGACTCGCCACGAAGTTCGCAAACCTTAGCCATGCCAATAACATTCAGCAAGCAATAACCACATACTTAAGACTTGTCCTACGGGCGACGTAAACCAAGGCATATGCTGGATATTGCGCAATAAAACCAGCCTGTCGAATCGAATATCAGCGAAAATCAATTGCCAGGCGCCCTATCGGCATGAGCAATTAAATGCGCACTTATGCGCAATTAATACCCGACAAACCGCCTCCAAACCCTCAATAACTTTCTACATGCCACGCAGACACTCAACGGACACCAAGTACTTATTGGTTCCCACACTTTCAGGCACGTTTCTTGTTATAGGCATTTCTCCAACCGGCGCAGTCGCCGGTGTGAACGACCTTTCAATCAGGCAAGGAAACCCGTCATGCCAACACCCGCGTATCTCTCTATCACCGGCGTCAAACAGGGTTTGATTACGGCAGGCACATTTACTCAGGACTCTGTAGGCAACACTTATCAGCAGGGCCATGCAGACCAGATCCTGGTCCAGGCCTTTTCCCACCAAGTAGTCGTTCCGCGGGACCCACAGTCCGGTCAACCAACCGGCCAGAGGGTTCACAAACCGCTGATGATCAGTAAGGTCTTCGATAAGTCATCACCACTCCTGTTCAGCGCCTTGACCAGCGGTGAGCAGGTCACGTGCCGCCTGGAATGGATGCGCAGCACATCTGCCGGAGCACAGGAGCACTACTTCACCATCGAACTGGAAGGGGCAACCATCGTGGACATCCAATCACGCATGCCCAACTGCCAGGACCCGAGCAATGCCCACTTCACACACTTGGAGGACGTGTACTTCACCTATCGCAAGATCGTATGGACCCACGAAGTGTCCGGCACGTCCGGGTCGGATGACTGGCGCAGCCCGGTAGCCGGTTAACCCGGCCCCGCGCAGGAACGGGCGCCAGGGACGGCGCCGTTTCTGCCAGCGGGTTAGACCATCGCCAGCGGATGCTTGCGCTTGGGCGCGCCGAAGACGCGGTCGATGGCGTCTAGATCATGCTCATCGAGCACCAGTTTGGCGGCGGCTGCGTTCAGTCGCACGTGCTCCGGCGACACAGCCTTGGGAATGGCGATCACGCCCTCTTGGCGCAACACCCAGGCCAGGGCGACCTGCGCCGGTGTGACCTCATGACGATGGGCGATCTGCTTGAGCGTCGCGCTGGACAGTAACTCACCGCCTTGCGCGATCGGGCAGTACGCCATCAAGGGCAAGTGATGTTGTTGCCACCAGGGCAGCAGATCGAACTCGATGCCGCGCTCTTCGATGTTGTAGAGCACCTGATTGGTCGCACAGGCTGGGGAGGCAAGCTCCTGCAGGTCTGCCACGTCGAAGTTGGAGACACCCCAACGACCGATTTTGCCGGCTTCGCGCAGACGCTCGAAGGCTTCAACGGTTTCTTCAAGCGGGTATTGGCCACGCCAGTGCAGCAAGTACAGGTCGATGTAGTCAGTGCCAAGCCGCTGGAGGCTGGCTTCGCAGGCCCGCGGCACACCCTTGTGGCTGGCATTGTGCGGGTAGATTTTGCTCACGAGGAACACCTGGTCACGTTTGCCGCGGATAGCTTCGCCAACCACCGTTTCGGCGCCGCCCTCGCCGTACATTTCGGCGGTATCGATCAGGGTCATGCCCTCGTCGATCCCCAGTTGCAACGCCGCGACTTCGGCGCGGTGCTGGTCCGGGTTTTCGCCCATGCGCCAGGTTCCCTGGCCGATGACAGGGACGGGAACGCCGGCCAGATCAATAGTACGCATGACAACCTCCTGATGAGTTCGCGGATTAACAGTGTGGCATTGGTCGGACAAAAGGGTTCAATCGAAGTATGGTTGCCCTTTGCCAAGTCGCGAGGAAAGACCCGCAATGCTGTTTATCGTGATGCTCGGGGGCAAGCACCCCAGGGCGAAAATCGAAGTTCACGATGTGGTGTTCGCCGCTGCGGATACGCTGGAAGCCACTTACCCGCAATTGCGCGACGGTTGGTTTGGCAGCCCCAAGGGCGTGCATATCGATTCCTGGATGGCCGTGGATGGCGTCGACGGCTGGAAGGTCGAACTCAGCCACCTGGCGCCCCAGGCCGGCGCCCATCACTTGTACTTCATCAACCTTGGCGGGTACGAAGCGAACACCTTTGGCGAGGCCCATCATTACCTGCTGGTGGTCGCGCGCAACAAACAGGAAGCCACCCGCATGGGCAAGCAACAGATGCTGGGGCATTGGTCCCAGGGTCACACCGACGGCGTGCTGGATATCGATGACTGCCTGCCCATCGACCTGGTCGACGGGCGCTACCTGCACCTCGTCCAGGCACCACACCGGGCAATCCTGCAGCGCAACGACTATATCGTGCTGCCCTGAGACCGGCCGATCAAATACCGGGAACTTTGCCAGGAAATAACCGCCTGAATCCGGTACGCTCACCCTTTTTACTCAAGGAGTTACTCCCCATGGCCAAAGCCACCGCCCGTCACATCCTCGTTTCCACTGAAGACAAGTGCAACGAACTCAAGGCCCAAATCGAAGGCGGCGCCGATTTCGCAGAAATCGCCAAAGCCAACTCCAGCTGCCCATCCAGCCGTCAAGGCGGCGACCTGGGTTCGTTCGGTCCAGGCCAAATGGTTAAAGAATTCGACACCGTAGTTTTCAGCGCCCCGGTCAACACCGTGCAAGGCCCGGTGAAAACCCAGTTCGGCTACCACCTGCTGGAAGTCACCAGCCGCCAGGACTGATCCAGTCCACGCTGATGCTACAAACAACGGCCCGCCTTTTGGTGGGCCGTTGTGCATGTGATGACTGGCGACGCTGATGCCGTTAGCGTACAAATCCCTATTCCTGTTCTTCCGGCGTTCAAGACTGATAATGCGATTGGCCTTTTCGACTCTATTTCGCTCTACCCTCGCCCTGCTGCTGGCCAGCACCGCCGTGATCGCGGCCCCCCAACCGTCACTGACGGTGTACGGCGAACCGGCCAAGTACCCCGCCGGTTTTACCCATTTCGACTACGCCAACCCCAACGCGCCCAAGGGCGGCAGCCTGCGGCGTTCGGCCATCGAAATCGGACGCTTCGATCATGTGCTGCCCTATATCGACAAAGGCATCGGCGTGTCACAGGTTGACGGCTGGCTCTACGCGCCCCTCGCCCTGCGCTCCCTGGACGAACCCTATACGGTCTACGGCCTGGTCGCCGAAAAAATGGAGCGCGCCGAGGACGGCCTGTCTCTGCGTTTCTACCTGAACCCCAAGGCGCGCTTTGCCGACGGCAAACCCATCACCGCCGAAGACGTACGCTACAGCTTTGATTTATTAATGACCCAAGGCAGCCTGCGTTTTCGCACACTGTTCGCCGACGTCAAGCACGTCGAAGTGGAAGGTGAGCGCCAGGTGCGCTTCGACTTTTCCAGCAACGAAAACCGCACCCTCCCCCTGGATATCGCCACCCTGCCGGTGTTCCCGGAGCACTGGTGGAAGACACGCGACTTCGCCAATGGCGGCGGCTACGAAGCCCCACTGGGCAGCGGCCCGTACAAGGTCAGTAAGGTCGACTCCGGCAACACCATCACCTTTACGCGCGACCCTGACTGGTGGGGCAAAGACTTGCCCGTCAGCCGTGGCCTGTACAACTTCGATCACCTGAGCCTGGAGTTTTTCGGTGATACCGAAGTAGCCCGCCAGGTGCTGCGAGGCGGCGCCTACGATTTCAATCGTGAATTTTCCGCCACCGGCTACTCCATCGGCTACAACGGCCCTGCCCTGGACGATGGCCGCCTGCAACGCGCTCACCTGGCCAAGGAAATGCCGCAACCGGCCCAAGGCTATGTCTTCAACGTGCAGAAGCCAGTATTCAAAGACCGCCGCGTGCGCCAGGCCTTGGCAATGCTGTGGGATTTCGAATGGGCCAACCGGCAGATGATGCGAAATATGTACATTCGTCAGCAGAGTTTCTTCTCTAATAGCCCGCTGGCGGCGACCCAACTGCCCACCCAGGAAGAGCTTGCGATTCTTGAACCGTTGCGTGGGCAGATCCCTGACGAGGTGTTTACCCAGGTGTTCAAGGCACCGGTCACCGACGGCAGCGGCATGATCCGTGACAAACAGCTCCAAGCCCTGGCCCTGCTGGAAGAGGCCGGTTGGAAACCCAACGGCGACAAGCTGGTAAACGCCGAAGGCGAACCGCTTGAGTTCACCTTCCTCAATGCGCAGGCCGGTCTGGAGCGACTGTTACTACCGTACAAACGCAACCTGGCGCAGATCGGCATCACCCTTAATATCCGTCGCATCGACTCCTCTCAGTACGTCAACCGGTTGATGACACGGGACTACGACATGATCGTCACCGGGTTCCCTGTCACCACCTCGCCGGGCATGGAGCTGTACAACTACTTTGGTTCCAGCGCCGCTTTTGATTCGGGCGCAAACAACTACATGGTGCTCAAGGACCCGGCGGTTGACGCCTTGATCAAAGGTCTGGTCAAAGCCGACACACAGGCGCAGATGCTCACCTACGCCCATGCCCTGGACCGGGTGCTGCAATGGAATTACCTGTGGATCCCCAATTACTACCCGCCCGGTACGTCCGCCGCCTGGTGGAACCGTTTCGGCCGCCCGGCCATCGAGGCCAAGAATGACGAGGCCCTGGAAACCTGGTGGGAAGTCAGCCCCACACCTCTGACCACTGAGCAGATGAATGCCGAACTGAAAAAACGCGGAGGAGCGCGCTGATGTTTGCCTATATCGTGCGGCGCCTGCTGCTGATCATCCCAACCCTGGTGATCATCCTGCTGGTGAATTTCGTGATCGTGCAGGCCGCCCCCGGTGGCCCGGTGGAACAAGCCATCGCCCACTTGCAGGGGATTGGCGGCGGCGGTGTCGGCGGCTTATCCGGCGAAGGCATCAGCAGCGGCTCGCGGTCCAGTCGGGGCCTGGACCCGAAGCTGATCAAGGACATTGAAAAACAGTACGGCTTCGACAAGTCCGCACCGGAACGCCTATGGCTGATGCTCAAGAGCTATGCCCAGTTGGATTTCGGCAACAGCTTCTTTCGCGGCTCGACGGTGATCGACCTGATCCTGGAAAAGATGCCCGTCACCATTTCCCTCGGGCTGTGGGCCACGCTGATCACTTACCTGGTGTCGATCCCGCTGGGTATACGTAAGGCGGTGCGCCACGGCAGCAGCTTTGATGTGTGGAGCAGCACCGCCATCGTGATCGGCTATGCGATGCCAGCGTTCCTGTTCGCGATGTTCCTGATCGTGGTATTCGCCGGCGGCACCTCCCTGAACTGGTTCCCGGTTCGCGGACTGGTGTCGGAGAACTTCGAAGAGCTGAGCACCGTGGGCAAGATCGCCGACTACTTCTGGCACCTGGTGTTGCCGGTGACGTCTTTGGTAATCGGCGGATTCGCCACCCTGACCATTCTCACCAAAAACTCGTTCCTCAATGAAATCACCCGTCAATACGTGGTGACCGCGCGGGCCAAAGGCTTGAGCGAACGACGGGTGCTGTATGGCCATGTGTTCCGCAACGCCATGCTGCTGGTGATCTCGGGGATTCCCCAGGCATTTATCAGCGTGTTTTTTGCAGGATCCTTGCTGATCGAGGTAATTTTCTCCCTGGATGGCCTCGGTCGCATGAGCTACGAAGCGGCGGTTTCGCGGGATTACCCGGTGGTGTTCGGTTCGCTGTTTATCTTCACCCTGTTCGGCCTGCTGATAAAACTCATCGGTGACCTCTGCTACACCCTGGTGGACCCGCGTATCGACTTCGCCGCGAGGAACGCCTGATGCTTAACTTGTCTCCCGTGGCACGCCGACGCTTCGAGCGTTTCAAGAAAAATCGCCGTGGCTGGTGGTCGCTGTGGCTGTTTATCGGCCTCTTTATCCTGACCCTCGGCGGCGAACTGATCGCCAACGACAAACCCCTGGTGCTGAGTTTCAAGAACGAACTGTATTTCCCGGTGTTCAAGCGTTACACCGAGCAGCAGTTCGGCGGCCAGCTGCCGTTCCAGGCCGACTACCGCAGCGACTATGTGCAAAAGCTGATCAAACAGGACGGCGGCTGGATGTTGTTCCCGCCGATCCCTTTCAGCGATGACACCCCCAACTACGAACTGACCCGCCCTGCCCCCAGCCCGCCCTCGGCGGTGAACTGGCTGGGCACCGATGACCAGTCCCGCGACGTGCTGGCGAGGGTCATTTTCGGCGCGCGGGTGTCGATCCTGTTCGCCCTGGCGCTGACGGCCATCAGCGCAGCCATTGGCATCGCCGCCGGGGCTTTGCAGGGTTACTACGGCGGCTGGGTCGACCTGATCGGCCAGCGGGTACTTGAGGTCTGGTCCGGTCTGCCGGTGCTGTACCTGCTGATCATTCTGTCGGGTTTTGTCGAGCCCAATTTCTGGTGGTTGCTGGGGATCATGGCGCTGTTTTCCTGGCTGGCCCTGGTGGACGTGGTGCGCGCCGAGTTCCTGCGCGGGCGCAACCTGGAGTACGTCAAGGCCGCACGGGCGCTGGGCCTGGGCGACGGCAAGATCATCCGCCGACATATCCTGCCGAATGCGATGACCGCCACCTTGAGCTACCTGCCGTTTATTTTGACCGGCGCGATTTCCACCTTGAGCGCCCTGGATTTCCTCGGCTTCGGCATGCCGGCGGGCAGCGCATCCCTGGGCGAACTGATCGCCCAGGGCAAGCAGAACCTGCAAGCGCCATGGCTGGGCCTGACGGCGTTTTTCACCTTGGCGCTGATTCTGTCGCTGCTGGTCTTTATTGGCGAGGCGTTGCGTGACGCCTTCGACCCACGTTCATGAGTGAGTCCCTATGAACCTGATCGAAATCCGCGACCTCAGTGTCGCCTTCAGCGGCCAGACCGTGGTGCGTAACCTGAGCCTGGACGTGCGCCCCGGCGAGTGTTTGGCACTGGTGGGCGAGTCGGGCTCGGGCAAGTCGGTGACGGCCCATTCGATCCTGCAATTGCTGCCCGAAGCCGGCACAGCTACCACGGGCTCGGTTAAATATCGCGGCCAGGAGTTGATCGGCGCGTCGACGGCGACCCTGCAGAAACTGCGCGGCAACCGTATCGCGATGATCTTCCAGGAGCCCATGACCTCCCTCAACCCGCTGCACAGCATCGAAAAGCAAATCGGCGAAACGTTGCTGCTGCACAAGGGCATGGGCGGCAAGGCGGCGCAGGCGCGCATCATTGAACTGCTCGAACTGGTGGGCATCCAGAAACCCCAGGAGCGCCTCAAGGTTTATCCGCACCAACTGTCCGGCGGCCAACGCCAACGCGTGATGATCGCCATGGCCCTGGCCTGCGAGCCGGAGTTGCTGATTGCCGACGAACCCACCACCGCGCTGGACGTGACCGTGCAGCGCAAGATCCTGCTGCTGCTCAAGTCCTTGCAACAGCGCCTCGGTATGTCGCTGCTGTTGATCAGCCATGACCTCAACCTGGTGCGCAGCATCGCCCAGCGCGTGTGCGTGATGCGCGCCGGGGAGATTGTCGAGCAGGCTGACTGCGAGACCTTGTTCACGGCGCCGCAACACCCTTACAGCCGCCTGTTGCTGGACGCCGAGCCGTCCGGCGATGTGCTGTGCAGCGATCCGCGCGAGACCGTGTTGGAAGTGGATGACCTGACCGTAGAGTTCCCCCTCAGCGGTGGGCTGTTTCGGCGCAAAACCTACCTGCGCGCCGTGGATGGCATCAGCCTCAACGTGCAGCGCGGCAAGACCCTGGGGATTGTCGGCGAGTCAGGCTCGGGCAAATCCACCCTGGGCCAGGCGATCCTGCGCCTGCTGGATTCCACCGGCAGCATCCGCTTCCAAGGTGAATCCCTCGACCCGCTGAACCATCAGCAAATGCGCCCATGGCGCAAACAGATGCAGGTGGTTTTCCAGGACCCTTACGGCAGCCTCAGCCCGCGCATGTCGGTACAGCAAATCATCAGCGAAGGCTTGGAAGTCCACGCGCCGTGCAGCCTCGCCGACCGCGACGCGCAAGTGATCCAGGTGCTCAAGGACGTGGGCCTAGACCCCGCCAGCCGCCATCGCTACCCCCATGAATTCTCCGGCGGCCAGCGGCAACGCATCGCCATCGCCCGCGCCCTGGTGTTGAAACCCGCGCTGATGCTGCTGGACGAACCGACTTCGGCGCTTGACCGCACGGTGCAAAAACAGGTGGTTGCACTGCTGCGCGAGCTGCAGGAAAAGTACGGCCTGACCTACTTGTTCATCAGCCACGACCTGGCCGTGGTACGCGCCATGGCCCACGACATGATCGTGATCAAGGACGGCAAGGTGGTGGAGCGCGGCGCGAGCCATGATGTGTTCGAATCGCCACAACATCCCTACACCAAGGAGTTGCTGGCGGCGGCGTGCGGGCTGTCGACATGAGCACCAGCCTCAAGGACTACCAACAGGTTCGCGGCCTGGCGATCCAGTCGCTGTTCGAGATCATCGAGCAGTCCAGCGAAGGCACGGTGATTGTCGACCGCGACGCCAATATCGTGTGGATGAATGAGCGCTACGCCAAGCGCTTCGGCCTCAAAAGCGCTGACGAAGCCATCGGCCAGCCGTGCGAGCAGGTGATTTCCAATAGCCTGTTGCGCCAAGTGGTACGTAACGACCAGCCGATCCTGCTGGATATCCAGGACACACCCAAAGGCCCGTTGGTGGTGATGCGCCTGCCGATCCACAACGACGCTGGCGCGGTGATCGGCGCGATTGGTTTCGCGTTGTTCGATGAACTGCGCAACCTGTCGCCGTTGATCGAACGCTACCTGAGCATGCAGCAGGAGCTGGCCTCCACCCGCTCACTGCTGCGCTCACGCCAGAGCAAGTACAACTTCGCGCACTTTATCGGCACCAGCGCCGCCAGCCTTGAGGTCAAACGCCGTGCCCGGCGCAGCGCGAGTGCCGAGTCGCCGGTGTTGTTGCTCGGCGAAACCGGCACCGGCAAAGAGTTGCTGGCCCAGGCCATCCACGGTGCCTCGCCGCGGGCGCACAAGGCGTTTGTCAGCGTCAACAGCGCGGCGATTCCCCACGACCTGCTCGAAGCCGAATTCTTCGGCACCGCGCCAGGCGCCTTTACCGGCGCTGATCGCAAGGGCCGTCCAGGCAAATTCCAGATTGCCCAGGGCGGCACGCTGTTCCTCGATGAAATCGGGGATATGCCGCTGCCGCTGCAAAGCAAATTGCTGCGGGTGTTGCAGGAAAAGGAATTCGAACCGGTGGGTTCCAACGAGATGCTGCACAGCGATGTGCGGGTAATCGCGGCGACCTCCATGGACCTGGAAGCGGCGATCAAGCGTGGTGAGTTTCGCGCCGATTTGTATTACCGGCTGAATGTGTTGCCGATCCACGTGCCGCCACTGCGTGATCGGTTGGAGGACATTCCGGCATTGAGCGAGGCGATCCTCGAAGAACTGCGCAGCCAGCATGAGCTGGACCGCGAGGCTCTGGCGCTGTTGGCACAGCATGCGTGGCCGGGGAACATCCGTGAGCTGCGTAATGTGCTGGAGCGGGCGGCGTTGCTGAGTGATGACTTGGTGTTGAATGCCACGGACATTCGCGCGGCGATCGGCACGTTCAGCCCCGTGGAGCGCGGCGCGGTCGCAACGGTTGAGGGCGAGACATTCGCGGCGGAGCGGGAGCGGTTTGATCGACAGCTGATTGCGACGGCACTTAAGGCCTGTGACGGCAACGTGGTCGAGGCGGCCAGGCGATTGGGGCTGGGACGGTCGACGTTGTACAAAAAGATGGTGGCACTGGGCATCGCCTAATCTCCACAAAGAGACTAAGTTCTCCATATAAAGACAATCCATGTGGGAGGGGGCTTGCCCCCGATAGCATCAGGTCAGTCAACACATGTGCTGGCCGATGCACCGCTATCGGGGGCAAGCCCCCTCCCACATTTGATCTTCGCTTGTCTCGAAATTGAGACAAAATCCAAAAACACTCGAAAGAAATTAAAAAATATCCATATATTTCAATAACTTGAAAATATGGCACACATCTCGCTATAGCCCTCCCCACAGTTTCACCCACAAAAATAACAATCCGATGGAGACACACCATGAGTGTGATCATTGCCCTGGCCGCGCTCGCGCTGCTGATGCTGGCCGCCTACCGTGGCTATAGCGTTATCCTGTTTGCCCCCATCGCCGCCCTTGGCGCGGTACTGCTCACCGACCCGTCCGCTGTCGCCCCCGCCTTTACCGGGGTGTTCATGGAGAAAATGGTCGGCTTTATCAAACTGTATTTCCCGGTGTTCCTGCTCGGCGCGGTCTTCGGCAAGTTGATCGAGCTGTCAGGGTTCTCGCGCTCCATCGTGGCCGCCGCGATCCGCTTGCTTGGCACGCGTCAGGCGATGCTGGTGATCGTGCTGGTCTGCGCCCTGCTCACCTACGGCGGGGTATCGTTGTTTGTGGTGGTGTTCGCGGTGTACCCGTTCGCGGCGGAGATGTTCCGCCAGAGCAATATCCCCAAGCGCCTGATTCCGGCGACCATCGCCCTCGGCGCATTCTCGTTCACGATGGATGCCCTGCCCGGCACGCCGCAGATCCAGAACATCATCCCCAGCACCTTCTTCAACACCACCGCCTGGGCGGCGCCGTGGCTGGGGTTGATCGGCACGATCTTCGTGTTCTGCACCGGCATGCTGTACCTGGCGCGCCAACGCAACAAGGCCCAGCGCGCGGGTGAAGGCTATGGCACTGAGTTGCGCAACGAGCCTGAGACCGCCGAAAACCTCACTCTGCCCAACCCGTGGATCGCGCTGTCGCCGCTGATCCTGGTGGGCGTGATGAACCTGTTGTTCACCCACTGGATCCCGCAGTGGTACGGCAAGACCCACAGCCTCAGCCTGCCGGGCATGAGCGCGCCAGTGACCACTGAAATCGCCAAGCTCACCGCGATCTGGGCGGTGCAGGCGGCGTTGCTGGTCGGGATCTTGATGGTGCTGGCCTTCGGCTGGTCGGCGATCAAAAGCAAGCTCGCCGAAGGTAGCAAGAGTGCGGTCAGCGGTGCCTTGCTGGCAGCAATGAATACCGCGTCGGAATACGGTTTTGGTGCGGTGATTGCCTCGCTGCCAGGCTTTCTCGTGCTGGCGGACTGGCTCAAGGGCATCCCCAACCCGCTGGTCAACGAAGCAATTACCGTGACCCTGCTGGCCGGTATCACCGGTTCCGCGTCGGGCGGTATGAGTATCGCCCTGGCGGCCATGTCCGAGAGCTTTATTTCGGCGGCCCATGCGGCCAATATCCCCCTTGAAGTGCTGCACCGGGTCGCGGCCATGGCCAGCGGCGGCATGGACACCCTGCCCCACAACGGCGCGGTGATCACGCTGCTGGCGGTGACCGGCCTGACCCACCGCGAAGCCTACAAGGACATTTTCGGCATCACGATTATCAAGACCCTCGCGGTGTTCGTGGTGATCGGTACTTTCTACGCCACCGGCATTGTGTGAGGTTTTCATGACGACTTTGAATGGCAAGACCGCACTGGTCACCGGCTCCACCAGTGGCATCGGCCTGGGCATTGCCTTGAGCCTGGCACAGGCAGGGGCCAACTTGATCCTCAACGGCTTCGGCGACGCCAGCGCAGTGATCGCGCAGGTGCAGGCGTTTGGTGGCAAGGTGGGGCATCACCCTGCGGACGTCAGCGACCCGGCGCAGATCGCCGATATGTTCGCCTACGCCGAGCGTGAGTTTGGTGGCGTGGACATCCTGGTCAACAACGCCGGCATTCAGCATGTGGCGGCGGTGGAAGAGTTCCCGGCCGAACGCTGGGACTCAATCATCGCGATCAACCTGTCCTCGGTGTTCCACAGCACGCGCCTGAGCCTGCCGGGCATGAAGACCAAGGGCTGGGGGCGTATCGTTAATATCGCCTCGGTTCACGGCCTGGTCGGTTCGGTGGGCAAGGCAGCCTATGTGGCGGCCAAGCATGGCGTGATCGGTTTGACCAAAGTGGTAGGCCTGGAGACGGCAACCAGCAATGTGACCTGTAATGCGATTTGCCCCGGCTGGGTGCTGACGCCGCTGGTGCAGAAGCAAATTGATGATCGCGTAACCAAAGGTGTGGACCCGCACCAGGCGCAGCATGATTTGCTGGCGGAGAAACAGCCGTCCCTGGAGTTTGTGACGCCGCCGCAGTTGGGTGAGTTGGTGTTGTTTTTGTGCAGCGAGGCCGGTGCGCAGGTACGTGGCGCGGCGTGGAACATTGATGGCGGCTGGCTGGCCCAATAAAACCAGACACTGGCGTTCTAAATTGTGGGAGGGGGCTTGCTCCCGATGGCGGCGGGTCAGTACCACACGGGCTAGCTGATACTCCGCTATCGGGAGCAAGCCCCCTCCCACAGTAGAATTCTATTGTTTTGAAGACTTGCATAAAAACAATGATGGCGGCTGGCTGGCCCAATAAAAACAGACACTGGCGTTCTAAATTGTGGGAGGGGGCTTGCTCCCGATGGCGGCGGGTCAGTACCACACGGGCTAGCTGATACTCCGCTATCGGGAGCAAGCCCCCTCCCACAGTAGAATTCTATTGTTTTGAAGACTTGCATAAAAACAA